>OFHM01000233.1_pt1 | contig 51199 bp, 40 predicted proteins | sample 1521311 | NCBI WGS metagenome assembly OFHM01 (sample SAMEA3504083, study PRJEB24116) | mouse gut metagenome | biome: mouse gut; feature: mouse-associated habitat; material: faeces | place: Denmark | collected 2011 | reverse complement strand
ATAGCCAGCGCGTTCATGATAGCCACAGGCTACTCGGCTTACACACAACTCGCTGCCGGAGGAGCGCTGGAGTTCGGACCGATATTCACGCTGTACACCATTTCAGTGGCATTCTTCATGCCAACTATCGGACTGAGCAATTCGGTGGCCTTCAACGGTCTTGAAAGAAACGGACTCAGCACCATCGATGACTTCCCCCCTATCCGCACATGCGGCACGATAGGATTTATATGCGCCGAACTGTTAGTGAACTTCGTGGCCATAGGTGGAGAGGCGATACAGTACAGCTACACTCAATTCTACACATCCGGCATTCTGAGCCTCGTGCTCGCGCTGTACGCAGTGACCCTGCCGAAATGTCCGGTCAACAAAGGTTCGGGCAAGAGTCTGTCGGATGCACTCGGCCTCAAGGCATTCGCTCTGTTCAAGCATAAAGATATGGCTATATTTTTCATATTCAGTATGCTGCTCGGCGTATCCCTGCAGATCACCAACAGTTACGGTTCCTCCTTCATCAACCATTTCGCTGTCGTTCCGGGATTCGCAGGAGGATGGTGGGCCGAGAACCCCACATTCCTCATCTCCATCTCGCAATGCGCCGAAGCTCTCTGTATACTTGCCATTCCCTTCTGTCTCAAGAAATTCGGAATCAAGGGAGTGATGCTCACCGCCATGTTCGCATGGGTTCTCCGCTTCGGCTTTTTCGGTATCGGCAACACAAACGCCGGGGGCATCACCTTCCTCATCCTCTCCTGCATAGTATACGGCGTGGCGTTCGATTTCTTCAATGTTTCGGGAGGTCTTTATGTTGACGCCCGCACCGATCCGGCCCAACGCAGTTCGGCACAGGGACTCTTCATGCTGATGACCAACGGTATCGGAGCATCTATAGGAACCTTCATCGCCGGCACCTGTGTGGTCAACAAGCTTGTCTATGCTCCCGGACTTGACGCCACCCGACAGCTTGCCGGCTGGCGCGAATCATGGTTTATATTCGCCGCATACGCCATGGCAGTGGCAATTCTGTTTGCCTTGATATTCAAGGAGAGCAGGAAAGACCGCGAAGAGACAATCGCGGAGGAGGAAGCAAGAATTGCGGATGTCACAGAGCCTGGCGGCCACACAGATGTCGGATAATCCATCAATACCTTACGATGACAAGATTTTATGCCCCCGACATCAAGCAGACTCTCACTCTTCCGGAAGGAGAATCGGGCCATTGCTGCCGTGTACTCCGTCTGAGCGAGGGAGATGATGTGGAAGCGGTTGACGGAAAGGGTACACTGCTCCGCTGGCTTCTTCAAATACCGCAAGGGTATTCTTAACCTCCGTACTGGGGGTGGTAAGATAAACCAGCATCAGAGGCGCTTTGTCAAAAAGCAGGCCTTCTGCCTGCTGACCGTTGCAGGTAGTAGTGGTTTTTGTGAAATCCTGCGGTATCACATCTTCCGGAATAGATGCTGCCAGATTAAAAGAATGGCCGTTCAGGGTAATTCCCTGTGGATTTTCCGTGGTATTCTCCGGTGTGGGGTTTTCCGTCTCTCCCTCCGGATTATCCGTCTGGGTTTCTCCTGCCCCGCCTCTGGTCACCACAATTTTATAAGTAGCAGTGGTGCCGTTTTCTGCTTTTACTGTGATACTTATGGTATTCTGTCCTGGTTTTAAATCTGTATGCCCGGTGATGGATTCTATGGTTGCTTTTTCATTGGAAGGTTTTGCATCCACTGAAATACTGGTAACGTCCTCTCCCACGGCTGCCGTATAATTTGTCTCAGAATACTGAAAGGCCGGAGACAGCGTGCCTGGCGAAATTTTCAGTGAGGCAAGACTGTTATCTTCCGATTTGGTCCCGTCTGCCGGGTCATCCGCAGTTCCGTTGCTGTTCTGCTGCCCGTTTCCTGCCCCTGTGCCGTTGTTTACCGTCAGTTTCGTTCCGCCGGCTGTAAGTTCTCCGTATTCTACGGTTCCGTCGCTGACATTAACCCCGTTGGAGCCGCTGACTGTCACTGCTGCAACTCCGGCGGCCGTAGCCTTCAGGGTAATGGACGCCGTATTGGCCGATACGCCCACATAGCCTCCTTCTCCGCCTGAATAGGAAGATTCACTGCAGCTTACAAAAGACAGTTTTCCGCTGTCGTAATTAAACCCCAGTTTCGCAATTGCTTTCTCTCCGTCTGGGCCGGCTGCCCAGGCGGTTACCGTTACCTGATCTCCCACATTTAACGTGGAGGAGGATACGGAAATTGTCACTGTACCTGCCGCATGAACCCTGACGGGCCAGAACAGACCGGTGAGCAGCATAAGGGATAATAAAATACCTGTTATCTGTTTCGTTCTTCTCATATAACACACCTTTCTTCTGTTTTATCATTCATATCTCTTATATTTTTACATAATCTCCCATGATTAACATTACCATTATAATTTTCTCCATCCCGTATTGTCAAGTTTGAACATTAAGAATTCACGAAAGTTTCCGATAAATGTATTACAGACAGAATTTATTATATGATTTTTTCGTAAAGGAAGGTGCTTTTCATGATATATCATATGACGCGGATGCTGGATTCCATGGAAAATGCCATGAAGCTGCAGATGCAGGCAAAGGCTGAACAGAGAGCTGAGAAAGCAAAACAGGAAGAAGAAGCATTTCGTGAGAAACTTATGCGTTCCGCCTCCTGTAAAATGGAACTTGACGCCAGTGCTTCCACGGTAAAGGGAATGGAAGACGCTGTGCGCAGGGATCAGCTTGCAATCATGATTATGGCAGGACTGTAAGCTCACTGCTTACCTCCTGCTTCCCCCTTTTCTCTCCACAGCTTTTCCAGCTTTTTCAGACCCACATCTGCACTCAGTGCTATCACCATACTTAATATGGTTCCCCATACAATTTTGTACACATTCATGGTACGCAGTCCCGAAAATAATACGGTACCAAGGCCGCCTGCATTGATAGTGGCGGCAATTGTGGCAATTCCCGTAGTGGATATCACCGCAAGGCGGATACCGGTCAGAATGGAAGGCATGGCCAGCGGAATCTGTATCATGCGTGCCAGCTGCCACCGGCTCATTCCCATTCCGTACCCGGCTTCCAGTACCGTGGCGTCAATATTCCAGATTCCCGCCAGAATATTCCGTATCAGCAGATACTGGTTATATACCACCAGTACAAGAACTGCTGTCCGGTTCCCCAGCCCGAACAGCGGGATCAGAATTGCAAACAGCGCCAGGCTGGGGATGGAATAAACAGCGCTGAATATCTGAACCACCAGATTGGAAACCCATTTCCGCCTTAAAATCAGACATGAAAGAAAGGAAGCCAGTATCAGGGAAAAAAACAGCGTGATAAACACAAGGTACAGATGTTCCATAAATGCTTTTCCGAACAAATCCAGATGTTCCACAAAATACCGTATCATACGTTCTCACCTTTCCCCATATCTGCTGTCCGCAGCAGTTCTTCCACAAATTCATCTGCCGGATGGGCCTGAATCTCCTGCGGTGAAGCAAACTGCAGAATTTTCCCCTGATTCATCACGAGCACTTTTGTTCCAAGTTTCCATGCCTCCCGGATATCATGGGTGACAAAGAGGTATGTTCTCCCTGACTGTTCCTGAATCTTTTTCAGTTCCGTCTGAAGTATTTCACGGTTGATGGCGTCAATGGCTCCGAAAGGCTCATCCAACAGCATAAGGGGCGGATCTGCAATCAGAGCCCTTGCAATGCCCACTCTCTGCTGCTGCCCGCCGGACAGCTGAGCCGGATAGCGGTTTCGGTACTCTTCCGGCTCCAGAGCCACCAGACGCAGCATTTCGTCCACCTTCTGCTCCGTTTTCTTTTTTTCCCATTTCAGGATTTTCGGAATGGTGGAAATATTTTCTTTTACGGTCATATGGGGGAATAATCCCACCTGCTGAATCACATAGCCAGTCTTTCTTCTCAGCAGCACCGGACTCTGCTCCCGTATATTTTCTCCGAACAGTAAAATGTCTCCTCTGTCCGGCTCACAGAGCCGGTTGAGCATTTTAATCAGCGTGGTTTTTCCGCATCCGGACGAGCCAAGCACCGTCACAAATTCTCCTTCTGCTATACGGATATTCACATCGTCCAGCGCAGGACCGGTCATACCCGGAAACTGTTTTTCCACATGTATCAGCTCTACTGCGATTTTTCTGTCTTTATTTTTTGATGCTTTCGTAGAATTCTCTCGCAACATCTGCGTACTCCTCTTTGTCGATTTCAACTTTTGCATTTAACCCGGTAATATTCTCTGTGGTAAATTCCGCGCTGATTTTATTGAGAATGTCAGCAATATCCGGATGTTCTTCCAATACGTCGTTACGGACAACAGGAGCCAGATTATAAGGGGGCCATACATGTTTGTCATCCTCCAGCAGCGTAAACTGTTCTTCCACCAGCCTGCCTTCTGTGGTATAAACGGGGGCCACATCGGCTTCATCATTTTCCAGAACCTGATATTTTAAGGCATTGCTGTAAATATTGCTGGATTTCCACTCAAAGGGCCCGTACACTGCTTCCAATGCCGGAATTCCGTCCGAACGCTCATCAAATTCCCCCTGAGAAGCAAACCTCAGTTCTCCTGCATGTTGCTGTAAATCAGAAATAGTGGAAATTCCATATTTTTCCGCCGCTTCCGTGCGGATGGCAAGGCCCTGCCCGTCATTTGCCGCTGAATATTCCAGCCAGGTAAGCTGATACTGTTTGTCATAGGCTTCCTTTACCGTGTCATACACTTCCTGCTCGTCTGTGAGAGGATCCATGCCCAGCACTGTCAGCAGCCCTGTTCCCGTGTACTCCGGATATATATCAATTTCATCACTGGTAATGGAGGCATGTATCACAGAAGATGAAATATTGAACTTCCGTTCTACTTTATATCCTGCATCCTCCAGAGCCAGTGCATAGATTTCCGTTACGATTTCATTTTCGGTAAGGTCTTTGGAGGCAATTCGAATCAGTTTGTCAGAATCACCGGAAGAACCGCATCCGGCCAGAACCCCGGCTCCCAAAATACCTGCCAGCAGCGCCATACCTGCTTTTTTCATAATCTTCTTCATTATCTTCCTCCTGTTGTAAATGTTCAGTTGCAGAGATATCTTGTCTGATATCGGTAAATACGGTCCAGTACATAACCTGTAAGCAGAGATAAAACTGCCACGGAAACCCCTCCGATGTACAGAAGGTCCATCCGCATCAGTCCCAGCCCTGTAAAAATAATATCGCCCAGTCCTCCGGCTCCGATATAAGAAGCCAGAGTGGCGCTTGCAATCACTTCCACCGCCGCTGTCCGGATTCCCGCATACATGACAGGAAAAGCCAGCGGCAGCCTGACACAAAAAAAGCACCTTGTCCGGCTCATTCCCATGGCTTCTGCCGCCTCCAGAATTTCCTCCGGCAGGGACCGGAATCCCTGTACGGTATTCATCAGAATGGGCGGAACAGCCAGAATAGTCAGTGCAGTCACCGCAGGTTTTATCCCGGTTCCCATAACCGGAATGCACAGCAGCAGCACTGCAAGGCCGGGCATAATCCTGAGAACCCCGAAAAAACGTTCCAGAAAAAGCTGCAGTTTTTCATAATGAGAACACAGAATTCCCAGCGGAACTGCAAGTAAAATGGCAAGCAGCACCACACCTGCACTGATTCCCATATGCTCCAGCAAAAGGTGCAGAAATTCTGCTCCGTTTGCAGAAAAGTATTCCATTATCTTATCCATATATGCCTCCCTGCTTATCATATCCTTTTTCTGACTTCCCATTCCTGTTTTCTGTTACAGTACCAGTTTTTCAAAATGCTCCACCAGTTCCTGAATGCACCCGTCTGCAAAAGGATTTTTCAGTCCGGCTTCTTCCAACATGGGCACATAGAATTTCCGTGCTGATATCCTGCACAAAGCCAGATAACTTTCCCAGGCTTCTTTGTAATTCAGGTCCATTTTCATTTTATACTGGAGGGCGCAGACCGTGGACAGACAGTAATCAATGTAATAAAACGGATTCTGAAAAATATGGCCCTGCCTCTGCCACCATCCTCCGTTTCCGAAAAACGGATCGTCTTCATAGTTCATATGGGGGCGGTATTCCTGCTCCAGCTTTTTCCATACATCTTTGCGTTCCGCCGGAGTCAGTTCCGGATGCTCATAGACAATATGCTGGAACTCGTCCACCATACAGCCATAGGGCACAAAACAGATTCCGTCTTCCAGATGCATAAGGCGATAATCCTCTGCCCGGCTGCCAAAAAACTGCTCCATCCATTTTTCCGTAAAATATTCCATGGCCATGGAATGGATTTCTGCTGTCTCCATGGTAATATCCAGATATTCCTGAATCTCTTCTTTCCGTACCAGATAGCCCTGAAACGCATGTCCGCATTCATGGGTAATCACATCCACATCCCCGCTGGTTCCGTTGAAATTGGCAAAAATAAAGGGAGATTCAAATTCCGGAAGGTAATCCATATAACCGCCCTGCACTTTGTTTTTTCTGCCAAGCACATCCAGCAGTTCATTTTCCATCATAAAATCAAAAAATTCTCTGGTCTCAGGAGACAGTTCCCGGTACATTTCCTGCCCTTTGGCCAGAATTTCCTCCGGAGTGCCTTCCGGTTCAGGATTCCCGTCTGCGAAAAACATATTATTATCAATATAAGAAAGTTTTTCAAGTCCCAGGCGTTTCCGTCTGTTTTCATGGATTTTCGTGGCCAGAGGCACAATGTATTCCTTTACCTGCCTGCGGAAATTTTCCACCTCTTTTTGGCCATAGCTGTTCCGGTGCATCCTGCAGTAACCCAGGGGAATATAATTCTCATAGCCTAACTGTCTGGCCTGTTCTGTGCGGTTCTTTACCATCTCATCATAAATATTGTCAATTTCTCCGGTTATGCTCATAAAATAATCGCTGACGGCTTTCCATGCCTGTCTTCTGACATCCCGATTGGTATCTGACATAAATTTCCCCATTCGGGACAAATTGCAGATTTCTCCGTTAAAGGATATTTCCGCTGAGGCAATCAGTTTGGAATATCTGCTGGCCAATGCATTCTCCTCCTGCATCAGCGGAATCAGTTTTTCGTCCATGGCCTTAAAATCCAGCTCCATATTTTTAAAAGCCACCGACCCGATTTTTTCTTCCAGGTAAGACCTGTATGGGGATTCCCACAATACTTTGTGATACTCGTTATCCAGATTTTCCAGCACGGGTCTTACCTCGTCGTAAAATTTCTGTTCTTTCTCATAGTATTCATCGGCTGTATTAATATCATGACGAATGATGGCCAGAGTCCTGCAGGTTCTGATGTGGTCATTCAGTTTATAATATTCTCTGTGGATTTCGAACTGTTCTTCTCCTCCGGGCGCTTCTTTCTGGCGCTGTGTCAGGGAATGCATGGCTGCTTCTGTCTCTTCTCTGTCCAGTCTCTGATATGGCATTTCTGAAAATTTCATGATTATCCTCCGTTCTGTTATTTAATATCTCTCGATATTATACCATATTTTTCCTGCCAGTATATGACTAAATTCAGCTTTTCTTCATCTCTTCCAGCAATTTCCAGATGTTGCAGCCAATCATATCAACCAGCTCTGTTTCATCGGCCGGCATCCTCTTTGCTCTTTGAATTGCTTTATCCACAAAAGGCATATAATTTTTTACGAAATGTATTCCACTTTTTCCGTGGCAGGCTTTCTCAGAGACTTCTTTGCTCACAAATGTATGATTCAGAGATACTTTTGGATTTTCTTTTATCAGATCCAGTTTATCACCATATTCTTTTTCTACATCTGATAAATGCAAAAGCAGCCAAAATTCAAAACAGGGATTGGCAATAAAGCATTTAAAGCCCCTTTTTTTACAATATTTAATGCATTCCATCATATTTACTTTGGAATGTGCATCCTTATCTCTGTCAATCAAAATACAAAACTCATCCAGTTTGCTGTTATATTTACTCAGATATTTCCTGTAGTTAATATTATAACCCAGCTTCATTAAATCCGTCACAAAAGAATTACGCTTTTTTTTCGGAATATCTTCCGGATTATCTAAATATTTTCTGATAAAATCAATTCCATATGCATTTACAAATTCTTCCGGTATTTCTTCAATCAGATGTTCTCTTCCCAGTTCTCGCAAACTTATATATTCTTCCAGTAATTCTACTACCTGTTTCGGTGCACTGCCTGTATCCCTGCTGCTCCTTCGCAATACTTCCACATCAATTTTCGCATTCATCCCCAGCTCTGCTCTGTGTTCAGAAATACCATTGAAATATTCCTTTTCCGTCGCATTTCCTTCCACAGACAGAAAAAATATTTTCTCTATATCAACCTTTTCCTCTTCCTTCTCACGTTCAAAGATACCGGAAGACAATCGGTATTTATTCTTCATACATTTCCTCCAAATCCAAAAATTCTTTGTGAAATACAGGAACTGCACCATATCTTCCCACCAAATATTCCCGGTCAATTTTTTTATCAAACCTTGCCCGGAATTTATTCAGAGAATAAATTCCGGAACTATGATCCTCCTGCCTTTCCACAAACCAGATTTCATCCTGCCGCATCAGATCCAGATCCAGCAGATTCGTATCATGGGTAGTTGCGATCATCTGCTTTTTCTCTGTAACCGTCAGAGTGTAAAACATTTCCAGAAACCGTTTTGTTATGTTTGTATGAAGACTCCTGTCTATCTCATCAATCAAAATCACACAGTCATCGCCACTTTCATAAAACAGGGGAATCAGATCAAACAGACGCTTCGTTCCATCCGACTCATCCGCATATTCGAATAAATCCTCCATATTTCCATGATTCAGAAGCATTTTATTATAAACAATATTTCCATTTTCATCTTTACGCAACACATACATTTTCTGATTCATATTAAACATCACAGGATGCCTGCTTACTTTGCATGATATATCCGACTTAATCTTTTCCAACCTCTCTTTGGGTAATTTTTCCAGTATCTTATCAAAATCCATTTCCTGCTGCTGCCCTTCTACTGACTCTATTCCTGTATCAAAATATGACAGCAAACCTGCAAAAATTTCTTTCGTATCCTCATCTGAAATAACGTCATTCAGACCACCATATTTCGTTCCGGGAAACAAAATTATCATATTTCGGAACCACTTATACACATCTGCAATTTCTGCAAATATTCCCTTCTGTTCATTTCCCCGTTCAGCTATATCACTCAAAATTGTCTTTTTTCTGAAAGTATCAGAAATATTCCAGCCAAAATCCTCCAGGTAAATTTTTAAACGTATATTTTCTTCTGTACGTTTCTGCACAACTTCTGTACTGACATGGCTTTTACCATCTTCCTCCACTTCACGGTTGTAAAGATAGATTTCTTTTCCGCTTCCTTCCATTCTTACAAGCCATTCCGATATAATTTCTTCTCTCTCATAAGAAACCGCCAGTCCATAAGAATATTCTTTTCCATTCGTCAGAATTCTGTATTCAAACACCCCTGGCCGGCAATATGTTTCATTCCTGATCCGAAAATGTTGTTTTCTCAAATCCACTTTCTCAAGCCCGTTAAGAATAATTTTTCTTGAAAAATGTACTGCTTTTATCAAATTGCTTTTTCCACTGGCATTTGCACCATAAATCAGAGCACTCTTTAAAATCTTCTTATTGCCATTCAGAATTATATGATCTTTATGTCTGGTCACTCTGCCTGCCAGCAATGAAATAGTCTGCGTATCGCAAAATGACCTGTAATTACTTACAGAAAATCCTATCAACATATAAACACCTGCTTTCTAATCAGATTATTTTTATTATATTGTGATTTTATCACGTTGTCAATTTACATATTTCTGTTTTATTTCTATATTTTCATTGTAAAATGTGCTTTTTTCTCCTATTTGCTTTTTTACTTTTAATTTCTGTAACTGAAACATAAAAAATAAAGCAGGATCTCATATCTGAAAAACAAAAAACCAGGTGACAGAATTATAATTCCCATCTCCTGGTCTTTCATTTCATGGTTTCGGCAAAATGCCTGATTCCGTAAAAATTCTATGTTTCCATGTCTTCGTCCGCTTCTTCAGAAGTACATGTTTTCATCACATAACAGGCCCGGCCATTTTCTTTCGCCCTGTACAGCATATGATCTGTTTCTGCCAGTATATGGGCCACATTCCGGGGAAATGCAAACTGACAGGCGCCGATACTGCAGCTCACCTTTTTATTCGGCAGTATACCGGAAATCGCCTTCAGAAACTGTTCCAGCCGCCGGTCCATCTCCTCACAGGTCATGGAACTCTCGATGATAACAGCAAATTCATCTCCGCCGATTCTTCCCACAGTTCCATGTTCTTCAAAGGTATTCTGAAGCTCTCCCGCAATTTTTCTTAAAACCCGATCCCCGGCAGAATGTCCCAGAGTATCATTGATTTCCTTAAAATAATCCACATCCACAAACAGAAACCAGCCCGTTCTTTCCTGTGCCGCACCGACATCTTTCTGCGCTTTCTCACAATGGTAAAGAAACATTCTTCTTCCCATTACACCGGTCAGTCCGTCCATCTCTCCCTGATACTCTTTGTAAGACATGTATTTGTAAATGGAAATCAGCAGGATAACCGAAATCATATTCAGCGCCAGAGAAGCCACCAGAAACTGTATCTGCAAATGGAACAACTCAGATGAAATCCGGTCAGATACCACTATCCCATGCTGTTCCAGCATATAGGATTCTCTCTGTGAAAAATAAACTGCCGCGGAAACAGCCATACACAGCAGAAAGCATTCAAACCCGGCAAAAAATATGTTCATTTTTCTGGAAGCATAAGGATTATTTCCTGACTGATCAATACACTGTCTGACTTTCTGAACAGTATCTTTCTGATAAAAACCCCACAGCGCTTCCACCACAATAACACAGACTGCCGCAAAAAAAGCATCGTCCCAGTCATAATGAAAGGCACTGGTGTAATGATACCCAAGTTCCGGAAATAAAAATCCCATGGCAGAATAAACCAGTAAAGAATGTATCTTTGGGGCAATTACAGAAAATATACCAATCCACAGACCACCGTATTTTCTGTTTCGCATGGCGCGGAATGCAATTCCCACAAGAAGTCCAAACAATGCTCTTGTTCCCACACTCAGCAAAATACTGTTCATGGGAGAACTGCTCAAAAATGGAGAAAACACCGCATCTGCAGGCAAAACGTAAGAAGCAGACGCCTTATACATACTGGCGACTCCGAAAACAACTCCCATAAATACTGACTGCTGCGGCCCAAACAGGCATCCTGCCACCAGAATCGGAAGATATGCCGCTGTAACGGAAATAGGCGGTATATGAATATATCCTAAAAAAGTAAAGGACATCAGAAGTTCAATCGCAACCAGAATCCCGAAAAAATAACGGTCAAAACAGGAATCACCCCGCAATTTTTTTACTACCTTCATTCAATATACCTCTCCTGTCATTCTGTATCACAATTATTCCACTGCCCCGTCATTTAATCTTAAATGATATTTTCTGTTCATAAACAGTTAAGTAAGTATATCCTGTTTTCCATGAAAAGTCAAATATCAAATAAAATACCTTTCATATTTGTTTGCCTTTTTCTTCAAAATATAATAAAATTTAGTTCATATAATCAGTATATAAAAAGGAGAATTCACATGAAAAATTGTATTGTTGCCCAGTCCGGAGGTCCCACAGCCGCTATCAATGCCAGCCTTGCAGGCGTGATTCAGGGCATTCTGGATCATCCCGATTACGAGCATATTTATGGCGCCCTTAACGGGATTACGGGGATTCTGGAAAAACGTTTTCTGGATCTTACAGACGATTTCAGAGACCAGGAAACCATTCACCGTCTGATGGTAAGTCCGGCCATGTACCTGGGCTCCTGTCGTTATAAACTACCAGAACCGGAAGACGGCAAAGACACCTATGAATTTATTTTCAGGGTATTTCAGGAACTGGAAGTCGCGGCATTTTTCTATATTGGAGGAAACGATTCCATGGACACCGTGGACAAACTTTCTGCATATGCGGCCTCCATGAAAAGTCCCGTCCGTATTATCGGTATTCCCAAAACCATTGACAATGATTTATGTGTGACGGACCATACGCCTGGTTTTGGTTCAGCCGCCAGATATGTGGCCTCCTCCATGCTGGAAATTTTCCATGACATTGCCATTTACAATATGAAAAGCGTCACCATTGTGGAAATTATGGGACGTGACGCCGGATGGCTGACTGCCGCCGCTGCCCTGGCCCGGAATGAATACTGCGCCGCCCCGCACCTGATTTACCTGCCGGAGCGTCCTTTTGACACGGAAAATTTTCTGGACGATGTGAGAAGCCTTCTCCAGGAATACGACAATGTGATTGTTGCTGTTTCAGAGGGAATCCGGGATAAAAACGGAGAATATATCAGCGCCTCCGGAGGAACCACTGACAACTTTGGCCACAGCCGCCTGAGGGGAGCCGGCAAAACTCTGGAATATCTGGTGGAAGACCGGCTGGATGTAAAAGTACGTTCCATTGAATTCAATATTCTGCAGCGCTGCAGCTCCCTGGCCTCTTCCCGGACAGATCTGGATGAATCTTTCCGGCAGGGCATTCACGGTGTCTCTCTGGCTGCCCAGGGAAACACCGGCCGGATGGTAATCCTTCGGCGCACCGGTGACGATCCTTATCAGACTGTCTGCGGCGACGCACCGGTATCCGAGATTGCCAACCAGGTAAAATCTGTTCCTGCAGAATTTATCAATACCCAGGGAAATGATGTGACGGATAAAATGATTTCCTATTTAAGGCCCCTGATTCAGGGAGAATCGGAAATTACTTTTGAACAGGGACTTCCCTGCTATCTTCCCATTCCCCATCTCCTGTAAAAGAAAAAATCAGCCATACAGATACAAAGTCCTTTCCCTCCGTTTTCTCACACAGCGGAGGGAATCCTATGATGTGGCTGAAATGGGCTCCCGCTTGTTCTGTTCAGCCCAGTGCCACATCCAGCACCATCATAATCAGAAAACCGGTCATGACTCCAATGGTTCCCACATTGGATGACTCGTCAGGCTGAGCCTGGGGTATCATTTCATCTGCCACCACATAAATCATTGCCCCCGCCGCAAATGCAAGCAGCCAAGGCATCAAAACTACCACGACAGAAGCTGTCAGAAACACCAAAATTCCCGCAAGAGGCTCCACAATCCCCGAAAGAGATCCGATCCAAAAAGATTTCCATACACTGGCTCCACCCTGCCTTACCGGAAGAGAAATTGCAGCTCCCTCTGGAAAATTCTGGATTCCTATTCCTAAGGCAAGCCCTGCCGCAGCCGCCAGATATGCTGGTTCTTTGGGATGCTGTCCCGCCAGCACAAAAGCAAGCCCCACAGCCATGCCTTCTGGTATATTATGAACCGTGACTGCCAGCACCAGAAGCTTCGTTCCGGCTTCTTTTCCTTTATAATCAGCATGAAACCAGGGGAGCGTTTTATCCACCAAATATAAAAAGACTCCCCCAAAAGCAAATCCTGCTGCTGGAGGCAGCCAGGGCAGCAGCCCTTGTTCCCTGCTCTGATCTATGGATGGGAGCAACAGTGACCAGACAGAGGCAGCCATCATGACGCCTGAGGCAAATCCCAGAAACGCCCGGTTCACTCGGTCATCTATGGCACCTCGAAAGAAAAATACCACCGCCGCTCCCAGCGTGGTCATTAGAAATGTAAACCCCGTTCCCCCAAGTACTTGTAACAGTATATGAATCATAAAAGACTCCTGCATGCATTTGCTTTTATGCTATGCAGCTAGAACCTTTTTGTGCTCTTATTAGAAATTCTGTTGAAATCCCCATAAGGGTCAAGGTGTCGAAAAGCTTTCGTTAACCTGCAAGGGAAAGTTTAAGCTCTTCGACACCCCAATTCATAAGAACACAAATCTCTCTGGTCAGAACCGCCATGCAAAGCACTGCGCATCACGGCAGTTTATTTTCCAGTAACCACCTGGAAATACCTGCCTATCTCTCTCCAAGCTCGTTTGGATTCTGGCATCATCATCATTCCCATCTGAAATACATGAAACATGCCCCCATAGACGCTGAGCCGTACTTTTGCTCCCTGACGTTTCGCTTTATATGCCAATGTCACAGAATCACTCAAAAGCATTTCCTGGGAACCTGCCTGAATAAGCATCGGCGGAAATCCCCAGAAATCCCCAAACACTGGCGAAAGATAGGGATCTTTCAAGTCATTCCATCCTGCATAATCACGGTTGTAAATCAAGCTGTCCGTGGTATTCCCAAACAGAGGATCCCGCTCATAATTATCCAGATAGGAGGGACCGCTCGCAGTCATATCTGTCCAGGGAGACATCAGCACCAGGCCTCCGGGAAGACTCCGGCTATGATCTTTGAGATACAAGCAGAGCGCAAGCGCAAGCCCTCCTCCGGCCGAATCTCCTGCCACAATGATCTGTCTGCCATGCCATCCGGCACGTTTGAGCCACTCATAAGCTTCTACAGCATCCTCAAGCGCAGCTGGGAACGGATGTTCCGGAGCCACCCGGTAATCAATCGTCAGCACATCCATCCCCTTGCTGACTTCGCTGTAAAGCCCTGCAAAAGAACGGTAGGCATTGCGCATCGCCCCAATATAGCCTCCCCCATGGAGCTGTAAGATCACGTAATCTTTCCTTGGAGCTTCTTTCCTGCGTAAAAGCTCCATCTGAAACTGTGGCATCTCAATCTCTTCCATGCGAAAGCAGTCTGGGCATTTCCACTTTGGCTCTACCAGGTTTTTCCGAAGCTCTCCCGTCTTAATCTTTTTTCCAATCAAATGGTCGTTGGTCACATGAGCGATCATATCACGGATGACCCTTCCCCGTACGCTAACCTCCTGCATTTTTCCTCCTACTGTGCCACTCAGGCTCTTCTATACATGGAAGCGCCGTTTCAACTCCGTTTTTGCCCGGCGCTCTCCAAAAATCAATGTTCCCAAAAACATGCACAGAGATACCGCCAGCGCTGTAAAAGTCAGGACGGGATTTGTAATCACCCCGAATTTCCAAAAAATCATGCAAGCGCCAGATACCATTACCGTCAATATCTGCATCAGCATATAACTCTGCCAGTTAGAAGCGTTTACCACCATCAGTATCGCAATGGTAGCTTCCAGCAACATCACCGCCCCTGGAAGCACATAGTTGACAGACCATCCCTGATACCCCACGATATGATCTGCTGCAATCACTAAGAGCACTGCTCCGATCACCTGAACCAAAATCACTTTCTGGTATCCATGATTCCTCTGCAGAGAATACTTTAAGGTAATATAACAGTAGAGGATTCCGATTCCGCTGATTGCCGACCACCACATCCCATGATAAAATAGATAGTTGATAATCACCAAGGCAGCCTCCGTGATAATCGCCAAAAAACTATAGAGGCGCACCACAAAATTTAACTTGCGGGATACTGCTTTCACATCAGGATAACCTGTATGGCAAGGATGCTCCCCTGTAATCTCCAGCACGCTGCTGCAAAGAGGGCAGACGCTGGTATCATCCAGCACTTCCACCCTGCATTTCTTACACTCTCTCATTCGCCATATACTCCATTCGTTTCAATTTGCACCACAACCCCGTCTTCAGCAAGCCTGCGGAACACCCCCCGCTGCACAGAAGTATCTGCAAGGCTGCTGCTGATGGTAAACACCAAAGTGTCTTGATAAGAACAAATGGTTCCTTTGATATTCTGCCCTTCTGACATGGAGAGAAAGGAACTAAAGCATTTGATGTAATCTTGATATTCCTTGCGCACTTTGATATTCCCAATATTTGTAACCGTAGTGGTATTTGCCAATGCGCTGGTACGATAAACATGCCGGATCGCCAGATTTTTGAGAAACAAGGGCACGGCCCGCAGCATAAAGTTCTTCTCATTGGACACATTGTAGGCAAAAAGATTTTCCAAGTGTTCACGGTTGATCTGGCTGCGCAGGCTTTGCGATACGATCTGCACCACTTCTGAAAAATCATAGCTCTCCTTGGTTGGATGAAATACCGCTGACACGATTACAAAAAAATTCTTCATAGTGATGGAATCAAAATAAGGCCTCAAATTGACTGGGACGCAAGAACTGATGGGGCGTTTTCCCGGCGCACCATGCAAACATTCTTGATATATGCTCCACAAAAAACATGACACAAGATATTCATTGATAGATGCGTCATACCGATTGCAAGCTTTTTTCAGCTCTGAAACCGACATGTAGCCATGCATCACTCCAAGCTCCATGGGCGGCAGCTTCTCTCCTGTAACCTGAAACGCCCGTTCTGTCTTATAACCTTTTCTGTGGCTTTTTCTATAATTCTTGAGATAACTGTCTTCCCGGTTCAAAGACGTATCGCTGCACAGGCCGTCCCCCAGCTGTTTTTGCAGCTTTGGATGGGCGAGCCGCAGGTATTGATACGTCAGCTCCCGCAAAAAAGTGATCCCGCCCATGCCGTCTGTAAGCACATGAAACACTTCTAAGTTGATCCGATTGCGATAATAATTGACTCGAAAAAGATAATTCCGGTTGCGGTTTGGGGAAATAAACTGGCAGGGATAGCGGTATTCCTTTTTTACCTGAGGCGCTGGCTTTTGATTGGTCTCAAAATAGTACCAGAACACGCCGTAGCGGATCCGCACGCTGAATACCTCGAACCAGGGAAGAACCCTCTCTAACGCCTCCTGTAGTAATTCCTGCTGCACTTCCTCATGCAAGGTCACGGATATCCTATATACATTGCTCATGCTCTCCCCGGCAATCACCGGAAAAATATGTGCTGTATTATCCAGCTTATCCCATTTGATCTCCCGCTTTTTTCTCTGCTTGACAGAACGCTTTAGTTCCGTCTTTTGATTATTTTCTGTCATTTGCCAAAGCTCCCGCACTTAAATCTGGGTCACAACGAAAATATCATAAATCGCCTTGATCGCCGTTTCAAAATCACAGCTTTTCACCCCAATGATAATATTGAGCTCACTGGAGCCCTGGTCAATCATTTTTACATTTACATTGGCGTGGGCAAGGGCTGAAAAAATCCTTCCAGCCGTCCCCCGGGTAGAACGCATTCCGCGCCCAACTACTGCAATCAGGGCAATATCTCCTTCTAACTCAATGCTGTCTGGCTGCGCCAGGCGATGGATCGCAGACAATACCTGTTGTTCTTTTCCTTCAAATTCCTCCTGATGGACAAACACTGTCATGGTGTCAATCCCAGATGGAAGATGTTCAAAAGAAATCCCATGTTCCTCAAAGGCCGCCAGCACCTTGCGACCAAATCCCACTTCGGAATTCATCATGTCTTTGTCAATATTTACCGCTACAAAGCCTTTCTTTCCCGCAATTCCCGTAATCGTGTAATCCGGCATGCGGCAGGTGCTTTCCACGATCAGCGTGCCCTCGTCCTCTGGTGCGTTGGTGTTGCGGATATTGATCGGAATTCCCGCTTTGCGCACTGGGAACACAGCGTCCTCATGAAGCACTGTCGCCCCCATATAGGAGAGCTCGCGCAGTTCACGGTAGGTGATCACCTTGATCACCTGCGGCTTAGCGATAATCCTGGGATCTGCGATCAGAAAGCCAGAAACATCCGTCCAGTTCTCATAAATCTCTGCCTGGACCGCTTTCGCCACAATGGAACCGGTAATGTCAGAACCGCCTCTGGAAAAAGTCTTCACCCTGCCGTCTTTTCTGGCACCATAGAATCCTGGAATAACCGCCCGCTCACAGTCTCTAAGCCTTGCAGATAAAATATGATTGGTCTGGTCTGCATCAAACTCCCCGTCATCATTAAATACGATCACTTCTGCCGCATCAATGAACTGATATCCTAGATAGTTTGCCATGATAATGCCGTTTAAATACTCGCCCCGGGATGCGGCGTAATCTTCCCCTGCTTTCTGTCTGAAATTTTCAGCAATCATTTCGAACTCTTTATTTAAAGACAACGTGAGATTCAAGCCATTAATAATAGATTCATAACGTTCCTGGATTTTTTTCAGCGCTGGCGCAAAATTCTGCTCTGCCTCAGCCATGGCATAGCACTGGTACAACATATCTGTCACCTTTATATCTTTTGCATTGCGTTTTCCTGGCGCGCTTGGAACCACATACCTGCGGCTCTCGTCTGAGCGAACAATTTTTCCAACCTTGGCAAACTGTCCTGCGTTTGCAAGTGAGCTGCCGCCAAATTTTACTACTTTTGTCATATCTTTGCTCCATTCATATATCTTCTATTTACTTATTCTAATATGATCCATGCATGCCTGAACATGCAAAATACCTTTCGCTATTCTAACATAATTTTGGATATATTGGAACTTTTTTTTGATGTTTTGGCAAAATTCTTGCCCCGCAAAGGAAAAGATGGAAACATCTGTCGTACTTTATTTTGATTTGAAATACAAAACTGCCGCTGCGCCCGCAGTCAAAAGCTCCGTCAAAGGGAACGTCAGCCATAGTCCCGTAAGGCCAAGCGTGGCAGACATTAAGAACGCCAAAGGCACAATCAGCACAACGCCCCGCAGCAAAGACACAGCGTTTCCAGGCCTAGCCCTGTCGATGGAAGTAAAATAGATGGAAGTAATGATATTGAATCCTGCAAACGCTGTCGCTATAAAATACAGCCGGATTCCATACACGGCAATTTGCTGCAATCTTACATTTCCCTCACTATTAAAAATAGCCGCAATCTGCTCTGCGCCCAAAAACATCCCTACATAAATCAAAGCTGAGGATGCCATTACCGTCACTGCAGCATAGCGGAACACGTAGCGGACCTTTTCTGATTCCCCCGCTCCATAACATCTGCTGACAATGGGCTGAATTCCCTGGGCAATGCCCGTAAATATAGAAATTACGACCAGCGACAGGTTGGTGATCACCCCATAAGCGGCAACTCCCGTATTCCCTTGGAGCGAAAGCATGATTCCATTAAATACTACAATGACGATTCCAGAAGAAAGCTCTGCCACCAAAGACGGCACGCCCCCTGCCATAAGTTTAAACACTTCCTTTTGCGCAAACTTTGTCTTTACCAAATGAAACGTATTTTTCCTGCGGATCAAATACGCCGACTGAATACCGATGCCGATGACTGGCGCAAGCCCGGTCGCTAATACTGCCCCAAAAATCCCCATTTTACACAGAAAGATAAATACATAATCTAAGATAATATTAGAAAAGCTCCCGCCGAGCATAGCCGCCATCGCAAGCTGGGGACACCCGTCATTTCTCACAAAGCAAAGCAGTAAGTCGTTGGCAAGAAATGCTGGGGAAGATAACAGCAGCACTTTGAGATATATTTTGCACATTTGGTACACTGCCTGATCTGCTCCCAATAGCCGCGTTACCATTCCCGCCCCGAAAATCCCAGTCAGTACAAACAAAACGGCAAAACAACACGCAAGCATCGCTGCCAGGGAAAAAGCCTGGCTGCCCCGCCGCTGTGCACCCTGGCTTTTCAAGATCGAAAACTGCGTCGCTCCTCCCATCGCCAGCATCAGTCCTGTGCCGTGAATAAGGCTGTATACTGGAATGGCGAGATTCAGAGCGGCAAGCCCATTGCTTCCCAGCCCCTTTGCCACAAAAAAAGTATCTGCCAAAATATAACAGGACAGCCCGATCATCCCCAGGACATTCAAGCTGGTATATTTCGCGTATTCTCTGGACGTATTCATGATAATTCCTCCCGTTTTCTCACATCTATTCCCGGAGTCTCTTTGCACCTGATTTTGCGAGAAAATGTTTGTCAGATCTATGCAAATTTTTGAGGCATGCCTAGACGGCATGCTCTGGCAGTTAAATTTGCTTGCATTTGGCGTAGCATTAACTGTTAAAGCAGGTATTAGGGGGATTCCGAGCGTACAATTACAAGAAAAAACAGCACCAGATTTTCATATCTACCATGGCCTAACGATATGAAATCTGGTGCCCGTCCACTACCCGGCGGCAGAGGAGTTCCTTCTTGTATTAAATTGTAAAACATTTTTATTGTATTCTAACACATCTCAGTGATTTTGGGTAGCAGAATTTATTAAACACGGCATACTGTGTGTCAACAATATTCCAGAGAAACATCATCATTCTATTGCGTCCTTTTTCTTTTGTACCGAAGTATACATTGCCCTTGCGGCATATAAGTTCATCACAGATCCCTTTCGGAGGGATTTTAGAACTTATCAAATGGATTTTTATATTCTGCCACGATTCCAAGCTGCTCTTCGATACGCAGAAGCTGGTTATATTTTGCGGTGCGCTCCCCGCGGCAGGGGGCGCCTGTCTTAATCTGTGCGGCATTGACTGCCACTGCAAGATCCGCAATGAAAGTATCTTCTGTCTCTCCAGAGCGGTGAGAAATCACAGCCCGGTATGCATTTTTGTGAGCAGTTTCAATAGCCTCCATGGCTTCCGTCAATGTTCCAATCTGATTAACTTTGATTAGGATCGCATTTGCGGTCTGCAGCTTAATTCCTGCGTCCAGGCGTTTTGTGTTGGTTACAAATAAGTCGTCTCCTACCAGTTGGATGCGTTCTCCAAGCTGCTGCGTCATAGCCTGCCAGCCGTCCCAGTCTTCCTCATCCAGACCATCCTCAATAGAAATAATTGGAAATTTCCCAATTAAATCCCGGTAATATTCTATCATTGCCGCCGTATCCCGCGCAACCTTCTCTCCCTTGATTTTAGACTCTCCTGGGAAATGATACAACCCTGTCTTCTCATCATAAAGCTCACTGGCTGCAGCATCCAAGGCAATTTTAAAATCTTCTCCTGGCACATAACCCGAAGCTTTTACCGCTGCCATGATCAGCTCTAGCACAGCGACCGTGTCTGGAAGATCTGGTGCAAAACCGCCCTCGTCCCCTACTGCTGTGGAAAGCCCTTCTTTTTCACAAATCTTTTTGAGGTTATGGTACACCTCGGCACACATGCGCAGCGCCTCACGATAACTTTTGGCGCCCACAGGCATAATCATAAATTCCTGGAAATCCACGGTATTATCTGCATGACGTCCCCCATTTAAAATATTCATCATCGGCACGGGCATTCTCTTGGCATTGGTTCCGCCCAAATACTGATACAAAGGCAGCTCCATTGCCTTTGCCGCTGCCCTTGCCACTGCAAGGGAAACACTCAGCATGGCGTTTGCGCCCAGATTGATCTTGTCGTCCGTTCCATCCTCGGCGATCAGGCATCGGTCGATCTCCACCTGGTTCAAAGCATTTTTCCCGATCAGGACCTTTGCTATTTTGTCATTTACATGTTTTACAGCATTTTGAACGCCAAGACCGAAATACCTTGGTTCCCCGTCTCTCAATTCCACAGCCTCAAATTGTCCGGTGGACGCTCCTGAGGGAACTGCGGCGCGCCCTGTAGTCTTTTTCCCATTGCTGGTCGTCTCCACAGTCACATCTGCTTCCACGGTAGGATTTCCCCTGGAATCAAGAATCTCCCTCGCATGGACGTCAGTAATCTTTAAACACAAGCTCATAATAATCTCCTTTCGCACATCCTTACACAAGTCTTCTGTTTACAGTATTTACAGAAACCTGGTAATTATACGAAAGAAGCAAGCCGATGCTTTGGATATTCTTTGGCGGTTAAATATCGCCGTTTTTACTTATCTAAATTCTGCGATATTTAACCGCTGGAGTAATATAAAATCTTAAGTTACAGACGCTTTCAAATATTTGGACAAAGCCTCCAATACTAACTCCTCCATTTCTTCTGATACGGCGAAACCAGGCTTTTGCGCTTGCTGGCGTTTGAAATGACCGTCAACAATTTCTTCTGTTTCCATATCAGACGCCGCAAAATCTCTGATCGGATCCTCATCTGTTTCTAAGATATGAATTTGTCCGATTTTCAACACTAGTCCCTCTTGTTCCAAGACATTCTCAAGAAGAACCCTCATTTTTTCTTTATTTTCTGGCGACTCAATAATCTTCAACGCCTTTTTCTCAATGGCTTCTGGAACCAGTACGGCAGCCGCCTTAGCCGCTACATTGGCATTTTCTTTCAGTAATCCTACTAGTTTTGGATGATTCTTGAGAAAACTATTGTCCGCATACTGCTGCACGGTGTGCTCCACTTTTTTCTGCACTGCCTCATTGTCCAAAATTCCACTGTAATTTACCTTTACATTTCTTGCAAAAATCAACAAGCCTTCCCCGGACGCCTGAAAAAACATACTTCCCAAGACAATATTCTTGCCAAGCTCATGAAAGGATAGGGCGTCGTTTACCATCCTAGTCAGCTTTTCCTGATATTGGCTTACCAGCTCACAGATCAGCTTTGCCTTACCCTGCGCAGGCATATATCGTATCAGATTGCAGAATACGTCAGGCGCCTCATTGCCCAGCTTCTGCAAAAGACGAACCGCCATGCCTGCCTCTGGCTTGTCTTTTAATTTCGGCATGATCCGTCCTAGCAAATTTTTTACACTCTTTTCATAATCAATTTTCTGTATCTCGATATCTGCATTTAACATAGCATCTCTCCTTTTTCAAAGCTCTCTCTTAAGGACGACAATAACACAAACACTGTCAGCATATACTTCTTAAAACAATTGAAACATATTCTCGCCTTTTTAAAGTCACTTTTTGTGCGACATTTATCTCTGAAAAGCCTATGAAATCAATAATAAAAGAACTGCCCCCATCAAAGCGCAAGATACCTTTCCTCGCTCTTTCATGCGGCAGCCCTCTTCAAATCAACTATACATTTATCTCCGCAGTCATGCCAAGCAGTTCCCGATTCTGCTCCAACACCGGACGGACAGAATTGGCAAGGAACTTCTCTACCTGTATCGGGGCGCGCCCTACATACTTGGAAGGATCCATAGACTGCTGCAATTGTTCCAAAGTCAGATTAAATGCCGGATCTGCGGCGATCAGCTCTAACAAGTTATTGTCTTTGCCCTCCACTTTGACGTTTTTGCCTGCTTCCATCGAAAGCTGGCGGATCTTCTCATGCATTTCCTGGCGGCTGGCTCCGTTCTTCACTGCATCCATCATAATATTTTCCGTAGCCATAAAGGGCAGCTCCGCCATCATGTGTTTGCGGATTACCTTGTCATAGACCACCAGTCCGTCCACTACGTTCAAGCACAGATCCAGAATGCCGTCCACGGCGAGAAATCCTTCTGGAATAGACAGACGCTTATTGGCGGAATCATCCAACGTCCGCTCAAACCATTGCGTAGCGGAGGTAATTGCCGGATTCAAGGCGTCCACCATGACATAACGTGCCAAAGACGCAATGCGCTCGCTTCTCATGGGATTGCGTTTATACGCCATGGCTGAGGAGCCAATCTGATTTTTCTCAAATGGTTCCTCTACCTCTTTCAGATGCTGAAGGAGACGGATATCGTTTGACATCTTGTGAGCGCTGGCTGCAATGCCTGCCAGAATATTTGCCACCCGGCTATCCACTTTTCTAGAATACGTCTGGCCAGATACTGCATAGCACTCTTCAAATCCCATCTTTTTTGCAATCATGGGATCAATTTTATCTATGGTTTCCTGGTCCCCTGCAAACAATTCTTGGAAGCTTGCCTGTGTTCCAGTGGTTCCCTTGGAGCCTAAAAGCTTAAGACTTGCAGTGACATATTCCAAATCCTCCAAATCCATCAAGAATTCCTGAAGCCATAACGTCGCCCGTTTGCCCACAGTGGTAGGCTGCGCTGGCTGAAAATGAGTGAATGCCAGCGTTGGCAGATCTTTATAAGTATCCGCAAATTTTGCCAGTTCGGCAATGACGTTTATCAATTTTTTATGCACCAATTTCAGCGCCTTATGCATTACAATGATATCCGTGTTGTCTCCCACATAGCAGGAAGTGGCTCCCAGATGGATAATGCCTGCCGCTTTGGGGCACTGCTGCCCATAAGCGTAAACATGACTCATCACATCATGCCGCACCAGCTTCTCCCGTTCTCTTGCAACCTCATAGTTGATGTCATCCACATGACTTTTCAATTCATCGATCTGCTCCTGGGTAATCACTGGCTGACCATTTTCGCTTAATCCAAGCTCCATCTCTGTCTCTGCAAGAGCAATCCACAGCTTTCTCCAGGTGCAGAATTTCATGTCTGGGGAAAAAATATACTGCATCTCTTTACTTGCATAGCGTTCCGACAAGGGGCTGTTATATCTGTCTGTTGACATAAGTTCCTCCATTCTTTTGCAATGAAATCTTTTGTAATCCGTTAGAACGTTTCTCCAGTCAGCATCTGATATGCCTCTTTGTATTTCTCTACTGTGCGCTCTACAACTTCCTCTGGAAGAAAATAATCACTGTCTGGATGTTGCTTCAGCCAGTCCCTGACAAACTGCTTGTCAAACGAAGGCTGGGAATTTCCTGGTGCATAGCCATCTAACGGCCAGAACCTGGAGCTGTCGGGAGTAAGCATCTCATCCCCGAGAACCACGTTTCCATCTTCATCCAGTCCAAACTCAAATTTGGTGTCCGCAATGATAATTCCCTTGCTCCGTGCATATTCAGCACATTTCTTATAGAGTGCAATCGTGCACTTCTCAATCGTTTCCGCATATTCTGCGCCTTTGCCTGGATACAGCTTTTCCAAAATTTGCACAGTGTCTTCAAATGTAATGTGCTCGTCGTGAAGACCGAGGTCCGCCTTTGTCGTCGGCGTATAGATGGGTTCTGGCAGCTGTTCGGATTCCAACAGTCCTTCTGGCAGGCGGATGCCGCAAACCATGCCCTCTTTCTGATAGCTCTCCCAGCCGCTGCCTGTAATATACCCGCGCACGATGCACTCCACTGGAAGCATCTGAAGCTTCTTGCATTTCATGCTGTTGCCGTCAAACTCTTCTTTTCGGAAAAATTCCGGCATGTCCGCAACATTCGTTGAAAGCATATGGTTTGGCACAATGTCTTTTGTAAACTCAAACCAGAACTTTGACATCTGTGTGAGTATCGCCCCTTTCTGTGTAATTTTATTCTTCAAAATCACGTCAAAGGCAGATATCCTGTCTGTCGCCACGATAATCATACTGTCTCCATTGTCAAAGACCTCACGCACTTTGCCTTCTTTTACTGGCTTAAATTCCTGAATACTCATTGCCATCCTCCATTCTCCTGCTGTCTCTTACCGTTTTACCAAAAGAGATTTTCCTGTCATTTCCTGCGGCTGCTCCATTCCCATGATTTCAATCAGGGTAGGCGCAATGTCTGCCAGGCATCCGCCTTCGCGCAGCGTATAATCGTCATCGTAGTTAATCAAGATAAAGGGAACCGGATTGATGGTATGTGCCGTAAAGCTCTCCCCAGTCGTGTAATCAACCAACTGCTCTGCATTTCCGTGGTCTGCGCACAGGAACATGGTTCCATCCATCTCTTTTAACGCCGCCACTGCTTTTCCCACGCAGGCGTCCACTGCTTCCACTGCTGCAATTGCCGCGGCTTCCACGCCAGTATGTCCCACCATGTCCGGGTTTGCAAAGTTGATGATGATCACGTCATATTTATCAGATTTGATCGCTTCCACCAATTTGTCGCAGACCTCGTAAGCGCTCATCTCAGGTTTTAAGTCATACGTCGCCACTTTCGGAGAATTGACCAGGATACGATCCTCGCCCTTGTTGGGTTCCTCCACTCCGCCGTTAAAGAAGAACGTGACATGGGCATACTTTTCTGTCTCCGCAATCCTTGCCTGCGTCTTGCCATTCTCAGCCAAAAACTGCCCGAAAGTATTGGTCAGCTCTACCTTATGGAAAGCAATCGATTTATTAGGGATGGTCACATCATACTCCGTAAAGCAGACATAGGCAACCTGCTTTCGCTCTCCTCTCTCAAAACCGTCAAACTCGTCCATGCAGAATGTCCTGGTGATCTCCCTTGCACGGTCTGGCCGGAAATTAAAGAAGATGATGGTATCTTTGTCGTTTACGGTTGCAACAGGTTTCCCATCCTTTTCTACCACGGTTGGAACCACGAACTCATCTGTCACATCCTGCGCATAAGAAGCCGCCACTGCCTCCACGGCGTTGGGCACACGGATTCCCTCGCCCTCTGCGATGGCACGGTAAGCTTTCTCTACCCGCTCCCAACGATTGTCTCTGTCCATGGCGTAATAACGCCCGGAAACCGTGGCAATCTCACCGACGCCGATCTCTTTCATCTTCTCTTCCAGCGCCTCCATAAATCCCTTGCCGGAGGTAGGAGCCGTATCACGTCCATCGAGGAAGCAATGCACATAAACCTTCTCTATGCCCTCCCTTTTCGCCATCTCCAGCAGGCCGTACAGATGCGTGTTATGGCTGTGCACGCCGCCATCTGACAATAAGCCGTAAAGATGAAGCGCAGAATCATTGTCTTTTACATTTTTGATCCCTGCCATCAATGCCTCATTCTTGAAAAAATCACCGTCTTCGATCTCTTTGGTAATCCTGGTTAATTCCTGATATACGATTCTTCCGGCGCCCATATTCAAATGACCTACCTCAGAATTGCCCATCTGTCCGTCGGGAAGCCCTACGGCAAGCCCGCTGGCATTGCCTCTGACAAAAGGACATTCCTTCATCAAGCCATCAATATTGGGGGTATTCGCCTGATATACCGCATTTGCCTCATGCTTCTCATTTAATCCGAAGCCATCTAAAATCATCAATACCGTAGGTTTTTTACTCATAATATCCTCCTCTTTTCCTGTTTCTATTCAAAAATAAAGCCTTCTGAGTTAATTTTAAACCGTTTTTATTTTATCACGGAGAATGTAAAAAAACAACTCTAACTATCTGCATCTCATTTATGGAACTTCCCTTATGCCTCCATCTCCGTCCACAGAAACCCCGGGAGCGGAAATGCGCTGCATAAAGTCCAATATGCGCTGCTTTTCTTGCGGCGTCTCCACAAGGGAAGTAACGCAGCCTTTCTGGACGCATGGCAGGAACCGGAATTCAATTTCATTGGTGTCTGTATGAATCACCACCTGGGACAATCCCGTGTCAATGGTTTTATCATTAAACCAAAAATTTCCCAAACTGTAGATCACAGGTTTGCCATAAAAGAAATCAAAGCCCTGAAGGCAATGGGGATGTCCGCCGATGATCACGTCTGCCCCTGCGTCTGCAAATGACTGTCCAAGCTTTGTCTGATCACTTCCATAATAATTCGTATTCTCTGTCCCCCAGTGCACAAAGGCTATCACATAATCACTGCAAGATTTCGCCTGCCGGATCACAGACAGAAACTTCTCTGGATTCAAGGTTTTTAATACCCCGGGCTGTGCAGTCGCAGCCTCTTTGGTATAATTTAAAGAACGTTCAATCTGGGTGGCGGCTACGATGGCAATCTTCCTGCCATTTGCAATAAAATATACAGGCTTCATGGCCTCTTCTAAGTTCTTTCCTGCCCCCACATAAGGAATCCCAGCCTCTTTGACCACCTCCAGGGTATCCAGCAGCGCATCCGCTCCATAATCCCATACATGATTATTCGCCAGGGATATCACATCCGCGCCAATCTGGACAATTTCAGAAATCCTCTCAGGATTCGCCCGGAACGTATACGCCTTTCCGGACAAAGGCATTCCCCGGTTACTATAGGCGTATTCATTATTGATCATTAAAATATCCGCCGCCTGCATCTCTTGCCACAATGCCGTAGAAAAGCATTCCTCGATCCCGCCTGGCTGGCTATCCAGATATTTGGTAGTGCTCCAGCCCTCTGCCAGATTAAGATCCCCGGTAAAATCCAATACCACCTGATCTTCATTGGCACATTCTTTCTCATAAACTTTATCCAAATCAACGGCTTTAGCGCCTGTAGCACGGCAATATTCCACCCAAAGCACATGAAGAGATTTTCCGGTCAACTGATACCAGCACTCAATATCTGATTCTGCTCCCTGTGCTTTCTGCTGCAAGCTAGCAAGGATTTCGATTCCATATTGTTCATAAAGCCACTGCCAAAAATCCTCTTTCACCGGATAACTTGCGGTCAGTCTGCCATCACTGTGCGATACTATGTCCTGGATAGCCTGGTTCTTTCGTGATTGCATACGCTTTTTCTCTTCTCTGCGCATACTGCTGCTCTTTTGTTCCTTGGAAACATATTCTCCCGCCTCTTTTGATGCAACACTTTGAACTCTGACTGCTTCGCCATTTATCCCACATCCTGCCAGGCACATGCAGATACAGCATATCACTGCCTTGCATCTGAAATCTATGCCATTTTTCCTCTGTATTTTCATAACTTGCTACCTGCTGGAACTATGCCGGATTACCGTGTTTAACGCCTGAGAGATGGCGCTTCCTGCCACAAAGCAAACGGCAGCTTCCACCAGTCCATTAATCCCTACAAACAACAAAATGAAAACTAAGGGATTTCCTGCTCCCATCCCCTTTGCAATTCCTTGAATATACTCGCTCTGGTAGAAAAACAGGGTCAATGTCCCCATAAAAAACAAGGTGTTCAACAATGGACAGCATAAATTTGCAAGGATCACTGATATTTTCTTTAAGGGGCTGACCTTGAGAAAGCCCTGATAGAGCAACCCTGTCAGCCAGCCCATCAATGCCCTGGTAGGAACGCAGACCAAAAAGGTCCAGACTGGATTGATGCCTAATAGCATGGCGCCAAAAGGGCTCATGCCAAAGCATTGGATAAAGCTGGTGATTCCGAAAACCGTTCCCAATATTGCCCCTGCCGCCGGACCCATGGCAACCGCCCCCACTGCCACCGGAACTACGATCAATGTAATTTCCAATCCCAAAGTATGAATATATCCGACCGGAGTGAATGCCATGATCAAAATCACGGCAATCAAAAGCGCCAGCTCTACCAGATAAGATGTATTTATTTTCCATTGCTTTTTCACGCTTTTCCTCACTTTCCATTCACAATCATAAACCATTTTCTAAAAGCTGAAAAAGGGCTTTTCCTCCTTTTGCAGAAGAAAAGCCCTTTTTACCTATGATTATTCTGCCATTTCAGCCTTCAATGCTTCTGTCAGAGCCGGAACGATCTTATTCAGATCTCCTACAATTCCATAATCAGCTACATCAAAGATCGGAGCATCTTCATCCTTGTTGATCGCAATGATGATATCTGCCTCTTCCATGCCTGCAACATGCTGAATTGCTCCAGAGATGCCAATTGCAAAATATACGTTAGGACGTACGGTCTTGCCAGTCTGTCCTACCTGTAAGTCTACTGGAAGCCAGCCGTTCTCAACAACTGCGCGGGAGCAGCTTACGGTTCCGCCAATTACTGCAGCCAGATCTTTTAGCATCTGGAAATTATCAGCGCTTCCAACGCCACGTCCGCCAGACACCAGGATCTTTGCTTCCATAATATCTTCTGTCTCTTTTACAGATTTGATAATATTTAAAATTTCCACATACTTGCTGTCTGGGGCAAATCCAGGATTATACTCTTCTACAACAGCTTTCGCACCCTTGATAGGATCAATCTTTTGCATAACGCCGGGACGTACCGTTGCCATCTGTGGACGGTTGTCCGGGCATGCGATCGTTGCGATGGTATTGCCGCCGAATGCAGGACGGGTCATCAGCAACTGATTGTGCTTCTGCTCGTCTTCTTTGCCAGGTACTGGATTCAATGGGAAATCGCCGATTTCCAATACGGTACAGTCTGCCGTCAAGCCAGTTTTTACTCTTGCAGAAACACGGGGACCTAAGTCACGTCCGATCGCAGTAGCGCCCACCAGCATAATTTCCGGCTTGTACTGGTTAATCACAGATGAAAGGGCATGCGTATAAGGCTCTGTCCTGTACTCCTTCAATTCTGGATCATCCACTACGATCACCTTGTCAGCGCCGTACTCTGCCAACTGGTCTGCCAGCTCCTTTACTCCAGAACCAATCAACACTGCTGTCACATCTGTATCTAAATCTTTTGCCAAGTCTTTTGCTTTGCCAAGTAATTCAAAAGCAATTCCGCTCAATACATTGTCTACCTGCTGTGCAAAGACATATACTCCTTTATATGCTTCTAAACCCATTATTTTCACCACTTTCCTTATTTTTTAAATTAGATTACGTGCTTCTCTTTCAGTTTTCCTGTAATATAAGCAACTGCATCTTCTGGGGAATCGGGAACAACTTTTTCCCCTGCACCCTTTTTCACTTTGTCGGATGCTTTTGCAATCTTAGTCGGTGAACCCTTAAGGCCAAGGTCAGAATCATCAACGTCCTTCAGATCTGCACGGCCCCATACGGTCACTTCTTTGTCATAAGCGTCAAAAATCCCGCCTGGTGACATATAACGCGGCTCATTTAATTCGGAAAGAGCTGTTATCAAACATGGCATTTTTGCCTTTACTTCGTGATATCTATCTTCATACTGACGCTGGACAACAACATAGTCCCCGTCAATCTTGATTTCCTGTGCATAGGAAATGACTGGGATATCCAGATGTTCAGAAATCTGCGGCCCAACCTGTGCGGTATCGCCGTCGATTGCCTGACGCCCCGTGATAATCAGATCATACTCAAGGTTGCGGATCGCGCCTGCGACCGTGGTGGACGTCGCCCATGTATCCGCACCGCCCAGCACCCGGTCCGTCACAAGGATTCCCCTGTCCGCGCCCATCGCCAGAGCCTCGCGGAGAACCTCATCTGCTTTCGGAAGTCCCATGGTAACCACAGTGACTTCTGCCCCATACTGCTCTTTTAACCGAAGTGCTGCCTCCAGTCCCGCCTTGTCGTCGGGGTTCATGATTGTGAGCATTGCACCTCTGTCTAATGTACCGTCCGGGTTGAATTTCACGCCGCCTTTTGTATCCGGTACCTGTTTAATACATACAACTATCTTCACGGTATTGTCACTCCTTATTTTTAATCTATAATTTGAAAATCTGTGGTTTATTTCAGTAATGCACCGGAGATTACCATGCGCTGAACCTCGCTGGTTCCCTCGTAGATCTCGGTAATCTTTGCGTCGCGCATCATGCGCTCCACATCGTACTCACGGATATATCCGTATCCGCCGAAGAGCTGAACCACTTCCGTTGTAACCGCCATCGCCGTCTCCGCAGCAAATAATTTAGCCTTTGCAGCCTCCACGGAGTATACTTTCTGCGTCGCTTTTGCCATGGCTGCCTTGTAGACGAGAAGCTGCGCAGCCTCGATTCTTGCAGCCATGTCTGCAAGTTTGAACTGCGTATTCTGCTGCTGTGCGATGGAGCGCCCGAACTGCTTTCTCTCCTTGGTGTATGCAACCGCGCGGTCGAGAGCGCCCTCCGCGATGCCGAGTGCCTGCGCCGCGATACCGATACGTCCGCCGTCAAGTGTATGCATTGCGATCGGGAAGCCTTTTCCTTCCGGCCCTAACAGATTCTCCTTCGGAATTCTGCAGTCCTCGAAAATCAGCTCATATGTGGAGGAACCGCGGATACCCATCTTCTTCTCTTTTGTGCCGAATGAGAAGCCCGGAGCGCTCTTATCCACGATAAACGCCGAGAAGTTCTTTTTCTTTCTTCCCCTCTTGTCGGTCACAACGCTTGTGATTGCAATCACAATATAGACATCCGCGACCTTGCCGTTTGTGATAAAGCACTTGGAACCGTTTAACACCCACTCGTCCCCGTCCAGGACAGCTTTCGTCTGCGCGCCCTGCGCGTCCGTACCTGCGCCCGGCTCTGTCAGTGCAAACGCACCGAGCTTCTCACCCGTCGCAAGCGGCTTCACATATTTCTGTTTCTGCTCTTCTGTTCCGTAGGTCAGAATCGGATCGATGCACAGGGACGTATGTGCGGACACGACAACACTCGTGGTGGCGCATACCTTGGCCAGCTCTTCCACGCACATTACATATGTAAGCGGATCGCAGCCCTGTCCGCCGTACTCCTTCGGAACCGGGATTCCCAGAAAACCGTATTTCTGCATTTTCTTCACGGTCTCCATCGGAAACTCTTCGGTCTCGTCAACCTCCTGCGCGAGCGGTTTTACTTCTGTTTCAGCAAATTCCCGAAACAGGGAACGCGCCATTTCATGCTTTTTATCTAAAGAGAAATCCATGATCTTTTACTCCTTCTTTCTTTTTCCATAATTATCAGACAATCATGGAATTCCGGAACACACACCCTTTCTGCAAAGGCATACACCCCGCGTTTCCATGACTGTCTGAATCTGACATTTTTACCTGGCAGATAATTGCTTTCCGGCGGGTGGTATTTACCCGACAGGCGGCTTACCTGCTATAGTCGTAAAATCCTTTTCCTGTCTTCTGTCCTAATTTGCCTGCGCGCACCATTTTCTTCAGTAACGGATGCGGACGGTATTTCGGATCGCCCGTCTCGTCGTAGAGCACATTCATAATCGCAAGACAGATGTCAAGACCTACAAGATCGCCGAGCGCCAGCGGGCCCATCGGATGATTCGCGCCGAGCTTCATGGCCGTGTCGATGCCCTCCACGGAAGCCACGCCGTCCGCGTAGATGCCAACCGCCTCATTGATCATCGGGATGAGGATCCTGTTCACGACAAATCCTGCCGCCTCGTTTACCTCTACCGGAGTCTTGCCGATCGCTTTGGAGATCTCAACAACCTTATCCTTCATCTCATCCGGAGTATTCTCACCCTTGATGACCTCAATCAGCTTCATAACCGGAGCCGGATTGAAGAAGTGCATGCCGATCACCGGACGGTCAAGACCTGCGCCGATCTCTGTGATGGACAGGGAAGAGGTGTTGGTCGCAAACATACAGGTGGACGGAACGATCTCCTGCAGCTCTTTGAATGTCTGCTTCTTAACGTCCATCACCTCGAGCGCCGCCTCAACGATCAGATCCGCGTCGGTGCAGATATCTTTCACGCCGGTTGTAATCTTTGCGAGAACTTTGTCCGCGTCTTCCTGCGCCATTTTGCCCTTTGCGACTCTCTTCTCGAATCCTTTTGCGATTTTGTTTTTGCCGTTTGCCGCGAACTCCTCATTGATGTCGCATAAGTACACTTCATATCCTTCTGTCTGTGCAAACGCCTGTGCGATTCCGGAACCCATGGTTCCTGCCCCGATAACTCCTACTTTCATTTCCGTTCCTCCTGAATTCTATGTAATCCTGTATCTGAAATATAATAATCTTCACTCATTCAGCACAATTCCCCGGGAGCACCGCCCCCGGGAATCTGCCTGGCAGAACTAATCTCTCTCAACAATGGTAGAGCAGCCCATACCGCCGCCGATGCACAGAGTCGCAAGACCCTTCTTCGCGTCTCTCTTCTGCATCTCATGTAATAATGTGACAAGAATACGGCATCCGGATGCTCCTACCGGGTGTCCAAGCGCAATTGCGCCTCCGTTTACGTTGACTTTATCCATGTTGAAATTCAAATCTCTTGCAACCGCGATAGATTGTGCTGCAAAAGCTTCGTTCGCTTCTACCAAATCCATATCGTCGATGGTAAGTCCCGTTGTCGCAAATACTTTGTTGGTAGCTGCAACCGGACCGACTCCCATGATTTCCGGAGCAACGCCGCCAAGCGCTCCCGCAACCCAGGTAGCCATAGGCGTTACGCCAAGTTCTTTTGCTTTTTCTTCACTCATCACAACCATTGCTGCAGCGCCGTCGTTGATACCGGAAGCATTTCCTGCCGTTACAAGACCGCCTTCTTTGCCGGAGCAGCATTTTAAGTTGGCAAGACTCTCTTTGGTCGTACCTGCGCGAGGTCCTTCATCCTTTGTAAACATTACGGTATCTCTCTTTACTTTAACCGGAACCGGAACGATCTCATCGTCAAATCTGCCTTCCGCCATTGCTTTTTCGCATTTCTGCTGGCTGTTTGCAGAGAATTCATCCAATTCTTCTCTGGTAAGTCCATATTTATCACATACGTTCTCTGCTGTGATCATCATGTGGTAGTGGTTGAATGCGTCTGTAAGAGCATCGTTTACCATGGTATCGATGATTGTCGCATTGTTCATACGGTATCCAAAACGAGCTTTTGTCATTGCATACGGCGCCATGGACATATTCTCCATACCTCCTGCAACAACGATGTCTGCCTGTCCGGACATGATCAGGCTGGCAGCTTCATTCACACACTTCAAACCGGAACCGCATACTACGTTTAAAGTAAATGCCGGAACCTCGATCGGCAGACCTGCTTTGATGGAAGCCTGACGTGCAACGTTTTGTCCCTGCGCTGCCTGAATGACGCATCCCATCATCACTTCATCCACCTGTTCTGGTTTTACGCCTGCCCTATTTAACGCTTCTTTGATCACGATCGCGCCTAAATCAGCTGCCGGAGTATTGCTTAAAGCTCCGCCCATTTTTCCGATTGCTGTACGGCATGCGCCTGCTAAAACTACTTTCTTTGCCATTTTCTCGTCTCCTTATCCTATTTTTGGCGCGGTGGCTGTTAATTTTTTAACAATCATTTTTAAAAAAATAATGAAAAAATTCTCAGCTCGTCCGAACCTGATTCTTACTAAATAACAGTACCATATTTTGTCTTTGATTGCAAGGTTTTTGGGGAATTGTTCTCTATGTTTGCAATTATATTCCAAAAGATCTCCGTCTAAATAAAAATCTAGGTATCACAGACAAAAAAGGGTTCCGCAACAATTACGAAACCCTTTTCTGATCCTTACATACTGATGTTATTTTTTAATTTTCACAGATTTAGGCGCCTTGCCTTTCTTCTGCAGCATTGACTTATATTTCTTAAGATTCTTTGCCGGAACCTTAATGGTTGCTTTCTTGTGAATGCCTGAAAATGCTTTGCTTCCAATCGACGTGATCTTCGATGCTTTCTTCAGGTTAATAGTCTTTAAGTTCTTGCACTGCATAAATGCCTGGCTGCCGATCTTTGTTACATTGCCGCCGATGGTCGCCTTTTTCAGCTTCTTGCAGCCTTTAAACGCTTTATTGCTGATTTCCGTAACTTTCCATGTTTTGTTGCCATAGGTTACGGTAGGCTTGATATTCACGGTCGACACCTTATTTTTATTGACAGGCCCTGTAACGGCAACCGTCTGTTTGGATGCGTCAATCACTTTATATTTCAAAGTCTTGTCACTAAAATTTGTGATCGTTTCTTGTTTCGGAGGATTTTTAAGCAGGTTATCCAAATCCTTCTGTTTCTGTACCGCCGCCTGCTCATAAGACGCCTGATCCGATTTCTTGTCCTGTGCCGCTTTCTCCTGATCCTTTACTTCTTGCTGTTTTTCTGCAGCCAGGCGGTCTTTTTCCTGTGCCTGTAACAGCAGCTGATCTCTGTTCGCAGGATCTGCCTCTGCCTGCGCCTTTAACTTTCTGGCTTCTGATTTTGCAATAAAGGCTTCTACCGATGCCTTTAACGCTGTTTTCTCTGCCAGTACGCTCTCTGCCGCCGCCTGCTGCGCATATAGTTTCTGAAGTTCAATTTCCGCATGAAGTTTATCTTCATCATTTGCCGCAGCATTCACTTTTTTAAGCGCTTCCTGAACTTTTTTCTGAACATCGGAAAGCGTATCGTTTGCTTCTTGCACCAAAGCGTTGCACTCCGTCAGTTCCGTCTGAACAGAAGCAATATTTTTATCCATAAATTCTGCCAGATCTTCGCCGGAAGCCTGCAATGTAATGATCTCATATATCGTCGGGACTACGTTCTCCCACTCCAGTTTTATCGCGTATACATTTTCCAGATCTCCTACGTAGAACGCCGTATACGCTTCATGAAGATTTCCGATATGCTCCCAGGTATCCGCGCCTGTACGTACCGATACCGCCGCGTTGCTGATCGCACTTCCGTTCTGCAGAATATTAATTCTGTTAATCTTTTTATCATCGGAAAGATGATAAATCAAAGATCCTTTTGTAGCTCCGTTCGGCCAGAATGCAGATGTGATATCGCCGTCATTTAAATTCTGCGGTTCGAATCCCTGCTGGATCGCAATATCTTCTCCCAGCTCAAATGTCGGATCATTGATCTGCGAAAGAAAATCATTATCATTAATCTCGATTTCAGACAACTCTACGTAACGTCCGGCATTTCGTGTTTCAAAATAAATCCTAAGGTATCTCACTTTTACCGGCGTAAAATTCTCTGCCGTTCCCTGATAAGCATAATTGACGTCAACTGCCCCTTCCCCGGGCGTCCAGCCGTTATTCACCGCAGTCGTTTCAAAAGACCCCTCTGTCGTTCCTTGGATTTCAAAAATATCCTTCCAATCCTGTGCATCCGGTGTAAGAGATCCCTGAATCTTTGCCTGACGCGGATAATCCTTATCGTTCACGCCTACCCATGCTTTCATCGAGCGAATCGTAACCTCCTGCCCCAGATCATACATGACATAATCGCCGGTATCCGCGGCAAAACAATATTTCGCTTTCGTTGATTTGTTACGATCAAACCAATTCAGAGTCGTACCCATGGTTCTGGCATCCTGATTCGCATAATCTTCTGCCTCTTTTGAAGCTTCTTCAAACGCGATCGGTTCCACTTCCTTGGTTGTCACAACGAATGAATCCAAATTAAAGGTAACTGCAGCATTTCCCTGGTTCATCAGTCGAATGTAACGCGCATTTCCTTTTTTCTCCGAGGTCCACTCTTTTGCATTGACAGACAATTCAAACGTCAGTCCCTGCATATTGGAACCTGTCGCTGCAGCATTTATAACTTCATGAATCCGGTCCAGCTTCAAACCGACATATTTTCCCGGTTCTAACGTTACATTTTGTTTCGGCTGCAGCTCATATCTTCCCACGCCGGATTCACACTGCCAGCCTGCATCTTCCATATTCGTATAGATAATATCTGCATAAGGATAAACCGTAAACTCACTAAATGAAATCCATTCCGCAACCGCCGTATCATTGATCAACCGAACATACCGTGCCGCAGCCCCCTGCAGGTCCACACTGTAAATATCCGCCCCGGTTGCAGCGCCCGTATAGGAATCCAGCGCCTCCCAGTTTGTTCCGTCGGAAGAATATGCCAAATGGTACTTTGTCCATTTATTATTTCCCCTTGCGGCATTGCCGACAACAATACGCACAACGCCGACCGGCTTTTCTTCTCCGAGATCGACCTGAATATAATCGTCTTTTGCCGCATGATCTTGCAGCCAAAGATGGGTAGCGTCATCCCCGTCAATTACCTTATCTTTTGTATACGTTTGATACTCCGATTTACCCGGAGTATAAGATACCTCTGTTACACGATATGCTCCCGAAGCAGTATTCTCCGGATTTACAAATTTATCCGCTTCTTTTGACACATGATTCAATACCTTCTGTATAAACGGTATGATATATCGTCTTCCGCCTTTTGCATACAGCACATTTCCCAGTTCAAGGAAAGAATGTTTCTGCGCTTTTTCGTAAAATTCCTGTGCCGAAGCAAAATTGCCGTATACATTGGAACTGTTTCCGTTAATGATCGCTTCCAGCGCATTCATTAAATAGCATCCGGTCTCTGCCATATCGGAAAGACTGCTTGCATAAGGTGTCAGCTGGGATGCCATCCGTCTGTTCGTCCCATCCTGCAGATAAAATTCCACATCTTCTTTGATCTGCTGAAATGCTTCCCGAATCGCAGCCGTATCTTGTGTCGTAATGGTATCCGGATCCGCATTCAGTTTTGTCAGGAAATTCTGAAGATCATCTTTGATATTAAGCGATTCCTCAAATTTAGAGCCTGTATTATTTGCCTGCCCATCGCTCTGCGTAATCATATGCTGCGCAATACCCTTAAGCGCTCTGGAAGAATCCGTCTCTAACGGCGTCATATGGTCGATATACTTAAAGGAATCTTCCCATGCCTGATCCCCTTTTTGTTTTGCAACTTCTGTCTCGCCGTCCCAAACATTCCACAAAAAGTCTGCCGCCGTAAAAATACCTACTTTAGAAGGTTCGGAATCCTGCATCGGGTTTAATATAACGCCATGATATTTGCTCCCGTCCAGATTCGGTCTTAAAATGCTGTTATGTCCGCCCATAATCAGGCTGTCGTGCGTATTATCGCTGCAAGGCCAGTTGACCCACAGATACGGATAACGCCCTTTTTGATTCTCCTGCTGTACCTGATTATAAAAATTGTCTGCAAATGCAGTTGTGACATCACCCCAGATTTTTCCGCCGGTCATAACGATGCGGACATTTTCTCCTACTCCCGCATGAATTTTCCTTATTTTCCTCACGTCTTCATTGCTGCTGTTTGTCATATCGTTTGCATATGCCATAAAACCGGGGCAAAACAGAAGATCTGTTTTCAAATCCGCATATTTCGGATCCGAAGCTTTTTTCTCTTCCAGCCAATCGGTTACGTCGTTCAGCAGACGGATAATCAAGTCTGCCTGCTCGCTCCAGGTAGCGCCGGGAGCACGGCCGTCATCCTCTAAAATTGCAATCTGCCGTACCCCGGCTTCGATCACCTGACCAAATTTTGCTTTCAGATCCCCTAAATCCTTGTCGTAGTTTTCACTTGACATCTTATCCGTATAAAAAGGATGCAGCGCATAGACATAAAAACATTTGGATTCATTACCCGCCTTTGCCATTTCCGCGATTTTCTCTATGGTATCTCTTCCGGCACCCTCATCGCCTTCATTCGGATATAATGCACGCCAGTTGGCTCGATGGAACGGATCGTCCTTGGATGCAAATACGTACTGGTTCAGTTTAATCTCTCCGCCGTATTCCATCAAATCTTTCCGATCATCATAGGACCATGGATTTCCATAATATCCCTCGATAAACCCACGATACTCCACTTGTGCAAAATCTTTTACTAACAGGTCGCGAATCGTCTTGCCTTCCAGCTGTTCAAACATCCGTTTCAGCGTCGTCACGCCCCTGTATGCCGCGTCCGTATCTTGTCCCAAAATGGTAATTGTACCATTGGAAATATGTAATATATACTTATCAAATCTTTTATCGCTTTCCAGTTCTTCAAATGTACCTTCAAAAAATTCGGATGCCCCTATCTGAGCGTCATACGTTTCGCCCGAACGATAGACTGCAACATTCAGTTTTGTATTGGACGCCGCCTGCGCCGTACTCTCTTTTAATCCCAGTACGTCCAAAGTATCCGTGATTCTTTTCTTCGTATACTGATCAATCGAACTATCGCACGTTACGTCTACCTGATCGGTCAATGCGGTCGTTGCCGTCTCCTCGTAATCTACGCTATGCGGCGTAGGATAAACTTCATACTCACCTTCTCCCTCCTGTATCCCTGCGGATACCGGAATGCAAAATGCCAGTACCAGCATAAGCACTCCCAGGAAATAAAAACCCTTTCGTTTCTTGTTCCTGCATTTACTCATATTCTTCCTCCTTCTTATCAAAAATGTCCGATTCCGCACAAGATACGGCGTTGTTTCACGAACAAATTATATAAAAACATTATAACAATTTTCCTTCTCTCCGTCAATATAGACAAATTATTCAGAGAATATGAAAGACCAAATACGCCAGATATGCCGCAAACCAGGCAATCACGCACTGCATCACGACTACAAAAACCGCCTCCCGCCTGCTTCCCATCTCCCTTCGGATCGCAGCGACCGCCGCCACGCACGGCGTATATAAAAGCGTAAAGACCAAAAAACTGACCGCCGAAGCTGTTGTAAACAGGCTTCCGAGTTCTTCGGAAAGATGGGACATTTTTGTACCGAGCAGGACGCTCATCGTACTCACTACCGCTTCTTTTGCCGTAAAACCGGTAATCAATGACGTAGAAATCCTCCAGTCCCCAAAACCAAGCGGCGCAAAGACCGGCGCGATCAAACGCCCCAGCATGGCAAGCAGGCTGTCCGCGCTGTCGCTTACTACGTTAAACCGTGCATCAAACGTCTGTAAAAACCAGATCAGAAGCGTTGCCAGAAAAATAATGGTAAACGCCCGCTGAATAAAATCTTTTGCTTTATCCCACATCAAAAGCATCACGCTTTTCGGCGACGGCAGACGGTAATTCGGCAGTTCCATCACAAAGGGAATCGAATGCCCGCGAAACGCCGTACGATTTAATACAAGCGACACCAAAATTCCCACGCAGATCCCCGTAATATACAGCAGCATCATGGCAAGCGCCGCACAATCCGGAAAAAATGCCGCCGTAAATACCGCATAGATCGGTATTTTCGCAGAACAGCTGATAAACGGCGTTAAGAGAATCGTCATCTTCCGGTCCCTTTCTGACGACAGCGTCCGGCAGGACATAACGGCGGGAACGGTACAGCCGAACCCGATCAGCATCGGTACAAAGCTCTTGCCGGAAAGACCGATCTTGCGCAGAAGTTTATCCATGACAAACGCAACTCTCGCCATATAACCGGAATCCTCCAGGATTGACAAAAAGAAAAACAGCACCACGATAATCGGCAAAAATGAAAGTACGCTTCCCACTCCCGCAAAAATTCCGTCGATCACTAGGCTGTGCACAACGGGATTAATCTGATACTGCGTCAGGGCGCGGTCCACAAACAATGCCAGCACATCGATGCCTGCTGCCAGAAGATCGCTCAGTCCCTGTCCGATTACCTGAAACGTCAGATAAAAAATCAACAGCATAATCCCTAAAAATACGGGAATCGCAAGATATTTATTTGTCAGCACATTATCAATCCTGACGCTGCGTATATGCTCCCTGCTCTCCTGACAGTGAATGACCGCCTTATCGCAGACCTTTTCGATAAACGTATAACGCATATCTGCAAGCGCCGCATGACGGTCCATATGGTGGTCTGCTTCCATCTCTTCAATGCTGTGCTGCATCATATCATATTCATTGTCGCTCAATGCCAGGCGGCGGATAATGGCTTCGTCGCCCTCCACAATCTTCGTCGCCGCAAAGCGGGGCGACATTCCGATATTTTGCGCATGATCTTCTACCTGATGGGAAACGGCATGGATACAGCGATGTACGGCGCCTTTTTCACAGAAATCTTTTATTTTGGGCTTGACGTTCTGCTTTGCCGTCCGGATCATATTTGCAATCAGCTCTTCAATTCCTTCGTCTTTTGCCGCGCTGATCGGAATCACCGGGATCCCAAGTCTCTCCGACATCAGAGAAACCTGGATAGATCCGCCGTTTTGACGCACTTCATCCATCATATTCAGCGCCAAAACCATCGGAATGTCCATTTCCATAAGCTGCAGCGTCAGATAGAGGTTTCGTTCGATATTGGTTGCGTCCACAATATTGATGATCCCGTCCGGTTTTTCGTTTAAAATAAAATCCCTTGTTACAATTTCTTCGCTGGTATACGGACGCAGAGAATAAATACCCGGAAGATCTACGACCTGGCAATCCGGCGCCGTCCGGATCGGCCCCATTTTCTGATCCACCGTTACGCCGGGAAAATTTCCCACATGCTGATTGGAACCGGTCAGCTGATTAAACAGCGTGGTTTTACCGCAGTTTTGATTTCCTGCCAGTGCAAAAATCATACGATCTCCCCCGTCTTCACTTCAATTTTCACAGCCTCTTCTTTACGGATCGTAAGTTCATATCCCCGAAGCCGGATTTCAATCGGATCTCCCATGGGCGCCGCCTTTACTACAGTCACGCGCGTCTTGGGAATCAGGCCCATATCCAGAAACCGAAGCCGAAGTTCTCCTTCTCCCCCTACAACCGTAATCTCTGCTTCCTGTCCGATCGGTAATCGATCTAATGTCATGCAATACCGCCTCTCTTTTCCATATCCTTCTTATATGTTTCCATAATATCTGCGGCAAGAAACACCATCTTGGGACACGGCCGCTTCTGATAGTATTCTTCCGTCCGCTTCAGAGGAGCCCCGCCGGCATCTTTTCCCTCCGCCCCAAGCAATTCGCGGCAGACAATGCTTCCTGTCTGTTCTTTAAATTTTTCTGCCAAATACCGGATTCGTTCATAGTGCTCTTTTTTTGCGGCATAATCTTTGGGATCACTATACCCGTACAGCGCCCCCGCCACAAAAAACATACCGCTGACGGCTCCACAGACTTCTCGTAACCTTCCCATTCCTCCGCCGAAAGAAGATACCGTTTTCACAGCCGTATCAAAGTCCATTCCTATATCTTCTGCAAAAGCTCCCGCAACCGCCTGCGCACAGTTATATCCTTTTAAAAACAATTCCTCTGCCAGTTCTCCTTTTCCCATAATTTTCTCCCTTTCCAATCAGGCATCCATCCGATCGATCGAATCTATAATCTCACGTATCTCCGGCGTATACAGATTCTGCCGTTTCAATACTTTTTCCATTTCAGCCCTGCGGTTTTTGACGTTTAGCACATTGACCTCGATGCGGGAACGCAGCTTCTGCCGCCGGACAATCAAATTGTGTTTTACTTCGACCATTTCCTTTTTGTCTACCAGTGCATAGGACTGGTTCACCCATACGCCTGCATCATACAGACGGTACTGATTCAAAAGCCTCACAAGCTTCTCGCTGAAATATTCCAGGTCTTCATTGGCCTGACGGAACTTTTCACGCTCTTTGACTTCATTTAAATACTGTTCCCAGAGATAATTGAGCTGGGCGGCATTTTTCACATGGTATTTATCCAGAGCATAATCGACCGCATTGGTAATATTCACATATTTAAATTTGACTTTATTAAGCAGTACGATCGCATAGTTTTTGTTTACCTCGGAACGCCTAATCTCTGTCTGGTTGGAGGACATCTTGAAAAATATATAACCTCCGCTGACAGCCGCAATCGTAATGGCGGCAAGCCATGCATAGACGGTATCTTCCCGAAACGCCGTCTGCAGTACAAATAAAACCACCGCGCATACAGCAAAGAGCCCCAGCAGCAGAAAAGAAACCGTCTTTAATATTTTCTGCTGGTACAGCAGTTCCAGCCGGTTGTAATGCCACTGAGTCTTTTCTCCTTCCAGATAGTTCATGTCCCTTTTTACGGTAGTCTGATACGCTTCATTTGCTTTCAGGCGGTTGATCGCATCCGGTATGGAATCTTCCTCCTGTTTCATCTGAACAAACTGCACGTCGGAGATCTTTTTTTCCGCATTTTGGTATTCCGTCCGTTTCTGGTTTAAATTCTGTACCTGCTCCGCCGCGCTGCGGATTTCCGCCATATCTTCCCCCGGCAGATTTTCCAGCGTCTGGATGTCCTTTAAATAACTGGATACGATACGGTACTCCGACTTTTCTTCCTCAATCTCTTTGCAGGTATCCCCGATTTCCCGGCAGCAGCCGGCAATATAAGCCTGCATCTTTTTCGGATCGGAATCATCCTCCGCCGCCCCGTCTTCGCAGATCTCCGGATTCTCCTGCAAAATTCTCTCCAATTGTGATTTTTTACGTTTTCTTCTTCTAAAAAAGCCCATATATTCTGTCCTTTCTTACCTGCAGCTTTTTAAATATGCTTCTTTCCACCGCTCTAAAAGCTCCGGCGTCATGTCTGTTTCCGCCTCCTTTGCTTTACTTCTGGGAATCGCTCCCTTTGCCAGCTGCAGCGCGATTTTCTGCTGCTGCTTGGAAAGCGGATTTTGATTCCGTTCAAACGCTTTGGCATAAGAAGCTGCCGCTTCCTCAAAGAAAAACAGGCCCGCATATGCCGTCCCAAGATTGTGATACACATTTCCGGAAAGAATCCCTCTTACCTCCGCAGAATTCAAAAGCCTGGTATATTCTGAAATCGCAGCGTCGTATCGTTTTTTTAAAAGAAGACGGTCGGCGCGGATCTTCCTGCACTCCGTTTCGCTTTTGTTTTCAAAATCCGTCAACGCCTGCTGCATCTTTTCCAATTCTTCCCTGCTGCAGTAGCTGCATCCTGAGACCAATACCTCAATAAACTCTGACAAACGGGCGCCTCCCTGGATCTTTTCATACAGGCTTTTGGCCAGATCCGGCATGTGAAGCTCTGTTTCCACCCATCCTGCCAATTCCCGATCCATAAAAGAAGGCTCGATTAAATCAATATTTTCTTTCAGAAAATAGCACAGCTCTTCCAGTGAATACACGTTTAAAGCAATACTCTCGACATAATACGGCACGGAAGCTAATCCATGGCTGCATAAGAGTAGTTCGCCCATCCTCTCCTCCTTCCGCTCTGCAGCCGCCGCTGCAATACACTTTCTTATGTTAAACAGTTACCATATATTCCCAAACTTTTTCTGAACTCCTGACAATTTCTCCAAACCCCAGGTCTATGATACGAAATACGATCCGGTCTGCCGCCACGGGTTTTGCCGTGATCCGAAGCCGCGTCGTCCTCTCTTCCCTAAGCGGCAGATCTTTTAACTCCAGAGAACGCACTGACGCTTCCATGCTTCTTGGCGGCTGAAACCAGAACTCGACCGAAGGAGTACCTTTTAAAATCACCTCGCACTCCCCGCCGGCTTCGTACCAGTTTTCTCCCGCAGTAATCATCGTGAAAAACTCCGGTTTTCCCTGGCGTTCTACTTTCAGGCTGATATTTAATTTCAGCTCGTTGTCTCCCATAAAAACATACGGCCAGTCCTCTTTGCCGGATTTTGCCGCCGCCGCATAGCAGGCGCCTTTGCAGAAGAGATTTTTTCCCATAAAAACCCGGCGGCCGCAGCAGAGAACGGCAAGGGAATGTTTCATCCATCCTCCGTCAAATCCATCGCCGATCAAATATACGGTAGAAACAATCTTTCCCTTCAAAGACTCCTTTACCAGACGGGAAAACGCTTCGTCCCGCTCGGTCAGCATAGCTTCGTAACGCTTCTCTTCTAAAGTGACCACCTGGGGAACCGTCTGTTTCTCCCGGTTTAAGATCCAGCAGAAAAGCTTTCCTACCGTATAATAGTATAACACGACATCATTCCGGCACAACTCCTGCTGCTGGCTGAATGCATAAAAATAAAAACTTTCCCTGTAATCAAGCAGCAGCAGACATTCCGACGAAATCCCCATGCGCTCTGCAAACAATCCGAACAGCTTTCGGTACTCAAGATTCATATTCTCCGTCGTAATCACGATTTTCTCCGGCAGCGGTTCCTCTCCGTTCTGCGGAGGAAGCGTCAGAAGCTTTTTTAAAAACAAAAACAGCAGATCCGCCGCTTCATAAAGCGTCCCTTCCGATTCTACAGATTCCGATGCCAGTGCCTTTTTCAAAAGACCGTCCATGCAGACGGTTTTCTCTTCTTTTGCATACCGCTTTGCCTCCTCACCGTACAGCCACTGCATGCCGTCTTTCTTTTTACAGAGGCAAACGGGAATCTGATACGCCTCGCTCCCGGTTACCATGCTAAACGTACCGGGTTCCGACATTCCCTGTGCATAGTAACTGACCATTGCATATTTTTCATTTAAATCAATACCGACATATCGTTCTGCCATAGTTCATTCCCCGGTCTATTGAATGATAGTAAACGCCTCGTCTACTACGTTATCTAACTGTTCATATTCTCTCATTTTGATCGTCAGTGTATCCTGCTCTCCGTTTTGTTGCAGCAAAAACATTTCATTCAGACGCCCGTAGCGGCCAGAAACGTCCGATGGATTGCATGCGCTGCACGAAATCGTCTCGTAAGCCGTCTCTTTCAGCTTGCCGCCGTCTTCTTCCAAGATCTGACAGCGGACTTCTTCTCCGGCAAAGAGAATCATTTCTTTGACAAATATTCCTTCATATACTTCCGGCATTTCCTCAGTCATATTTTTCTCTTCTGGCTCCCGGATAAAACGGACCCATACCTGACTGCGCGTTTTCGTCCGGTATTCCAGGTAATATTTATCGTACAAATGAAATTCCTGTATCAGCGCCGGACTTAGGTTCCGGTAAAAAGAAAACGCCATTCCGCGTGAAAGATACCGCCGCAGCAGATCTTTTACGCCCGCATCCTCCTGCTGCAACAAAGAAGGCCGTTTGGAATATTCACGCAGCAATACCAGTCCGCAGACATCATTCATTTCATTTCCGTCTGCGTGATAACGCCGTAACGCTTCAAAAAACGATTCCGACGCCTCTCTCTTTCCGGTAAACGCCGCATGTGCATACCAGGTCAGATAAGCCTGTCTGATGTTTCGCCTGCCGCCTTCTTCATAGCTTTCATACACCGTATCCGCACACGACGGAATCTTTGACGTATAAAGCATCTGCACAAGCATTCTCTCTGCAAGCGCTTTCGTATCTGCGCCAAATTCCCATGCGCGCACAAAAATTTTCTCCATGGTCCCCATCGGTCCGCAATAATACGTACAGAGATAATGCAACATGGTTTCGTCATATTTCCCGGACAAAAACGTATCCAGGCAGATCAAAAGCAGCGTCCTCTCCAAAGCATATTCGCGATTTCGAATCTGCCAGCTGACCAGCAAAACCATATTTGCCGCCTCTACGGTACCAGATCCATACTGACGCACGATTTCAAACGCCTGATCGTAAAGCTTCCGTTCGATACATGCCAGAAGCACGTCGTTTCTGTCCTGCTCCCTCAGCAGGGAAAGATCTATGCTCTGAAATGACTGCTCCATTTCCTCCGCCAGATTCCTATCACGCATCAGCAGAAACATAGCCGGAAACAGCCGTGCCCGATACGCCGGATCGGTCATCGGGCTTTCGATGACTGCCTGAAAATACGGCAGGTCTGTTTCTTCAAACGCTTCCTGTGTTCTGTGTTCTGCAAAATAATAGTAAAGGAGCGGAAGTTTATCCGGCGAGTTCCGCAGGCATGTGTTTAAGTATTTTTGGGGATACATCATTTTTTCCAATTGATATTCTATTCCAGTCCCGTAACGCTTTCCGCTCCTGTCCTCGATCAAAACAGCATAATCCGCTGAGTACAGCGGAAAATATGCCGTATGTCCGATCAAAGGTATCACTTTCTGCGTCTTCATCTGGTTTTGCAGCACAATCACCCGCACCGCATCCGGATGCACACAGGTTAACCTATGCATAAACATGACGTCGGCAAGCGCAGACGAAATCTGCGCAGAATAGATGCCGCCGGAAAGGACTTCTTTATAAATTACTGCCAGATCGTCATCGATATGCCCAAGCTCCATCTGCTCATAGGCAAACTTTTCCATTGCCGCATAATGCTGACGAAATGCATCGGGCTGCCTTCGTTTCAGAACGGTCAGATTGACATACAAAACCGCCTTCTGACGTACGCCAAGCTGATTATTATATTTAAAATACATCTGGATGATCCTCGGTACTTCCTGTACTTCTTTGGAATCCATAGACATCAGATACGCCTCATATAAACCGGTAATACGCAGCTTTTTCTCTACGCCCCGTGCATACCAGCAAAAAAAACGGTTATCGTATTTCTGGCTGCGGATCAGATAACTGCAGATCTTCGTCAGCGTCCGCACATCATCCGAAACTTTATAACATGCCTCCAGCAGCAAAAAAACAAGCCTGTGATAGGGAATGCGCTCGGAAAATACGGATATGACCTGTTCTGCCAGCGGCCTTGTCAAAACGTTCTGCTTGCGCGCCCAATTCAACACCTTCATCTCAAATGCGCCCAGGCGCTTCATCAGGTACGGCTCGCTGCGCAGCAGACAGTATGCTTCCACATAAAACAGCGGGCTTTTGCTCCCTTCCAGCGTTCGTCTCTCGATTTCTTTTAATTTATGGTAGTGATTCTTGGAATAATCCTTCCGCAAAAACAAAAGACACCAAAAAAGCAACATATGTTCCCGATGCTCCAGGTAAATCTGCTCAATTTCTTCCGTCATGCGGTCGACAAAAAGCTCTTCCGGGTCCATCAGCGTGCTGATATACAGATAATATCCCCACTGAGGACTCTTTTTATCTTTCCATGTCCGCCGAAATTCCTCTGTCAGCCATTTTGCTTCCTGCCGCTGCCCGTTCGTCCACAATGCCTGTGCCTTCAACAGACGATACCAGGCATTTCCGGGATCGATCACCATCAGATCGTCTAAAATTTTTCCGGTCAGCGCCGCCCATCTTCCGGCTACTATTTTGATCAGCCGGTAATCCACATATGTCTCCAGCAGACGAATCTGCAGCGTTTTGATTTGTTCTGACCTCCGGCTGCGTCTCGCCGTCTCCTGACCGGCATCCGCGCAGACAGATACCGTAATCTTCTGATTACTGTTTCGAATCGTCAGGCGTCCGAAATTTTTCCCCCGATGCATACGGTCGGGACAGACATAAAAACAGATCGCCGCTTCGCTTCCTAAAAACTCTTCTGTGGAGATTTTATATTTATCGATCCGCAAAAACGGCGCGTCGCTTGTAATTTCATATTCCGCATATCCCCAGGCAAGCTTCGTCAATATCAAATCCTGCCGAATTTCCTCGTGCACCTGTAAATATTCAAATTCGCTCCGATCAATTTCCAACGTTACAGGATCTTTTAATTTGCAGGAAAGAAGAAACTCCTCCATAGCATGATCTGTCCCTATCCCTTTTAACAGACCGGTATAGAGCAGCCGCTCCTTCTCTTCCTTTTCCCCAAACGCATGCCGAAAACAGGGATCCCGAAACACCTTTTTCGCTTCCTGCCAATGGATCTGCGCCAGTTTTGCAAAATCCGAGAGGTTATGTATCGTTTTGCCTCCCGCTTTCGGATACTGCCTGATCACGGACACAGCAAAAGGAAGGGTAAATTCTCCCTGGCCGCAAACAAAAACAAACTCCCCGCTCTGCACATTCCCTTCCGTCAATCCTCTGCTATGAAATTGATACCGGATTGCCGCCTCCTCGGCATCGACCCCTTCGGTCAGGCATTCCATTCTGGAATTGGTAGAATATACCATTCCCCGCAGCGGAATATGATTTTTGCCGGCAACCGTAAATTCTCCCGTATAATCTTCTCCCGCATAGGTTTCTATCTCAATCCGGCTGACTGAAAATATAACGTCCTGTCCTATACATTCTACTTTTCCTTCTGCAAGTTCCTCAATCCGCTTACGCACAATGCCACCCGTTTCTCTGTTGCTTTTTCTCTTAAATCGATTATAATTACAGATAATTATATACGATTTATCTTATAAATTCAACCGGAGGTATGATAATGTTAAAACATAAAGACCATTTTCATGGCAGCGATTTAGAACAGATCGAACTTTGCTACGGCATAAAAAAAGAAGATATCGTCAGTTTCTCCGCCAACGTCAATCCCAAAGGCATTTCTCCGCTCCTGAGAAAAACGCTTTCCGAGCGTTTGGACGCCATCACTTCCTATCCGGACAGGGAGTATACGTCCCTGCGCCGCAGCATAGCCGATTATGTGCGTTCGGAACCGGAACATATCATCGTAGGCAACGGTTCTACGGAGCTGATCTCACTGTTTATCCAGATCGAACACCCGAAAAAAGCGCTCGTCCTGGGTCCCACCTATTCGGAATACGAAAGAGAAATATTCCTCGGCGGCGGCGCCACCCACTACTATCCGTTAAAAGAAAGCGATGAGTTCCGTCTCGACCTTTCCGATTTTACAAACCATTTGAACGAAAGCGTCGACCTTCTTGTCATCTGTAATCCAAATAATCCCACGTCCTCTTCCATCACAAGAGATTCCATGCGCCGGATTCTGGATGTGTGCAAACAGTATAATATCTTTGTCATGGTAGATGAAACTTATGTGGAATTTGCGGATCATATGGACGAGATCACCTCTGTTCCCCTGACTCATTATTACAATAATATCATTATCCTGCGCGGAACCGCCAAATTTTTTGCCGCGCCGGGACTGCGCCTTGGATATGCCGTAACCGGGAACCGGGATCTGGTGGAGGCGATCAATACCAGAAAAAATCCCTGGACCATCAACTCCCTGGCTGTGATCGCAGGCGAATCGATGTTTTCGGACGATGCCTATATCCGCCAGACGAAAGAGCTGATTTCTCTCGAACGGACAAACGTCTATGAAACGCTTAAGCTCTGCCCGGATTTTAAACCGTATCCGCCCAGCGCAAATTTTATTCTGGCAAAAATCTTAAAGAACGGCGTAACGTCTCAGGAACTGTTTGACCGCGCGATACGCAGAGGAATGATGATCCGGGACTGTTCCACATTCCCGTTTTTAGACCAGAAATATATCCGGTTCTGCTTTATGATGCCGGAGGATAACAAACGGCTGTTAGACTGCCTGATGGATTCCGACAGCAAAACGGGCGTTTCAGCCCCTGTTATGAAGTGACTTTTGATTCGTGGATTGAGATGCCATATACCCATCCAATGACTCTCTGTATAAGTCCGGCACATCCAACTGCTTCAGCCATTTTATATGTGCCATGATCCATTTCGTTTTCTCGTAATGATATCCATGTCTGAGTCAGAATGCGTTAATCTTGATCCTCTGTCCCTGCTGTGCAGGCATCGTTGTCGGTTTGAGTTTGAGGTTTTCAATGAACAGCAGGATGTTTTTATAATCCGGTGTTACCTTAATGTTCGCAAATATGCGGTCTTCCGCGCCGATCACCGGCTCCATTGCGCATAAAGTGTAATTTCTACTATGGACATCCATGCCAATTTTTTTATTATTCTATACATATGAGTGGCCTCCTTTACCCTCGTATTCGTCAGCTCACAGGTACGTAATGCAGATTTATGGGCATTGTCAGCCCGGCAGTTATTGCTATTTTCTACAAATTAAAAAGGTGTAAAGCCTTAATAATTCAATAAAGACTTTACACCTTTTAATTTGTTAGTTTATTTGATTGTGATTTTATAAATCTAAGTCAGTTGTGACAATACCAAAAGATTCAAGTTTTGCTTTCAATATCTTTAATTGATATTCAAGTTCCTTTTGTGCGTCATCTGATTTTTTGATACGTTGTAAACTCGTGTAGTTATCAATCAAATTATTAATCATTTCTTTATCACTTGGCATATTCTCACCACCTTTTCATTGCCTGGTTATAATATGGTATTTTGTTTCTATTTATATTATAATAGATAGAATGGAAGGTGTAAAGCCTTTATTCCATCATCAATGTTCTTATTGAACTGTCAAAGGCTTTGTACTCTTTCTTGTTTAGTAGGTTATGGCATATGAAGAAATATAAAAATGAATCGCTCAAGGCAGTGAGGCGACACGAATCAGTAGGGATGAGGGCCGGGGATCTGCGAAAACTTTATACCTATCTGAAATTATTGGTCCGGGTATATACGGACTTTGCTCTGAAATATTTGTTTAATATTTGTTTTAATTATCTCTTGATTACCCGCAAAACAAAAAATCCTGAATTCCTCCCATTTCAAGGTTTTCAGGACTCTCCACAATAGCGGAAGAGGGATTTGAACCCCCGACACCACGGGTATGAACCGTGTGCTCT
>OFHM01000229.1_pt1 | contig 51800 bp, 46 predicted proteins | sample 1521311 | NCBI WGS metagenome assembly OFHM01 (sample SAMEA3504083, study PRJEB24116) | mouse gut metagenome | biome: mouse gut; feature: mouse-associated habitat; material: faeces | place: Denmark | collected 2011 | reverse complement strand
GTTCAAATTGTAATAATTGTAAACTCCCTGAACTAAACTCAAGAATTCCTTGAACAATAGCATAAAAAAAACTATTGTTGATAATATGAGATAAGGCATAACCAATAAATTGGAAAACAAGCATGTATCCTAAAATAAAGATAAAAGCATAACAAGAACTTAAAATACTTTGTTTTAATGCTTCAACAAAATTTAGATGAGGTTGTTTTAATTTAATGAGTGATTCTTGAAGAGTTTGAAATGAATAATGTTTGTGATAGAATAATGCTTTAATAAGACTGGGGATTAAATGGCATAAATATATGATTGCTGGATTTTCTAAATTTAAAGATACAAAGATAAAAGAAATAGATGCAAATGAAGCGATTGATAATAGATGTTGTAATTCATCTTGATTAATGTATTTTAATTCATAAGCTTCTTTAATCATTTTAACATTTGTTGGATAACCACAAAAAAAAGAGATAAAGTATATAGATGACATGATTGGTGATAATTTAAATAATGGTTTAAAGAACCATTGAATTAAATAACTAAAAAGATTTAATAAACCTAATGATAAGCATAAAGAAATTAAAATCATAAAAGGTAGAAGAGATGGTAAAAGATTATTAATAACAATTTTAATTACATTGTTAGATAGTGAAACAATTTGAAACATATTAAAGAATGAAAATAATGTTATAAATGCAACTAATAATAAAGTAAAGTAATAATTTAATTTTTTCATATGTTTTCCTTCTAGTAATATTTAATGAGATAGGGTAAAATTAGATGAGGTGAAAAAATGAATGCTTTAATTGTAGGAGTAAGATATCAAGATATGAATTATGATTTAGATAATTCATTAATAGAATTAGAACAATTATGTAAAGCATGTAATATTGAAGTAACAAAAAAATGTATTCAAAGCTTAGATAAGATCAATCCTTCGCTATATATTGGAACTGGCAAAGTTCAAGAGATTAAAGCTATGCTAAATGATATAGATATAGTGATTTTTGATGAAGAGTTAACTCCATTACAAGTAAAAAATCTAACTGATAGTTTAGATATTGAAATAACCGATCGAACAGATTTGATCCTGCGTATTTTTGAAGTTAGAGCTCAAAGTAAAGAGGCTAAATTACAAGTTGAAATAGCTAAGGGACAATATTTACTACCACGTTTGGCTGGAATGAAAGAACACTTATATAGTCAGCAAGGAGGTTCGGGTTTTCGAGGTAGTGGAGAAAAGCAAATAGAATTAGACCGTCGATTAATTGCAAATCAGGTTTTACAAGCGAAAAAACAGTTAGCAAAGATAGTTAAACAGCGTCAAAATCAACGCAAACGACGTAAAAACAATGAGATGAAAGTTATTGCATTAGTTGGTTATACCAATAGTGGAAAAAGTACTTTGATGAATGCTTTTTGTATAAATAAAGATAAACAAGTACTACAAAAAGATATGTTATTTGCAACATTGGAAACAGCAACACGTAGTGTAATGATCAACCATCATTCTTGTTTACTTACAGATACAGTTGGTTTTATTGAACGTTTACCTCATCATTTGATTCAGGCTTTTCGTTCAACGTTAGAAGAAGTTGTTGAGGCTGATTTACTAGTTCATGTTGTGGATGCTTCAAATCCTAATTATGAATCTTATATTAAAACTACTAATCTGGTATTAGAAGAATTAGGAGTAAAGGATACACCGATGATTTATGCATATAATAAAGTTGATTTAAACAAATATGGATTTATTGTACCTTTAGACCCATATGTTTTTATTTCAGCTAAGGAGCGAATTGGATTAGATCAGTTAGAAAAAACTATCAGTGATATCCTTTTTAAAGATTATGCTATTTATCATCTAAATATTCCTTATCAAGATGGAGAAATATTCAAGTATTTACATCAACATAATTTAGTGTTAGAATTTCAGTATTTAGAAAATAGTATCTATTTGAAAGTTGAAATGCATCCAAAAGAAATAAATAAATATAGTAAATATTTATTAAAAAATTAAAGGAGGTTTTATCATGGATGAAAAAAAATTATTTCGTTTAGATTTGGCAATTGCGGTTGAAGCTGCAACAGCTAAAGAAGCGTTTGATATTTTAATTACTGATGAAACATTAAAACAGGTTAGGGAGTTAATTATTCAATCTAAAGATAATATCAGTGAAATGTTTGAAAAAGAAGAAAAACCAGCAATAATCAACTAGTTGATTATTGCATTTATTTTTGTTAGAATTAATGAAATAAAGGGGGAATAATAATGGATTTACACGGAAGAAGTTTTTTAACACTTAAGGATTATTCAAAAGAAGAAATTAGATATTTATTAGATTTAGCTCATAAATTGAAAGCAGATAAAAAAAGAGGAATATTAGGCAATAGTTTAGCTGGTAAAAATATCGTTCTACTATTTGAAAAAACTTCAACAAGAACAAGATGTGCTTTTGAAGTTGCAGTATTAGATGAAGGTGGGCATGTAACTTTCTTATCTAATTCACAGATGGGTAAAAAGGAGTCAATTGAAGATACTGCAAAAGTACTAGGCAGAATGTATGATGGAATTGAATTTAGAGGTTTTGATCAAAGTACAGTAGAAGCATTGCGTGATTATTCAGGTGTACCTGTATGGAATGGTTTAACTGATGTTGATCATCCTACGCAAACATTAGCAGATTTTTTAACAATTGAAGAGCATTTAGATAAGCCTTTAAATGAAGTCAAATTCGTATTTACAGGTGATATTCGTAATAATGTTTGTTATGGTTTAATGTATGGAGCTGCAAAAATGGGAATGCATTTTGTGGCTTTAGGACCAAGTGATTTGGAAATGGATCCTGAAGTAGTAGCTTATTGTCAAAAGGAAGCGGCTAAATCAGGTGGAAGTTTGACAATTACTGATAATGTTGAAGAAGCTGTTAAAGATGCTGATGTTATTTATACTGATATTTGGGTTTCAATGGGTGAAGCTGAAGAATTGTATCCTAAACGGGTTAAATTATTATCACCTTATAAGGTAACTCAAGAAATGATGGCAAAAACTGGTAATGATAAAACTCTGTTTATGCATTGTTTACCATCTTTTCATGATTTTGAAACAACACTTGCTAAAGAAAAATATGAGCAAGGTATAGATATTCGTGAAGTTGAAGATGAAGTATTTAGAAGTCCAAATTCTGTTGTTTTTGATGAAGCAGAAAATAGAATGCATACAATTAAAGCTGTTATGGTAGCAACATTAGGAAAAAAATAAGTGGGACTGTAATGAAATAACTTTTTAAAGAAAGTTGAATTTGTTTCAACTTTTTTTATTTTTTTAGTTTTTATAAATGTTTAGTTTATAAATAAAGAAATTATGTTATTATATTTGTAGGTGATGAAATGATGCGACGTGTTTATGTCATAAGTGACCTTCATGGTTATTATGATTTATTTATAAAATTATTAGATAAGATATCTTTTAATGAATATGATTTATTATATATATTGGGGGATATTTGTGATCGTGGACCAGATAGTTTAAAAATATTATTCTATATTCGAAATCATGATAATATTATTTTACTTAAAGGTAATCATGAATATATGATGCAAGAGGCTTTATATTATGGCATATATTATGATGATTTCGATTATCCATCAAAAGCATTTAAATTATGGTTAGCTAATGGTGGTGCTACAACAATGGAAAATATTCGTCATTATCTTCAAAAAGATAAAATAAAATATGAAGATTATCGAGTTGTTAGGAGTGCATTTTTAAAAAATTTATATGAGTATTTAAATAATTTACCTGAATATCTCCAAATAGAGGTAAATCATCAAACTTATATTTTAGTTCATGCAGGGGTAGATGTTAATATTTCTTTAGAAAAACAAGATGTAAATACTTTACTTTGGATTAGAGAAGATTTTTATTTACAGCGAGGAGATTTAACTAAAATCTATATTTTTGGTCATACGCCTACTGCTTTATTAAATAGTGATCATAGTTTTAATATTTGGCTTGATGAGACTCATCATAATAAAATTGGTATAGATGGAGGATTGGCTTGTGGAAAGGCGGGACAATTAAATTGTTTATGTTTAAATGATGAACAGATTACAATTATTCATAAGGAGAGTTAGCAAAATGAGAGGGGCATTTTATAATTTGATAAATTTCATAAATACAAATAGTATAGATGATGTTTATGCGAATGCAGCAAAAATAATATTAAAAAATATTTATTTAATACCTGATAGTACAATTACTGATATTGCTGATTATTGTTTTGTTTCAACTGCAACAATTTCAAGGCTATGTAGGAAACTCAATTATGAATCTTTTGCAGATTTTAAGATGGATGTCACGATGAATCTTAATTATTTTAATCGTGATGCATTAAGACTTCAATTTGATCATCAATTGCCACAGCGAGAATATTTACATCAGGGTAAAGAGGTATTTAAAAATCATTTTGAAAATATTATAAATAATTTACGTTCTACATATGATAGTATTAATTATGAAGATCTGGAATTTATTGTTGATAAAATTTATGAATCTAATAGAGTTTGTTTTGCAGGAAATTTTTTTACTCAATCAGTTTCAATGCAATTACAAATCGAGCTCTCATATTTAGGTAAGGAATGTAGTGCTATGTATCCATTACAACAACAGCTTTTAGTAATTGAACAATTAACTAAAAATGATTTAATAATTGTTTCAAGTATTGCTGGTGGTTTTATGATTAGCCATCCTGATGTAATGAGAGCTATTTCTAAATCTCAAGCATATAAAATTGTCATTACTCAATTAGATGAGTTTGTATATAGTGATATGGTGGATATGATTTTGCAGGTAGGAACAGATCATCATTCATTGATAGGAAAATTTTCTATTACATATATATTTGAAGTATTAGAAGCAATGTATCATCTAAAATATGGAACTAAAAATATTAATAATCGTAAAGAGTAAATAATTTTATTAGAGCTTAATAAAAAAAGAGCTTATTGTGAGCTGATGTTATCTATAAAAACAGATAGAAATCTAGAAATAGAGTGATATCTGTTTTTTATATAGGAATATAATAAGTGAAATTTTTGTTATTAATATTAAACTTATATTTTAACATATTTAAAAGTGAAAAAACATTAGATTTTTGATATTTTCAATTTATGCAAAAAACTCTTTTCTATAAGTGAAAGTATTATAATATAAGTTATAGAGATCATGACTAAAGGAGGTTAAAGTAAGTTATGAAAAAATTAGGGAAAGCGATACTTGGGTTAGCTTTAACACTTTCGATGTGTTTTAGTGTGTTTGTTCCAGTTCATGGCCAAGGAGAAACAGTAGACACATTGATTGGTAGCTTGATTGGCTATTATCGAGATGGTGCAAGAACAGATGTTTTACGAACTTTAGATACTTTAAAAGAAGTTTCTAAAGACGATTATGATCAATGGCAATCTATAATTAATTATTGGGATTGGATTGAAAATGATATGGTAGAAAGTATTGGAGTGGCACCAGATGGTTTACCAAATGATAATACACATGCTTTCGTTGTTTTAGGTTTTGCATTAAAGAGTGATGGAACAATGCAGCCAGAGTTAGTAGGGCGGTTAGAAACAGCCTTAGCTAGTGCTCAAAAATATCCAAATTCATATATTTTGGTAACTGGTGGGGTTAAGAAAAATGGATGGACTGAAGGTGATCGTATGCATGACTGGTTAGTAGAACATGGTGTTGCTGAAAGTCGAATTTTAGTTGAAAATCAATCTGCTAATACAGCACAAAATGCAGAATTTAGTTTTGATATTTTATATAATCATCCAACTATTAAAAGTATTTCAATGATTACTAGTCAATATCATTTAAAACGTGGAACAATTTTATATTATGCAGAATCATTAATTCGTGCACATGAATTAGGAAAGACACCAATTAAATTAAATGGTAATGCTGGTTGGTATCGTGAAGATAAAACAAGTGAAACATTAACTCAAAAGGCTAGCAGTTTATCACAAATTGCTGGAGTAAGTATTCCATATGGTGATAAGTTACCTAAGTCTAAATTAACAGGAATTGAAATCGGTGGAAAAGATATTTATACAGTAGGAGATGAGTTAAATATTAAAGTTACATCAAGTTATGATACAGGATATACTCGAGATGTTACTAATATGGCTAAAATTATTGGTTATGATGCAAATAGAATAGGTAAACAAAATGTTGTAGTTGTATATACTGAAACATTACATCATTCTACTAGTAGTTCTGAAGATGTGACAATGACTGCTGAATTTGAGGTTGAAGTTAAAACTGCTCCTGTTACAGTTCCTGTTGATCCTCAACCAACACCAGATAAACCAGTAAATTCGGTTAAGACAGGTGATAATAGTTCATTAGGAATCATGACAATGGTGGCTGGATTAGCCGTAGCTGGAATGGTAATTACTAGAAGAAAAGAAAATTAATTGTAAAGAAGTCAAACTATTTAATGGTTTGACTTTTATTTTAATGTTTTTGACTTTGAACGGTTGAATACATGAAATGTACGAAATAATAAACTACCTGTTATGAGGGAAGATGAGAAGAAATTATATAAAACAATTTTAATTTTTTATTCAAAACAAAAACTATCCAAGTAATTACCAGGATAGTTATAACAATTTTTTATTAAAATCAATATAAGATAGATATTATAATTTTTTAATTATTTTAATTTAAAGTGTATGACCACATAGCTTTTATTTGGGGTGCAAGTCTTTCATATGTCCATTTTTGTTGACTGTTTTCTTCATTGTTGGGATCATTTATACAAAACTTATTATCAACTACCTTAGTTATTACAATAAAATGTCCAGTTGTTGTAAAATCACCAGGTCTTACACTACAAATAATTGGTTTACCTTGCTTTAACCGATTAGTCATTGTAGCTTTATCTAAAGGAACTGATGTGGCTTTTAAACCAAATGCTTCACATCCTTTTTCCATAAAAGACCAAGTTGTTTTACTTCCATCTAAATAACCGTTTTCAATAGCATATTTGGCAACGTATCGTGGATTATATTTAGTGTTATTAGTAAGTCCAATAGCTACCATTGCTAGACTAGTTGGACCACATCCTGCAGTACCAACTATTTCATCACCATAGTGAGTATATGCCCAACGCTTATCCCACTGAATAAATAATGGAAGTTCATCATCTATTTCTAATGATATGGGATCGTTATTTTCATTATTTTGATAGTTAATTTTTAATTCTTTTGCTTGGGGATTTTTCTTTACAAATTCATTGATGTATTCAGGGCAATCAGTATCGTCATTTGATATATTAGGAATTATTTGAATACTTAGATAACCTAATACTAAAATAATGATAAAAAGAGAAATTTTTTTTAATTTCATAACATCATTGAGTAATGCTTCATAATAATTGAAAAGATAGTAATTGCTCCTAAAATGATAATAATAATAGCTTTTTCTTTATTAGATAATTTTTCCATGTTTAAACTCCTTTTATATTATGAATGATGGTAATAATATTGGATAGAACTTATATAAAGATATATATCCAATAATTCCAAAATTAATAAGAAAAATAGTTGAAGGTATTTTACTGTGTTTATTTTTAGTAATGAGATGATAAATTATTATACCAATAATCCCACCTAGAGTATTTAAAAAGATATCATCAACATCAAATATACCCCAACCTGTTGATAGTTGAATTAATTCAAATGATAAACTTGTGATAAAATTAGCGAATATGATATTGCTACAAGTAAGAAATTTAAAATAATTAATTAGAATAATACTTAAAGGAATAAATAATGCAAGATTTCCTAAAATATTAATCAATAAAGTTTGGCTTAATCCTTGATTATGATACTGATTTACAAAATCAAATAAGATAAAATTAGCATTATATCCATAATTGATAAAGCCATTTTTTAATAAAATGATTTTAATCAAAATCCAAAAGTAAACCAATGAACAAATTGTTAGAATGATATTTGATAAATGCAGTTTTTTTAGTACCATAAATATTACCTCCAATCTATATATTTTCTACATTGTTATCATACCAAGATAAAAGAAAATAAGTATTTGCATATACTAAAGAAATTCTTACAAATTTCTTACAATTGAATTGATTGAAATAATATAAAGAAGTAATGCTAAATATCGTATATTATATAACACTATACCCACAATAGATTCTCTAATATAAAATTATAAATCATTAGTAATAGATATAGATACCAAACAAGATTTAAAATTTTACTGTTTAAGTGATTAAGTAGTTATTAAACTGTAAAAAATTAAGAAGTGTGGAATTCCACACTTCTTAATAATACCAATCTAAGTTTTACAAATTTCAAAACCAAGATTGATGATTTTGGATTACTAGTTTTTAATGAATCATTGTAATGGTAATTTAACAGTAAATATAATTAAATTGTTATCTAAATTGACATGAATCGTACCATTATGTAACTCGATTATTTTTTTTGTAATTGCAAGACCTAAACCAGAGCCACCTGTTTTACTGTTTCGTGATTCGTCAAGACGAACGAAGGGTTCAAAAATATGTTTTAGTTTATTTTTATCAATATTATCAATAGGATTTGATAATTTGATTATAATAAAATCTCTTTCTTTTTTAGCGATAATTGTAATCTTTGAATCTTTATTGCTATAGTTAATAGCATTACGGATGAGATTATCAAAAACTCGTTCAAATTGGTTTATATCAATAGATAGAGTAAGATTATCTTCAATTTCAGTAATACACTCAAGATTTTTTTCACGATATAAAGGCATAAATTCATATGTTATTTGTGCTAACATGATTGATATATTAATAAATTGTTTTTCTAAAGTTATATCACTTAAATTATATTTAGCAATAGAGAAAAATTCTTCTATTAGTTCTTCTAAACGAATTGATTTATCATAAGCTATTTTAATATAATTTTTCATTTCCTTTGATGATAAATTAGGTTGAGTGTTTAAAAGATCTAAATATCCAACAATTGAGGTTAAAGGTGTTTTTAAGTCATGTGCTAAATATAACAATAAATCATTTCTTTGCCTTTCAGATTGTTTTATAGCTGCTTTATTATCTAAAGAATCTTTTTTTATTTGATTCATTTGATCTTCAATTTCTTTTAATTCAAATGGAAGGCTGATCATTCTATCATTATCCTCAACTAAAGTTTTTCCTGCTTCTAACATCTTTTCTATATATTGTAATGATTCTCGATATCGAAGCCAAAAAATGATAATTGTATCTAAAGCAACAAGACTTATTGATATTGCGAGTAAATTTTCTTTGATAAGTTGAGCTAGCTGATAAACTAAATCATATTCTTGCCAAACATATTGGTGATAAACTTCATAAGAATAGACAAACAAAATTATAAATAAAATTATTGAAACACCAATAGTGACAGCTATTTTTTTTAATAAGTTAGCAGTTAGGCTTTTTTTAAAATGTGAATTATTCAATTGTATATCCAACTCCCCAAACTGTTTTAATGAATTTAGGTTTACGTGCATTTTCATTCATTTTTTCACGTAATCTTGCTACATGAGCCATAACAGTATTGTTGTTGTCTAAATATTTTTCTTGCCAAACAGCTTCAAAGAGTTCTTCAGATGTTACAACGCTACCTTTTTTGCTGCATAAATACCATAAAATTGAAAATTCTAATGGGGTAAGATTTAGAGGTTGATCATAAAGTGTACACTTATGATTATCATTATTAATCATTAAACCATTAAAATCATATATTTGCTGGTTCGTAATTGTTTCATTAGTATTATAGCGAAGATAACGTCTCAATTGAGTCTTTACTCGAGCTGCTAACTCCAAGGGATTAAAAGGTTTGGTTAGATAATCATCAGCTCCTAATGTTAGACCATTTATTTTATCTAAATCATTATTTTTAGCAGTTAACATGATTACAGGAAAGAAATAATCTTTACGAATTTCTTTTAATAAGCTAAAACCATCAAGATCTGGCATCATAACATCCAAAATCGCTAGATCGTAATGATTTTTTTGTAGACTGTTTAATGCGTCTTGACCATGATAATATTTAAAAACATGATAACTTTCATTTTGTAAATATAATTCAACTAAATCAGCAATTGATTGTTCATCATCAACTACTAAAATATTATATGCCATAGTATCACCTCATTTTTCATCTTAGCTTATTTTGAATAAAAAAACAAATCTAATGATGATATTTAAGAAAATTGTAAGAATTTATTAGATGAAAAAAGGTTTGTTTATTTCAAACCTTTATTTTCATTTATATAAATATCATTTAAAGCAATGACTTGTTTCATGGCTTCAATACCTGGAGCACCAATAGTATTACGTTTATTAACACATGTTTCAACATTTATAATTTCATAAATATCTTCATCGAATACATCACAAATATTTTTAAATTCATCAATACTTAAATCATCTAAATCTTTATTTTGTTCAATTGCATATAGAACTAAACGTCCTATGATTCCATGAGCATCTCTAAATGGAACTCCTTTATTTACTAGATAATCAGCTGCATCAGTAGCATTAGTAAAACCACCAGTGGCAGATTTACGCATTTTCTGTTTATTAAAGGTTGTTGATTTCAACATATCATTTAATAGTTGTAAACATCCTTTAGTTGTTGTTAAAGCATCAAAAACTAATTCTTTATCTTCCTGCATATCTTTATTATATGCTAATGGTAAACCTTTCATAGTTGTAAGTAAACTAGTAAGAGCACCATATACACGACCAGTCTTACCTCTGATTAATTCTGCAATATCAGGATTTTTCTTTTGTGGCATAATTGAAGAGCCAGTTGAAAAGGTGTCATCTAGTTCTACAAACTGGTATTCGTTTGTATTCCAAATTATTATTTCTTCACTAATTCTTGACATATGCATCATCATTGTAGCCATAGCACTTAATAATTCAATTAAATAATCACGATCACTGACACCATCAATACTGTTTAAACAAGGACCATCAAAACCTAAAAGCTGAGCAGTATATTCACGGTCTAAAGGATAGGTAGTACCAGCTAAAGCACCTGATCCTAAAGGACATATATTCATACGAGTATAGATATCTTCTAAACGGCTACTGTCACGCTTAAACATTTCAAAGTATGCACCCAAATGATGAGCTAGAGTGATGGGCTGAGCTTTTTGTAAATGTGTGAACCCTGGCATGATTGTATCTAAGTGTTCTTTCATAATTTCATTTATTGTTGTTAAAAGATTATGAATTAATGTATTTAACATAATTACCTGATCACGGGTATATAGACGCATATCTAGAGCTACTTGATCGTTTCTACTTCTTCCAGTATGTAGTTTTTTACCAGTATCTCCAATTCTTTGAATTAGAGTTGATTCTACAAAACTATGGATATCTTCTTGGGAGTTATCAATTTTAAGTTCTCCATTATTGATATCTGTTAAAATTTGGTTTAATGCAGTTTCAATCAGCTGTCCTTCTTCTAAAGTTAAGATATTTTGTTTTGTTAGCATTTTAACATGGGCAATGCTACCCTGGATATCTTGTTGATAGAAAGTTTGATCGAAATCAATTGATGCATTAAAATCATATACTAATTGATTTGTTGGCTTAGTAAATCTGCCACCCCATAAATTCATTTTATTTCCTCCTGTTATAATAAAAGGGCTATAGCCCTTTTTATTTTTTGTTATTTAATTTCATTGCTCTAACTTTAGTTGAAAGACCATATAAAGTGATAAATCCTTCAGCATCATGGTGATCATATAATTCACCAGTTGCAAAACTAGCAATATCTTCGTCATATAATGAATATGGTGAAGTTGTACCTTCTTTAATAATATTACCTTTATATAATCTAAACTTTGTAGTTCCACTAACTACTTCTTGAGTTTTATCAACAAAAGCAGTTAATGCTTCACGTAGAGGTGAAAACCATTTAGCAGCATATACTAATTCTGCAAATTCTACTGAAACTAAACGTTTATATTTTAATGTTTCACGATCTAAAACTAGCTCTTCTAATTGACGATGGGCCTCCATTAAAATTGTTCCTCCTGGTGTTTCATATACTCCACGAGATTTCATTCCTACAACACGGTTTTCAACGATATCAACTATTCCAACGCCATGTTTTCCACCAAGTTCATTTAACTCTTCAAGAATGGCTGTTAAAGACATTTCTTTTCCGTTTAATTTAACAGGGACTCCTTTTACCCATTCGATTTCAACATGTTCAGCTTTATCAGGAGCATTTTCAGGTGCAGTTGATAAAACTAATAAATGATCATAATTTGGAGTGTTTTCTGGATTCTCAAGTTCTAAACCTTCATGTGAAATATGCCAAATATTACGATCACGAGAATAACTTGAATCTGCAGAAAATGGTAAATTGATTCCATGTGCTTTACAATATTCGATTTCTGATTCACGAGAATCCATATTCCATTTAGGATCACGCCAAGCAGCGATAATTTTTAAATCAGGTGCTAAAGCTTTGATTCCAAGTTCAAAACGAATTTGATCATTTCCTTTACCTGTTGCACCATGACAAATTGCAGTTGCTCCTTCCTGACGAGCAAGATCAACTAGTACTTTTGCGATTAAAGGTCTTGCAGTAGCAGTACCTAATAAATATTTATATTCAAATACAGCATCAGCTTGAACAGTTGGAATGATATAATCTTTTACATATTCATCAACGACATTTTTGATATAAAGTTTTGTTGCACCACAAGCTTTAGCACGTTCTTCTAATCCGTCTAATTCATCTGCTTGTCCAACATCGATACAGCAACAAACAACTTCATAATCATAATTTTCTTTTAACCAAGGAATAATAGCAGTTGTATCAAGTCCCCCGGAATAAGCAAGAATAACTTTTTCTTTCATCATTTAATCCCCCTTAGAATAACTTTAAATTATCATTATCATAAACTATAGGAATAATAATTGCAATAATTTATCGCAATTATGCGATAAATTTGTTATTTGTTCATATTAGAGCAATAGTGATAAATTAAGATATAAATATATTGATAGGGAGGAACTTATGAAAGAAATTAAACTTGATTATCGTAAAATACTAGAAATTGTATTAATTGCAATTGTTTGTTATTGGGGACTTAATAATTATAAGTTGATTTTTAATTCTTTTAATAATATATTATCGGTTATTATGCCTTTTTTGATAGGTTTCATAATTGCTTTTGTGTTAAATGTATTAATGATTAGAGTTGAAAAGTTATTAATGAGTTTTTTTGATGGTAAGATATTTAATTACTGTAAAAGAATTATAAGCATTAGTTTATCAATTTTGATATTAATTGGAATTTTAGCATTAGTAATTAATTTAATTATTCCAGAAATATCAAATGCGATAAAATTAATTGTTGATAGTTTACCAGAAGTATTTGAAGATATTCAGGCATGGAGTAAAAATAATGGTGATATTTCACCACGTTTGGAAAGCTTATTGAGCAATGTTGATTTGAATTCAGTAACTACTGAATTTAGTAATATTGTAAAAATTGGTTTTACTGGAGTTTTAGGTTCAACTGTAGATATACTTTCAATGGTTGTGGGAGGTATTTTTAATTTAATTGTAGGATTTGTATTTGGATTTTATATTTTAGTAAGTAAAGAAACTTTAAAGCGTCAGACTCATAAGTTGATTAGAGCATATTTACCAGAGAATGTATCTACAAAATTAGTTGAAATAGCAGCTTTATCGAGGACGATCTTTACCAATTTTATTATTGGTCAAACGATTGAGGCAATTATTTTAGGAGGTTTATGTGCTATTGGAATGCAGATATTAGGTTTTCCATATGCTCCAATGGTTGGAACATTAGTAGGAATAACTGCATTTGTACCAATTGTTGGTGCTTTTATTGGTGGGGGGATTGGTGCATTTATGATTATGACTGTTGAGCCAATGCAAGCAGTGTTCTTTATTATTTATTTAATTGTTTTGCAACAGTTAGAGGGGGATTTGATTTATCCACGAGTTGTAGGTTCTTCAGTTGGATTACCATCAATTTGGGTATTATTTGCAGTTACTGTTGGTGGTGGATTATGGGGAATTGCTGGTATGTTGTTTAGTGTACCAGTATTATCAGTTGTTTATGCACTAGTAAAAGCACATATAAATAATGTTAGTAAAAATTGAATGATTTAATGATTTTTACATATCCTGTAATATTGTTACAGGATGTTTTTTTATTGATTTTGCTTTAAACTGTTTAAATATTTATAAAAATCTTGCAATCACATGAATATAGCGATATTATTATAATATAAATAATAAAAATAATTTATTTGTGAAATGAGGAGATGTATATGTTAAAAATTGAAAATCTAACTAAGAGTTATGGTAGTAAAAAAGCTGTTGATAATTTATCACTGCATATTGAAAGTGGACATATCTATGGTTTTATTGGTCATAACGGGGCAGGAAAAACAACAACTTTAAAATCGATAGCAGGGATTATGGAATTTGATGAAGGAAATATCTATATCGATGGTAAATCAATTAAAGATGATTCTCTTGTATGTAAATCAGTTATGGCATATATTCCTGATAATCCAGATTTATATGAATATTTAACTGGGGTTAAGTATTTGAATTTTATTGGTGATATTTATGGTGTTAGCCAAAGTGAACGAGAATCAAGAATTAAGAAATATGGAGATATGTTTGAGCTTACAGAGTCATTAGGGGAACCAATTAGTGCTTATTCACATGGGATGAAACAAAAACTGGCTGTAATTTCAGCTTTGATTCATGAACCTAAATTAATTATCATGGATGAACCGTTTGTGGGATTGGATCCTAAAGCATCACATTTATTAAAGGGATTAATGAGAGATTTATGTGATCGAGGAGGAGCTATCTTTTTTTCAACACATGTACTTGAAGTAGCAGAAAAACTTTGTGATAAAATTGCAATTATTAAAGCAGGTAAACTTGTCGTATCTGGGAATACTCAAGAAGTTATTGGGGATGATTCTTTAGAAGAAGTGTTCTTAGAGTTGGAGGATAACAATGCTTAAATCATTAATTAAGATTCGTTTGCAGGGAATCTTTATGCGTACAATGAGAGGGAGTAAAAAGCAAAAGATAACAGCTGGAAAAATATTTTTTATGCTAGCTATATTTGCATATATTGCTGTTGTATTTGGGATGATGTTTGGGTATATGTTTGATCAAATTTTAAAACCATTTACAATGATTGGTTATGAGTGGCTGTATTTTGGGATTATGGCAATTTTAGTTGTTATATTATGTTTTATTGGCAGTGTTTTTACAACCCAGCAGGAGATATATGGAGCTAAGGATAATGAATTATTATTATCAATGCCGATTAAAACAAAGGATATTTTACTTAGTAGAATATTTGTTATATTAATTATTAATTATCTATATGAAGCTTTAGTAGCTTTACCATGTATAGTTACTTATTTTATACAAGTACCTTTTGATTTTATAAAGTTTCTTTTCTTTATCATTGTAATTATTACTTTGCCTCTTTTAGCATTAGCTCTATCTTGTACTTTTGGATGGATCATGGCAATGATTATGAAAAGAATTAGAAATAAAACGATTATTACAATGATAATTTCTTTAGGTTTTTTGGGAGCATATTTTTATATTATTAATAAGTTGCCCGATTATTTAGTGACATTAGTAGCTAATGGTCAATCAATAGGTGATGCGATTAAAAATACTTTATTTCCAATTTATCATTTAGCAATTGCGATTAGTGAAAAAAATTTAATTAGTTTATTAATATATTTACTTAGTGTTTTAATACCTTTTGCAATAGTGATATATTTACTTTCAAAGAATTTTATTAGTATTGTAACTAATAAATCCCCATCTAAAAAAGTAAAATTAAAAGATTCAGATATAAAATATTCTAGTCAAAAAATGGCTTTATTTAAACGTGAATTAAAACATTTTACTTCAAATCCAATGATAATGTTGAATGCGGCTTTAGGTGTTGCGTTTACAGTATTGATTGCTGGAATGTTATTAGTTAAAGGTGTAGAAGTAGTGGACTTACTAGCTGTTATTCCTTTGCAATATAAGAATATGATTGATGAATATATAGTAGCTTTACTTTGTATTGCAGTAATTGGAACTAGTTCGTTGAATATTATTAGTGCAGGATTGATTTCTTTAGAAGGTAATAGATTATGGATTATTAAATCTTTACCAATTAAAACAATTGATATTTTGCATAGTAAATTATTCTTACATTTAGCTTTATGCATTCCTCCAGGATTAATATTTTCTATTATTGGATCAATTGTTTTTTCTTTGAATATAGTTGATAGTATTATTGTTGTATTGGTACCTGTTGCTTTTACTGTTTTTGAAGCCTTGTTTGGTTTGATTGTTAATTTATGGAAACCAAAGTTTGATTGGGTTAATGAAACAGTAGTTGTAAAGCAAAGTGCCTCTGTCATGATTACTTTATTTTCAACTATGGCTCTTGTAATTATGATAGGTATTTGTTATTTTAGTTTTTTAAGTGAATTTATGAATGTTAAAACATATGTATATACTTGTTTAGGAGTCTTTATACTTGTTGACCTGGGCTTTTATTATCTATTAAAAACCTGGGGAGTTAGAAGATTTGAAGAATTATAAGTCAGGATTTTATTCCTGGCTTTTATAGTAAAAAGTATTAAAAGATAATTTTTATAAAATGAGGATTAATAGAGAGTGAGTAATAACATATGAACTGATGAAAAATGTTATATATTTTACAATAAATTGTTGATAAATATATGCAAAATGTAGGATAATTTAATTTTTATTTGACAAAATATTTTTTAGTAATATAATAATAATCAAACTCGATGACTAAAAGAGTAGTGCTGATGATGATTTTTAGCGAGCTAACGTAGGTGAAAGGTTAGCAATCAAATCAGGATGAAGCGCATTTACGAGAGGAAAGTGGGAAATTGACAGTATCACTTTCGGGTAATCACCCTTATTGATGAAAGAGATCATAAGGTCAACTTATGATAAATAGAGTGGTAACGCGGTTAATTCGTCTCTTGTTTTAGAGACGTTTTTTATTTTAATAAAAAAGGAGGACTAAAAATGATTAGAGTAGGAATTGTGGGATCAACTGGTTATGGGGGATGTGAGTTAGTACGATTTTTATTAACTCATAAGGAAGTTGAGATTAAGTGGGTTTCATCAAGGACATACACTGATCAAGAATATAGTTCAGTTTATGCTAGTTATTTTAAATTATTGGATCAAAAATGTGTGGATGAAAATCTTGAAAATTATTTAGATGATGTAGATGTTGTCTTTTTTGCTACACCACAAGGTGTATGTGCGAAGATGATTAATCAAAATGTTTTGAATAAAGTTAAGGTGATTGATTTAAGTGCTGATTATCGAATTAAAGATGTTGCTACATATGAACGATGGTATGATATGGAACATGCTTCACCTGAATTTATCAAAGAAGCTGTATATGGATTGTGTGAGATTAATCGTAATAAGATAAAACAAGCACGATTAATTGCTAATCCAGGATGTTATCCAACCTGTTCGATTTTATCTATTTATCCATTAGCTAAAGCGGGATTGATTGATATGGATACTTTGATCATTGATGCTAAGAGTGGGGTTAGTGGTGCTGGTCGAGGAGCTAAAGTAGCTAATTTGTATTGTGAAGTTAATGAAAGCATTAAAGCATATGGGGTAACGACTCATCGTCATACTCCAGAAATAGAAGAGCAGCTGGGATATGCTAGTAAACAGGAAGTTTTATTAAATTTCACGCCACATTTAATACCAATGAATCGTGGAATCTTAGTAACTGCTTATGCTAAGTTAAAAGAAGGGGTTACTAAAGAAGAAATAGAGGCAGCTTATCAATGTTATGATGATGAATATTTTGTAAGAGTATTAGATTCTGAAAAGATACCAGAGGTTCGTAATGTAAAGGCTAGTAATTTTGTTGATATTAATTATAAGATTGATCCTCGTACTAAACGAGTTGTAATGATGGGGGCAATGGATAATTTAGTAAAAGGTGCAGCTGGACAAGCTATTCAAAATATGAATATTATGTTTGGTCTTGATGAAAAGGAAGGTTTACTGTTAGCACCAGCAGTATTATAGGGGACTTGATAATGAAAATAATTGAAAATGGAACAGTGACTTCGCCAATTGGTTTTTTTGGAGCGGGAGCACATGTAGGAATAAAAAAAGAAAAAAAGGATTTAGCATTGATTTATAGTCAAGTAAATGCTAAAGCAGTAGGGACATTTACTCAAAATATTGTTAAAGCTGCACCAGTATTATGGGATAAAATGATTGTTGAAAATTATGATCATGCTAGAGTCGTGGCGATTAATAGTGGCGTAGCTAATGCTTGTACTGGTGATGAGGGATTAATTTGTAATGAACAGTTTGCTAAAAGTGTAGCTGATTGTTTTAATGTTGAAAAGGAAGAGGTTTTGATTTGTTCAACTGGGGTAATTGGTAAACAGTTACCAATGGATAAAATTATTACAGGAATACCTAAAGTAAAACAATTATTAAGTGATAATCAAGAAGCTGGAGTAATAGTAGCTCAGTCAATTATGACTACTGATACTATGCCTAAGCATTTAGCAGTAGAAATAGAAATTGATAATAAAATCGTTACACTTGGGGCTTGTTGTAAAGGTTCTGGAATGATTCATCCAAATATGGCTACGATGTTAGGATTTATCACAACAGATTGTAATATTTCTAAAGCATTGTTAAATAAAGCTCTAAAAGAAGTTATACAAGATACTTTTAATATGGTATCTGTTGACCGTGATACTTCAACTAATGATACAGTTTTATTATTAGCTAATGGATTAGCTGATAACAAGGAAATTGTTGATGAAAATGAAGATTATAATACTTTTAAAGAAGCTTTATATTATGTCAATGAATATTTAGCTAAAGCAATTGCTGGTGATGGTGAAGGGGCAACAAAATTACTAGAGATACAAGTTTTAGGAGCTAATAGCATTAAACAGGCTAAGGTGATTGCAAAGAGTGTTTGTACTTCACCCTTAGTAAAAACAGCAGTTTATGGTAATGATGCTAATTGGGGAAGGTTGTTATGTGCGATGGGTTATTCAGGGGAAGAGTTTAATCCTTATGATGTTGATTTAAGCATCGAAAGTGAATTTGGCTGTTTACAATTAGTAACTAAGGGGATGGCTACTGATTACGATGAACAAATAGCAACAAAAATTTTATCAAGTAGTGAAGTAAAAGCGATAATTAATCTTCATAATGGTGAGTGTAAAGCTACAGCATGGGGATGCGATCTAACATATGATTATATTAAAATCAATGCTGATTATCGTTCATAAGGGGGAATAATATGCATACAACAGAACAAAATAAAGCGCAAGTCTTGGTGGATGCTTTAAGTTATATTCAAAAATTTGCTGGAGATATGGTTGTTATTAAATATGGTGGTAGTGCCATGACAAATGAAGTTATAAAACAGTCAGTATTAAAGGATATTGCTGTTTTAAAGTCAGTTGGAATTAAGCCAGTAATTGTTCATGGTGGGGGAAAGGATATTAATAGCTGGTTAAATAAAGTAGAAATTAAGAGTGAATTTAAAAATGGATTGAGAGTTACGACTAAAGAAACATTAGAAGTAGCTGAGATGGTATTATCAGGTAAACTAAATAAAGGGCTTGTACAGCATATGGAGAGAATTGGCACTCATGCAGTTGGACTATCTGGTAAGGATGGAAATATGCTTACAGTTGAAAAATGTTTGTCTAAAGGGGAAGATATTGGTTATGTTGGTAAAATTACCCATGTTGATACTGAGTTGATTGAGACATTGTTATTAAATGGGTATACTCCAATAATTTCAACAATTGGCTTAGATGAGAAGTATCATGCTTATAATATAAATGCAGATGATGTAGCAACAGCTATTGCTCGGGCGTTAAAGGCAAGTAAATTAGTATTTTTAACAGATATTGAAGGGGTTTTGGAAGATCCTAGTGATCCTAATACTTTAATTTCTAAAATTAATACAAATTCAGCTAAACAATTATTTGAATCTGGAGTAATTCAAGGAGGAATGATTCCTAAATTAAAAAATTGTATTGATGCTGTACAAGATGATGTAAAAAAAGTTCATATTTTAGATGGACGAATGGAACATAGTTTATTAATTGAAATATTTACTACTAGTGGAGTAGGAACAGAAATTAAGAAGTAATCTGTATAGATTGCTTTTTTTTTTATGAATGTAATATTGATATATAATATAGTAATTTGTGGACTTTACATTGTGATATGTTAAAGAGGAGAAGTTGGTTACAAGCAACAAAGAAGTAATTACTCACTCATTTTATTAGCAATCAATTAATCTTTGATACTATACTAAGATGCCTTTGAAATGTCTTAAATATTTTCTAAAAAACATATTGACTTTGAGTTAACTCAAAGTTATATAATCATATCAGATAAGAAAGGAGGTAGGAAAATCATGGGTTTAACAATTAAAGAAGTAAGTGAAAAATTCAATATTCCATCTGAAACATTAAGGTATTATGAAAGAGTTGGTGTCATTCCTCCAGTGACTAGAACAGCAAGTGGGATTAGAAATTATCAAGAAGAGGATCTTGCTTGGGTAGAAAATGCTAAATGTTTTAGAGCAGCTGGACTTTCGATAGAGGCTTTAATTGAATACTTAAAATTATATAGTGAGGGTAACTCTACTTTTCAAGCACGACTTGATTTATTAAATGAACAGAGAGCTATATTATTAGCTCAGCAAAAACAATTAGTAGAGACTCTTGATAGATTGGACTATAAGATTTCAAAATATGAATCCGCAGTAAAAACTGGGAAGTTAACTTGGGATTAATGAAATGGAGGTTAAATATATGGCAATAAAACAAACAGCAGGCAAGGATATTTTAGGTGAATTTGCTCCAAAATTTGCTGAATTAAATGATGATGTATTGTTCAAAGAAGTATGGTCAAGAGATGATAAGCTTTCTCTTCGTGATCGTTCATTGGTAACCATTGTTGTTTTAATGTCTATGGGACTTACAGATTCTTCTTTCCAATATCATTTAATGTCTGCAAAGGAAAATGGTATTACGAAAACAGAAATTGCAGAAATTTTAACACATGCTGCATTTTATGCTGGGTGGCCAAAAGCATGGGCGGCTTTTAAAATGGCAAAGGAAGTTTGGGTAGAAGATTTAACAGATATGAATGCAAAGACAGAACATGAACATAGTATGATATTTCCAATTGGAGAACCTAATGATGATTTTGCAAAATATTTTAAAGGTCAAAGTTATCTTGCTCCTCTTTCAACATCGCAGGTTGGTATTTATAATGTGACTTTTGAACCTAAATGTCGTAACAATTGGCATATTCATCATGCTACTAAAGGTGGTGGACAGATCTTGATTTGTGTATCAGGTCAAGGTTACTATCAAGAGTGGGGGAAGAAAGCTGTTTTATTAACAGAAGGAGATGTTGTTAATATTCCTGCTGGTGTTAAACATTGGCATGGTGCTGTATCAGATAGCTGGTTTTCACATATTGCAGTTGAAGTGCCAGGTAAAAACTGTTCAAATGAGTGGTTGGAAGAAGTAAGTGATGAAGAATATAATAAACTTAGATGAAGGAGCGTTAATACTATGAGTAAGAAATTAGTAGCATATTTTAGTGCAAGTGGTGTGACAGCTGGACTTGCAAAAACATTAGCTTTGGCAGTTAGTGGTGATTTGCATGAAATTATACCAGTTCAGCTATATACATCAGCAGATCTTGATTGGACAAATAAGAAAAGTCGTTCTAGTATTGAGATGAGTAATAAAAATTTTAGACCTGCTATTGTGAATAAAGTTGAAAATATGGAGCAGTATGATGTCATTTATGTGGGCTTTCCTATTTGGTGGTATGTTGCTCCAACAATAATTAATACATTTTTGGAAAGCTATGATTTGTCAGGTAAGATTGTTATTCCTTTTGCTACATCAGGTGGTAGTGGTATGGGGAACACAAACGTTGAACTTGCACCATCTTGTGTAGGCGCTATTTTGAAAGATGGTAAAAGATTTTTGGCAAGTGCAACACAAGATGAATTAATATCTTGGGCAAAAACAGTTGAATAAAAGAATATGAGTAAGAATTTATTCAGTGTATGACATAATATAGAGAAAATATAAAATGAATTTTTATTAGAAAACTTACTTATTGGAAAGGTGTGGTGATTAAATTATTGAATACAGATTTAGTTACGATACATAAATGATAAGTTTTGTAGTGTATAAGAGATAAGAAAATAATTATAAGTTATGGAGGTACAAATAATGAAAGATTTTATTTTTCATAATCCTGATAAAGTATATTTTGGGAAAAATCAGATTAAATATTTACCTGAAGAACTTTTAAAACTTGGTAAAAGAGTTTTATTTGTTTATGGTGGGGGTTCAATTAAAAAAAGCGGACTTTATGATACTATAAATGAATTACTTAAAACAAATGGTTTAGAAGTATTTGAGCTTGCAGGGGTTGAGCCAAATCCTCGTCATTCAACTGTAAACAAAGGGGCAGAAATTTGTAAAAAAGAAAATATTGATGTTGTTTTAGCAGTAGGTGGAGGTTCTACGATTGATTGCTCAAAGGCTATTGCGGCAACAGCATTAATTGAAAGTGGGGATGTTTGGGAATTAGTATCAAATAGTGTATGGGTGACAAAAGCTTTACCAGTTGTTGTAGTTCTTACAAATGCTGCAACAGGCTCTGAAATGGATGCTTGGGCTGTAATTTCTAATATGAATACCAACGAAAAAATAGGTCTTGGTGGTAATGCACTTATTCCTAAAGTAGCCTTTGAAAATCCAGAACTTAGTTTTTCACTTTCTGCATATCAAACTGCTTGTGGTGCATTTGATATTTTCAATCACGTTTTAGATAACTATTACTTTGCAGGTGAGGCAACCTTTGATATGATTTTGGAATTTCAAGAGGCAGTTATGCGAGCTGTTGTAAAGTGGGCACCTATCGCAATGAAAGAGCCAGATAATTATGAAGCAAGAGCAAATCTTATGTGGGCTTCTTCTATGGCATTAAATACAGTTCTTGATGCAGGAACTGTCCATGATTGTGCCTGCCATGCAATGGAACATGAACTTTCTGCTTATTATGACATTACTCATGGTCATGGGTTAGCAATTATAACTCCTCGCTGGCTTGAATATATTTTAAATGAAAGAACAGCCCCTGCTATTTACCGTCTTGGTGTAATGGTGTTTGGTATAGAAGAAAACCTTGATGAAATACTTGGAGCGAAGAAAACAATTAAAGCAATTTCAGATTTTTGTTTCAATACACTTGGATTAAAATCTAATCTTTCTGATTTAGGGATTGATGACAAGTATTTTAAGGAGATGGCTAAACACGCTTGTTTTGGAAGTATAATAACAGGACCTGAAAATCTTACTTCTTCTGATATAGAAGCTATCTATAAGATGTGTTTATAGTATTTTAGAGATTAGAAAAATTATTATTGATATTTTACTTGGATTAAATGAAATACTTTAAATAATGATAAAAACATTTTTATCTACACAAGGATATGAAATGACTAGATGCTGATAGGATGTTATATATTAAGTGTATTTAAAAGAAAATGACTAGTAATCTAAAAATTGCTAGTCATTTTAAATATAGTATGAAATATGTATGTTAGCTAAATCATGAATAATTTTATTGTTTAAATGTAATTTCAATCGTAATCTATTTTAAATTTCCCTTTTTTAGAGTAATTATATTAATTTGATTGGGACAAAATAGCTTATACTCAAATCCTTCTTCTGTTAATAAACCATTAGATATAACTAACTGGCTTTTATTTTTGCTATGATAGCCATGAACATATTTACTACCGTTATTTTTTTTCAATAATCCTCCAATTCCAGGTAAGTATATATATCCTCCCATTGTATGCCCAGATAATTGTAAAGCAATATTACTTTTAGAAGTATTAGTAAAATAATCTGGTTCATGAACAACCGCTAGTTTATAAAAATCTTGATTATTTTCATTAATTAAACCAGAAATATCTCCAGTTCCTTCTAAACCAAATAGGGCGATAGCTGCATTGTTAAAATAAATAGGTCGATATTCATTATGAAGTACTTCAAATCCACCCTCGTTTAAAATATTAGTGACATCATTTAATGAAGCTAGATCTTTTTCACCTAAAACAGCAAATTTTCCATAACTTGATTTTATATTTGATAATATTTTAATTACCTTTTCATTATCAAAAGGGGTATTTGAATATAAATCACCACCAAAGATAACCATATCTACATGTTGTTTATTTAATGATGTAATAATTTTTTCTAGTCTTGTAATATCACTACTATTTTTAAGATTAATATCACTAATGAATCCTATTTCAAAGTTTTCAAATTCTTTAGGAAGGCTACTATTGTTAATAGTGGTTTTTTTTACAGTATAATTATTGGGAGCAATATAATGACTATAATAATAGCCGAATCCAGCCCCAATAATTATAATTACTAATAAAAGAATTTTAATAGTTCTTAATTTTTTTCTCATAGTTTCTTGTTCATAATAACTGGAATAATCATTGGATTTCTTTTAGTTTTGCGATAAAAATATGAAGATAAAATATCACGGGTTGTATTTTTTATTTCTCCAAATGTAGTTTTACCTTGTAATAATTTTGATAAAGAATTTTCTACTAACCTTTCAGCTTCACGAATCATATGAAAGCTGTCTTTCATATAAACAAATCCACGAGAAATTATGACTGGATGAGTTAATAGTTTTCCAGCTCTTGAATCCATACTAATTAAGATTGATACCATTCCATCTTCTGATAAAATTTGGCGGTCACGAAGTACAGCAGTTGATAAACCGCTAATATCATTACCATCTACATAAATATCTTCAACATGGATTCTTGGTCCTAAACGAGCTGTGCCATTATTTAAAAGAATCGTATCTCCATTTGAAAGAACAAATGAATTTTCTGCTGGTACCCCTACTTCCTGTGAAAGAGCAGCATGAATTTTTAACATCCGATATTCACCATGAACAGGAAAGAAATATTTAGGTTTTGTAAGCAGCATCATTAGTTTTTGTTCTTCCTGTGAAGCGTGACCAGAAGTGTGTAGATTGTTAAAAGCAGTATTTGTAAGGACTTTAGCTCCTGCTCTAAATAATTTATTTACTACTACATTGACACTATAAGCATTACCTGGGATTGGGTTTGATGAAAAGACTACTGTGTCACCAGGTTTTATTTTCACATATTTATGAGTTCCATTAGCAATTCGACTTAATGCCGCTAATGCCTCACCTTGAGATCCTGTACATAAAATTAAAATTTCGTTATCTGGTAATTTTTTTGCTTGATCGTTTTTAATAAAAAACTTATCAGGACACTTGATATAACCCATTGCTCTAGATACTTGGATATTATTTTCCATTGAACGACCATATACTAAAATCTTACGATTAAATTTAACAGCTGCTTCAACAATTTGTTGTACTCGATGGACGTTAGAAGCGAACGTTGCTACAATTAAACGTCCTTCAGTTTTTCTAAATTCTTCTTGTACACTATTAGCTACTTTCTTTTCACTAATTGAAAAAGTTGGGACTTCAGAGTTAGTAGAATCACTCATTAATAAAGTTACACCAGTTTCTCCTAAAAATGACATTTTTTGGTAATCAGCGGCATCACCTACAGGTGATAAATCGAATTTAAAATCACCAGTTTCTACGATTCTACCATTAGGGCTATTGATAATTATCCCCATTGATTCTGGAATAGAGTGATTTGTTTTGAAAAATCCAATATTAAAATATTTCGTTTTAATTTGATATTCATCATTTATTTGAATTATCTTAGTAACATTAGTTAATCTTTTTTCATCAAGTTTTCTTTTAATCATTGCACTAGCAAGTGGGGTTGCATAGATAAATGGTATTTTAACGATTTGTAATAAAAATGGGATTCCACCAATATGATCTTCATGACCATGAGTAATCATTAATCCACGAATTTTCTTTTCATTTCTTTTTAAATAAGAATAATCTGGTATTACATAATCAATTCCTGGAAGACCTTCTTCGGCAAATTTAACTCCAGCATCAATAATAAATAATTCATTATCATGTTCGATACAATACATATTTTTTCCAACTTCATTAAGTCCTCCTAAGGCAAAAACTTTTGTATCGATATTATTACGATTTATTGTTTTTTTAGTTACAGAATTTTTAGATCTATTATAATTTCTTTGATTAGTTCTGCCAGTTTTTCTATTATTTGTATTTGGCTTTTCTTGCATAATTTCCTCCTTGTTTTAGTTTGTCTCTTTTTAAGTATTATAACACATAAAAAGGCAAGAAACGAAGTTTCTTGCCTAGATAATTTTTTTACATGCTGCAATTGCAAGGGCATGTGGTCCAATATGACATGAAACACTTAACGATAATGGATCACAGATAATTGCTAAATCTGGATACATCATCTCTAATTCTTTTTTTAATTCTAATGCTGGTTGTTCATCATATGTATAAGCAATACAGATACGAACATTTTTTCCTTTTTCTTCAGGATCAAGACGTTCATCAATATCTTTTTTTATTGCTTCAATCATAATTTTTGTTGCTTTTGACATTGTTCTTGATTTACTAAAAGTATCAAGCTTTTCACCTTGAATCTGTAAAATCGGTTTAATTTTCATCATTCCACCTAATATTGCTACAGCAGGAGTAATTCTTCCACCTTTACGAAGATACTCTAATGTATTAACCGTAATATAGATAGAGGCATTTAATTTATTTGCTTCAAGAATCTCTTTGATTTCTTTAGCTGATTTTCCTTCTTTAATAAATTTAATAGCATCATAAACATCACATTTTTGAGTGACAGATACTCTTTGTGAATCAACAACTTGAACTCTTCCATTATATTCACTAGCTAACATTAATGCAGTTTGACAAGAACCGCTCAAACCACTAGACATAGGAATATGAACAATTTCATCATAGTCTTTCAATACTTCATCCCACAGTTTACTAACATCACCAACTACTGGTTGGCTTGTGAATACTTCAGCACCACTCATCAGTTTATCAAAAAAATCACTTTGTGTTAAATTGATATCTTCATAGAAGGTCTGACCATCGATAGTAAAAGGCATTGGCAGTACATAAATACCTAATTTTTTACCCTCATCTTGTCTAATTCCAGAATTACTATCAGTGACAACCGCTACTTTACTCATAAAAAAACCTCCTATCTCTAAAACATATTTTACTTAAAATAATAAAAATTGCAAACTATTTAAGTATTATTAGTGAAATATTTACATATACATATAATCAAACAATTAACTGTATTATGTCTTATAATACAGTTTGGCATTTGGTATACTACTAAGTGTAGAGATGATTTTAGAAAGGAGACAGTATGAAAATAGATATTAACAATTCCACACCAATTTATGAGCAAATTTATAAACAGCTGTTGGAATATATAACTACAGGATTAATGCAGGCTAATGATAAATTACCTTCAGTTAGGGAATTATCTTCATCAATTCATATTAATCCTAATACTGTAGTAAAAGCTTATCGGCTTTTAGAAGAACAAGGTTTTATATATTCTTTACCAGGGAAAGGAAGTTTTGTTAGTTCAAAACAAAATGTTCAAACAAAATTATTTCTGCAGCAAATTAATGAACTGAGTTTGGAAATAGTAAATAAAAGTAAATATATTGGTATGGATTTTGAGGAATTATGCCAGTTATTAAAGCAAACATGGGAGGATAAATAATGTTAAAAGTAAAAGAACTTTCAAAAAAAATTGATAACAATCAAATTTTAGACAACATTAATTTAAATATACCTAAAGGATCAATTTATGGAATAATTGGTGAAAATGGAGCAGGTAAAACGACTTTGATTCGTCATTTAGTAGGAGCATATCAGGGAGATCAGGGATTTGTAGAATTAGAAGGCATGAGAGTTTATGAAAATCCTGAAGCTAAAGCAAAATTAGTTTATATTCCTGATGAATTTTTTGATACATTTGGTCAAAATATTAAAGATATTAAAGAGTTATATCAAGGTATTTATCCAACTTTTGATGAAGAACGGTATATAAAGTTAATGAAATTATTTAATTATAATAGTATAGAAAAGTTTAATAAATTTTCTAAGGGAATGAAAAAACAAGTAATGTTTATTTTGGCACTTTCAATTATGCCAGAGTATCTAATAATGGATGAACCTTTTGATGGTTTAGATCCACATATTCGAAAAATTATTTGGGATATTTTAATTCAGGATGTAAGTGAACGTCAGATGACAATTTTTATTTCAAGTCATCATTTAAACGAGTTAGATAGTATGTGTGATCATATTGCATTAATTAATAATGGAAAAATTGTTTTTGAAGAGTCATTAGATCATTTAAAAGAGGGATATCATAAATTACAGATTGTTTTAGAATCAGGTGATGAAATGTATGCATTGGAAAAAGAATTAAATGTTTTAGCTCATCAAATGATGGGGCGAGTTCATACCTTAGTTGTTAAAGGAAATATTGAAGAAATAGATGCTACAGTGTTAAAATACAGCCCAATTATTAATGAGACATTGTCATTATCATTAGAAGAAATATTCTTATTTACATTGGGGGGAAAGTATGATGAACTCAAGGAAGTCATGGGTTAATAAACCGTTATTAAGAAATGTTATTAAGAATAATCTTTTTCCAGCTAAAATTTCTTTAATTGTTTTTTTTGGTTTTGTCGCTTTAGCTTTAATATCGGCTGATGGAACAGGAATAGGACAGTTATGTATTGGACTTTTTGGTATTAGTGCTGTAGTTTTAACAACAGTTTATCCATGTCTTATTCAAAGTTATTTAATTAATAAAACTAAATCATCAATGATGAAAACAATTCCTTTACAAAGTAGATGTGTTTGGTTTACGAATTATCTAGCTGGTTATTTAATTGTTTTAATAACTTTGTTGATTGAAGGGATTGGGATTATTTTTATTGATATTGCAAGATCGTATAACCTAGTATTTTCTGGGAATATGTTATTTCGTTTTATTTTAATGATATTTATGTTGTTATTTATTTACTATACAATTACTTTTTTAGTTTCAAGTATGGCAGGAAATCGTTTAGGACAAATTGTTTTTAGTATTGTAGTTTATACTTTACCAGTTGTTTTATTAGGGAGTCTTTTCATATTCAGTAAATATTTAGTACCAGGAACAATTAATCACTTTGAAACTTATTATATATATGTAGTATTTCCACTTGCAGCAGGATTAGAATTTATTAGTACAGGTAATCTGGTAGTTATGATCCATTGTTTCATTGCTTTAGTATTATTGGAATTAAGTTATTATGTATATAAAAATCGTGATGATGAGCATATAGATGAGCCACTTGTATTTAATAAAATTGGAATTGTACTAAAATCAGGGATTGTATTGATTGTAACGATTACAATATTTTATTTGATTTTATTGTTTAGTTATATTGATATTACATTTGGTATAAAGGGAATGTTAATATTGTTAATGATATATTTGATAATTGGTATTATTATTGCAGTTTTTGTTGAAATGATTTTTAAGAGTCAATATATATATCGAAAGCTTTTAATATATATACCAATATTATTAATATTCTTTGGAATTAACTATTTTATTGCGAATAGTCAATATTATAAAACATTAGATGAGGTTATTAGAAAGCCAGGTGTTGCTGGTAAACTTCATATTTATAGTTTTGAAAATGATGATTCATTATCAATAAATATTGAACGTGATCAATTGTTAAATTTGATTGAATATTTAAATAAAAATCGTGATAAAATTCACTATCAACAAATTATGAATAATAACGCTAATATATATTTTGATTTATATAATATAGATAATCATGGTAATTATAATTATACACTTTTACAGTATCGATTTGATAAACAGCTTTTTATTGATTATTTTAAAAATCAGGAAAAATCTTGTTTAAATAGTGATAATTTTGAAAATGAAAGTTATTTAATGGGTTATTATGATGGAATTGAAATTTGTTTGAATTCAAATGAAACTAAGCAGCTTTATCAAATGAGTAAGAATCAAAATATTGTTGTTGAAGATTTTTTTAATGGGAATATGTTGGAGTTATCTGGAAGTAGTGGTAAAAAATATAATTTTAAGGGAAATGAGAAAATTCATGAATTTTTAAAGGATGAAAAGATAATTGGACATGCTAAGTTTCTTGAACAGTGTAAAAGATTTATTTATGATGATACATTATTAACTGATGAAAATAGTAAAATATTTGAATTTATAAAAGAACAGTTAAATATTGAAACATTTACTTTATATAATAATGGAATTAAATTAATTGAATTTGATGATATTTATGCTGCTTTTTCAATGAACATAACAGCAGTAGGTGAAATTCAAAATTATGATATAAGTTTAATGATTAAACTAGAAAATGAAGATGAAAAAATTATAATTAGTTCAATTAATCGAAAGGCAGGTGAATAACAATGTTAAGTTTATTTAAAAATGATTTGAAACAATTAAAGAATTATGTTGTTATTTACACAGGTTGTTTAATTTTAAATTTTATTATTAATGTTTTATCTTATAGTGATGAATTGCCAATACTTACATTTTATTTTATTGCATTTATATTTAGTTTGATATTACCACTTATTAATTTAAAATATTTATTTAATGCTACTAAACAGACCCATTTTAACTCTTTGCCTTTTTCACATATTCAAAGTTTTATAGTTCATTATCTAAGTGGGATAATTTGTATAATTATACCAGCACTGTTATATTGTCTTTTAAGTCAAGGAATGGTCTTAAAAAATAGTTATGCTCTTATTTTAATGATATTTATGTATTATACACTAGCAAATCTGACTGCTTATTTAACAACTTCATTTTTTATGAATATTGTTTTACAAATTGTTATTATCTTAGCTCCATTAATGCTTTATTATAGCTTATTTGCAGTATATTCAACATTTATTAAAGGGATTATTTCTAATGGACTTTCTTTAGAAATAGTTAGTTATTTAGTACCAGTAATAAGATTGATGATTGCTAGTAATGTTGGTTTAGAGTGGAATTTTTGTTTGATTTATATAGGTTATATAATTGTAAGTTTGGTTTTAAGTTTATATGTATGTAAAACTCGTAACTGTAGTAATAATTATCATGGTTTTACTAATAAAAGCATGTCGCAGATTATTAGTATTATCATTATTATTAGTGGTTCATGGATGCTTACATCTGTTTTAGGGGTGACAACAGAATTAATTAGAACATTTATCATTATAAATATTATTGCAACTGTTATTGTAACTTTTATCATACAATTTATTCAGTATAAAAGAATTAGATATTTATTATGTCTTGTTCAGTCAACATTAATTATTATTGGGACAGTAGTTATATTTATCTTTTCTAAAAGTTATTTAGAAAATTATATTCCTAGTCAAATAGCTTATGCATCAATTGAAAATAGGATTAATGATGTTGAATCAAATATAAAGATTAATGATAGTGAGGCTATTGATAAAATAGTTTCTATCCATAAACAATTAATCAATTCAAACCAGTCAGGGAGTGCTAAAAGAATTGATATTACTTATTATCGTACTAATGGAAGTAAGGTAAAGCGAGGATATTATGTTAATGATGATGAATTCAGAAAAGTAGTTGAAAAAATTGATAGTAATTTGGTTAAAACCTGGCATGGTGAATATTATGAGTTGTTGGAACAACTTGATAAAGCTGAAAATGTTGACTTTTTGTTTGGTGAAGGAAATTATATTGAATTAGAAGGAAAAGAAGATGTACAGTTTTTTAAGGATGTTTTACAACGTAAATTAAAAGATTTTGAAAATAATCCTAGTTTACTCCAAAATATTGATTATCAAGATAGTTGGAGTTGCAATATTCATTATAAACATTTTAGTAACCAGTTTAATTGTAATTTAAATGACCCTTTAGCCCTTGCAATAGAAGATTTTTATAAAATAAATGCAAATTAGTTGTAATTATTTTAATATCAGGCATAATGTTAGATGAGGTGAGAATAATGAAAATATTAAATAGTAATGAATTTGATGATGTTATTGCAAATGGAATCGTATTAGTTGATTTTTATGCGGATTGGTGTGGGCCATGTAAAATGTTGGCTCCAGTTTTAGAGGGAATATCTGAAAAAATGACACAGGTAGAATTTTATAAAATAAATGTTGATACTTCATCAGATATTGCCAGTCGTTATGGAGTGCAAGCAATTCCTAATTTAATTATTTTTAAAGATGGAAAAGCGGTTGATCAAATTACAGGTTTTGTACCAGAAAATGAAATTGTAAATAGATTAGAAAGCTTACTTTAAACCATGGATTTTCCATGGTTTTATTTAATTGTTTATATGTCGATTTATATGATATAATGGAGTTAAAAGGAGGTGTCATATGATTAAAAAACCCCTTAAATTAACTAAGAATGCATTAATGCTTATTGGTGTGATCATCTTAATTTTAATAGTTTTTATTGTTTTGAAATTTGGAACAGGAGATATTAAAAAAGAACCCGAAGATGTAAATAAAGAAACTTTAAGTTCATTAGTTCTTGAAAATCAGGTTTTAAAGGTTGAATTATTAGATTTTATTTCATCAAAAAACTATGACGAAAAATATCAGGAAGTTTCAATGCATATTAAAGAAAAAGAGGAAATACGAGGGTATAAGATTGCTGGAGATCAGGAATTTAATAAAGTGATGCAGTTATTACCTCCTGGTAAACAATCACCATTATTAAATAATAGTAGTGAAATGCCAACGCATGAAGCATATATATTAGTTTTAATTGGTGATATAGCACAATACAAGAACTCTCAAGGAGAAGATGTTTATCGAATTATTAATGCTCGACTAAATTATTATAAACAATCATTATTATTAGAAAATGATTATGATAGTGTTTATATCGCTTCGATTGATGGTAAAAAAGAAAAAATGGTTAAAATAGAAGAATATAAACAAGTGTTATCTAATCCAGATGAATATATGTTAATGTTACAGTGGTAGTACAAGACCCTAGCAAATGCTAGGGTCTATTCATTATATTTTTAAACCATCAACAAAGGCTAGATCAATACCAAATAAAATTCCAGTATTAGGATTATTAATCCCCCCTAATGTTTCATCAATAATTTTTCTTGCATTTACTACATCATCTTTTTTCAAAATAAAAAATAGTGTTTTGCTTGCTTCACGAGGGTCTTCTAGAAAGATTCGTAAAGATTCAATAATAAAGTTATCGTTATTTCTCAAAGTATTGATCATTCCCTTACTATCAATAATTGTTCCTCCAGTAATACCATTATTTTGCAAAGCTATTAATAAATCATCTAGTTTTTCAATCTTGTGTAGAACTAAAAATAGTGCCTGCATAAAATTCCTCCTTTTATTTATTATAAACTAAATTATAATTCTTTGCATTAGGAAAGGTTTGGTTTATAATAAACCTATAATTAAAGGGGGTTAGAGAATGAACTTTAAATTTTCAAAACGAATAAGTGGTGTTAAAGCATCGGCAATTAGAGAGATTTTAAAAATGATGAATGATCCAGAAATTATTAGCTTTGGTGGGGGGAATCCAGCTAGTGAGACATTTCCAATAAGAAAATTAAAAGAGATCAGTGATGATATTTTTAATAATCAAGCTAATACAATTTTAGAATATGGCATTACTGAAGGAGATATTGATTTTAAAAAGGCGGCACTTAAATTTTTATCACGCCATGAAACTGTTTTAAAAGATTATGATGAAGTGATGGTAACTTCTGGTTCCCAACAAATCATGGATTTTATGAGTAAATGTTTATGTGATGAAGGGGATATTGTAATATGTGAAAATCCAAGTTTTTTAGGAGCTTTAAATGCTTTTAAAAGTAATGGAGCTAAACTGGTTGGAATTGATATGGAGGATGATGGGATTGATTTAGTCAAACTTGAAGAGGCTTTGCAGATGCCCCAGAAACCTAAATTTATTTATCTAATTCCTAATTTTCAAAATCCTACAGGAATTACTACATCTTTGAAAAAGCGTCAAGCAATTTATGCTTTAGCAAAAAAATATCAGGTAATGATTCTTGAAGATAATCCTTATGGTGATTTAAGATTTAGAAATGATCCAATTCCTTCAATTAAATCATTAGATGATGAAGGGTTAGTAGTATATGCTGCTAGTTTATCTAAAATTATTGCACCAGGTATGAGGGTGGCAATTATGATTGGACATCGTGATTTATTAGCTAAATGTACTGTTGCTAAGCAAACGAATGATGTTCATACTAATGCTTGGGCTCAAAGGGTTATGTCACGTTTTTTAAATGAGGTTGATATGGATGAGCATTTAAATAAATTACAAGCAGTATATAGTAGAAAATGTAATTTGATGTTAAAAGAAATGGATAGACATTTTAGTAAAGATTGTAAGTGGACTATTCCTGATGGAGGGATGTTTATTTGGGTAACTTTACCTGAAAGACTTGATATGCCAAGTTTTGTTAAAAAGGCAATTGAACATAAGGTTGCAGTTGTACCAGGAAATGCTTTTTATGATGATGATAATAAACATTGTCAATCATTTAGAATGAATTTTTCTATGCCATCTGATGAACAAATTATTAAAGGTGTAGCTATTTTAGGGGCGTTGATTAATGATTAAAAATATTGTTTTTGATATGGGGAATGTAATTTTAAGGTGGGATCCTGAATATATTGCTAGCAGGTTGAGTAATAATTTGGATGAACAGAAAATAATTATTAAAGAACTTTTTAATAGTGAACAATGGCAGATGTTAGACCAGGGGACAATAAGTCTTGATGAAGCTTTACAGCAAATATATTCAATAACAGATGGACAATATCATGATTTGTTGAAATATTCATTATATCATTGGTATGATTATTTAGAAGTATTTGATGATATGGTTCCTTTGGTCAAAGAATTAAAACAACAAGGTTATAAGATATATTTATTATCAAATTGTGGTTTACAAATTAAAGATTATTTTCATAAAGTAACAGCTTTTAAATATTTTGATGATTTTTATGTTTCTGCATACAATCATTTATTAAAACCAGATTTACAGATTTATAAACATTTTCTAACAAAATTTAATTTAAAGGCAAAAGAGTGTATCTTTATTGATGATGTTTTAGTTAATGTAGAAGGTGCTAATAAGGTTGGGATGAAAGGATATTTATATGATGGAGATATTAATCATTTAAAATCTTTTCTTAAAAAAAGTTTATAATGATAAATTATTAATAATTCTTAAAAATACTGTACTTATAGTTGTTTAGGTTGACAATTAAGGGTAAAATGCTAGAATGCATATTGTAAGTAATTATGGAGAATTGGGAAAAATTAAAAAAGATAAGAGGGAATTATGGACAATATGAGTAATGGAGAGACAGTGCTGGACTGTGATAAAAACAAAAAATTAAAGAAAAAGCGAAAAATTCGTAAAGAGTTTATTATTATTATCGTCTTACTAATTGGAATTGTTGCGATATATTTGGTAGGCAGCTTTTATTTTAATAAAAAATTTTTAAATAGTACTTATATTAATGATGTAAATGTAGGTGGTTTGACTTTAAATGAGGCAAATGAAATGCTTTCTAAAACAGTTGATGATCATATGTTAGAATTAAAGTTTAATGATGGAACATCAGAATTTGTGTCAGGTAAAGATTTAGGTATTAAATATAATACAAATAATGATATTGCTCAGCTTTTAAAAAAACAAAATTCTTTTGCCTGGATACAAGCGTTTTTTATCAAAAACGATAATACTGTTAATAACTTAGCATTACTTGATGAAACAACTTTAAAAAATAAAGTATTATCATTAGATCATCTTCAAGAAGAAGTTCAAATACCTCCAGAAGATGCTAAAGTAGAATACATTAATAATGAATTTATTGTTAAAAATGAAGTTGCAGGCTCAACTATAGACCAAGATAAGATGCTAGAGGCGATTAAATTAGCTTTTAGTGAGGGGAAAACAAGTGTTGATTTACAAGCTCAGAAATGTTATTTAGAGCCATCTTTGAAAGCTAATGATACTAAAGTTCAACAATTATACGAAGCAGCTAAACAGTATGCTTCTGCTGTTATAACATATAAAACAAAATCAGGGGATGTAATTTTGGATGGAAATACGTTATTAAGCTGGCTTTCTGTTGATGAAAGTGGTAAATATTATCGTGATGATGATGTTTTCAAAGAAAAAGCTACAGAATTTGTTAATTCATTGGCTAAAAAGATAAACAGTATAGGTGGAACAAGAACTTTTGTTGGAGCTAATAATCGAACTATTACTGTAAGCGGTGGTAATTATGGTATACGTTTACAAAATTCAAAAGAAGTAAATGGTTTATTAGAAGATATATATGCAAATAAAGTAGGTGTACGAACACCTGTAACTACAGGAAAAGAAGCTTCTACTGATAATGGTGGACTTGGTAATACGTTTGTTGAAGTTGATTTAAAAGGTCAGCATATGTGGTATCATAAAGATGGTAAAATTGTTTTAGAATCTGATTTTGTTTCTGGGACATATAATGATCCTGAAAGAAGAACTCCAGCTGGAGCTTATTATCTTTATAATAAAGAGCGTAATCGTGTTTTAAGGGGAACAAAATTACCAGATGGTACCTGGCCTTACGAAACACCTGTATCATATTGGTTACCTTTTAATAAAGGAATTGGATTGCATGATTCGTCTTCTTGGCGTAGTAAGTGGGGAGGAACGATTTATATGAATAATGGTTCTCATGGATGTATTAATCTACCTACTAATATCGCGGCTCAATTATATAATAATATTGAAATTAATTGTCCAGTAGTTTGTTATTATTAATTTTATATGAATGTAATGTCCTATTTTCGATTATAATAAAATATTTTTGTCAATCTTTTAGTGAATAGTCGGGAATTGTATGGTATAATTATAAAGTGACATTGACATTGTTATGGTATTTTGTTAGTATTTGCGTGTATTGTTGGATGTCTGTTTTTGTGGATTATTGTATAACTAATTGTGCTGTAAATAAGTTGATTATGGAGGAGGATTGTGTGATGAATAAAAAGAGAAATATAATGGATATAATCAATAAAACAATCTTTGTAGAAGAAGAGGTCGAAGAAGAAGTAGTAGTTGAAAAAAAGGATAAAAAATCAGCTGAAAAGAAAATTGAATCAAAAAAAGTTGACTCAAGACCTGAAAAAGTAGTAGAAAATAAAAACTATAAAGCTCCAAAAGTGGAACCTGTTTATTCTAAACCTCAAAAGGTAGAACCTGAATATGCTGCTTCAGTTATTTCTTATGGAACAAAAATTACTGGTGATATTGTTTGTAAGGCTGATTTACAAGTTGAAGGTATAATTGAAGGTAATATTAATTGTGATAAGGCTGTAACTATTAAAGGTAAAGTTAAGGGAAATATTAAAGCTGATGCATTAACTACAATTGATGCTACAATAGTTGGAAATGTAAATTGTAATGGAATTGTTAATATTTTAGGTAAAACAAATTTACAAGGTGATGTTAATAGTAGTGATGTAGTTTTAGAGGGTGAAATTAAAGGTAATATTATTGCTGAAAATAGAGTATCGTTAAAAGGAACATCTATTTTAGATGGAAATACAACTTCTGCTAAAATCATGGTTGAAGAAGGTTCAACAATTATTGGTAGTATTCAAACTGTTTCAAATAAAAAGTCTAAAAACTAAGCATAGCTTAGTTTTTTGTTATAGTTTATTGTGTAATGATTTTAGCTTAAATATAGAAATTGGATTAAAAAATAGTTTTACTGTAAAAGGTAAAGGTGAAGATAAAATTATTAGATATTATAATTTGCTAATTTGTAAATAAATTATATATATTTGGAAGATACTTCTTTGTTCCATAAAAACATTACTAAAATAAATTTAGGTTTGTTGAATTTGTTATAAGAGCATAATTATAATTTTTAAAGGAGAGAGTATGAATCGTAATGATTATTTATTGTTTCAAAATAAAATATTAAAAGAGATTAAGGAATTAGAGAGTAGATCATTAAAAATATCAATTTTTAGATTTATTGCTGGAATTTTGATATTGATATTTTTATTGAGTGGTTATTTTTTGAAATTAGAATATTTATATATTTTTATGATTATAACAATAATGATTTTTATTTTATTAGTTTTTAAGCATATAAAGATAAGTGATAATCTTACTTATTTAAAAGCAAAATTAATAGTAATTGAAAATTATTTGGCTCGTTTTGATAATAAATGGAAAGAATTTGAAGAAACTGGACTTGATTATATTGATCAAATAACAGGAGTAATGAAGGATCTTGATATAGTTGGTAATAATTCATTATTTCAATATTTAAATACAGCTATTACTTTAAGAGGAAAGAAAAGATTATTAACTAAACTAACAAGAAGTGAATTTGATCAGAATTTACTTATTCAAGAGCAGGAAGCAATAAAAGAATTAGGTAATAAAGATAATTTTGTTATTGATATTGAAACATATGGGAAAATGTTAATAAAACCAAAAATGATTGAGAAGGTCATTGAGGAATTTATTATTAATATAAGTTCTAAACAAAAATGGAAAAGATGGAGAATGGTTAGATATATTATTCCTTTTTTAACTATTATAGCTCTAATAATGTTTTTGTTTGATTATGTATTTGAATTAGCTGTAATTCTTCTTCCAGTATTAGTATTTGGACAATGGATTGTCGCAGTTATAAATTTAAGTAAAAATAGTGATTTGTTTAAACAAATTGCTCAATTATCGAAATGTTTAACGAGTTACCAAAATATTTGTGAATTAATAGAAAAAACAACTTTTACATCAACACATATGAATAATCTAAAAAGTAGCTTATCTGAATCTAGCCAGGCTTTTAGTGAATTGAAAGCAATTAGTTCTTCTGTTAAACAGCGTAATAATTTATTAGCGGCATTGTTATTAAATGGGATTTTGTTGTGGGATATCAATTGCCGTGAACGTTTTGATATATGGATTGATAAATATGGAAAGAAAATGAATAGCTGGTTAGATAGTATTGCTGAATTGGAAAGTCTGATCAGTTTACAAGTACTAATACAAACTAAATCTTCTATAACATTTGCTACATTTACAAATGATTTATGTTTAGAATTTAGTCAGGCGTATCATCCTTTAATTAATGATAAACAAGTTGTTTCTAACTCATTTGTAATGGATAAGCAGGTTTGTGTTATTACTGGATCAAATATGTCAGGAAAGACAACTTTTTTAAGAACAATTGGTATAAATTTAGTTTTAGCTTATGCAGGTGGTCCTGTTTTGGCTAATTCATTTAAATGTTCATTAATGAAAATATATACTTCAATGCGTTTGGAGGATGATATTAGTGGGATATCTACATTTTATGCTGAGTTATTAAGAATAAAAGAAATTGTTGAAGCAAACCATCGAGGTGAAAGAATGATTGCGTTAATAGATGAAATTTTTAAGGGAACTAACTCTAAGGATCGTATCTATGGCGCTACTGAAACTGTTAAGCAATTAGCAACACCTAATATTTTTACTTTTATTACAACTCATGATTTTGAGTTATGTGAATTAGAGCATCAAGTACCATGTACAAATTATCATTTTAGTGAATATTATGAAAATAATAAAATTAAATTTGATTATTTAATTAAGCAAGGTCGTTGTAAAACAACTAATGCAAAATATTTATTAAAAATGGTAGGAATAGTAAAGGACTATAATGACTAACAGTATTTTAACTATCGAAAGGGCATTAGCCCTTTTTATGTTGATAACATTTTTTTTAGTTTCACATTGTTTTTTTATGATTTTGATCACTCTTGGTTTGTTAAAACAATTATATTATTATTCTACAATTTTTAATATGTTAAAAGAGTTCATTGATAGTATTACTGGTGTTTTTACTTAATATTATTTTATATTTTGTTGGGTGCTTTTAAAGATAATCTTTATTTTGTGATTATACTTCTATAAATATTATTATAGAAAATTTTTTGAAAAAAGATGATTAAATAAGTTGTAATTTGTTTAATGTATATTTATAATGAAATCATTTATTAGTTATTGTTTTTGTATAATAATTTTTTATTTTCACGTAAAATTTAATGCAAAGTCGTGCAATAATAGTATAAATAAAGTAGAATACAAAAGATAAAAGTAGTATTTTTTATGGATTTTAAGAAAGGAGAAGTATGAGCTTGTATCTTTTTAAATATGAGTTTATTCATACAAAGTTGAAATGAAAATTGGATTTGATAATGATAAATATTTAACAATGCAATCTACCCATATTAAAGAACGAATTGCCCAGTTTGGTGACAAATTATATCTAGAATTTGGAGGAAAATTATTTGATGATTATCATGCTTCAAGAGTTTTACCAGGTTTTGCACCAGATAGTAAATTGCAAATGTTATTGCAGCTAAAGGATCAGGCAGAAGTTGTAATTGCTATTTCAGCAAGTGATATTGAACGTAATAAGGTTCGTGGTGATTTAGGAATTACTTATGATAATGATGTTTTACGTTTAATTGAGATATATCGTAGTAAAGGCTTATATGTTGGAAGTGTAGTTATTACTCAGTATGATGGTCAAAAAGCAGCCGATATTTTTAAAAGTCGTTTGGAAAAACGAAATATTAATGTTTATTTACACTATTTGATAGATGGTTATCCAACTAATACTAAAAAGATAATTAGCGCTGAAGGATTTGGAAAAAATGATTATATTGAAACAACAAAACCATTAGTTGTTGTAACAGCTCCTGGACCTGGGAGTGGTAAAATGGCAACATGTCTTTCACAATTATATCATGAACATATTAGAGGGGTAAAAGCAGGATATGCTAAATTTGAAACTTTTCCTATTTGGAGTATTCCTTTAAATCATCCTGTTAATTTAGCGTATGAAGCTGCTACAGCGGATTTGAATGATGTTAATATGATCGATCCATTTCATTTAGAAAGCTATAATAAGGTTACTGTAAATTATAATCGAGATATTGAAATTTTTCCTGTTTTAAAAAATATGTTTGAGGAAATTTATGGTACCAGTCCATATAATTCACCAACAGATATGGGGGTAAATATGGCAGGTTTTTGTATCAGTGATGATGAAGTATGTAAAGAGGCAAGTTGTCAGGAAATTATTCGTCGCTACTATCATACTAGAAATCGTTATGTTAAAGAACAATGTTCTTTAGATGAATTTAATAAGCAGGAACTGGTTATGAATCAAGCTAAAGTTGTAGTCGAAAATCGTAAATGTGTTGCTGCTGCAAATAAAAAGGCATTAGAGGCAAAATGTTATGCTGGAGCTATTGAATTGGATGATGGAACGATTATTACAGGTAAAACTTCAGATTTTATGGGATCATGCTCAGCACTTGTAATTAACGCAATTAAATATTTAGCTAATATTCCAAATGATGTTCATTTAATTTCTCCAAGTGCTTTTGGTCCTATTCAGAATTTGAAAACTGAGTATCTTGGGAGTATAAATCCTCGTTTACATAGTGATGAAATTTTAATTGCTTTATCTTTAAGTGCTGTCAATAATGAGAGTGCTAAACTAGCATTACGACAATTACCAAAACTAAAAGGAACTCAAGCTCATGTTACTTCTTCAATTGGTCCAATGGATGCAAAAGTTTTTAGTAACTTAGGGATTCAAGTAACATACGACGCTAAAAAAATTTAATAATTAAAAGCACTTCATATTTTTGAAGTGCTTTTAAAACTGTGATAAAAGCAAGTACAAAAGTTTACTGTTATAAAGATTGTAAGGTGAAAATGGAGAATATAATTCAAGAGATAAAAGATTTTAATTTTTAGCTTTTATTCAATTAAAAATAAAAATGGACTGGCAAGCACGAACAGTCCATTTTTCAGAAAGGAGGTGTATTACACCATACAAATGTATCACCTATTATTATGATAATCATTATTCTCAATTATTTCAACAAATATTATAATTTATGTATATTCATTAAATGAATTGTAATATAATAGGCATGTCGCAACCACTAGTTGCGAAAATGAAAACTAGAATGTCTAGAGCAACTAAACATTATTATGCATAATGTAGGTGATTTAGGGAGGAATAAAATTATGAATATAGAAATCGCAAATAGATTAGTTAAGTTACGTAAAGAAAAAAAGCTTTCTCAGGAAGCTTTGGCAAATGAACTAGGAATTAGTCGTCAAGCAGTTAGTAAATGGGAACGGGCCGAAGCTTCTCCTGATACAGATAATTTAATTTTGTTAGCTAAACTTTATGGGATATCACTAGATGATTTATTAAGGACTGATCAAGAAGAATTTGAAAGTGGTAATAATCAGACAGAAACAGAACATCAAAGTACTACAGAGAAGAAAAAAGAAAGTGTCCATATTAGTTTAAAACATGGAATTCATGTTGTTGGTGAAGATGGTGAGGAAGTACATGTAGGATGGAATGGAATTCATGTTGAAGATCCTAATGAAAATTCAAGGGTCCATATTGATGGTTCTGGTGTTTTTATAGATGATAAAAAATATGATCATGATGAATGGCAAAAAATACGTAAAGAAAAAGGATGGGATCATTACTATGAAGATTATACTAAATTTCCTTTTGCCTTAATTATAATAATTGCTTATATTGGAATTGCATTATATACTAATGCTTGGCATCCATTATGGATATTTTTATTAATTATCCCAATTATTGAAGGGGCTATTGGTGCTGTTAAGCATCATAATATGAATAGGTTTCCATATCCATTATTAGCGATTCTTTATTTTTTATATGCAGGATTCTATCAAAATATATGGTCACCAACATGGTTGATTTTTTTGACAATACCATTATATTATTCACTTGTTAATTATTTTAGACATCGAAAAAAAACTAAATAGACAATTGAAGAATAACCAAGCAGTTTGCAACTGCTTTTTATTTTGGAAATTATGTAATATTAGAGTATGTTTATTGTGTTTGTTTTTGCTATATTTTTTACTTATGTGTTATAATTGAGTTAACCAATGGTAAAACCATTGTAAGTAGAAAGGAGGGGGCTTATGAACTTTTTATTTATATCACCGATGTTTCCTAAATCATATTGGCATTTTTGTGATCGAATGAAACATCATGGTGTAAATGTATTGGCAATCGGGGACATGCCTAATAGAGAAATAAGCGATGAATTAAAAAGATCAGTGACTGAATACTGTTATGTTGATGATATGGAGAATTATGAAAATGTGTATCGATGTGTAGCATATCTGGCTAGTAAATATGGGAAGATTGATTGGTTAGAATCTAATAATGAATATTGGTTAGAGTTAGATGCTAAGTTAAGAACTGATTTTAATATTAATACAGGGATGAAAGAAGATATTATAAAGATTTTCAAGACTAAATCTGGGATGAAAGCTTATTATAAAAAAGCGGGTGTTAAAACTGCACGTTATCATTTGGTAGATACACTTGAAAATGGGAAGAAGTTTGTTGAGGAAGTAGGATATCCAGTAGTAGTTAAGCCAGATAATGGCGTTGGGGCAGCTGCTACATATAAGTTAAATAGTAATCAGGAATTAGAGGATTTTTATAAAATTGAGCATATTACTCAATATATTATGGAAGAATTTGTTAATGGATTAATTATTTCTTATGATGGAATAGCTAATAGTCAACATGAGGTATTGTTTGAAACATCACATGTTTTTCCTAATTCAATAATGGATGTTGTAAATAAAAATAGTGATATGCACTATTATTCATTGAGAAAGATTCCTGATGAACTTGTTAAACTAGGAAGAAGTGTGGTAAAAGAGTTTCCAGTAAATGCAAGGTTCTTTCATTGTGAATTTTTCCAATTATTAGAAGATCGACCAGGACTAGGAAATAAGGGAGATTTTATTGGTTTGGAAGTTAATATGCGACCACCAGGAGGTTATTCACCTGATATGATGAATTGGGCTAATGACATTGATGTATATGATATCTATGGTGATATGGTTGTTTATGATCATAGTAATTATTATACTGATCGCCCATATCATTGTGTTTATTGTGGACGTCGTGATGGCAAAAATTATTATTATAATGATGATGGACTTGTGGCTATGTATGGAAATCATATTATGATGAATGAAAGAATGCCTGATATATTATCAGGGGCAATGGGGAATTATACATATACAGCTCGTTTTGAAACATTGGAAGAAGTAAATGAGTTTATTGAAAAGGTATTACAGGAGGCATAGTGATGAGAGTCGAATATTTTAAAGAATATAGTAATTGTTTGAATCGGGATATGGAGTTTAAGGTTTATGGTCACGCTGGAATGCCTTTATTAGTATTTCCAGCACAAGATGGTCGTTTTTATGATTTTGAAAATTTTGGAATGATAAATGTTATTGCTGATAAAATTGAATCTGGGCAAGTACAAGTGTTTTGTTTAGATAGTATTGATGGAGAATGCTGGTCAGATGAAGGTGGCGATAATTCACATCGTACTTATATGATGGAACAATGGTATTATTATGTTGTTGATGAGCTGATACCTAGAATTTTTGATATTAATGGTACTGGAAGACTTATTTATACAACAGGATGTTCTATGGGAGCAACTCATGCAGCTAACTTTATGTTTAGAAGACCAGATCTTTTTCAAGGATGTATTTGTTTGAGTGGTTATTATGATAGTGATCTTTTCTTTGGTGATTATCATGATGAAATTCTTTATAATAATAGTCCAATTCAGTTTATAAATGGGATGTCTTATGATCATCCATATGTAGAAATGTATCGTTATCGTGATATTATTTTATGCTGTGGTCAAGGTGCTTGGGAAGATGAAATGATATATTCCACATCTAGAATGAAAGAGTTATTAGATTATAAAGATATTCCTGCGTGGATTGATTTTTGGGGAAATGATGTTAATCACGATTGGGACTGGTGGCAAATTCAGTTACCATACTTTTTAAATCATATTTTGTAAAGGGGGAAATTTTATGAATGTAGTATTTATTTCACCACACTTTCCATTATATTTTCATAATTTTTGTTCACGATTAAAAATTCGTGGTGTGAATGTTTTAGGAATTGGTGATGCAGATTATCATGAGATTAGTAAGGAAACAAAGGTAAGTTTAAGTGAGTATTATCGTGTTAATGATTTAGAGAATTATGATGAAGTTTATAAGGCTGTTGCGTATTTTATTAGTAAGTATGGAAGAATTGATTTTATTGAAAGTCAAAATGAGTATTGGTTAGAAACTGATGCTAAACTTAGAAGTGATTTTAATGTTGTTAGTGGAACTAAGTTTGAAGATCTGGCAGTAATGAAATATAAATCAAAGATGAAAGCTGTTTATGAAAGTGTCGGTTTAAATGTAGCTAGATATTGTCTAGTAGATAGTTTTGATCATGCTTTAGCTTTTATTGAAAAAGTTGGCTATCCAATTGTAGTAAAACCAGATAATGGAGTTGGAGCAACGTCTACATATAAATTAAATAATCAGCAGGAATTAGAATATTTCTTTGCTACTAAGGATGATCGTATTTATATTATGGAAGAATATGTAAATGGTCATGTTGAGACATATGATGGTATTGCTGATTCTAATAAGAATGTTTTAATAGCTAATAGTACAATCATGTTGAATTCAATTATGGATAATGTAAACGACCACTGTGATACAGCTTTTCAAAATCGTTTTGTTAAAGGAACTGATATTGAAAAGGTTGGTCAAAAAGTAGTTAAGGCCTTTGATACTAGAAGTAGATTTTTTCACTTTGAATTCTTCAGATTAGATGCTGATAAAGATGGGTTAGGAAAAAAAGGAGATTTAGTAGGTCTTGAAGTAAATATGCGTGCACCTGGTGCTTATATGCCAGATATGATGAATTTTAGTTATGATAGTGATGTTTATACAGTCTGGGCTGATATGATAATTTATGATAAGTGTTTTTTGGATTTGAAACAGCAATACTTAGTAGCGTATATTGGACGTCGAGATAACTTTGATTATTTATATGATAATTCTCAATTAAGAGATCAGTTTGGTTTTGATATTGTTTTAGATGTTGATGTACCTGAAGCATTGAGTGCAGCAATGGGAAATCATGTTTTTATGGTTAGAAGTAATAATCAAGATCATCTTGATTATATGATTGATGAGTTCTTAAAAAGAAAAGATGGAAGTAGCTGGAGATAGTTTTAAAGGCAATTTTTTGGAGTATTAAAAATTTTTTTAACACTTGTTGTGTTATTTTAAAAAAAACTCTTCCATTTTTCGTCAAATATGTTATGATAATAGTGGTTCGAATGACGAACCACTTTATCCCAAATGTGCTCTCGCACAAAACGAAGGGAGAGTATTATGCTCTTCCCTCCCCACAAGTTAGAGCGACGGCTCTAACTTTTTATAGACGATGATAGACTGATCGATTTGATTGATCTGTGATTTTAAGTTCAAAGGGTCAATTAATATTTGGGAGATTATTAATGAAGCTAGAATTTATTAATTACTTATCAAATATGAATGAGCTTATATTATCAGTATAAGTGACCAAAGTAAACTTGCTGGAACCAATAAAAGGGTGATCTTAAGGGGTACTTCACATAAGGAAGTGCTCCTTTTGGCATTTTAGGAAATTTGTAAAGACGGTTGGATATGATGAATTTGTAGGAATAATTAAATATACTGGAGGAAACTGCAATGAAATCATTATTTGAGCAATTCGGCGGCACATACCGAAAAGAAAACGACTATGTCATTCCAAATCTTGAAATGCCAGATATAGCAAATTTTAAAATTGGTATTTACGGTCAACGGCATCTATATTTTTTGCAGCATTATCGTAGAGTAACCTACATTAATTTACTTACGAATGGAAATCTCAATGAATATCTTGCTGAGATTGACAGACAGGCACAGAAACGGTTCCTTCAGATCGTAGAACAAATGAAACAAAAACAGAGAATAGCGGAACAATTAAAAGTAAATAATCCTATGGAATGGACAGGAAAAATGAATTGCATTAAACAACAGGCAGAAGAAAATATTATAACAGAAATAGTCTATAACTAATTTGAAAGATGGCATCGGCAAAAGCTGATGCCACTTTATATTTCTGAATAGGTAGAATATTTAATATATGTGTGATAATATAAATGTGTATTTTCCCTACTGATATAAAAGCATTTTTGAACAGATGGCTATACAAGGAGGCTGTATTAAATGATAGAAATAGACTGGAAAATTTTTGAAATAAAACATGCAAAGGCAACTGAAGCATTTGAAAATCTATGTTATTTCTTATTCTGTCGTAAATATAATCTTGCAGAAGGGGTTCGTACAGATTTTAATCAAGTTGGTCTGGAAACAGAGCCTATTAAAGATTCCAATAGTAAGTATTGTGGATTTCAGGCTAAATTTTTTCAAAAAAATATCAATTATGCAAATATTAGTGAATCAATTAATAGAGCATTAAACAATTATAGTCAACTAAACCATATAATTATATATATTAATCAACAAGCTCAAACCTCTTGCCAAAGTGCCAAACAGATAGAAGCTAAATGCAGGAAAAAAGGTGTAATTGTTGAATGGTTTTTGCCCAACAATTTCAAAATCAGCTTAAACTAGCCTAATAATTTGGATTTAGCAGAATTTTATTTTGCAAAAAAAAATATATTAAAGGTTATGTCTGATACCAAAAGTGTACGGATGAACACTTTACTACAATCAAAAGAGTATGTTGAATTGAATTTGAGAGGCAACAATGATGTATTAACCATTAGGGAATATAGTGACAAGATATTAAAAGCCCAAGAGAAGTTATTTCTTTTTACTGGTGATGCTGGAACAGGTAAAAGTGTGTGCATGCGAAAGTTATTTAATATTTATGGTGGTTACGATAAAGATTCTAAAGATAAACAGCTTGAGAGAATAGGTCAAGTAGGTGCAATTTGTATATTTATCAATTTAAATAATACGCCCCTTCATTTGGTTCAACAGAATATTATTGCCAATATAAATAATACTAACTTTATTTTCCTTCTTGATGGGCTTGATGAGATTCCTAATAAATTAATAACTTCGACAATTCTGTTTATTGAGGATTTATTAGAAAAGGATACAACAAAAAAAATAATAATAGCATCCCGTTTGTCCAGCTATAATAAATTTATATTAAAAGCCACATTCACTAATATATCAGAATATACCATTGAAGATTTGAATAAAGAGCAAATTCAAAAGTATTTTGATGACAAAGATGATAAAAGAAGAAAATGTAAGCTCGATGAATTGGTTGAAAAAAACAACCAATTCTATGAAAGTATCACTGATATATTGACACTTACACTTTTGTGGCAACATATTTACAAAATTAAATCCCAGAGCTATTTTGCGGATTTAATGGAAATAAGTGTGTCAATTCTTTTAAATGATTTACATCATAAAAAGTATTTAGAAGAATTAAATTTACCTAATCCTAAAAACAAGGCTATTATTAAAATAAATAAGAAATTAGCTTTTTATCTGTTTGAGAATGAAAAATTTAGTCTCACCCAAGAGGAAATGCAGAAAATAATAACCCGTATTTATCCTAATTGTGATTATGTTTCTGTAAATTATATTGTTTCATACATGGCAGATATTTTTTTTGATGCTGTTGTTACCCAAAATACGCAGACATTTTCATATCGACATAGGCGGTTTGCAGAATATTTTACTTTACTAAGTCTTGAAAATAAAATACAGGAAGACTTAAACTATTTCCGAAAAAACAATATTATCATAAACTATGACTTGTTTGAGAAAATGTTTCTCCCTTACTTGCAAAGTAAAGCTATGAAAACCAAAGACATTCCGCTTGCTTTTGAAATTGGTTTGTTTAATGTTTATTTGGGAAATGATACTGCTTGGGGTGTAGATAAATCGTTTTATTTTTGGTCTCGATGGATTATATATGCAATAGTAGGACTCTCGGATGATATTTTACAAAATGTAGTAGAAGATAAAGCATTACCTATCTATAAGTTTTTTCATGATGTTCCCAATGAAATAATTGATTCGTTATCATATAATGAAAAGGTTTCATTTAATGATGATTTTAAACAGAATTATATGAATTATCTTTTGCTAATTATATTATTGCATAGACACGGAAAAGATGATCTCTTAGGAAAACTATTATCTTATTATGGAAAAATTGATGCTTTAAGTAAAGAAAAGAAATATTTATTTAATAGCATCTCTAACAGGGATAACTACTTAGCATGGCACTGTCTATTATATATTAATACAGTAATCTACGGAAATGAGTACAATAAAAATCTTGAAAAGATTGTTAAATTATCAGTAGAAGTAAATATAGATACGCTATTTACGGAATATATTAGTTCCAATATTTTGTATTTAAGTTCACTATACTACAATCTTCTGTTACACTATCCCGAAAAATGTGCAGATATTGTTAAAAAAATGAATCTTAATCAATTAAGTGTCTTTGCTTATGCTGTTTCCAATCCAGAATGTTTGGATAAAATTGTAAATAATATAATTATTAAAAACTCTCTTTTAGCAGTTCTCAAAAACGAAATTATCGGACAAGGATTATCTATCGCTATGTGTCTTGCCCTAAAAAATATAGTGGGTTGTCGCTTGACAGAAGATGAAATAGGAATTATAGAAAACTATTTAAATACTAATGATTTTAAAAGTTATTCAATTTTTTGGAAAGGACATTGCGATGCAGTAGGGTTTCTTCTTATGGCATTTGACAGACAAGTATATAGAGAAAGTATAGATTCTGCTGTAAACGAGTATGTGATTGCATATAAAAACTATTTCAGATTACTGAATGGCTCATGCACAATCTCTAAATTTGTTAGTAGTATCAAAAGAAATCTGAATGGGAATTCAGAAAGTATTTACTATATTCGCATATTATTAGGAAAAGCTTTGGCATTGTCGGATGCGGACGAAACTTTATTAAAGGGGGCAATAGATTATATTTACGATTTAATGAAGCATGGAGGTATGCTAATCATACTTCACACAATGAAACTATTTAACCCAAAAAGATTTAATAAATTAGTAAGTGCATCTATCATTAATAAGTTAAATACCCCATGCGTCTACCAAGACATAGATTACACAAGTACAAGTGACTTACTATTTATGCTGTCATTTATTACATCTTCTTATGATAATTTAGGCGGCTATACCCTCCTTTTAAAAGGGCTTAGCAATGGGATGATGCGAATGAACGATAGGAAAGATACCATTGGAGATTATAAATTATTGGAAGCTATGGAGGTCATTCTAAAAAACAATTGGATAACTACGGATGAACTGATTGCGTATTTAGATAGAATTTTGGTGATTGCAGACAAGATGAATGCATACCATATTGAAAACGATGTTCATGAAAAGACCATGGAACTATTACAAAGATATGATTTTGAAGCAGCGGAATATTATTATAATCAGATTTCGGGAATATCAGAAAATTATAATTCACTTCATTATAATTTTGCAAAAGGTTTAATTTTAAGAGGTAGAAATGTTGATGATATCGAAAAATGCCTAAGTAATATTACATCATACTTTGATAGATTCTATCAAAAATTGAGTTGGGATGGCTTTTATTACAAAATATCTATATATTTGAGCATAGCAATTTGTGATTATTATTCTGCCAATTTGCAAAACAAATATTATATAAAAGCTTGTGAGGAAATTGATGATTTAGAAAATGCAGGTTGGAATAGAGAACTAAAAACGGCAGAATATGATATATATTCTAAATTATGCAAAGCCAGAAATAAAGAAATGGATGTAAATAAGGAAAAGGAAATAGTGTATAGTTATGCTCCCAAGATACAAAAAAATGATGTTTTACAAAACCTAATAAATATTGACTCTGGTGAAAATTTAAAAATATTTATCAGTAAATTACATAGAGATTATCTTCTTGATAGTTTTGAAATCAATGAACTACTTATAGAAAAATCAATTGAATTGATTGGAAATATTGATGACATTATTGATGTATTTGCTAAATCTCATTATCCAAGTAATATTTCATATTCAACTAACAGTTATAATTTCTGGATGACTGTGGTGTGTGCATTGAAAAATGCAAAGGCAAAAAATAGTATTATTGATTATCTAATTACTTATGGAGGTGGGCATGATGGCTTTAGTGAGTTGATAAAAATATATGGATATTTGGGTAATAAGGATATTTGTTTGGAGACATTTCACAAAATGATGGACTGCATTGAGTTCCTGTTATGCTAGAATGTCCATGATATTCGTACATAAAGATATAACAATTTTGAGATATTGTATTGATTTGTATTGAGATAAAATATAATGTTAGGTCTTACCAAGCACTGAATTTGATTATCCAAATTCGCTTGTTAGGGACATTTGCCCCTAATACTCCATAAAAAGGATGCAGAGCCAATAGCAAGTGGGTATCTCTCACTGCTTACTGGC
>OFHM01000219.1_pt1 | contig 52990 bp, 59 predicted proteins | sample 1521311 | NCBI WGS metagenome assembly OFHM01 (sample SAMEA3504083, study PRJEB24116) | mouse gut metagenome | biome: mouse gut; feature: mouse-associated habitat; material: faeces | place: Denmark | collected 2011 | reverse complement strand
CACAAATTTTTTTACTTGTCTATATTTTTTTGATATTTTTTTGAATTATTTTTATTTTTTATAAATCATCAAATTAAATCTGGAAATGCCGCTGGATTTTTCTCTTGTAAAATCTCAAACTTTATGATATGCTATTTTTTAACAGGAGGCAAACCAAATGTACAAAATCACAATTGTGGAAGATGATAATGAAATTCGTGAAGAATTAAAAATATTATTGCAAAATAGTGGCTATGAAGTGAATTTTGGTGAATTTTGAAAATGTAGAACAACAAATTTTCAAAACGGAGGCTCATTTAATTTTGTTAGATGTCAATTTGCCTTATGAAAATGGTTATGAAATTTGTAGTAAAATAAGGCTTAAATCAAAAGTCCCAATTATTTTTGTCACCAGCAAAAATCAATCGATGGATGAATTAAATGGTATTTTGCGTGGGGGCGATGATTATATCGAAAAACCCTATCATGTTCCCATTCTTTTAGCGAGAATTCAAACTTTATTAAATCGTGTATATTCGGATAAAGCAACAGAAAGTATCTTAACCTATAAAGGAATCACTTTGGACCTTTTACGCTCTGAAATAAAGTACGAAAATCAGGAAACCGAACTAACAAAAACAGAATTGAAAACACTTTATTATTTATTCAAACATACCGACCAAATTATTGCCAGAATGGACCTAATTGATTATTTATGGGACCATGAAATTTATGCCGATGACAATAGTTTAAGCGTGATAATTACACGAATTCGAGAAAAGTTGAAAGAAATCGGAGTTGAAAATATCATTGAAACAAAGAGGGGACAAGGATATAAACTATGAAATTTACAAAATATGTGAAAGACAATATAAATATATTACTAGGATTTATTCTGTATTGCTTAATCATACTTGCTTATATGAAAGCCATGAAAATAGCTAAAAATGCAATTCTAATTATAATGGTATTGGCAGGTAGTTTTTTTATATTTGGATTTGTCGTTTGCTATTGGAAAAAGAATCGATATTTGCGAGAAATCCAAAAAATTCAGGCGCATTTGCCAGAAAAATATTTAATTTCTGAAGTCATGGAAAAGCCAAAAACTGGAGAAGAATTGGCGTATTTTCGTATTTTACAAAAAGCAAATAAATCCATGCTTGAAAATGTAATGAAAGCCAGAACTGCGCAAAAGTCATATCAAGAATACATTGAAAGTTGGGTACATGAAATAAAAATTCCAATTACATCTGTTAAATTGTTATGTGAAAATCATAAATCAGAAGTAACACGAAAAATAGAAGATGAAATCGAAGAAATCTACAATTATGTCGAACAAGCTTTATTTTATGCAAGACTGGATCAAGTTTCAAATGATTTTATGATACGAGAAGTCAATTTGGGGGAAATTATAAAAAATGTGCTTGCTAGAAATAAAAAAATGATGATTCAAAATCAAATGAAAGTAGAAATCAAAGATTACAAAATAACAGCTTATACCGATGAAAAATGGTTGGAATTTATTTTAAATCAAATTATGATAAATAGTGTTCAATATAAATCTCAAAAAAATCCAGAAATAAATATTGAAATAAAAGAATGCAAGGAAAATGTGAAATTATCTGTAAAGGACAATGGAATTGGTGTCAAAGCAAGTGAGATTGAACGAATCTTTGAAAAAGGGTTTACAGGAACCAATGGTAGAAGACAGAAAAAATCAACTGGAATGGGGCTCTATTTATGCAAAAGATTATGCCAAGAATTAGACATGGAAATTGAGGCAGAAAGCAAAGAAAATGAGTATATGAAAATAACAATCATGATTCCCAAAAATGAGAAAATAAATAAACCATAAAAAACAACCGCGTGCCACGAAATTGCATGAAGCACGTGGTTTGTTGTTGACATAATTAAACACCAATCTTACAAAACTGTAAGATTCAAGCAAACTACTTCTATATAAAAACTATCCAAAACAAGATATACTAAAAGTAACCTTGAACATAAGGAAAATTTAAGAAGGAGTGATTCATTTGAAAAAAATATTGAAAGTGGAGCAAATCCAGAAATATTACGGAAATAAGGATAATCTAACAAAAGCCATTGACGACATTAGTTTTGATGTAGAAGAAGGCGAATTTATTGGTATCATGGGAGCCAGCGGAAGCGGAAAAACGACGCTTTTGAATTGTATTTCTACCATTGATACAGTAAGTTCAGGTCATATTTATTTGGAAAATCAAGATATTACTGAAATCAAAGAAGAGGAAATTGCCCAATTTCGAAGAGAAAATTTAGGGTTTATTTTTCAGGATTTTAATTTACTTGACACCTTAACCATTGAAGAAAATATTGCTTTAATTTTAACCATTAACAAAGTTTCTGAAGCAAAAATTGAACAACGCATTTTAGAAATTGCTAAAAAGTTGGGAATTGAAGGAATTTTGAAAAAATATCCTTACCAAGTTTCTGGTGGGCAAAAACAACGCTGTGCTTCCTGTAGAGCCATTGTCAATACACCTAAAATTATTTTGGCAGATGAACCAACGGGAAGCTTGGATTCCAAATCTGCTAGACAATTACTAGAAATGATGGAAGAGATGAACCAAAACATGAAAGCCACTATTTTAATGGTCACACACGACCCATTATCCGCTAGTTATTGTAGCAAAATTTTATTTTTGAAAGACGGAAAAATCTTTAATAAAATTCAAAAAGGAGAAAAAACAAGAAAAGATTTTTACCATGAAATTTTGGATGTATTAGCACTTTTGGGAGGTGATACCAGAAATGTTAGGTAAATTATCTTTTCGAAATGCCAAAAGACAAGCCAAAGATTATGTGATTTATTTTATCACCATTGTGATGACGGTTGCATTGCTCTTTAGTTTTAACTCCATTGCTGTATCGCAAGACATTGCAGAGCTTTCATCAACTATGAAAAATTTTTCAAAAGTGATTATTGGTATTAATCTTGTTATTGTGTTTGTCATGGTTTGGCTGATTAATTATACGATGAAATTTATGCTCGAAAAAAGAAGTAAAGAATTTGGAACCTATCAAATTTTAGGAATTGAGAAAAAAGATATTTCCAATATGTTTACCATTGAAAATTTGATGATTGGTTTAGTTGCTTTTGTGGTGGGAACGTGCTTAGGGATTTTTATGTATCAAGTATTTTCTAGCATTATTATGAATATTTTTGCACAACCGTATCAAATTTCCATTGAATTTAATTGGAAAGCAGTCGAAATGACCGCTGGATGCTTTTTCGGAATATTTTTGTTGGTGTTATTCAATAGTAGAAGAAAAATCAAAAAAACCAAAGTGTACGATTTGCTTTATGCAGATAAACAAAACGAGAATCACCACATTAAAAATGCGAAAGGAAACTTGTTTTTATTTGCAGTATCTATCTTGTTATTTTTAACTGGTTTATGGTCACTTGAGCAAGATTTCGGCAATCCCGATTATATGAAAGGCAAAAACACAACCTTAGCTATCGTGCAATTTATTCTTGGTATTTATTTATTCTATATTAGTATCTCAAGCTTTATTGTAAAATATTATTTGGAAAATAAAACCAGAAAATACCAGAAAAACCATTTATTTTTATACCGAAATTTAACCTCTAAAATCAACACTATGAGTGTAACATTAGGCACAATTGCCATGTTATTTGCTTTTATTATGATTGGCGGAAATGTAGCACTACTTATGAATGGCATGTTAAACAATGAAATTGAAATGGGATATCCCTTCGAAATTATGGTTGCAACTCCAGATGCTGACTTCTCAAAATACAAAGAATTCATCCAAAAAAATGCTAAAGTAACAGCGATGTACGAATACCAAATGCACAATATTCCCAAAACAAATCTTTATAAAGCTTTAGAAGGAAGCATATTTGAAGGAAGAAGCTATGAAGGTTTTGACAATGTTTTAGGATTGACCGATTATAATCATTTAAGAGAAATGCTAGGACATAAAACGGTTTCACTAAAAGAAGACGAAATTATTGTGCAGTGTATGAAAACAGCTGAGAAATATTTTGAAAATTATAAAGAAGAAAATAATAGACTTGAGTTGGTTGGAAAAACCGTAACTATAAAAGAAATCAAAAGCGAGCATTTTGCGCAAGTTTCGTTTAATGGATATACGTATTGTATCATTGTTCCAGATCGTTTGTTAGAGGAAATTAAACAAATGGATTTAAAAATCGAAATGTCTCATTATGATGGTAGCTACAAATTAGTTGCTCAGACAGAAGAACCAACCACAGAAACATTTTATGAAGAATTATCAAACTATATTTTGTGTGATGAAATAGAACAAACAGCAATCATTGATGGAATAGAGCAGAATTATACTTTAAACATTTCACTAGGAAATGTTAGTACAAGAGGGCACAGAGTAAATTTTACAAAATCTTTTTATACTATTATTTCATTTTTAGCATTTTATCTGGCGCTAATTTTCGTTATGGCAACGGCTACCATTTTAGCGATTCAACAATTGAGCGATTCTGAAAAATACAAATATCGTTACGAGTTACTGAAAAAATTGGGCATGGAAGAACATGAAATGAAGCAAATTATTTTAAAACAATTATTATTTTATTTTTGTTTACCAATGCTGATTCCAATTTTATTAAGTATTCCAGCAGTACTGATCGTTGGGCAAATTTTTACAGTAGCTGTAACCATAGAAGAAATTTTGAAAAATATGTTATGGGTGATTGGATTGTTTATTTTTGTCTATGGAATTTATTTTATTGCAACCGATGTGCAATTTAGCCGAAATATCTAAGTTGACATTTGACATAAAACGTGGTACAATATTTCATATTGAAATTTATCAATCGCGCATTGTCATTTGACAGAAAGGAGAGAGCATATGTTCGTTATTATCGCAGTTTTGGTAGGTGTTGCAATTTTGGCAGGAGGTTGTCTTTGTTATAAGGCTTACTACTTGTCAAATTTACGGTATGAGGTAACTCCAGCAACAGCAGTTGTCTGTGGCAAATGTCACAGTGTTCCAGCTCCTATTGCCATGCCAATAGGATATTCTATAGAAAACAAAATTGCGTATTATGAAATGAAATACAATGTGTATGTTGTGTACGAAAAAAACATATTTTATATAAACGACAAAGCATTGTATGAACAAACCAACATCAATGATACAGTTAATGTACTGGTTCACAAAGGGTATGACAAAAACAATCAGTGCAAAAATACGTACCTTACTGTGTAAAGTAAAAGCCGTTACAGGGAAATTTTGTAACGGCTTTTATATTTTATTCATCAGCTAAAGGATTGCTTTCAATAGCATTTCGAACTTGCTTATCATCAATATGCGTATAAATTTGTGTGGTAGCAATACTTTCATGCCCCAATACTTCTTGCAGTGCACGAATGTCTACTTGTCCATATTGATACATCAGCGTAGCTGCTGTATGCCTTAATTTATGGACAGAATATTTCGTAGAATCAATACCGAGCCGCTTGCAGCTTTTGTTTAATAATATGTTGTACTGTTCGATTACTAATTCTCTTTTTCTGTTCACTCAAAAACAAAGCATTACGAGAATCAAATTTTACACCATCGTGTGGACGAAGCGCCAAATAATCCTTAATTGCTCTAATACAGGCTTTATTCAAATAAACCGTTCGTTCTTTATCGCCTTTTCCGAATAACCGTCATTTTGCTATTATAGAAATCAATATCGCTCATATTAATTCCAGTAAGTTCAGACAAACGAATTCCGCAATTTAAAAGAATCGTCACAATGGCAAAATCTCGAGTAGAATGGTCATGTGAACTAACTTTGGGAGCCCCGTGAAACTTCTAATAACTTTCTACTTTCATCAAGACTCAAATGTTTTGGCAATCTTTTTCCCAATTTAGGACTTTCCAAATCTTGAGCAGGATTATTAGGGATTTTTTTCATTTTGTTGCACAAATATTTAAAAAACATTCGAATACTTGCTGTTTTACGCGCCAAAGTTGCTGGTTTGCTATGATAACAATTTTTCAAATACCCTAAAAAGGCATGAATATCTTGTAAGGTTATTTTTGAAATAGTATCCAATGTTATATCTGCTATTTGAATTTCTTTAATAAATTCTTCTGTAGCATTCACCATTTTATAATGAAATTTAATAAATTTGAGAAAATGGGCAATGTCATAATTATATTCTTTAATTGTATTTTTTGATTTATTTAGTATGGTAGCTGAATAATCTAAAAAATCATTTAATGATTCTGGATTATCTTCTCTTGAAATCATAAAAACTCCTTTCTTTTTGCGATAAAGTATAAAATTTGACTTAAGAAAAATCGTAGAGTAGGGTAGAGAGGGCATAGGCGGTCAATTGATATTGATTATTTTATGATAAATTATATTACAATTCTAAAAATTATTTTTGAAGAAATAATTTATTTTTTGTGTTTAATGAATTTCATTTGGTTAATAAAAATTTGAAAATAAAATTCGAATGTTAATTTGAAAATTTGAAATTCTAAATTTACAAAATTTCAAATTTTTAACTGTTGTTATCAAATGATTTTTTAAACCGAACATTTGTGTTTAAAAATAATTTCAGATAGCGACAAGTTTTATAAATGATTTTATAAGAATATTCGTCAAAAATAGACTCGCTAGAATCGATTTTAAGACGTTTAAAATTGATAGGCAATATAATTTGTCATTTAAAAAAATTAAAGCTAAATATGAGTCTCTAAATAAATGCGCATAAATAGGCTTTTAAAGGATTTGGCAAAAGATGACATGCTTTAATTGTATAATCATCTAAGAATAAGCTAGGTTTAGTAAGGCTTTCATGTTCCTACCCCTAATTGCACAAAACTTTTATTTTGTGCAATGTTGTATATAATATTTTATAGGCAGATTGCTCTACCTTCTTTCAATTAGACTATTAACTATCTATTTTTATATACCATATTTTTTTAAAAGTCAATACTTTATTTATGAAATTTTAAAATTTTACATTTATCTTCTGAATACTTCTTCCACTCTGTCACTTCTCTTTCTTGTATTTGATAATAAACACTTTGCAATCCTAATGGATATTTATTATCAAAAAAATCATTATCAATATAGTAAATTTTTCCTCTTTGGTCAAAACCTGAAATCATATTCATTAGTGCAGATTGTGCAAGTTGAAAAGTATTGTAACTTCCTACCGTATAAGGCGTTCCTCCTCTATAAATCACAAATATACAATATTCTTTCATTCTCCTCCTTTCTATATGGTATTTTCTGATTATAACATATTTATGTAAACAATGCAAGTATTTCTCTTATTTTTGTTTTGCCTTGACCTAGAACGACGAAAGATATAGCATAAAAACAAAAAAAGCTAAGCCACGCCCTTCCCATTTAAATATATAAGGTGGTTTCAATCCGTGCCATATTAAAACATTCAATTCACTCTATGTACAATAAATAGAATCGCATTGTATAAAATTCCAACTCTGCTTTGTAAGTAAAGTTTCAAGTTTTCATCTTCGTTTTTACCTCCTTTTGCTTTGAGGGTAACATTTATTTTAAATAAAATCAAGGTCATAAACCGATTGAGTATTTGTTTGATTTTATTTAAAATGAATGTTGTATAATAGAAAAAAAGGAGGTAGTAAAATGAAAGACGAAAAAAGAGAAAGAAAAAGAAGAAAACAAAGATTAAAGGAGTTGGAAATTTTATACAATGCAATTGAAGATAAAAATGTTCAATACAACTTGAAAATATCGAAAGAAGAATTGAATGTTCTAATATGGCACTACACAGGTACTGAAATAATATACGAAAGAATGTAAAGGGCTTGAAGCTCTTTACTTTTTTGTTTTTGAGGAAAGAAAATACGTCGTTCTAGGAATTTACGCGAACCAGTGCCAAAACAAAAATAAGATAGTAATTTATAGGGTCTAGCTTACGGGAATTAATACCTCATTTAGAACACGGAATTTATTATGATAAAAGGGAAACAAATAACCCGCGTATTAGACAAGAAAAAGACAGATAAGTATTGCTAGCGCTTATAGGGTCTAGCTTGCGAAAGGGTCTGTCCTCCCAGTGTTCCACTATGGGGGTTACACCCCCATGCCCCTACTCTACCAACGCACTTGTCGAATTATGTCGATGTTTTGGAGTTGAAAACGTAATTTGGTAAAGATATAATCGTTTTGAAAGGGGGAAAAAAGATGTTTGACGAAAAAAAATATTATTCCTACATTAAAGATTTCAAATTTACAATTGGGTGTATTTATAGTCTTTACACTATAGTTTCTACTATATTAGCACTTATATTATCTAACATTCTTAAAACACCTATTGTAGCAATTATAATATTTATACTAGGCATAGTTTTAGCAGGGATTCATACTAAAAATATTGAAATTAAAATACAGGAAATGTATTTGAATCTTATGTTTTATGATGAAATAAAAAACAAGAATCTATATACAAAGAAAGATAAAAATAAACTTTAAATCACAATATCAATCTTTATAAAAAACAATTGTCATATTTTGTCGAATTGTTTTACTTGTAATCTTCTGTTAATAACTATAAAATTAAAATAAATGATATATATATTAGAAAGGAAATAAAATATGGAAGAAAGAAGAAAAGTAAAACAAATTGAAAAATTTGATGAAGATGGAAATTTAGAATACACAATTATACCTAATTACAAAATACATCAAAACTTCATGACTCAAAATGAAATGAAATTTTATAATTATTTGATTTCAGCAGTAAACGAGCTGGATAAACAACATAATATACATTTGACAATATTTGCGCAAGTTGCTGTAAATAGACTTATAGAGGTAAATAATAATAGAAATAGCAAACTATGGGAAAATATATGTGATAAAAGTATTGATTTTGTGCTTTATGAAAAAAAATTAAATAAAGTATATTGTTGCATTGAATTAAATGATGAAACCCATCATGAACCAAAACGTATTAAAAGAGATGAAATGCTAAAAAAAGCTTTAAATAGTGGCGATGTTAAAATGATATTTATAGAAAAGCAAGAAAATTATAATGTTAATGAAATCATGAACACAATTTTAGAATGCAATAAAAAAGCTATATCATTACTATAATATCTTTCTAGAAAAGATATTATCCTCCCCTTACTTTATAATTTTAAAAGGAAAAAAATATGTTTGATAAAAGATGAAATAAAGATAGAAAATAATATATCATAGAAAAGTAAAATTTATTTTACTTTTCTATTAATAAATCATCCATGATTTTCAAAAATTCTTCATTGTTTTCTGTTTCTGCCATTTGATCTAATAGACGTTCTGTCATATCTGCAGTAGATAAATTGCTCATTTTTTTGCGAATCAAATCAATGGAAGCTCTTTCTCGTTCTGTAAGCAATAAATCTTCTCTTCTTGTTCCAGATTTATTGATGTCAATAGCAGGAAAAATTCTTTTTTCAGATAAATTTCTATCCAGTGTTACTTCCATATTTCCTGTACCTTTGAATTCTTCAAAAATTACTTCGTCCATTCTACTTCCAGTATCTACTAAGGCACTTGCTAAAACGGTTAAACTTCCTGCATCTTCTGTATTTCTTGCAGCACCAAAAAAGCGCTTTGGTTTATGTAATGCACTTGGATCAAAACCACCAGATAATGTTTTTCCAGAAGACGGAATAACTAAATTATAAGCACGAGCGAGTCTGGTGATACTATCTAATAACACTACAACATCTTTATTTTGTTCGGTTAGTCTTTTAGCGCGTTCAATTACCATTTCAGCTACTTTTACGTGATGTTCTGGTTGCTCATCAAAAGTTGAGTAAATAACTTCTCCTTTAATGGAACGCTTCATATCGGTTACTTCTTCTGGTCTTTCATCAATTAATAATACAATTAATTCAACTTCTGGATTGTTGGCAGTTATGCTATTAGCAATCTTTTTTAGAATGGTTGTCTTTCCAGCTTTAGGCGGAGCTACAATCATCCCTCTTTGCCCTTTTCCAATGGGAGAAAGTAAATCCATTAAACGCATCGTATATTCTTTTGGATTGGATTCTAAGCGTAATTTTTCATTTGGATAAATTGGAATTAAATCATCAAACCTTTTTCGTTTCATTGCTTTATCTGGCGTTTCACCATTGACTTCGCCAACATAAATTAAGGCTGGAAATTTTTCTCCTTCTTTTGGAATTCGTTTAATTCCTTTTATGCGATCACCTGTGTCTAATTTGAATCTTCTAATTTGAATTGGTGAAATATAAACGTCTTTTTGGCTTGGCAAATAATTGTCTCCTCGTAAAAAACCATAGCCGTCTGGTAATAATTCAAGAACACCTTCTGTTATTTCATCTCCTTCTGTGGATACAGAATAAGTATTATCTTCTTCCGTTACACTTGATTCTTTTGCATCCGTTTCTTGTGGCTCTGAAATAGTTGCGTCTAAATCACTTTCAGATTGCTTTTTTGAAGAAATTTCTAAAATTTTTTCAATTAATTCATTCTTTTTTAGTTTGGATATATTGGATATTCCTTTCATTTTTGCCAAATCTTTTAAATCTGCCAATGATAAAGAGTCTAATTCCATAGAAAATTTTCCCCCCTTAATTTTTCTATTTACCTATTAAATTTTTAAAATGTGATTTACTTTGTTTGGAAACAAACAGAAAAAACATAAATTAATAACCTTTATATGGAGTTTCATTAGGATAATACATTTTCAAGTCTTTTCTTGCCATATTTTCGTTGTCTTTTCTTGATTTTGTTGAATAGGATAAATCGTTTTCTTGATTTTCTAAAGCAATAATTTTTTCATTAAAGCTAGCAATTTCTTGATTATATGCTCGTAAGGTCAACAATTGGTTTTTAATTTTTATTATCGAAACAATTAAAAAAATTAATATAATTAATTTATATAAATTACGTGTTTTAAATAAATTCGCCATTAATCAATCTCCAAATAATCAGTTTACTTAACTATTCTACAAAAATGTCAAAAATCCTTCTTTTTTTGCAGAATATTTTTAAAGAAAAATGGAAAAATGAGTATTTTTTTGAAAAATTTCATCAGCATTTGGAAAATTATGAAACATACTTTGCTAATTGTCAAAAAATAAAATGTTATCCCAAACAGCATTGCCAAGATAATAAAAAAGCGTATTTGCCCATGATTTATTAAAATGAGACTGTTTACAATTAATATTCCAACTAATAACATAAAAATAATGTCTTCAATACAAGTAACAAAATCGCTGGTTTTGAAAGTTTTTCTGAGTGCTCTAAATAAGTCAAAAAATATGCCAATTGATAGACCTAAAATTAAAAACAAAATAAAAATCTGCCCTTGTGAAAAAGTGTACATTTTTTATCACCTTTATTTGAAAATTTTTCCGATAAAACCTGAAGTATTTTTTTTGAGTGAATCTGAATTTGAGTAAGAAAGACTGGAAATTAGCCCATCTAAAGTTACTTCTGAAGTATCGATATTTAACTTATTAATTTTTAAATTTTCACCTTTAATCGTTAATAATCCCAATTCTGTTTCTACAATAATAATTTGGTCATCAAAACTTAGCACATCCAACACACCAGATACATTTAGTTTTTCGCGATTTTCCAGAATAATATTTTGAATTACATTCGTTATGCTTTTCGTTTCCTCTATCATAGCCATACATTGTGCCTCCTAAAATTAAACTTCTATCAATATATATGCACTTTTTCAATACTTTAGAACTAAAACAAGCTATTTTGGGGTAAAAATCAAAAGTATATGATTACTTTTTTTCAAAAATAATACATATACTCTTCTGTTTTTATCCATTATTTATAGTTTGTATTGTAAGTGTTCGACTGTTTTCGTTTTTAAAATCTCTAGAAAAAGAAATTTGCGTATATTTTAGAGGCAAGCTATCTTCAATTCTTTCGCCCCACTCAATAATACTGACTCCTTTTTCAAAATATTCTTCTCCGCCCATTGCCCAAAATTCGTCGCTTCCTTCTAAACGGTAGACATCAAAATGGTAAATCGGGAATTTTTCGGTTTGATATTCATTAACAATGGTAAACGTTGGACTGGATATTTCATTTTGTAAACCAAAAAAACTCAAAATTCCTTCGGTTAATTTGGTTTTTCCAGAACCCAAATCGCCTGTCAAAACAAGAATATCTCCTATTCTCAAATTCTGCGCTATTTTCTTCCCGAATTCGATGGTTTCTTTTTCTGAATTTAATGTAATTTTTTGCATATTATTCACCTTTAATTTTATTTTTTAAGTTGTAGTTTAGTTATTTTTTATCAGTAATCATACTTAATAGACTTTTAATGTTTTCTGTATATTCAAATAGCACTCTAGATTGCTTATGAGGATGATAACCATACCCTTTATCGCCTTCACGTATTCCATTATCTAATTTTTCTTTCAAAGTCAAATAAGGATAAGACATATTAGGATTGTTCTTATAATTCCAAATAATAATTATATTATATCTTAAAAACAATTTAATAACATAGGTACATTTTTTGTTCTTTATAGCCGTTGGCTCAGGACCCTTCAATACTTTTCTAGGTCCACTACCTTTTCCATTTCCTTGTTTAGCTATTTCAAATAAATCTATACTTAAATGATTCTCTTTACAAAAATCATTTAGTATTTTCTCTAATTGACTATTATCAATAATTTTCTCGTTTCCCATTTATTTTCTCCTCCTAAATTATTTTTCTCTACAATGACATTCTGGATTTTCACAAGTATTTTTATTCCTCCATTCATTTATCATTAAAAAGTTACATCAATTTACCTGCTATGATTCCACTAAATTATTTTAAAATAATTTATCTGATAATTCCTCTATTGATGTACCTATTTTTCTTTCTCCATTTTGTATATAAATATAACCAATATCTCGTTTAGGTGTTTTACATTTATCCATATTTATAGATTTTCTTATTTTTTCAAAATCAGATTTATCTTTTAGTTTTCCTTTCTTAATATATTTTTCCTTACTAGCCCCTGTGCTTGTTATAAAACATTTTGATTTAATATAAGTATAGGTATTATTTTTATTAGGATAAATATAATAAGCATATTCAATTTCTTCATCAATTCCCACCAGTTCATTGTGATAAATCTTAGCTACATAATCAATATTTGACTTACCAACTAGTCTGATTTTTATTAATGCAACTATACTAATACAAATTAATATAATAATTCCTATATTATATTTCTTTTTCATTTTTAAAACTCCTACAACTTTCTACTTGTCAATCCCATTATAACATTATTATAAAAAAATGTATAGGAAAAACTCAAAAAAATAATAAACTAAAAATATCCTCTTCCCCAAAAATGCTTTCAAAGCAAAGAGAGTTCCCATTACAGAAACTCTCTTTTGGCAATTACTCGTTCTCTGGTTCAATTAATTTTATGCATCTTTCACGCTCTTTTACGGCTAATTGATACGCCTCTTCAGTCCAGGTTTCCTCACCAGCTTCATAACTTCTGATAATTTCATTCAAATCCCACAATTCATACCGATGCTCTGCGCCAGGCTCTTTTATGCTAACGTAAATCGGAACATAAGTAACACCTTCAATGCTTACCTTTTCTGTTTCACCACTTTTTTTCACTTCAATGTTAAAAATCGCGGTATTCCTTGTATTTTCTTGCCTTTGATTGGAAAAAAAATTTCCTTGCGAAAATATCACAAAACCTTCTTTTCCACTTTCTGTTTTGATTCTTTCCATTGGTTGCAAAACATGCGGATGTGAACCAAGAATTAGTTGCACACCATGCTCAATTAAAAATTTCGCTAATTGATATTGTTTCTCATTTGGAGTCGTTTCATATTCATTTCCCCAATGCATGGAAGCCACAATTAATTCCGCTCCTCGTGCTTTTGCTTGTTCAATCTGATGCAACATAAATTCTTCATTTATCAAATTGACACAAAATTCTTTGCCTTCTGGTGCTGGAATTCCGTTTGTTCCATATGTATAGGATAAAAAAGCTGTGTTTATACCATTTAAGTTCCGAAACAAAATAGCACTTTGTTCTTCTGCTGTTCTTGCACTTCCAACATGTGCAATTCCTGCTTTGTCCAAAAATTGCAAAGTCGATGTTAAACCGTTGAATCCTTGGTCTAACGTGTGATTGTTGGCTGTTGTCATGATGTCTACACCAAGTTCTGCTAAGTCAATTGCTAAATGTTCTGGTGTGTTAAAACTCGGAAAACCGCTATATCCCCTTTCTTTTCCTGCCATTGGCGTTTCACAATTTCCAATATTGATGGTAGAATTTTGGAAATATTTCGTTACATATTGAAACATGTAGGAAAAATCGTAATCGTCAATTTCGCTATTGTAGGCTGCATTAAATACAGGAATATGGCATAATGCATCGCCGAAAGAAAGTATAGTCGCAAAGGAATCTTCTTTTGCCGGAGTCGGCTTTCTTTCTAATTCAATTTTAGTTTCCTGCATAGAAATTTCTATGCATTTGGCTTTGTTTGTTACTTCTGGTTCTCTACTTTTCTTTAACCGATTATTGTGAGAACAGGCGGCTAATTGTAATAATGTAATTAAGGTCAATAAAGTTACTAAGCTTTTGGATGCTTTTTTCATATCTGGTCCTCCCTAAAATAAATTATTATTTTTTACGATTGATAAGTTATTCCTCGACATTAGTTTAACATAAAATTCCTTTCATGTCAACTTTAGCATTTCTTGATAAATCCTTTTTATATTCTTTTCGTCTTTATATTTATTCTCCATTGGACACATTCCTGTTTTGGCATTATTGATAATATACTCGGTTAAATTTTTGTATTCATATGAAACACCATTTTCTTCTAAAATAGAAATGGCATACTGGCTCATAACGTGTGCATAAATTGATTTGACACCTGCTACTGTCAAAATGGATGCCGCTACTTTTCCGATGACTTTATCTGCAATTATGGCATCTTTTAAAGCTTCAGGATTTTCTTTTAAAATTTCCTGTATATCTTTAATTCGATTTTGATAATATTCTTTTACTTCTCCATTGTTATATAAAACAACCAAGCTGGCTTTTGTTTCGTATAATTTTCCTTTTATCATTTCTAAATTAGTCATTTTTTAAGTTTAATCCTTTATTCATAATTTTAGCAATCACTGGGACAAATGCAATTTGCAATAAGATTCCAGGAATTCCCATTTTTACACTTTCTATGACAGAAATTCCATAACTTGAAAATCCTAACATACTAATTGACACAAACAATACTCCAGCGTATAAAATTCTGCCAAAAATCATGGCTCCCACTAAAGATACCGCTGCATTAAATTTTTTACGAAATAATCCTAGCAAAATAGCATAAATTCCAAGTTCTATTATCATATAGGGCAATCTTGCGATTGCTGGCATTCCTGTTAATAAATAACTGCCTATTACCGAAACTACACCAACAATACTTCCACTTAAAGCACCAAATACAAGTGATGCAATTAAAACAGCAATATGCATTGGCAAAAAGATAGCACCTGCTGAACTCCCTGCCAAAATATGAAAGATTCTTGGTAAGGCAATTCCAATTCCACTTAGTAAAATGGTTCCTGTAATATGGATTGCCTTTCTACTTAAAAATATCTTTGATTTTTGGATTGTTTTTACTTTTTCCATTTTTTAAATTCCTCCTTATTTTAATAAGTCTACAAAATTAAACATCGCTTCTGCAATTTTTAATTGTTGTGGACAAACGGCTTCACAAGATTTGCACCCAATGCATGCACTTGGCTTTTTGTCATCTGGTAAAGCACTAATTGCCATTGGTGCGATAAAGCCTCCGCCGTGTAAACACGTGTTCATTGTATAAGGCTAATATTTTGGGAATATCGATTCCTTTTGGGCAATGGGCTGTGCAATAGCGACAAGAAGTGCAAGGCAGCGTATTTCCTTTTGTCATTTCTCGTGCCATTTCTAGTAAAGTTTTGAGTTCGGTTTCGTTTAATGGTTGTTCGGTTTCGAATGTTTCGATATTTTGTTGTAATTGCTCCATGTTAGACATCCCAGAAAGAATCATCGTGACACCTGGCATGGATTGTAAAAAACGAAATGCCCAACCAGGAATGGTTTCCTCTCCCCTAAGCGATTTTAATTTTGTTTCATTTTCTTCCGAAAGTTTTGCTAATTTACCACCTCTTAATGGCTCCATAACCCAAATTGGAATATGTAATTGATTTAATAATTCAATTTTAGCTTTGGCATCTTGAAATTCATAATCTAAATAATTTAATTGCACTTGGCAAAATTCCATATATTTTCCATAAGCGTCTAAGAATTTTTTCATGACTTCAAAACTTCCATGAACCGAAAAGCCAAGATGTTTGATTCTTCCGTTTTCTTTTTGTTTTAATAAATACTCTAAAATTCCGTATTTGGGGTTCAAATATGGGTCTACATTTTTTTCGTAAACATTGTGAAATAAATAAAAATCGAAATAATCGACTTGACATTTTTCCAATTGCTTTTCAAAAATTTCTTCGACTTTATCCATATTAGACAAGTCATATCCCGGAAATTTGGTAGCTAAGTAAAAACTGTCTCTAGGATATTTTTTGAGCACTTTCCCCATGACTAATTCGGATTCACCATTATGGTATCCCCAAGCAGTATCAAAATAATTGATGCCTTTTTGGATGGCGTATTCTACCATTTGCGATGTTTGTTCTTCATCAATGGGAGTATCACCATTGGTTCCTTGGTTGGGTAAACGCATGGTTCCCAATCCTAAATTGGATAATTTTAAATTTTGAAATGGTTTATAAATCATCGTTTTTCCTCCTTATTGTGATTATCTAGACTTAACGATTAATACAAATATTAATCAATTTACTAAATTATATCATAATTTTTATAGAAAGCAATCGCGAAATTAAAAATTCAGATTTTTCTTTAATAAGTCCTAATTTTTATAGCTGTTACTGTAGTAGTAAAAAAATTAATTTTTTATATTACTTTTTTAAATTCTTTTCCAAAAATAATTGACAAATCGTATTATCTCAACTATAATAATGAAAGGGAAATAATTATGCCAATATAGCTCAGTTGGTAGAGCAACAGATTCGTAACCTGTAGGTCGGCGGTTCGATTCCGCCTATTGGCTCCATTTAAATAAAATGCAAAAACTTAAAAAATCAACTGCATGAATTGATTTTTTTATTTTATAGAAATTTTCCACTGTACAAATAAACTCCTCATACAAAATAGTTGTGCAAACGTTACAATGCTTTGCTTTTTAATATTTATAATATATTGTGAGTCAAGTTTATAACTAAAGTTGAAAAGAGAATTAAGCCAAGTAGCTTAATTCTCTTTTTACAATCCAGACTTTGATTATTGATATTCTTTCACTAGAACATCAAATTCCTCCTGCGTTTTCATTGCTATTATTCTGTCCTGAGAAACTGCTTTTTCATGAAAAGTGTTAACAGCATCTAAGAACTTATCAATATCGCTTTCACAGGCTTTATATAGGAATTCTATCCGTCGACCATATAGACCAAGCTGGTCAATCATTCCCATATAAATGTTTTCCATAGGGTTTGAATAGACAAGGGCTTTATTTAATATTCCCTGCGCTATTGGATTTTTTTTACCTGCGAGCTTAATAGCTTTATCCATAGCCGTCTCCGTTCCATTTAGTCTAGTCTTTAACATATAATATCCTCCTAAATTTTTATAAAACATTATAGCATCCTCGTGTTGAGAGGAAATTTAATTGAAACTATATTTATTATACCATATTTTTAGCAAAAAGTAAAGTTATGTAATCTATATTTTAATTAAAGATTTTTGCCTGAAAAATTTAATTTCTTTGCAAAGCCTATAATTCCTAAATTATGCCACTTGTCTTCACATAATCAATAATTCGCTTAATCTCACTTGCTAACGTATCTTGATAAGTTGGTTCTTGAACATCATTTGATTTATCATATCCATAACGATTTAAAAAGCGATATGTATCAATTTCAATCAAATCCGCTTTGCTCACTTTTTTGGGATTAACGGGAAGATTTTTTCCTGTTTTTCGCTCAATAATACTAATTACTTTATGATCATTAATGACAAAATTTTTCTTTAAAACTTCCTTTATTTTTCGTAATTGCTCTACATCTTCGGTGATTAATTCATCATCCCTATTCTCTTCCATAAACATTTCAACTTCAGCAATCAATTCATGGATACTATAATTATAAGACAATGGCATTTTGGACTTAAAAGTTTTTCGAATGGCAGTTTGACGAATTTGAATTTGGTCCAACATAGTTTGGTCCAATTTGTTTCTTCCAGTAAATCTGCCAACAAATTTCTTGAAAGGACTTTTATCTTCTATAATTTCAATATCATCTCTTAATTTTTTCAACTCTGCTTCACATCGAATGTTTTTAATGGTTTCTGCAATTTCCTTTTTTAATTCGTTTTCTTCAATAATACCAATTTCATCAAATCTTGTAATCTTTTTACTAACGCCTGCTTTGGCGTTATTCAAATAATTAAATAAAACACTCACCTGAATATTCGTTTCCGAAATTTTATCTAATTCTTCCTGATTTTCTGCTGGCACAGTATCAATTTTATTTGAGATTGCCTGTAACAAGGCTTCTAATTCTTCAGCATAATTTTTCATCTCAAAAGCATTGTTTAAAGCTTTATAATGGGCATCCATTGATTCTGCAATTCTTGCATGATTCTGCTGTTTGGCAATTAAGGATTTGATATTGTTCAATAAAGTATCCATCACAGCAAGATTTTCTAAGGCTTCTGTTTTGACAGCAGCAACTGCAGGTTCTAAATCCATTGGCATTTCAGTAGAATCCTCTACTTGTTTTTCTGGCTCTTCTGTTATATTTTTAGCATTGTAAATTTCATGAATTTCTCTTAATTCATTTTTCAAATATGTTACCATATCTTTTTTCCAATCAGAAATAAAATCTGCATTTTTTTTGCGTTTATTAAAAATTTTCGTTACCGATTCTTTTAAAGTTGTTAATTCTGCATTGATTCGCGCAATATCATCCAAATCACTTTGTTTATCTTCTTCGGTTGTATCTTGTTCATAATTTTCTTGTTCCATTGTAAAATGATGATTCGCTAGCAATTGTTCCAATTTTCGAATATTTTCATAATGAATAATATTCTCATTTTCCAATTCTACACAAGCTTTTAATTTTCGATTTACATAATCAACATTTTCTAAAATATGTTCATATAGACTTGTTTTTTCTTCCTCTGTTAAAATTTCTAATGTTTGCAAACCCAGTTTCATTTCACATTGCTTCAAATTATCTTCTTCCGAGAATTCTTCCATACTTTCAATAAATGTAAAAGGCGCAATCCAGATTCCTTTTTCTTCTAAATCTAAATATGGAACATCTTTGTTTCGTTTTATGTGTAAAGTAACTGGCCCGATTCCACGAATTTTCTGTTTCCTTGGTTTCTTCTAAAATCTCCTTTTTCATTAAAAGAAACGGATTTATATGACCATCTTTTTTCCATTTATCAATGCTTGCAAAATTTACTTTTTGATAAAATGTGATTTCTTCTTCCTCTGCATAACTCCTAAAATTTTTCAGTATAATTGTGTAGATTTCTTTGATTCGATTGATATCTTCTATTAGTGCTTCTTTTGAATATTCCACTGGCTGGTTTTGAAGCAAAGCCAAAATATCATTTTCTGCCTGTTCTTCAAACAATTGATTCATCCTAAAGTTTGTTTCATTTTGATAAACATTTAAGACATCTAATTCTTCTTTTGTTACTTCTAGTTTCATGAATCAAGAATCCTCCTTTTTATTTTTCTAAATTGGTCGCAACTTTGGAAAACTTTTTCAGTTTTTCCAAAGCTAAATAATTAATCGAACCATTTGGAAAATTGCCTTCTCGATCTTTTTTTCCAGCTGGTACACCTGTCAAAATTTCAATTCCTTCTTCAATATTTTTAACTGCATAAACGTGGAATTTTCCATGTTTTACAGAATCAATAATATCGTCTGACAAATGTAAGTTTCGAACATTCTGTTTTGGGATAATTACGCCTTGTTCTCCGTTGAATCCTCTCATTTTACAAATTTGATAAAATCCCTCAATTTTTTCATTTACACCACCAATTGGTTGAATTTCTCCTTTTTGGTTCACAGAACCAGTTACTGCAATTGATTGATTGATTGGAATATCTGCCAAACTAGATAAAATCGCATAGGCTTCTGTACTTGAAGCACTATCCCCATCTACGCCACCATATAATTGTTCAAAGCAAATACTTCCTGTTAATGATAATGGCATCTTTTGGGCAAATTGTTCACCCAAATAACCAGACAAAATCAAAACGCCTTTTGAATGGGAAGAACCTGACATCTGAACTTCTCTTTCAATATTGACAATTCCACTTTTTCCAACATACGTATTAGCCGTAATTTTAGCTGGTTTCCCAAATGAATAATCTCCAATTGTCATAACGGTTAGACCATTGATTTGACCAACTTTATAACCTTCTGTTTCAATCAACAATGTTTCTTCTTGAATCATTTGCAAATATTTAGCATCGTATTTTTTAATTCTGTTGACACGTTCATCTAGTGCCTTTTGGATGGATTCTTTGGTAATCACTTTTGATTTCCCAATTTTGGCCCAAGTAGATGCCTCTCCAATGATTTCACCAATTTCACTAAATTGCGTAGAAATTTTATCTTTATCCCCAGACAACTTAGAAGAAAATTCAACCACTTTTGCTACCGCCTCTTTATCCAAAGGTAGCAACTCCTCTTGGTCACAAAAACTTTTGATAAATTTGGCTAATTTCATCACATTTTCGTTTGTTCTAGGCGCCGATTCTTCAAACTCAACTTTTATTTTAAATAATTTCTTAAAGTCTTCATCCATATTTAACAAAGTATGATACATATTAGAATTTCCAACCAATAATACTTTTAAATCCAAAGGAATTGGCTTTGGCTTCAAAGAAATCAAAACCATTGAGTTACGTTGTTCTGCTACATTTTCAATCGCCAATTCTTTTACACGTAACGCTTTTTTTAATGCTTCATAGCAAGCTGGATTGGTAATCAAGTCTTTGATTTGAAAGATAATATATCCGCCATTTGCTTCATGAAGTAAACCTGGTTTCAACATCATATAATCGGTTTTCAGCATTCCATAATGGTTTTCATATTCCAATCTTCCAAAAATATTATTATATGAATAATTCGTATCCATAATAACAGGCGCACCTTCTAATTTACTATTATCAATAAATAAATTGACACGATAATTTAACCAAGGTTCTCTCATTTCTTTTCTTGGTACAGCATTATTCTGTTCTGCAGAAGCTTTTTGCTCTTCTTCTGATACCAAAAAACAATCGATATTTTTCAAAATATCTTTTTTGACACCATCCAAATAATTGCTAATTTTTTTATTTCGTTTGTAATTCGACTTCAAAGCATTAATCTGCATATTAACCGTCATAAGTGCCACATTGGATTGCCAGTTCTCAATTTTTTTATCCGATTCTTTTTCAATACTTTTAATATCCGATAATGCCGTAAAAATCATTTCTTGCACTTCAGACGATTTTTCTTCATATTGGATTTTAATTTCTTGAGGCAAATTTTCAAATTCTTCTTCTGGAATCGTTTTTCCTTCGTAAATTGGCATCATGTAAATTCCGTTATCTGTAGATTTAATTTGAAAGCCTTGTTTCATAGTTTTATCATTTAATTTTTTTAATAACGTTTCTCTTTTAATTTCAAACTCTTGTTTGATGATTTTCTTTTCTTTTTCAAATTCATCATTGTTAAACGTTTTTTTAATATCTTTACGAATATCTTTTACGAAACTTTCCATATTTTCTTTAAACACTTTTCCCTGACCTGCGGGAAATGAAATCGCAATTGGTTCGTTTGGATCTTCAAAATTATAGATATAACACCAGTCACAAGGTGTTTTATCCTTTTTGGCTTTTTTTTCTAAATATTTTTTGGTGTACATCGTTTTTCCAACACCAGATGGTCCCTCTAAATATAAATTATAACCTTTTACATCAATATCTACACCAAATTCAAGTGCTTTTATGCCTCGATCTTGTCCATATACCAAATCTGAAGTATCTTCAATTTCTTTGGTTGTTTCAAAACCAAAAAAATTTGGACTACAGATATCTTTTAAGTCTTTTGGTAATAATTCATGTTCATTATTTCTTCTCATTTGTACTCCCCCATATTTTTATTTTATCTTGATTTTATTTTATATCAAATCAAAAATTTTTTCAATCATTTTTGCAAATTATTTACATTTTTTGACATCAATATCGCATTTTCTGTCGAATGATAATAATTTTTACGAATGCCGATTTCGAAAAATCCTGCTTTTTCATATAATTTTCTTGCTAAATGATTTATTTCATTCACTTCAAGGAAAATCGTCTCGATTTTATTAGTTTCTGCAATTTCAATGATTTTATTTAAAAGAATTGTGCCAACACCATTTCCTCTTTCTGACTTTTTGACAACAAGATTGAGCAATTCCATTTCTGGATTTGCCATCATAATTCCTACAAATCCAATAATTTGCGTTTCTTTTTTAGCAACAAAATAAATTTTATTTTCTCCCATTAGTTCAGATTTTAAAACAGCTGGTGTCCAAAAATCATCAAATTCCGAACACAAACAAGTTTTTATGGTTTCATAATCTGCCAAAGTCATTTTTGAAATTTCGATTTTTTCCATTCTCATTTCTGTTTTTCCTTCATTCTTTCCGCTTGGGATTTTCTCAAATAAAGTGGAACCAGGGTATCCGCATTTTGCAAATCTTTTTTGAGATACTTTTGATAAGCAATTTTTCCACCTAACCCAGCTCTTTGTTCATTTTCCGCAGAAAACTCTGCGGTTGGAATTTCCTGCTCAATCAGCTTTTTATGTAGCATAGCGCCATCTCCAAGACATATAAGATGATTGTATGTTTTTAATTGTTCCATAATTTTAGCAATATCATCTGCCATTGATTCTTGAATAAGTGACCAGGTTTCATCAAAAATTCCGCAATAAACTTGATTGTTTCGAGCATCGATTAAAACCGCTTTCGTTTTTTTAGAGTCATCCATTCTGGCTAAAGTTTCTAGTGAAGTAACACTTGCCAGCGGAATCTGATTTACTTCTGCCATTGCTTTGGCACTTGCCACTCCAATTCGAATTCCTGTAAAAGAACCTGGACCTGTACAACACGAAATTAATTTTATTTCAGACAAAGCTACATGATTTTTGGATAAAATTTCCTCTACCATTGGCATTAGATTTTCCGAATGGGTTTTTCCGTCATCCAAATTCATTTCATCTACAATCACTTCGTCTTCCAAAAGCGCAACACTACATATCTTACTGGCAGTATCTATCGATAAAATTTTCATAATAACTCCTTTTTTTATTTTTTACTGTATCACAAAAACGTTAAAAAGTCCACTTAAATCAGTAAAATCAGTTTTTAGTCTTTTCATTTTAATACATATACATTTCCTGGATTAACCGCAAAATGAGGTGTATAAATCACCCAATCGGTTACATCTTGAACGGTGTACCAGTTTTCGTCTCCCTCATGAATTCCTTTTACCTGATAAGGTTCTTGCAATAGCTTTGCTTTAAATTTATCGCCTTCAAACGCAATGCATTCAAACCAAATATGTTCATAATTATTTTCATCATCAATGGGAAGACCAATTTTTAGTGTAATCTTATTTTCTTTCTCAGCTGAAGCTTTTTTCACAAAATCAAATCTTTCTTCAGCAAGTTGCTTCATGCGAGCAGTTTCTTCGTTGCTGATGAAAAAGATAGGATTATCCCCCCATTTATCATTAAATTCAGAAACTTTAGTAAATTTTCCTTGTTTCTCATCTTCCTCACTTTTATAAACAAAAATAATGCTTGTTTTACTGTTATGTCCATCTTTTCTGTCCGAAATGTTTCCCAATTTTAAATTTTTATATTCGCTTAATCCATTTGTCCAAGAAATATAAGTAGCAACAACAGGTTGCTTGTTCGACAAAAGTCCAATATAAGCACTTTTCGGATTATTTTCCTTTTTGTCAATTAAATAACTGGCAAAAGTTGCAATTAAATGGTAATGATTATTATAGTTATCTTTATCAGATTGTAAAATTTCAAGTTCTGTTAGTCCACATCTGCAAAGTCCATGCGTATGTAGCCATACTTCCCCTTTGTCGCCAGATACTGCTTGCACAGTAAATAAATCATTAGAACCTGGTAAAACTTTTGAATCAGCCGTCATTTTTACCCAAGATGGTGGCATTATCTTTTCTGCGCTTTCATCCATAACGCCTAACAAATTAGGTATCATAGCCACAGCAATTTTTAATTGAAGATGATAAGATTTTTTTGAATCTTGATTGAATTTCATAAAAATGGTCAATGATGTATTAGCATTTTTTAGCTTTTTCAATTCGTCTTCTGAAAAATAATAATTTTTATTTAAGTACATTTCTGGTACTGAAAATTTAGAAGGGTAATAGCCAATAACATATTCTTCTTTTTCATAACTTAATTTTATTTTTCCTGGTTCATTTTCTGTTAATTTATGTTCTTCTATTATTGTTACCCCTTCTATTTTAGCAACTCTCTCACATACACTATCTAATAGTTCTTGACTAGGATTTTCTGGCACAACTTGCATATAAGATTCCGCTTCCCAATAGCCTAAAGGCTGTTCTTTAAACTTTTCCGTTTTATTTTTATTAAAAAACATAGACATTCTCCTTTTCATTATTTCTCTTGATTATTGTATTATTATAACACGCTTTTTAAAAAAAGTATATAGAAATTGTCAAGAAAAAATAAGTCAAAAAAGTATTTTTAGGTTTACCTTTTTAACTTATTTTTCAATGATTTATCCGTTATATTTCCAATGAGCGTAATACGTTACATCTGATGTAACGCTTGTGTTGCTATCAATTTTAGTGCCACCTACTGGATTGGTGTACCAACCGTCGAAGGTATAGCCTTCACGGGTTGGTGTTGAGAGCGTGCCGAGAGTTTCGTTGTATTTTTTTATTGCAGTTGTAACATTAAGTGAACTAGTTTTACTCACCTCTAAAGAATGAATATATAACTTACTATCTTCTGACCAAACAACTTCATTACCTGCTACTTCTTTACTCCATGTATAAAATACAAATGCATGATGTCCGTAGTTATATTTTGCAGTAAATGTATGTGTAAATCTTTGCCATTCTGTGCTTAAATTAATATCTATGCCTCCTTTTTGTTCATGTCCTAGTCTAAATTTATCTCTAGGAGTGTCTGATTTTACATAGACACTCCATGTATAGGTTTCTCCATTGTTTAACTCGTCCATAGGAAAATAAATACCTGAAAATTTATCTGCACCTGTAAATTCTAAGATTTTTCCATCGATTGCAGAATTATTTCCTATAATCGTACTTGATTTAAGGTAAGAGGATTTTGAATAATTATTTGGATTAGAAGCATTAATTGCTAAGTTATTTTCCAAGTAGTTCTTATCAAAAGTTACCATATAATTATTAATTTTCCAATGCGCATAATACGTTACATCTCCCGCAGGCACAGTCGTACTACTCGAAATCTTTGTACCTCCACTTGGCGCCGTGTACCAACCGTCGAAGGTATAGCCTTCGCGAGTTGGAGTTGAGAGAGTGCCTAGAGTTGAGTTGTAGGTTTTTTGAACAGAGGTTGTATTGAGTGAACTTGCTTTTGTCAATTCTACTGAGTGAACATATAATTTATCTCCCAAATTCCATGTAGAACCTGTTCCATATCCTGCATAAAATATAAATGCTCGATTTGGTGGAGGATTACCTGTTACTGTAAAAGTATGCGTAAATCTTTGCCATTCTGTTGTTAGGTCTACTTTTTTCTCTCCATACCATTCACTTCCTATATTTATTCTCGTATTTTTACTAGATTTTACATATACACTCCATGTGTAAGTAGAACCTTGCTCAAAAGCTGGTACTCCAAAAGAACTCCAAACGCCACCTCCAAAATCATCAAAAGTAACTTCTAAGGATTTTCCATCAATTGCTTCATCATTTTCAATAACTTGCCTATCTAATATTCCTACATTAACTGTCCCACCACTGGATGTTAAGAATGGAGCAGAGTTTGTACATAAATTATTCTCCAAATAGTTCTTATCAAACGTCACCGTATAACTATTAATTTTCCATAATGCGTATAACGTCACTTTTGTGCTTTTATTCATGAAAATTCCTCAAAAAAAAATAGTAAGTCAAAAATAATTCCCATCCTATTTTTGACTTACTATCAAATGAGCTTAAAAAGTATTCCAAAATATTAATTCATCCAAACTTTTTCTCTTTGCATGCATTGCACTTGGTACTTCATCTTCAGCTGGATAACCAAAGGGCAATAAATTCACAATTTCCAAATTATCTGGAATCTTCAATATTTCTCTTGCCTTAACCGGATCAAAAGAAGCAACCCATGTGGAACCTAAGCCCAATTCCGTAATTTGTAGCATCATATGTGTGGAAACAATACTGCTATCCACTATTCCCTCATCCTGCCCATCATATTTTCTTTTCCACGATTCTTCCTTTTCATAACATACAACCAAAATAACTGGTGCATCAAACGTAAATCTAGTACATTCTTTTAATTCATTGATTGTATCTTTATCTGTTATCACCAAAATTCGTTGTGGTTGAAAATTGCAAGCCGTTGGTGCTAATCTTCCTGCTTCTAACACAATTTCAATTTTTTCCTTTTCTACTTCTTTATCTAAAAACTTTCGACAAGAATATCTACTTTTAGCTAATTCTAAAAATTCCATCATTCCTCCTTAGGCAGTTTCTTCTTTTTTGGCAGTTTTCAACTTCTTCTTATGCTTGATTGGTTCACGTTTTTTATTTTCGTCAATCTCCAATTTAGGCTGTTCTTTTGATTGCACTGTCTCTTTCGTAATCATACATTTTACGATTTTTTCATTGGACGGAATATCATACATAACATCTCGCATGATTTCTTCAATAATTGAACGCAAACCTCTTGCGCCTGTATTTCTTTCAATTGCTTTATCTACAATGACTTCTAAAGCATCTGGCTCAAATTCCAATTCGACACCATCTAATTCAACTAATTTTTTATATTGTTTTACAAGCGCATTTTTTGGTTTTGTCACAATATCAATCAACGCTTCTCTTGTTAAACCATCTAATGTGGCTGTAATTGGAAGTCTTCCTACGAATTCTGGAATAAGTCCAAATTTTAATAAATCTTGTGGCAATAAAGATTTAAAGATTTCAGTTTTATTTATATCTTTTTTACTTTCGATTTTAGCCCCAAATCCCATTGATTTTTGACCCACTCGTTCTTTGATAATATGCTCCAAGCCTTCAAATGCGCCTCCACAGATAAATAAAATATTCGAAGTGTCAATCTGTAAAAATTCTTGATGTGGATGTTTTCTTCCTCCTTGTGGTGGAACCGAAGCCACAGTTCCTTCAATGATTTTTAACAAAGCCTGCTGAACGCCTTCTCCACTCACATCTCTTGTAATGGATGGGTTTTCAGATTTCCTTGTAATTTTGTCAATTTCATCAATATAAATAATTCCTTTTTGCGCCTTTTCCGTATCAAAATTGGCAGCTTGCAATAATTTTAAAAGAATATTTTCAACATCTTCCCCAACATAACCTGCTTCTGTTAACGTAGTCGCATCTGCTATGGCAAATGGCACATTTAGGATTTTCGCCAACGTTTGAGCAAGAAGCGTTTTTCCACAACCAGTTGGCCCAAGCAACAAAATATTACTTTTCTGAATTTCTACATCGTCCATAAATTCTAAATTATTGATTCTTTTATAATGGTTATAAACGGCAACAGACAAAGTTTTCTTTGCTTCTTCTTGCCCAATTACATATTCATCTAGAATTTTCTTAATTTCAGCTGGTGTTGGCATTTCGATTTGTTCAACGATTTCTTCTTCATCATACACTTCTTCCTCGATGATATCTTGGCATAGCCCAACACATTCATCACAAATAAATACACCACTTGGTCCAGCAATTATTTTTTTTACAACTTCTTGTGGTTTCCCACAAAAAGAACATTTTATATTTCGATCTTGTGTTTTTGGCATTCCTAAGCCCTCCTAATTTCTTTTATCTAAGATTCCATCAATCAAACCATATTCTAATGCTTGCTGTGCTGTCATGTAGTTATCTCTTTCTGTGTCATTTTGAATGGTTTCTAGACTTTGACCTGTTCTATCGCTTAATAATTTATTCAACTTTTCTCTGGTTCGAACCATGTGGTCAGCATGAATTTTAATTTCTGTTGTTTGACCAGAAAGTCCGCCACCACCAATTAATGGTTGATGAATTAGAATTTCAGCATTTGGTGTTGCAAAACGTTTTCCTTTTGCACCAGATGCCAATAAAACAGCTCCCATACTAGCTGCCATCCCAATACAAATCGTCGATACAGGGCATTTAATATAATTAATCGTATCCACAATCGCCATTCCATCGGTAATTGAACCACCTGGACTATTGATATATAAAGAAATTTCCTTATCTGGATCCTCTGACTCCAAAAACAACAATTGTGCTACTACTAAACTTGCTGATGCAGAATTTACATCTTCTGCTAAAAATATAATTCTATCTTTTAATAATCTTGAAAAAATATCGTATGACCTTTCTCCTCTGCTTGTTTGCTCGATTACGTAAGGTACTAAACTATTTTCTATCATTTGATTCCTCCTTGTATTTTATAATAATATTATTACTATATACCATATTCATTTTTTTTTCAAGCTTTTAAAGAAAGAAATTTAAAGTTTTCGGGAATAAAATCATCGCAAATTTTGACATAATTTTTGATTCAAAAATAAAAACGCTTTCTTTTACAAAAGCGTTTTAAAATATTATTTTTTACTACTCTTCTTTTCTTCTTTCCCTTGTTTTTCTTCTTTAGTTGTAGATTTTTTAGTTGTCTTTTTTTCCGTCTTTTTTTCTTTCTTTTCGCTATGATTGTGTCCACAATCGCATTCATCTTCTTTTGCTACAACTTCTTTTACTTTAGCATTTTCAATAATAAATTCAATTGATTTTTCTGATTTAATGCTATTTTCAATATTGGTTTTTAATTCTTCATTTTTCATCAATTCGTCTTCTTTTCTACCATAAGCAGTTGCTAGTTCTTTGATTTTCTCTTTGATTTCTTTTTCGGTTACTTCAATTTTAGCATCTTTTCCAACTGCTTCTAACACCAATCTCATTTTGACAGATTCTGTTGCAGGCGTTTCGCATTCTTTCTTATAATCTTCCATCGTTTTACCAATCATGCCTAAATATTGTTCCAATTTCATACCTTGGTAAGCTAGACGATTGTCCATATCTTGTATCATACCTTCTACTTCTGCTTCAATCATACCAGATGGAATATCAATTTCTGTAACGTCTGCGACAGCTTTTACCGCTGATTCTTGCAACTCATTTTTGCTTCTTGTTTGGTTTTGTTCTTCTTTTTTCGCTTTGATATCTGCTTTTAATTCTTTTAATGTATCAAATTCGCTGACATCTTTTGCAAACTCATCATCAATTTTTGGTAATTCTTTTTCTTTAATCTCATGAACTTTTACTTTAAATACAGCATCTTTTCCAGCTAACTCTTTTGAAAAATATTCGTCTGGGAATTTTACGTTAATATCTTTTTCTTCCTCTGTTTTCATGCCAACTACTTGGTCTTCAAATCCTGGAATAAAGGTATTGCTTCCCAATTTTAATTCATGATTTTCTGCTTTTCCACCTTCAAATTCTTTTCCGTCAACCGAACCACAAAAATCAATCACAACGGTATCTTCTAATCTAGCAGCTCGATTGGTTACAGTTACCATTCTAGAATTTCTATCCGCCATATGGCTTAATTCGTGTTCTATCGTCTGTTCTGTTACTTCATATTTATTTTTTTCTAATGCAATTCCTTTATATTTTCCAAGTTTTACTTCTGGTTTTGTTTGTACAATTGCTGTAAAAATCAAATCTTTGCCTTTTTCCATTTGAACAACATCAATTTCAGGACGACTAACAACGTCTAATTTTTCTTCTTTGATTGCGTTATCATAAATTTCTGGCACAATTTCATTGAATGTATCTTCATAAAATATTTCTGCACCATAGAATTTTTCTACCATGTTCATTGGAACTTTCCCTTTTCGAAATCCTGGTATGCTAAAATATTTTGCATTTTTCTTATAAACTGTATTCATCCCTTCTTCAAATACTTTACTATTCACTGTAAATTCTAATTTTAATTCATTTTTGTTCTCTGTCTTTTCAACTTTAACACTCATTTTTATTCCTCCAAAATTTTTTATTTCATACAGTTTTATTATTATATCATAAATATTTTAAAAATCAAGTGTTTTTTTGAATATCTGAAAAAACTTGACTTTTCTAAATTTTGTGATATAATTATAATAGAAGATTTTGTGTATTTTTTAATACTAATTAGAATTAGGAAAGCTTTTTCTCCTAGACTTCTTAGTTAGTCACTCGTAAACCTTAGCATTATTTTACAATTTCATTTTATTAAAGGAGGAATTTTTATGTTACTAATTATTGGAGCAATAACTTATGGAATAGCAAATAGTTTGCTTTTCTGCAAAACTTATCTTAATAGGAATATCAAAAAAATACCACTGGAACATTTTATATTTCTTCTTGGTTGTATTTATATGATATCTTTTTTGGGCCTTATGGGTATGATTGCCATTCCAGCAAACGGTATCTCCCTCATTTCAAATGTCATAACGCCTAGCATTATGCTTATTCTGGTTACTCAATTGATACTTGAATCAATTGCCAGAACAAACATACAACGGATTGAAATTCTATCATTATTATTAATGCTTTGTTTTATGGCATTTGTAGCAGATCAGCAAGTATTTTTCAGCAAAAACATACAAACGGAACTTCCTATAACGCATATCGATTTTCCTGAAACAAATGATATACTAATTGTTGATACCTCTCAACCAGAGTTTGTGTCTACGGATATCTCTGTTTTAGAAAAAGTTGACTTTGAATTGCTCTCCAATTCAAATGGAAAAAAGATTATCCGTTCTCACAGTTGTGGTGCCATTGTTATTATTGATCATGAACGTATTGTAGCTTATCTCAATATCAAGAAGATTGATTTTACAGCAATCAATGCTTCTGAGCTTCTGTTAAAAAATCCGAGAAATCTCGGACTTGTAGTAGATGACAATGACATTCCATATTACAAATATGCACTATTGAAACATGATTCGTTTGGAAGTTATATCGTTGGAAAATACGCACTTTGTAATGCCTTAACATTTGAAGTGTCTTATTTTGACAAACTCCCCAATTGGGCGAAATAATTTGAGTAAAATATACAAAACCGGCTCTTTCAAAAGAGTCGGTTTTGTATTATTTTTAATCTCCCAAACACATGCCAAGTTGCCTAGCAACTCGAATTAATTCATGGTCTAATGGAATTGTACGATTTTTGCTAGAAGCATCACCAATTTTAGCTTCTCTTCCAACTACTTCATCCAAATCAACATATCCCATTTCTCCACCTTTGTAAGTTACTAATACTTTAAAAATTCCTTGCATCGCAAGTTCCATTGCTTTTACACCATATCTGGTTGACAAAACGCGGTCAAACGAACTTGGCGTTCCGCCTCTTTGGACATAACCTAAAACAGTATTTCTGGTTGTCATGCCAGTTAGTTTTTCAATTTGTTCAGCAACAACTTCACCAGCTCCACCAAGGCGAACATTATCTAATCCTGCTCCATCGTCTAATACTTTTTTAATCGTAATTTCTCCATCTTTTGGTTTAGCGCCTTCAGAAACAACAACAATACTGAATTCTTTGCCGTTCGCTTTTCTTCTCTCAATTTTTTCGATGACTTTATTCATATCATAAGGAATTTCTGGAATTAAAGCAACATCTGCCCCACCAGCTATGGCTGATTCTAGCGCAATCCAACCTGCATATCTTCCCATTACTTCCAAGGTTAATACACGATGATGCGATGTAGCAGTTGTGTGAAGTCTATCCAAAGCATCCATAGCAACAGATACTGCTGTATTATAACCAAAAGTAGTTTCTGTGTGTGCTACATCATTGTCAATTGTTTTTGGCACACCAATACAATTAACACCTTTTAGACAAAAATCTCGACTAGACTTTTGTGTTCCATCTCCACCTAATGTGAAAATACATTCAAAGCCAGCATTTCTAATATTTTCAACACATTTATCTGATAAATCTTGATACTCAACACTTCCATCTTCTTTAACTACTTTATAATGGAAGACATTTGTATTATTAGAAGTACCAATAATAGTTCCACCCTTGTCCAAAATTCCAGAAGCATTTCCGTTTGGCTCTAATCTTACATAATCGTTATTTAATAAACCTTTATATCCTTCAATGTATCCATAACATTCAATTCCATGTGTTTCCGCTGTTTTAACTATTGCTCTGATAACTGCATTTAGTCCTGGAGCATCTCCACCATTTGTTAGTATTGCAACTTTTTTCATTCTTTTTCCCCTTTCAAGTGATTTTCTGTTTTTATTATATACCTATTCTTATTTTTTTTGCAAGTAATTTGAAAAAATAGGTATATTTTATTTTTCAAAAATGACATGTAAAGTTTCTGGCAAATAACCCTTTTTATATAAAAATTCTTTTACAGAATTTTCATCTGTATTTTGAATTTTTTTGTTCCAAATGGCCTTAGCAGAATTTATTTCGTAAGCTTGAAGTTCTTCTTGATGTTGTGCGATATATTCTTCCAGCAAAGTTTTGGTAATTCCTTTTTGGTATAATTTATAAGTTATTTCTTTGATAGAAAGATTTTTTAAATGGATAAATTCTTGTACACTTTTTTGAATATAATTTGCGTCATTAATATAATTTAATTCTTTAAAATAGGCAATGGCGTCTTCTATCATATTGGGGTCTTCTTCACTAAATTTTTGTCTAATTTCTTGCTCAGTTCTTTTTTTATATAATATATATTTTATCATTTTAGTTCGTAATTTATCCATTTTTTCTGCTTGTTCAAAGTTTTCCATAAAGTTCATAAAAATTTACTTCCATTCTTTTTTATTCTTCGTTTTCTTCTTCTGTTTCATCAGTTGATGTTTCTTCTCCTAAGGCGTTTTCAAAGGCTTTGGCAAAATTGTCTCTGACTTTCTTTTCAACTTCTTCCATAATTGTTGGATTTTCAATAAGGTATTTTTTTACATTTTCTCTACCTTGTCCAATTTTCTGATTATTATAACTAAACCACGAACCAGCTTTTTCAATAATGTCTAAATTAACAGCCATATCTAAAATATTGCTTGCTTTAGAAATTCCTTCTCCATACATAATATCAAATTCTGCTTCACGGAATGGAGGTGCTACTTTGTTTTTAACAATTTTGACTCTAGCTCGGTTTCCTTTGAATTCTCCATCTTGTTTAATGTTTTCAATTTTTCGAATATCCATTCGAACAGATGCATAAAACTTCAAAGCTCTACCACCTGTTGTGGTTTCTGGATTTCCAAACATAACACCAATTTTTTCTCTTAATTGGTTAATAAAAATGATAACCGTTTTGGTTTTATTGACAGCACCTGCTAATTTTCTTAAAGCTTGGGACATAAGTCTTGCTTGTAATCCCATGTGTGAATCTCCCATATCACCATCGATTTCGGCTTTTGGAACCAAAGCAGCAACAGAGTCGACAACAATAACATCTAAAGCACCGCTTCGTACAAGTGCTTCTGTAATTTCTAAAGCTTGTTCTCCAGTATCAGGTTGAGAGACAATTAAGTTATCAATGTCAACACCAATTTTTTTGGCATAAACTGGATCCAAAGCATGTTCTGCATCAATAAAAGCGGCTTCTCCTCCCATTTTTTGTGCTTCTGAAACAATATGTAATGCCAACGTTGTTTTTCCAGATGATTCTGGTCCATAAACTTCAATAATTCTGCCTCTTGGTACACCACCAATTCCCAAAGCTATATCTAATCCTAAAGCACCTGTTGGAATCGCTTCGATTTCCATTGCTTTATATTCTCCTAATTTCATAACGGAACCTTTTCCGAATTGTTTTTCTATTTGGCTCATAGCTACATCTAGAGCCTTTCTTCTTTCTGAATTTTCTGACATTTTATTTTCCTCCTTCAAATATTTGTTTGATAAAACTTCTGTTTGCTTTATTATATCTTTAATTCTTTTTTTGTCAATACTTTTTTGAAAATTTTTTCAAAAATTTGTTTGCTATTGTCGATACCATTTTTCAATGTTACCATATAGATTAAATGCATTTGCTTTGATATTTCCGCACCAAACTTTGATTATATATAACCACATCGGTATCACGGTATAAACCGATATATGGCGCTTCTTCTAGATAAATATCGTATAATTTGTTATAATTTTCATATAATGCATTTTCATCGGATGTGTTTGCAATTTGATTCATAATCGTTGTAATTTGTTCATTGGAATAATTGGCTAAATTTCCTTCTCCAAAAAAAGTTTTTAGACTTGGTGAAAAACCACATTCTATGCCAGTTAAAATAACGTCAAAATTTTTATTTTGTAAGGTGATATGATAGGTTTCATTATTTAGTTGTTTAACCAATACTTCAATTCCAACATTGGCTAGCTGTTCTTTGATATTTTCTGCAACGGCTAGTCTTTTGGCATGATTTCCATTGACAAATAAAGAAAAAGATAATTCTAAATTTTTACCCTCTATGTTTTTTCTCCATTTGTTATTTTTATATTCCCAACCTGCACCGTATTAAAATTTGAGCAGCTTCTTCTGTGTTTGTCTGAACAGATAAATCTTTTGTATAAAGCCAATTTCCCATATCCAAACTAAAGTTAGAAGACACATATCCTGCCCCTAGGCAACTGGCTACGATATTGTTTTTATCAATCATTTTGCTAATCGCCTTTCTAACATTTGCATCGGCAAATACTGTATTTTGCGTGTTGAATGTTAAAAAGTCATAATTTCTGGATTTATATTCTATTTTTTTATAACCAATCGAACCAATATATTCTTCCACATTTTCGATTTTTACATCGATTAAATCGATTTCACCATTTTTGAAAGCATTGTATAATTCTCCTGTGGAATTATATAAGTTGATGTTAATTTCCTTTGCCATTGGACTTTTGGAAGAATCCCAATACAATTCATTTTGCGTAAGTTTTATGACATTGGAATCAACTGTTGCAATTTTAAACAAACCTGTCCCAATGGGAGAAATATTTTTCTCAGATGTTGTAAATTCTTGTCCTGCATAATGATTGGCACTCAAAATCGGAAATGTGAGATGATATTCAAAAAAATCCGTTGGTGCAGATAATGTCATCTTTAAAGTAGTTTCGTCAATGACTTCTAATCCTACAACAGCGTTTAAATTATTTGCGTAAATAGTATTAAATCCACCATTTTTAATTAAATCTACTGTGAATTTTACGTCATTGGATGTAAAACTTGTTCCATCTTGCCACAAAACGCCATGGCGTAATTTGATGACATAGTTTAAATCATCGGTTTTAGCAATTTCTTCTGCTAAACAGTATTGTATTTTGTAGTCTTCTTTTAATGTTACCAATGGTTCATAAATTATTTTACTGATTTCCTGCACATTGCGATTATTGCTTAGCAATGGATTGATGGTATCAAAATTAGATACAGCCAGTCTTAAATCTGTCTGTATCGTAGTAACCGTAGAAGTTTGGTCTACTGTTTCATTGGTCTGTGCTTTATTGTTTTGGCTCATTTTGTAGATTCCAAAACCAATGCATCCCATTACAATGATTATAAATATATACTTTAAAATATTATTACCCAATTTAATCACCTGCTTAACACTATATATCATTTTTCATCAAGTTTCAAGAATTTTTTAGAATTTTTCATATTTTTTTAAAACTTGGAATACAATTTAAAAAATGAAGCTAGAATTTATTTTAATGAATTGCTTTTTAAACTAAAAATAAAGGATGGGATGGATATGTTTATTTGTCATATTAAATTAAGTAGAACGAAATTTTTTAAAGGTGTTTTAGCCATTATGGCTATTATTTGTATGGCGCTTGCTGGTGTGGGAATTTTCAAAATGTACAGCTCCAATAAAGAATTTGAGACATTTGACGGGAATTGTATGCCTTCTGGCGAGATAGCCTATTTAACTGATGAAAATTATACCAATATTTTAAAACAAGTTCACGAAAATTTAGAAACTTATGTTGGACAAAAAATTTGTTATACAGGATATGTTTATCGCGTAGCAGATTTGCCAGAAAATCAATTTGTCTTGGCAAGAGACATGAGTTTAGAGCCTACCAATCAAACTGTTGTGGTTGGATTTTTATGCAGTTTGAGTAATGCTTCGGATTTTGATACATATTCTTGGGTAAAAGTAACTGGAACAATTGAAAAAGGCAACTATTTTGGAGAAATTCCTTGTATTGCAATTGAGCAAATTGAAACAGTGGAACAACCTGAAAATTGCATTGTGCCACCACCAAGTGAAAACTTCATTCAAACTTCTGTAATTTACTAAAAAAGGCAGGTTAAACCTGCCTTTTATTCCTCTGCCAATTGCCCTTGTAAAACTTTTATGCTATCTTTGTAAGATTGTAAAATTCCATTTAATCGTTCGATTTCTGTTTTATTGTCTTCAATTTGTTGATTATAATTTTCCTCTAATGCATCTAATTCTTCATCGGATAATTGGTATAAATATTCTAAGCTATTTTTATCCAAATCAGCTAAATTTTTAATGGGTTCTTTTGCTGTTACAGCGGTTGGTACCGTAATACTTGGTACTTGTGTAACAATCGTTTCTTCTAGTAAAGCATTATTATTTTTGCCAAAAATATTAGCAATCCATTTAAAGAATTTGGTTAACAAGGATTCTTTTTGTGGTAGGATTAATTTATTTTTTAATTCACTTTCTTCTTTCATATACTTCTCCTATCTTTCAAAACTTTCGTCTTTTTCTAGGTTTCCTGCGGATAATCGCTTGTAGCCTTTCAAGATCTTAGACATGCTAGCAATTTTCTCTTTTGTTTTTTCAATCATCTCCTGTAAAATTTGAAGGATGAAAAATTTATCTTGTACTTTTTCCATTTTTTCTAGGCGCAAAACTTTATGTTCATTTACTGCTCCACCAAGCAATTCTCTAATTTTTAAAATAGCTTCCAGAATATTAGCAATATCATGTCTTTGATTTTTATTGATATTTCCAGCTAAATAAGTCGCTACTCCAATTTCTCGTAAAACTTCCACCTTTTCTAAAGATTCAATAAATTGTATAAATTTATTTTTATAGCGATTATGTGTGTTTGCCAATAATTTCATGTCAATCAACTCCAAAGCTTCTGAAACAGGGAACGCCAATCTTTCTGGACGGTGTACAATTAATCCTACAAATTTGTCGATTAATTCTAAGATGTCACCTTCTTTTTCGCGTTCATAGTTAGTAGGTTCATTATAACGATTATATTCGCTACAAATTTTACAAAAAGTCTCATCAAATCCAAGTGATTTTAGAAAAATTTTATCTTCTTCTTTTTCTCTTTTGATTCTCTCTATTTCTTTTGGGGAATTCGTTCTTTTAAAAGCATATACCAAACATGCTGTTATCACTTGATTTTTCTTTACATCATCAAGATTCATTTGTTCCATAAATAATCGTGCAAGTTCTGCTTTTACAACAGAAGTTGTATCAAAAAAGACATGAATCGCATGTTTTTGATAGTAACAAACAATTTTTATTTTTTTAATTAATTCTTTTTCCTCTAAAATTTTCTGAGCAAATTGATGAATCTCAAATGGTTCCACTTTCGGAATAACTTTTGGTTGTTCGCCTAAAATTTCTTCAAAGAGTTCTTCATTATTTTCTAATTCATCATACAAATTTTCTTCCAATCGGTCAAGTCTAGATTGAATATAGCGTTCTTTTAGAACTTTAAATTTTACCTTGTCCACAAACTCTTGCAAATCTTCTTCCGATAACATTTTTTTAAGTTCATTATAATAATATAAACCGTCGGCAAGTTGATCATTCAGGCGTTTATAATCTTTTTTCCAAGTATCTTCTGTTGCTAAGGATGGAACAATTTTTTTTAATTTTAGCAATTTTCGCATTTCGCGTTCATCTTCATAATGTTCCTTTTTATACTGAATGTATTTTTCTTTCATTACTTCAATATCTAATTCGTTCATAATTCCCTCCCTATTTGCTCTTATAAAATTTTCATTTTTATTATATCGAATATAATTTTAAAAATCAAGAATTGTAACACAAATGCAATCATTGTAACCAAAATGTAATATAACTCATATAAAAAACGGCGCCACGCATTTTGCATGACGCCTAACGAATGAATTTTATTTCATATCATATCCTGACCGACATACCGATACCTATGATACATACCAGACAAGAGCCCCAATATGCTATCACAAATATTACCTGTCCGATTGTCTTCAACCTTTCCTTCATGTCTCAAGCCTCCTTTTGAAATAAAATTTTTATACGTTACAATTGTATTATATCATATTTAACATAAATTGTCAATGTTCATTGTGTATCTTGATTATAATCACTACTGTTTATGACCATCCTTAAAATTTCTTTCAATCTTTCGTCTTGCTTTGTCAAATACAAATAGCCAACCAAAGCTTCAAATGCAGTACTCATGCTATAGTCAGCAACATTAGCATTTTTAGCAACATGATGATTTTGTACATTTCTACCTCGTCTTACAATTTCTTGTTCTTTTTCAGTTAATTCGTCGTGAATTTTTTTTAGCATGTTAGCTTGTGCCTTTGCTTTGACAAATTTTATCGATTCACAATGCAATTTATGAGGTTTAGCATTGGATTTATTCACCAATTGCACACGAATAAACGTCTCAAAAATGGCATCTCCAATATACGCCCATACCAAGGGAGATAGCATATTGACTTCTTCTACTTCTTTTTTTCTTTCTATCCATTCCAATGTTTAAGGTTCCTCCAAACTAATTTTTCCAAATTTGCAATTTCTAAAATCCTCTAAAATGATTCTGGCTGTTTTTTCATCGTCAATATTTCCGCCTGAAATGAGCGCACCTCTTTTTCGACCAATCGCTTGCATTAATGCATAAATTGAATTCTCTTCTTCTTCAAACTTTGACCATTCTTCTGCTGTAATTTTATATCGTTCTAAAAGATTTTCTCTTTTTATTTTCATTAATTTTTTCAATAATTCATAGGCTACATCAACACGTTCTAAAATATCATCTTTAATGGTTCCTGTAAAAGCTAGATTTAAGGCAACTTCTTGACTGTCAAATTTAGGCCATAAAACCCCTGGTGTGTCTAACAATTCTTGATTTTTGGCAATTCGCACCCATTGTTTTTGTTTGGTAACACCTGGTTTATTCCCAACTTCCATAGACGTCCTTTTGGAAATTCGATTAATAAAAGAAGACTTTCCAACATTGGGAATTCCTAAAATCATAATTCGAATTGTTTTGTTCATTCTTCCGCGTTGTTTTTGGTGTTCGATTTCTTCTAGCATCATTTCATCTATTTTTTTGAAAACTTTCTCAATTCCTTTGCCTGAATTAGAATCCGTCAAAAGCGTTGGTGCTTCTTTTTCTAGATATTTTACCCAAGCTTGGTTTATTTTTTCGTCTGCTAAATCGCATTTATTGAGTAAAATAATTTTCTTTTTGCCTTTGGTTAATTCCTGAATGTCTGGATTTCTACTAGAAACTGGGTTTCTGGCATCCAATAATTCAATAACAATATCGATTAGTTTTAAATCTTCTAAAATTTGTTTTTTGGTTTTTGCCATGTGACCAGGATACCAGTTGATGTTTGTCAAATTTTGTCCTTTTTCCAATATTCTCACTTCCTTTTTATTTTAAAAAATTTACAATTTCAGTTCTAATTTTATCTATTTCATTTCCAGTAGCTAAGCAAGTATTCCATCCATATTTATTTGCTACTTTTATATTTTCTGTTGTATCATCAATAAATAATATATTATTAGGTAATAATTTTGTTTTTTCTAAAACATTCTTATATATCTCATCATTTGGTTTTTGTATTCCTAATTGGGTTGATAAAAATAGATAATCAAATTTACTTAAATCTAAATGTTCTCTTAATTGTATAACATCAAATTCGCTAATATTTGAAAGAATGCTCATATAACAGTCTTTATTTAATAAATTGCTTATTAACTTAATAGTTTCTTCAAAATATGGTACATTGTGATTATAATGTAAGTATGATTTTTTAAAGTCATCAAAACTTGAATTTGAGCCTGTTTCAATCAATTTATTTGTTATAAACTTTTCAAAACCTACTCCATTTAATACCCAAAATTCATTTAAATGGAATATTTCTAAAAGCGAGTTATATTCAATAGGTTTCATATCATCACAAACTTTTTTTCTTGCTTCTTCTACAGTATATTTTTTAGAATCTCCATCTTGAATAACATGACCCCAATCAAATCATATTAATTTATTTTTTTTCATTTTTTATTCTACCTAATTTCTTCAAAAATCTTATTTTATCTTATACTGATTTCGATCTGCTCTTTCATCAAATTTTCGTTCATATTTTTCATTTTCAAAATACCAATCTGTGTTCCTGTCAGCTGGATGAAACCTGCTTTTTTGAATAGCTACATCAGCAAATACTAAAAATGGTATCACAATTCCCAAAGCAGAAATCATAATAGAAGTCGAATCTGTAAAAACTAAGTTTTCTGCTTCTGTTGATACATTGGTTAAACTGTTATAGACAATCGTCCCAAAATATGCTGCATACATGCCAAAATATAAAGTTGTTGCTACAAGGTTTCTTCTTATAATAAAAATAATACTTGGTATTGTCAAAAACAATAAAATAATCTCTAGTGTAGGATTAATTGGTTGACAAATAAAATCCACACTCATCGAATACATCAATGAAACAATGACTCTAAAAATCCAATAAATCACTGCCAAAATTACAATAAAATAACTAAATAAACTTTTCATATAAACTCCTAACCTAAAAAAATGCGATCTGTTCGTTTTCAATAAGCACAATGCTTAAACTTCAGATCGCTCAAAAAAATCTATCCAATTTATTTTTTATGAAATATTATAATCGCTTACTTTTTTATAAGCATATACTGTTGAGATAGCAAATACAACAAGTAACACGATTCCATTTGAACTGGTTCCAGTATGTGGTAAAGTTGAACTGTTGGAAGCTGTATTTGTGTTGTTGTATGTGCTCGCTGTATTGGTTCCATTTGTCGTATTGTTTGTTGTAGAAACAATTGGGGCAATCGAATTTGTGTTAGTGTTAGTATTCGTGTTTGTGTTAGTATTATCTGTAGTAGATGTGTTGTTCGTTGCTGCTTTGATTGTAACAGTATTACCCTCCGTAGCAAAGGAATGTACATTACCTAACAAAACAAATAGTAAAGCAATCACTGCCATGCTGAATAAAATTTTACTTTTTCTTACATTTTTTAACATAATTTATCTCTCCTCACTTTCAATTTAATATTATTATAACATATAAAAATTTTAATGCAAGTTTTTTTTACATTTTTTTCAAAAAAATTTTCAAATGAAAATTTTCTCTAAACATTAAACTTAAATAACACAATATCGCCATCCTTCATCACATATTCTTTTCCTTCGGAACGCACTAATCCTGCCTCTTTTGCCTGATTCATAGACGACTCGGATTTCATAAAATCCGCAAAAGAAATCACTTCTGCTTTGATAAATCCTCTTTCAATATCCGAATGAATTTTTCCAGCAGCTTGTGGCGCTTTTGTGCCATTTTTTATGGTCCACGCTCTTACTTCAGGTTCTCCTGCTGTAAGAAACGAAATTAATCCTAATAACTCATAACTCGCTTTAATCAATTTATCCAATCCTGATTCTTCTAAACCTAATGCTTCTAGCATTTCAAGTTTTTCTTCCGCTTCTAAAGTACTCAATTCTTCCTCTATTTTAACACACAATGAAATCACTTGTGCTTTTTCTTTTTCTGCATATTCTTTCACTTTTTTCACGTTTTCATTAGCTTCTGGATTTTCAATTTCACTTTCATCTACGTTTGCAACATATAAAACTGGCTTCATTGTAAGCAAAAAAGAATCTTTTACAATTTCTTGTTCTTCTTCAGAAAGTTCTAATGTTCTAGCACATTTTCCTGCTTGCAATGTTTGTTTTACTTTTTCTAATGTGTCAATTTCAAATTGATATTTTTTGTCACTTTTAAGCATTTTTCGAGTTTTTTCGAGCCTCTTTTCTATTGTCTCCAAATCTGCAAAAATTAATTCAAAATTAATGGTTTCAATATCTCTTACAGGCGCTACACTTCCGTCTACATGCACAATATTGGAATTTTCAAAACATCTGACAACTTGCACAATGCTGTCTGTTTCACGAATATGAGACAAAAATTTATTTCCCAAACCTTCTCCTTTACTCGCCCCTTTTACCAATCCTGCAATATCTACAAATTCTACAACTGCATGGGTTACTTTTTGCGGTTTGTAAATTTTTGCTAATGTATCAATTCTTTCATCTGGCACCGCTACCACACCAACATTTGGCTCAATGGTACAAAACGGATAATTCGCACATTCTGCACCTGCTTTTGTAATGCTATTAAATAATGTACTTTTTCCAACATTTGGAAGTCCTACAATTCCTATTTTCATCTATTTTCTCCTATTTATTTTATTCAAAATTTTCAATTTTATGTTTGAAATTTTTGAATAATTTTTTTCTTATTTTATATCATAAGTTATTCTAATTTTCAAGAGTAATTTTCAATAAAATCCAAAACAAAGAGAAGGAGCTTGCTGCTAATGGTTCGCAAGCTCCCCCCTCTACTTCATTTTACTTCCAGGCAACTATAGTAAATTTGTGCCTTTCAAACATGATAACGGTCTCCTTATCAAAGATAAGATGACACCTTTCTGGCAACTGCAGTTTCTTAACGTCTGACGCATTCACAAAAATAGCGTCCAATTTATCACCTAACGCAATTTCCAGCTTGGGATTTAATTCCCTCAGCTGAGCTAATAAATCTCTCCTTGCCTTATCCTGCCCCTTCTTTGATTGCCGTTGCTGTTTACATTTCATGCTGAAAAACCTCCTATATTTTGATAACATAATTATATTACAGTTTTATCATTTTGTCAATCTAAAATATTCATTTTATCCTTTTCATGTTCAATAATCTTATTAATCGGTACGCCAACTGCCGTACAATTCGATTGTATCGATTTTAAAACAATACTTCCTGCGCCAATTTTTACATGGTCTCCAATTTGAATAGGACCGTAGAATTTTCGTTCCTGCTCCCACCAAAACATTATTTCCCAACTTTGGATGCCTTTTGATGCTATCCTTTCCAGTTCCACCTAATGTTACTTGATGATAAATTGTACAATCATCACCAATTTTAGCTGTCTCACCAATCACAATTCCCATACCATGGTCCATAAATAATCTTCTACCAATTTTAGCACCTGGATGAATTTCAATTCCTGTCAAAAATCTTCCGAATTGTGAGATAAACCTTGCTAAAAATAACAATCTTTTTCGATATAAAAAATGACTGATTTTATAAAATATCAAAGCATGAAATCCTGGATATAACAACAATACCTCCAAGATTGTCCTAGCTGCTGGGTCTTTTTTTTGTATATTTTTTGCATCTTCGTATAATTCTTTAAAACATTTTAACATATCTTATCACCCTTATATTATATGCCAATTGGAGAAGAATGTTGAAACAAAAAAGGCACAGAATTCGTGCCTCATTTTTCTTAAAATTTTAATTTTTCTTCCACATAGTTTGCCACTTCTTCGATTTTAAGGCGAACTTGTTCCATCGAATCACGGTCACGAACCGTTACACAACCATCGTTTTCCGTTTCAAAATCAATGGTCACACAAAATGGCGTTCCGATTTCATCTTCTCTTCTATAACGTTTTCCAATCGAACCTGCTTCGTCGTAGTCACACATAAAATGTTTGGTAAGTTTTGCATATATTTCTCCTGCTTTTTCACTTAATTTTTTAGACAATGGTAAAACAGCAACTTTATAAGGCGCCAACGCTGGATGCAAATGTAAAACCGTTCTCGTATCGCCCTCTGCAATTTCTTGTTCTTCATAACTATTGCACAAAAATGATAATGCCACACGGTCACATCCCAAAGATGGCTCAATACAATATGGAACATATTTTTCATTTTTCTCCACATCCAAATAATTCATATCCTCTTTTGAAAATTCCATGTGTTTACTCAAATCAAAATTCGTTCTATCTGCAATGCCCCAAAGTTCACCCCAGCCAAACGGAAACTGAAATTCAATATCCGTTGTCGCATTACTGTAATGTGAAAGTTCAGCTTGTTCATGGTCACGAAGGCGAATATTTTCTTCGTTCATGCCAAGACTCAACAACCAATTTTTACAAAATTCTTTCCAATATTTATGCCATTCCAGATCCGTTCCTGGTTCACAGAAAAATTCTAATTCCATTTGTTCAAATTCACGGGTACGGAAAGTAAAATTTCCTGGCGTGATTTCATTACGGAACGATTTTCCAATTTGCGCAATTCCCATAGGAAGCTTACGACGCGTTGTTCTAAGCACATTTTTAAAATTCACAAAAATTCCTTGTGCCGTTTCTGGACGCAAATAAATTTCTGATTTCGCATCTTCTGTTACCCCTTGAAAAGTTTTGAACATTAAATTAAATTTTCGAATATCAGTAAAATTCGTTTTTCCGCAATCTGGACATGGGATTTTGTTTTCACCAATAAATGCAATCAATTCTGAATCGCTCATTCCGTCTGCTATCATGTCTTTGCCGTTTTCGTGAGCCCATTCTTCGATTAATTTGTCAGCTCTGTGTCTAGTTTTGCATTCTTTGCAATCGATGAGTGGATCACTAAATCCGCCCACATGACCCGATGCCACCCATACTTCAGGATTCATCAAAATAGCACTATCTAACCCAACATTGTATTTGGATTCTTGCACAAATTTTTTTCTCCAAGCTTTTTTGATATTGTTTTTTAGTTCCACGCCCAAAGGTCCATAATCCCAAGTATTAGACAAACCTCCATAAATTTCAGAGCCAGGATATACATATCCTCTTGCCTTGCATAAATTCACAATTTTCTCCATTGATTCTACCATAAAAAAACCTCCTTTAAATCGAATGATAGAAAACAAAAATCGCCCTCTATCATCATTTCAAAATAATGATAGGGACGAAAAATCTTTTCCGCGGTTCCACCCTAATTGACATTTGACAAATGTCCTCTCTTACCTCATTTACTCCAAAGCTCCAAAATATATCGATTATTGCTTAGTTCCCACTCTCCTAAACTCACTAAAAATAATATTTGATAAATTTCCTCTTTTTCAACGTAAATTTTATATAAATAATTTTACCACTTTTTCCTTTTTTTGTCAATCCTTTTTTAAAATTGCTTAAAAAAGGCTCTAAAACGTATTTTTCGAGACTTACGCTTATTTTTAATGGTTTATGTATACTTTCCATCAAAAGCCACCTTCTCGTTTTTTTCAGCGCTTCATTTAAAAACTGCTTTTTCTGATACCCTACTTTTTTATCCCTCTAAAAAATTCGGAAAAATACTTTAAATCGATTTTTCTGCGATTTTAGTCATTTATCATTATTTTTTTAAAATAATGGCTTAAAATTGATTTAGGCGTCTGAAATCATTTGTAAAATCTCTTTTTTTAATTCTGCAATAATATTTTCTTCTTTTATTTTTCGAATAATTTCTCCTTTTTTAAAAAGAATTGCTTCTCCTTTTCCTCCAGCAATGCCAATATCTGCTTCTCTTGCCTCGCCTGGCCCATTGACAGCACATCCCATAATGGCAACTGTGATATCGGCGTCTAACGTTTGTAAAAATTTTTCTATTTCTTTGGCAATCGGAATCATGTTATATTGAATTCTTCCACACGTTGGGCAAGAAACCAATTTAGGACTTTTGTTGTATAATCCACAATTTTTCAAAATTTCTTTGACTACATAAATTTCCTCGACAGGGTCATCTGACAAAGAAACACGCATCGTATCTCCAATTCCTTCTCGCAATAATACGCCTAAACCAATACTTGATTTAATCGTTCCACTAAATGCTGTTCCTGCTTCCGTGATTCCTAAATGGAGTGGATACGGAAATTCTCTTGCTGCTTTTTCATACGCTTCAATACACATTTCCAAATTAGAAGCTTTGAGTGCAATTACAATATTCTCGAAGTCTAATTTTTCTAAAATTCTTACATGACGTTTCGCACTTTCAATCATTGCTTCACTGCATGGCTTTCCATATTTTTCTAATAATTCTGGTTCAAGCGAACCACTATTTACTCCAATTCGAATGGGAATCTGATGTTTTTTACAGGCTTCTACTACAGCTTTTGTTTTTTCTTCATCCCCAATATTTCCAGGATTAATTCTAATTTTATCGACGCCACTTTCGATTGCTTGCAATGCAATTTTATAATCAAAATGAATATCTGCTACCATCGGAATATGGATTTGTTTTTTGATGGATTCGATTGCTTTGGCATCTTCTAAATCAAGGCAAGCTACTCGAATGATTTCACAACCCGCTTTTTCTAATGCTAAAATTTGTTTTACGGTTGCTGAAATATCTTTGGTTTTTGTATTGCACATGGATTGAATGACAACTTTATTTTGTCCTCCTATTTGAACACCTGCCACTTTGATTGATTTGGTTTGGGTACGTTGGTACATGATGATTCCTCCTTTTTTTTAATTCTATCATAGAAAAATAGAAAAATCTATAGAATCTTTTTATTTTTTCAAAAAGAAAAGATTATCCTACTAATTTAAGATAACCTTTCTCTTTTCATTTTTATTTTATGAAGAACACTTCATCTACTCCCATTTCCAGAAAATGCTCTTCTTTCTGGATTTGCAAGAATCCGTATTCTTTAAAAAGTTGAGAATCTTGCTCAATTGGCGCATCTAACACAAGCAAGATAACTTTTGTGTATTTTCCTCCCTGCATATATTGTAGAAAGCAAACCCTTGCTGTTAAATCGTTGCCAGCAAAATCAACAATTGCAATTCCTTTGCTGTTTAACGCCTCAACCGTTTTTTCTAAAAGGGTTAAATTTACCCGCTCATTGTCTTTTGTGGAAAACGAACTCGGATGCGATTTTGATAAATATTCTTCTACTATATCCTCAAAACTTATGACTGGATAATCAGAAAAATGTTTCTTACAATAGGCTGTTTTTCCTGTACACCCGCCATTAAAATTAATAGTTTCTCTTTTTCGTCTCTCCGAAATACTTCTTCGGGATTAAAATGCGTCTTAACTTCACCGCATTTTTTTAAAAATGGATATTTTTGACACAATTGTTCCTTTAATTCTTCATACATATTTTTTTCTCCTTTTTTATAATATACTTATATTTTAGCATATTATTGCCAATATGTAAAGTTAAAATGCTATAGTTTCATAGGCTGTTATTTTTTTAGCATTTTTCGAATCGGAATTTCTAAAATTAATTCGATGTTTCGAAAAATATATAATACCTGAAATAGGAACATTTGCTCTTTATTCATGTGTTGATACGTTTTATGATAATAGATTTTGCTTTTGTACAATTGTTTCATTTTATGATAATAGCTAAGCGTTTTTCCAATGGTTTGACTTTCATAATGAATGCATTTGACGTCATTCACGCTGACAATTTTATAGCCTTTTTCTTGCAATTTCTTTGCTAAAATATCTTCTTCGTAAAATAAAAATACGGTTTCATCAAACATTCCAATTTCTTTGAAAATAGGATATTTAACAATAAAAAATGCTCCTGAAATCGCTTCTACTTCTAGTAAATCTTGCGCATATTGTTTTTCTGAATATTCGCCTGCACGTAGTTTGGGATAAAAAAGGAGTTCTAACAGTCGAGTGGAATGAATCAAATCTAAAAAAAAGGTTCTGATTTTCCAACTGCTTCTGCGAATTGGTTGTAGGTTAGGATGATACATTCTTGGTGCTACAATGGCTATTTTTTCATCTTTTTCTAGAATTTCTAAACATCGGTCAATGGCTGTTTTTTCAATTTTGATGTCTGCGTTGGAAATGAGGATGGCATCATACGTTTCACCGATTGCTTCTAAGTGTCGTATTCCGAAATTATTTCCATAGCTATAGCCTCCATTTTGGCCAGATTGCAAAATAAGGACTTTTTCGTTTTGAACTTCTTTAAGGAGGCGCATGGTATTTAACTCGGTTGACGCGTTATCTACGACCACAATTCGCTCAATATTTTCAAATTCTCGAATTTGTTTAACATAGTTTATGGTTTCTTTTGCATTATTATAATTTACAATAATTGTTGCTAGTTTCATCGCTTTTGTTTCTCCTAATTTTGACTTGCAAAATGCCAGGCATCTTTGCACATATCTTCAATATTTTTTTCAGCTTTCCAGCCAAGTTCACGTTCTGCTTTGGCTGGACTTGAAAAACAAGCCGCAATATCGCCTGGTCTTCTTGGCGCAATTTTATAATTGACTTTAATACCATTTACTTTTTCAAAATTTTGGATAATATCTAAAACACTATAACCCGTTCCCGTTCCAAGATTATATTTACAAATGCCAGTCTCTTGACTAATTTTTTCTACTGCTTTTAAATGAGCTTTTGCTAAATCCACCACATGAATATAATCTCTAACCCCTGTTCCATCTGGGGTATCATAATCGTTTCCAAAAACACTTAGAACAGGAAGTTCTCCTTTGGCTACTTTTAATATATAAGGCATTAGGTTATTTGGGATTCCGTTTGGTTCTTCGCCAATAAAACCACTTTCGTGAGCACCAATTGGATTGAAATAGCGTAAAATTCCAATGCTCCAAGAATTATCTGAAGTGTAGACATCTTCTAAAATTCTTTCAATCATATATTTTGAAGTGGCATATGGATTGGTAGTTTTGCCTGTTTCAAAGGTTTCGTCAACTTGTGGTTTTTCTGGCACGCCATAAACAGTAGCGGTAGAACTGAAAATGATTTTTTTGACGTTATGTTTTGTCATAATTTTTAATAAATTTAAAGTCGTTCCTAAATTGGTTTGATAATACCAAATTGGTTTTTCAACTGATTCGCCAACTGCTTTTAAGCCTGCACAGTGAATCACGCTGTCAATGGCGTGCTCTGAAAATATGGTTTCTACTAATTTGTCATTGGCACAATCTCCGATATAGACCTCCATTTCTTTCCCTGTAATTTTCTGAATTTTGTCTTTGACTTCTAACTTGCTGTTGCTTAAATCATCGATTACAACTACTTCGTTTTGTTGATTTAATAATTCCACACATATGTGAGAGCCTAAAAATCCAAGCCCTCCTGTTACTAAAATTTTCATGATAAACTCCTTTCTTACTCTTTTTTATTTTAAATTAGTTTGCTCTATTTTATAAAAAACGATTCTGGTACAGATGGCATATAATAGAAATTGTATGCCTAAGGTAATAGCGCATGAAATCGTTGCACCATTAATTTGCATGGTTTTGACCATTGCGTTGGAAACAAAGTAAGCGACAATTGCTGTTGCTAGGTAAATAACAAATTGAATGAAAGTGTCGCGTGTTGTGGTTAATAATATGAGATTAATATAGGAAATTCCATATAAAATGTAGGTTGCTAAAATGACGCTTAAATTCATTCGATAAGCCATTAAATTTTCGCCATAAATGAAACTTAATACTTCTGGTCCGATCAGGAAGCCTAAAGTGGTTGCCAATATTCCAAATCCGATGACTGCCATTTTGATTTGGAAAGCAATTTTTTTGAGTTCTTTTATTTTTTTCTGTTCATAAAATTCCTTTAATTTTGTTAAATATGGCATAAATATTAATTGGGTAAATAAATTGATGATGGTTGCAGGCATCATGATGTAACCAAAAATGGCTTGAATATCTTCTGTTAAATAGTTGTCAATGGCATATTTGGAAGCATTGAGCACATAAATTCCAATGAGTGAATTGGCAAATACAAAAAATTCGGATTTGAATATTTGATGCACATGCGTTCGGTTTACTTTTGTTCCAAAATCAATTAAGTTTCGGCAATTTCTTTGAAAATCAAAAAAATACATGACTAGGATATTGAGAAGAATCATACTACTACATGCCAAAATTAAATTGTGGGTTATGGCATCGATGCTTAAAAATAGCAACAATCCGCCAATCGATTTAATCGTAAGAGATTGCCCTACTTTGTATAAAAATTCATTTTTTTGCATAATTCCATATAAAATTTCACTCATGGCTTCTGTGGCTTTGTAGCAACAAAGTAGCAAAAAAATGCTGGATTTATACGCTGTATATTGCTTTATTATTACAAACAAAATGGCAAGAATTATCATGATAACCGAAGTGATGATTCGGCTTGCGATATAGTCTTTGTCTTTTATTTTGTTTTCTGTATCAGTTACTTGGCAAAGCCTGCCAGAATAGAGTCCAATGGTATATAAAATGTAGGCTGTAGCCCAAGCAATTGAGAAAATTCCTGCGTCTTGAATTCCATTGATTCTTGTTACAATTACTAGGAAAAATAGTGAGTTGAATGAATTGAATCCTGTTCCTAGCATGTTCCATATAAAATTTTTTAAAAATATTTTTCTTTGGCTTGTCATGATTTTTCCTATCTATTTTTAATCTTTGTTTGTCTCATAGATTGGTTTGAAAATATATAATCCATCTTCTTGATAAATTTCTTCAAATGGCATTTCATAACCACGTTCGTTGATGTCATTTTTTACAATAATATAGTCAATTTTTATTTTTTCTAAATCCTGATAATTTAACCAAATCATGATATTGTCGGGTGCCAATAATTCTACTTGTGTTTCTCCATCAATTAAACTAATATTCAAATGATGATAACGATTATAAATCGGTTTTTGCGATGTTGCTTTTTCCCCTAACAATAATTCATACAATTCTAGATTTGGATATACATTGGTTGAATTAATCGTACGAATTCCATTGGCAACCATGTAGTTGTTGATGTAAATTCCAGTATCATCGCCAAGCCACAAAGCTTCTGGTTCTTGCGCTCGTATTTGAGCAAATGTTTCACAAATTGGTTTTTGGTAAATAATATCTGTTGTACGAATTACTGGATTGACTGTTAATCCAGTTAACAAGGAAATTCCCATTATTCCATATAATGTCATATTTTTTATGGTTTCATTCTTAAAATGAAATATACCTAAAATGACACTACCAAATGCAAGGGTTGCTACTATTTGTTTAGCATAACCATAATATTCTGGGACAACACATGTTGCAATCCCTTGATAACTCATATAAGCAATCCATAAAATCGGCAATGCATAAGTCATCTTTTTGGATATCCATTGACTTTCTTTTGAAAAAGTACTCATCCAATAAATCAACATATAAATCTGTAATGTGCCAAGTGGAATGGTTGCTCTTGAGGCAGTTGTCATTGACATTAAAGTACATTTTGCTAATATTTCTGGAAATCCCCATTTGCACCAAATTGTCAAAAATAGGCTAATGGCAAGTGTCGGAACAAAAAATTTCCAATGTTTTTTATCCTTTCTGTTTTGAAGTAAAAATAGAAAGCCAAGAAATATTGGTAAAGGATAAAAGGATAACATGCTAGAGGCTTCACAAGGATTAGGCGAACCATCTTTAATAGCAAAAAATAGGTTGTAAAAATAGGCATATAAAATCGAAGCTCCTCCACCTGTTTCTTGACGCTCGCCTGGATAATCGGTTCCCATAATAGCTGAAATCGTATCACCTGATAGCATGAACCAATGAACTAACAAACCAACTACACAAATACATGTAATTCCAATGACTGCTATATCATATTTTTTGATTTTGTAACCATTTTGAAAATTTTTTATCATCATCCAAATAAAAATCGCTAAAAATATATAAGCAAATGATACTTGCCAAGCTGGATATAAAACAAAAATGTAAGATGTAATGGCTATTATTTCTCCAAAACCACATAAGGCTTTTATTTTCTTGCTTTCAGTTGTCATAAATTTATTGATGAGTAATAGAATAACTTGTCCCCAAATTAGCGCATCAATGCTGGAAGTTGAATACCACCATTGAACTGCACTTGAAAAAGTAATCATCAACATTCCACAAAGTGAAATTTTTTTCTTTTGATTGGTCAACAATAAGCACATTTCGAATGAACTAAGCATTAACACAATCAATTTGAAATACCAATAAAAACTAAATCCTCTATCATTCCCCAATAATAGAAACATTATTTCAAACGGTTTCCCAACCATAACAATATCTTTTACTGGCGCACTAATTAAGGTAAACATATCAGTTGTTGTTCCGCGTAATTTATTAGAAAAATAAGCAAATGGATTTTCACCCTTTTCTTGTGATAAAATATACATACTAGAAGTCGCCCATTCATCCGTTCGAATCATTCTAGCGATTCCCAATAAAGGATGAAATCGGTTATCATCTGAATGAGGTTGGATTTGTTGATGATAATTTACAATTGAAGAACCAGACAACTTAAATACCATAACAAAAAGCAAAAAGGCCCCAGCCAATTTATATCTTTGACGATAAATGAATTCATACAAATCATTTATTTTAATCACAAAATGCAAACCAATAAAACAATACCAATAATACCAAAACAAAACAAATGCACAGAATTCAGTTCTTAGTGCCTTAGACAGAAGAAAGAAAAAGAAGACAGGAAGAAAATAATTATACTTTAGCACTTGGTAGGAACAACCTTG
>OFHM01000217.1_pt1 | contig 53115 bp, 54 predicted proteins | sample 1521311 | NCBI WGS metagenome assembly OFHM01 (sample SAMEA3504083, study PRJEB24116) | mouse gut metagenome | biome: mouse gut; feature: mouse-associated habitat; material: faeces | place: Denmark | collected 2011 | reverse complement strand
AAATACAACGAAAACAGCTATAAACTCGCATCAGTTATTTGTAGACAATTCCTTATTATGAATACCTGGTCAAAGGCAATCTTCTGGAAGCAATCAACTATCTGAAGCAGTTCCCGGAACAGGCCAAACGCTGCCATCGGTTCCTGGAAGTCTTTGAGAGGGAACAATATAATACATACGAACCGGATGCCTGGATTCATGGCGTATTGCTCATCTATCAGAAATATTACAGAGATGTCTTCTATCTCTGCATCGACAGGGAAACCGCTGCCGCCAGACTACAGGCTAGACTGGCTGATTTCCTGGGCATTGATGACACAGGCCTGGAACTGTGCGGCCTGGAACTGTGCGACCTGGAGCAGAATCAGCTGGCCGAAGCCTTTCAGCGCAAAGCTATCTCTTCTTAGAAGCTGGCGGAAAATAACTGCTGAGGCTTCTGTCGGAAAAGCCTTGAAACACAGGGAAAACGGCTTTCAGCCCGCAGCAGTTATCTGTATACAATTCCTTGCCCTTAGTGCGCCCCTTTCAGAATCCGAACCAGGGCGTCCGCCATGCCCACATTGTAACCGGCATCGGAGTAGATGCAGTCATATCCGCCCTCCAGTACCAGCGCCAGCGGAAGCTTTCCGGCTGGCCTTCCGATTTTTTCACACAGCGCCCTGTACTCCTCTCCGAAACCATCCCGAAGCACCTCTGCGTCAGGCAGCGCTTTCCGGACTTTACATAAAGTAGTGTCGCTTGCGTAATCCGCCCCCTGTCTTACTACGAAACAGATTGGCGCGGCCAGCTGGTTACAGGTCTCCGCCATTCCCAGCATCTCGTTCAGCACATGCTCCGTGGGCTCCTTCGCCAGTTCCAGCCACAGGAAAAGGGAACGGCCCTTGCCGCCCGCCGCGGACAGCAGTCTCTCCTCCCCGCTGTCTGTGTACAGGGCATACTCTCCCAGGGCTATCTTAGGCTGAGCCGGTTCCTCCGGAATCTCCCGCAAGGCAAGCGTTACTTTCTTCTCCTGGCCCGCTTCCAGCCGGAAGTCATAAATCCTGGCAAACTGGTCTCCGTCTTTGCTGCGGTTGGTGGTGATGATTCGGTACATCCCCGTTTCCAGTTGCAGCGCCATCTCCGTCTCGCCCTCTTTGGGCCTGAGGAACACCGGCTTATTCTGCCCGTCCTCCAGCCTGGACAGGGAAAAATGGCCCCTGTCTTTCAGCGTAAGTCCGTCTTCCGTCTGTAGGATCAATGTCCCCTGGTCTGCCGCTTCCTGTTCCGTCACCGGAATGAACTTTCCTCCGGCGTAATACTCCACCCTCCTGTCCATGGGGTTCATCCTGGCGGGAATCCCCAGGGCGCGGTAAATCTGGACGCACAGCACGTCCCTGGAAATCTCGCTTCCGAGCCCTCCGGTCAGGCAGCCTGTGGGCGTGTTGATCAGGTTGGCATATTCCTGTTCCGGCAGATACCGAACCAATCCCTCCAGCACCTCCCGCAGACATTTAGGATTCTGTCGAATCTGCGCTCTCATCTCTTCGTTCAGGGCATCCAGCAGAGCCGCCCTACAGGCCTTCGGCCGCTCAAACAGCACACAGGGATTGACCAGGCTGGAAAAGAAGATGTCCTCGGGAATGTCCGCCGCATAGGGGGAAGCATAACAGCAGCACTCCGCCAGCACCTCCGCCCTGATGTCCCAGCAGTCATTGGGCTTCAAGGTCTTCAGGGCTTCCAGCTTCCACTTTTCACTGCCGTACCTGTCCGCAAGCTCCATTGCCCTCCCGGCAAAATCCCATTCCAGGAAACGGACGATTTCCGTCATATTCCCCCGGGCCTGGTGCAGAATCTTGTCCACAAGCTCCCTGTCCTCCCCGTGGAACCTCTTCAGGACGCGCTCCGCCTCCGGCTTCCGGTAAAATCGCTCCATCCGCTTCTGTCTGATTTTGGTCGCTTCCGCCAGCCTGGGGTTTTCCTCTGCCGGCTGATCCGCGGTGCTTTCAGCGGCTGCGTCCGGCCGGTTTTCCGGGTTGTCCGTGTCCTTCACCGGCGCTTTCGGCGCGTGGAAATCCACATCCCGCCACTGCTCCAGTCCGGGCATTTCCTTCCTTATGATGACGGTACACTCCCGCTTTCTGCCGTCCCCTGTGGAAATCCCTTTCTCGTTGCCGCTTCCCGCGGCGCCTTTCTCCGCGGCAGCATCCTCTGCCAGGCCTTTCCCGGCGGCATTTTCCTCTTCGGCTGCCGTCACGGCAGCGCCACTTTTGCTTACGGATTTGTCTTCCAGCAAAGAGACCTGGCACTCGCCGTAGCAGACCTCCCCCTGACCGTCTTTTCCGTAGGCGGACACCCACAAATCCCCCCGGCCGGTTTCCAGCTTCACGCTTCCGAAGGCTCCCCCGTCCTTCTCGCCGCCGGTGGTCAGCGCGGCAATCCTCCCGATTCTGGCAAAATTCAGCAGACTGAACTCCACCCTGGCCCCCGGGACGGGATTGCCCTGTTCGTCATTGACCCGTACGGTCAGTTCCACGGTATCCGCATACAGTCTCAGCTGGTTGACCTTGGGGGACATATCCGGGCTTTCCGTGGTGGCTTCCAGCGCCTTGTCCTTGCTGAACCACTGGGAATAAATCAGCATGGCCCGGGAACAGGGTTCCACGAACCATCCCCGATCCAGGGCATCCTCCGGTTCACAGGCCCCCAGGAAGTGCCACTTTCCGTCACACCAGGCTTCCACCCAGGCATGGTTGCTGTCGCAGTGAGACCAATAGGGGGAGACCACCTCCCTGGCCGGTATGCCGATGCTGCGCAGGGCAGTGATGCAGAAGGGGGCCTCCTCCCCGCAGCGGCCCTCCGCAGTGCCGTACATGGTCATGGGGCTCTGGGTGCGCATATAGTTGGGCTGATAGGTGGCCTTCTCCAGGCACCAGTAGTTGGCTTCCACCGCCGCCCCGTACATGTCAAGGCCCTCAGTCCGCTCTGCCAGCCTGTCATAGAAGAATCTCCTGGCATCTGACATGTCCTCGTTGTGAATCCTGTGGTGCAGCACATAATTGGCGAAGATCTTCTCCGGCACCTTTCCGGCAAAAGGCCCCTCCCTCCACAGGAACGCCCCATGTTTCGCATAGGCCAGATACATCGCCGCCGGATAATCCAGCACATCGCTCAGGGGCATGGCGCTGTACAGGAACCGGAGCGCCTGTGCTACATCGCTGTCGCACTCCTCCAGCGCCCCGCCGATTTCTGCCAGCTTCTGCCGAAGGAGCGCCGCGCTGTGGCGGTAAAGCCCCCTCTCGCCCTCAGGGAGCTGCCCCGCCTTCTCCTCCAGTTTCTCCGCCCTGTGCTCCAGAAGCGCCGTCAGATTGTGAAAATATTGTGTGATTTCATTACCATACTCTTGTGAAAACATTTCGTCCTCCTTTACGGTCAGTCCATTGACCTAATGTGCAGTCACCCCGAACAGTCTGCTCAGCTGCCGGATGTTCGATGCATCGGGCAGTGCGGAGCCCGTTTCCCTTAGTTAAAGAAACCACACCAGCAGCCCACGCTGATACTACTTGCTTACTACTTGCTATTATAAAAGGAAAGAACTGAAAAAGGAAGCAGAAAAAAAGATGGAAAAGAGAACGGGAGAAAATCGGCAGGATAGCCGCAGAGCAGTTTGTCAAGGGGAACGTGGAATAAATTGGCGCACCGCGCCGCCCTTTTTATGCCGCGAAAGCCCCTTTACAAACGGTAGACTGCCAGAACATAATGGGGCAAGGGGGATTGATAAATGCACTTCTTATCAATTCCCCTTAACTGTGCCCTTTTTAAACTGGAATATAGCGTAAATCTAACGGGCAGCCGATAAAATAAAAAACGACATATGAAATTCAATTCACATATCGCTTTCTGTTTCTTTATTATTATATCTTTCTTTCCCGTCTTTTTGATGTGTTATGATATCCTCTATATTACAGTCAAGAATATAGCAGAGCCTATCCAGCGTATACAAATTTACATACAGATTATGCCTAAGCCTGTGAAGTAAAGATTTGGAAAAATGATAATCTTTATATAGTTTATATTGGGTGATGCCCTTTTCCTGCATCGTTCCCCACAATTTATCATAATTTATCATGTTATTTTTCCTTTTATCCTTGCATTATTAGTATTGTATGTCTATAATTCTTTTATAAACAGGTTCTTATCGTAGACCATACATATATGAGAGGAACAAGGAAATTATGATGATATCAAAAGTCTTTTTTCAACTTGCGAAAACAGAAAAACTATTTGTATCGCATTTTTTCAGTGATGCAAACAGTTTTTCGTCACTTGCCAGAATGTGGATTCGTTCCAAAATTGAGCGAGCCGCAGCGAGCATGTTTCAATTTTGGCGACAGAAACCTAGAGCCGCACCACTGAAACCTATTTTTACTTGTTTAAATTTATACTGATTGTAAGTCAAATTTAATCGTGTTAGTATAAGAGAAGCTAAATTTAAGGAGTGTGACTACATATGAAAAACAAAATCATTGCTATCATTTTATCATCACTATTAGTTGTGAGTATTGGCTTCAATATCTACCAATTTAATAGTAACAATTCATTAAATGAATCTGTAGCTACTCTACGGAATGAATTAGATTCTTTAAAATCGGATATGGATTCTTTAAATAATACGGCAGCAGAAAAAGATACAGAGATTGCAGATTTATCCGCAACTATCACCGAATTGAATGCTGCCATAGAATCATACAAAACTGATATATCAAATAAGGATAAAGAAATAGAGGAACTACAAGCAGAGATAGAAACATTGAAGCAGAACGCAGAGACCAAGCCCCAACCCCAATCCACTGGAGGCACCGGTAGTTCCGGTGGTACTACTACCCAACAGCCTAGTGGTGAAGGCCAACCCTCTAGCGGCGGCTCCGACGGAGGCAACGGTGGCTCCGGTGGTTCCGGTGGAGGCAACGGTGGCTCCGGTGGAGGCCAACCATCTGGAGGTGAAGACAGTGTAGGTTTCGATGACCCAAATGGAATGTTCTCAGACCTTCCAGAAGTAGGTGCTGGTGGCCTAGAAGATTCTGGATATCAATGGGATATAGAATAAACAATTAAGCAACAAACAAGTTTCAACAAGGTTGGTATTAAATCAGCCTTGTTGAAACACTTACACACATAAGTGTATCAAATCGTTGAAATACATGTATATACATCAACAAAAAAACATTAGCACTAATAAGTGTATCAATAACATAAATAGTAAGAAAGGATATTATGGACTTAAATAATATAACAGTTGAGCAACAAATTATAATTGGGTGCTATTTCAGTAGTACCCAATTATAGATTTTAAAGGAGAGTATAAAGAAACAAAAAACTAAAAATGAATTAACATTTAAAAAATTTTCTGATATAATGCAAAAAACATTAGGAGGTTTTCTATGAATATAAAATTTACCACTAATATCTGCGAACTACTGGAACAAGAATATCTTTCCAGTATAAAGAATCTTTCATTATCAGAATTATCTGCTACATATGGACAACCACTTAATAATCTTACAGATTTGTTGGATTTAACGAATATGCTGTATGATAAGGGAATAAAAGATTTATTCCAAAAAGATGAATTTTTGAATATTCCAATCATGGCACATTATTCTTATGATATGAAAGATTCATTTATAATAGGAAACGGTTCACCATGTGAGGAATTTATTCCTCCATATCGTGCTATATCCATTGATAGGGAAAGAAATCAGTGCCATTTATCTTTCCACGCATTAACACCAGAGTATGAAGTTAAAGACAGCGAGTATAAAATAGTCAAAGACCTTTTGCCATTGATTAAAGATATGATTATATAAAACCAATTAAATAATGATTACTTAGAACTAAAAAGATTGCCGCCCTAGGGCGAGAAGCAGAGCAACGGAGTGAAGCGGAGCGGAACGAAGTGCGGAGCGGAACGAGCCGCAGCGGCAATCCAGAGCGGAGCGACTTAGGGGAGGACTGCGAGTATTACCAGTCCTCCTTATATTTTTGTATCTATACCCCCTCCCTCCCCCATCTATCAACCTTTCTGCCAGATACACCTAGCCCCCATATCCTGTATCTGTATTCCCTAATTGTATCCCAAACAGCAAATTGCACAAAATTCTATCGTATGAAATGTGCTAAATTGTTTCTTTTGACAAAAATCAATTTTTTTCTATTCAGCTATTAAGTAGCTTTTTTGCTATGCATTATGTTTGCTTAATATGCGTATTTCCAGACGGTTATATACATATATCCAAATATCTATATGCGTGTCTACTCTCTTGTCAAAATCCCAAAATATGCCAAAACCCGATATATATAGTGTAAAGGACAAGCGCAACCTTTACAAAAAAAGAAAGGAGAAGAAAAGTTCCATGGATAAAAGTATACTTTCTTTTCCAGTAAAAATCAATGGGAAATCAAATTTCCAAAGCAACTGTCAACGAAGCAATGGAGGGGTATTTTGCAACCCTCAAATTAGAACACATCAAATCAGAATATGATGTGATTACAAAAGAACTTTCCAGATTGAACAGCTTAGATAAATTATTAGAATCCACAGACCGGAAAAGAAAAAATGTTCCCATGCTAAAGGAAATGCAGGAAACATTAAAGCAGAAATACAATGACTTGTATCCAGTAGCAGAAAAATGGCTTGGCTATTCTTTTAATAGCAAGCCAGAAAAGCACAAAGCCCTGTTGGTGTATTATAAGGATATCAAGGGGAACAACTTGCAAGATATAATCAATCGTTTGTATCCTCCAGCGATTATCTTTAGTGCAAAGAAAAAAAAGGAGGGTGTACTTGTTCCCCTCTATCTTGCGAGCAATTTACGGCAAGAGATGCATACTGCATGGAAAGGGCAAATTGAGGGCAGATAAAAGCCCAACAAGAAAAGGGTATCCCCGCAACGGATACCCTATTTTTTCATCAAAAAATGAATTTTCCTTTTCTAAAATATATTTAGGAGGTGCAAAAGAAAGGAGAAACAGCATGAAATTGAAGAATTTAAGATTGACGTTGGCAAACGTCAACACAACAACGAGCCGCAAGGATATGGAGGTTGTAGAAACCTCTGTGAACCGTGTCCGCCTTGATGATGGCACATGGGGAAAGGATATTGATTCCTATAGTTTGCACTGCTGTGCAAATCATGGGGATATCATCAAAATCAAGGTAGGAAAGGAACATGCAGCAAAAGTCACCGCCCTAAACGATGCCCTTTCAGATGATGTGACAGTAACTGTTACATTTTCTGGGCTTAAGCTAAAGGCTTATGCCATGAAAGGAAACAACAGTGACTATCCAATTAGTGGAGTTTCCGGCTCTGCATCGGACTTTGAATATAAAGTCCAAAACGAAGTAGATTTTTAAGCAACCATTAACCCAATGATGGGGGATACCGCACCTCCCTCCCCCATCATTATAAAAGAAAGGAAAACGATATGAAAAACGATGCAAAAAAATTAACTAAAGATAAAATAGAGTATCTGCATATTCTACATGCAGGCTGGCGTACAGCTTCGTACTATTCCAGATTGTTCGGGATGGATGCCGGAGACGAACCAGCAGAAATGCAAACATACCTTTTAGAACGGGAGGGAATCACTTTTGTACGGTTCAAATTCCCGTCATGCGATGCCCCCACGGGCAAGGAGTACAGCTTCGGGGAAATAAAGGAGATTATGCAGCAGCATCTTCAATACAGCATCCTCCCCAGCGACAAGATACTCCGTCCATATATGGGCGGCTCTACAATTTATGATATTGTAGAACCTCTGTATATAGACAGGGTAGAGGAATCCAAAGGCATATGGCGCATTGACATTGTATATGTTGATAACCCACTAGCCTATAAATATGTAGCAGAAAATAAAGGAGGGTATTTATTATGAACATGAATGTCTTAAAAATCTATCTACAAAAGATAAAAGAGTTATCAGCACCCTTTTACCAGTCAATGGCTGATAAGTGCAGACAGGCACACCAGAAATATCTGGAAAAAGAGAAAATAAGAATCCAAACGGAACGTGAATCAAAGATTCTTATGAATCAAAAAAAGTTACGGGAGGAATTGTTTGATGTGTTCAGCACATCAAGCTATCCAAAATTGATACCGATACGGACATTACAAAATATCCGCCTCGCATCATATGAGATACAAAATGGGAAAGTTCTTTACTATTTTACAATAGATAAAGAGCAATGCGAAAAAATTGCGCTGACTATATGTAATTCCATATGTGAGGATATGGGCAAGGATATTTTTACATACAGCCAGTATCTGATGGAGAGGTATTTTCCAGAGGAACTGTTGATGATGTATCCCAACTTGTGGTATGGGGTACAGGTCTTAAAGGTGACAGACCAAGAGACCAACGTAAAATTAACAGTGGTTTCCAACAGACCGTTATAGCAAGGGGAAAGCACCTTTTTACAGGTGCTTTTTTCTTATCAGTCAAAGGGCATTTCCTCCTGCCTGTATCCCTCCGCTTCATCAAATGGTGTCTCTGCCCCATCCGGCAGCGGCTGGAATCCCTCGCCCCTGTGCATATAATCATCCACGGATTTATATTCTATTATATTATCTTTCGTGATATGATGGTATACCCTTTGTATGCGCCGCAGGAACGCCCGCCATGTAGCCGCTGAATCTTCCTGCACATTGGGGTACTGTTCCTCGAGTGGGATATTGCTGATAAAGACCACCTTTGTAAAACAGGCTACCTTGTCCGCATATCTGGCTCGCAAGCTGCAATTCGGGTAGCCCTCGCACCATGTAAGAATCTCCGATATCAATAACTGGCTGCGGTATTCCTCAAATATCACCACATCCTGCCCCCTGTACCCATCCCATACTGCATTGCCATTATAATTTGTGATTCGGTATACATTTTCATATCCGTACTTTTCCATATATGTGCGGCTCTTGTTAGTATTCGTTTCACCGAACACATATATACATTCAATGTCACGCCACTTTGATTTAAACTCCTCCTCCCTTAAGGACTGCCTTGTCCTTTCTATATGATTAAGATATTTCATATAGTCGGGGTTCTGCCGCAGTATTTCAGAATTGGAAAGTCCGTTCTCTATCATATCGAATAGGATGGATAGGTCGCTGCGCTTTCCTTTATGCCCTTTCGGCAGTTCCCCCCACTCTTCAAAAGTATCTGCAAGGTTGGTCTCTTTCTTTTCGGTATCTTCCCACTTCCCCTCTTTCCTTATGTAGTTCCGGTTATCCGCTGGCGTACCCTGTGCTTTCTCAATATGCGCAGCCGGAAATTTATTTTTCAATGTAGAAAATTTTATGGGATTCCTTGTCTTGATGTAGATATGGGTATGTTCTGTGCCCTGTTCCCCTACCTCATCACACATGCACCAATAGACCATTGACGGGATGGCTTTTAAAACTTCCTTAATCTTATCATGCCCCATATCCTTATCTTTCGGGTTGTTAATGGTAATCTGCCAGCCCCTAGCCTGTCTGTCCTTGTCTCCGCCCAATATTGCACCCTCCTTTAAGGTTTTATTTTTATCGTACATTCCGAAAAATCATCAAATAATAGGATTCTGTGATTTAAGATTTTCTTATCATCCAATGGAGGGGGATGGTTATAAAACAAAAGAAAGCAAAAATTTCAAGGAGGGAAACAGCATGATTATATCACACGGGAAAAAACTTTCAGCTATAGAGGTAGGAACGGCTGGACTATCCCACGATGGGAGCAGCACATTGCTATGCAATGGCGCAGTAAAGAGGAAACCATATAGATTTTCTAGGATTGTCCTTCATGTGCTGATAGGACAAAGTATACTCACGCTCCATGTGGATGATTTATCGCCAGAGGTCGAGGAGCGTTATAAAGAGCTTCGCAGACGGTTGCGTGAGCAGCATATAGTTCCTATCCATGTGCCGAGTATATTGATATCAGCATACAGCCATGAAACTTTGCATGGCTTAAAATTAAGCTGTGATTCATTCCAGCTTATATCTGATAAAGAAGCATAAAGCAACAAAGGGATTCCCTACCAAAGATATCCGTAAACATACAGCAGCACCCTTTGGAATCCCAGTCTTAAAAGATTGGGAGGATTTTATGGAACAGAAACCGACTCCCCATGATGGACAATATTTCATCATGGGAAACAACAAAATAATCATAAGTGAGCATTTTCGGCAGGATGGAAAACCGTTAATATCCATTCTGGAAAAGGTGATTCTGGATGCCGGAAAAATGCCCGAAAGCCGCATAAATACAGCATAAATCATTGAAAAAAAGCCCATCCTGTGCTATACTATAACTAAGCAAGTGGTATAGAAATCAGCATGGGCTTCTCAATTAAAGGAGGATAAAAAACATGAAGCCCACCACATACAACACTGGATTATATGAAAGATTGTCCTGCGACGATGGATTAGAGGGCGAGAGCAACAGTATAGCCACCCAGCGCATGATGCTCCGTAAATATGCAGAACAAAACCATTTCAATATTGTAGATGAATATATTGACGATGGATTCAGCGGCACAAATTTTGAAAGACCTAGCTTCAAGCGCATGATATCGGACATTGAAAACGGAAAAATAAATTGTGTGATTACAAAAGACCTTTCCCGTTTAGGCAGGAACTATTTACAAGTGGGAATGTATACAGAAATGTTTTTCCCACAGAAAAACGTCCGTTTCATCGCTATTGATAATAACGTGGATAGTGAGAACCAACAGAGCAGTGAATTTGCACCATTCCTTAATATCATCAATGAATGGTACGCAAGAGATATCTCACGCAAGGTCAAACATGCTTTCCGTACAAGGAATGAAGCTGGCGCACACTATGGCGCATATGCCCCACTTGGCTATATCAAAAACCCCGACAAAAAAGGGCATCTTCTGATTGATACCGAAACAAGGTGGATTGTTGAGAAGATTTTTGGCCTTGCTGTTCAAGGACGGGGGGCAGCCAGTATCACCCGGATTCTGACAGAGGAAAAAGTACCCACTCCCGGATGGCTCAATTATCAACGCTATGGCACGTTTGCAAACCACTTTGCAGATGCGCCGCCGGAAAAAGCCTACGCATGGACTATTGCCATAGTCAAGGAAATCTTGAAATCAGAAACCTACATAGGTAACAGCGTACACAACAAGCAGACCAACATTTCATTTAAGGATAAACGTAAAGTGAGAAAATCCGAAAGTGAATGGTGGAGGGTGGAAAACACACATGAAGCCATAATCTCAAAAGAGGACTTCCAGACAGTGCAAGGGATGATAGCAAGCCGCCGCAGGAAACAAAAGGACGGAACAACACAGATTTTCTCTGGTCTGGTAAAATGCGCTGACTGTGGCTGGTCTCTCGCCTATGGGGTGAACAGGCAGAACAAAAACCCTTATGCACATTATCATTGCAGCAAATACGGGCAGGGGTTGCGCCAATGCTCCATGCACTATATCCGTTATGATGTCCTTTACAGTTATATCCTTTCCCGTCTGCAATACTGGTTCAATGAGGTACAGCAGAATGAAAGCCAGCTTTTGGAAAGGCTCTTGAAAAGCAGTGACAGTGAGCGCAGTTCAGCAAGAAAGAAAGCTGCATCCGAATTGAAAAAAGCCCAGAAAAGACAGGCAGAAATAGACGCATTGTTCAGCCGTATGTATGAGGACAGAGTAACGGGCAGAATCACGGAACGCAATTTCTCCATGCTGTCGGACAAGTACCAGACTGAACAGGAAACGCTGGCACAGGCTATAGATTCCTTACAGCAGCAGCTAGCACAGGATATACAGGAATCGGCAGACGCTGAAAAATGGATTGCACTCATAAAGCAGTACAAAGCCCCCACGGAACTGACCGCCGAACTGCTGAACGCACTCATTGAAAAAATCCTAGTCCATGAAGCATCCAAAGATGAAAACGGAAACAGGGTACAGAAAGTAGAAATTTTTTACCGCTTCATTGGCAAGATTGATTGAAACACTTAAATATCCCTGTGACAACAGCCACAGGGAAACACTTCTAAAACAATATCTTTAACTATGTGACACTCCCACTTCCCAGCGGGAGACGGCCTGGCGGGACACACCCAGCTTCTCGGCCAGATTCTCCTGGGACATGCCTTGCTGCTTTCTCAGATCCAGAATTTTTTCCGATAATGTCATCACAAAATCCTCCCTTCGTTGGCCTTATCATACACGAATTTCAGTTGCAATGCCACCACAGGGACTTTACAATGACGCAACAAGACTTTACATGGCTTGATTTGCGGCTTTTAACCTCACCCGCACCGTCCAAAACTCCGTGGGTTATCCTGAAGGCTATCCGAACACTTTCCCCAGCCGCTCGTCCTCCCGGAGAATCTTCTTGGCCAGTTCCCGGTACTTCTCCTCATGGAGATAGGTGTGGCGGAAAGGCTTCACGGAGGGTGCAAGGTCGATGGCGCGCTCGTAGTCTTCCCGATTCAGGCCCAGAGACGCCACATGCTCCCAGAACCCCGTGTCCGTGAAGATAGTGTCCACCCTCTTGTACCGATGGTCCTGCACTCTGCTCATCAGATAGGTGGCAATCCCCACCTGGATGCCGTGGAGCCCCGGCTGCTCCAGCAGCTTGTCCAGGGCGTGGGATATCAGGTGCTCGCTGCCGCTGGTGGGCGCGCTGCTGCCTGCGATCTCGTTAGCGATGCCGCTCATGGCCAGGGAATCCAGAAGTTCTCTTAGAAACAAATCTTCATGAATACTCTTAAAAGGCGTGCGGACAAAGCTGTTTACCGCTTTCTTTGCGATCATAACCGCGAAATCGTTGATGGAAGAATATCCCATTTCTGCTTCATAGGCCCAGTCATAGAGGGCGGTGATCTTGGATACCATATCCCCTATGCCGGAGTATAAGAATTTCTCGGGTGCACTTTTTATGACATCAGTGTCGGCTATGATGCCGTATGCCATGCGCGCGGGGACAGATGTCCTGCGTCCATTGACGGTGAGAGAGGCGCTTGAGCTGGAGAAGCCGTCGCTGGAAGAGGATGTGGGGACGCTTAGAAAGGGGAGCTTGCGCAGATAAGCGGCATATTTGGCCCCGTCGATGACTTTGCCGCCGCCCAGTCCTACAATGATCTGTACCTTGTTGTCGATGGAGAAGGCCAGCTCCACAAGTTCCTCGATTTTGACAGAGTCCAGTTCCCGGTATTCCAGAACCGTGACACCGGCTTCCCGGAGAGAGTCCATCACCTGGCTTCCGAACATATCTATGAGGCCGTTTCCGAAGTAAATGACGGCTTTGTCCATGCCCCCTGAACGAATGTCATTTCCGATATTTTTCAGTGCACCCTTTCCTACCTTCAAGATGGAGGGGATTGCGATATGAGCGTTGTTCATCTTGGTACCTCCTGGCCCGCTTCGGCAGGCATCCAAAGAATATCATATTTATCTCCGGAAAACAAGCGAAAACAGGTAAATCAGCAGGTAAATCCGAAAATAAAAGTTTCACTGTGGGAAAAATCATGTTATAATATGACTATATTTGTGGCAGGAAACGGCCGAATGGTCATCTGCCATGTGCGTTTGCTGTGCATATGGTATAATGTTGACATGAAAGAGCATCAAGTCAACCTCTGATTCCAAATGCGCTGGAGCGCATGAAATTATGGTATAATGACCTTATTCCCGGCAGGGGACGGCCGAATGGCCATCCTGCCATGTGCGTTGCTGTGCACATGGTACAATGTTGACTCAGGGGACTATAATAACCTCATTCGAGGCATGAACAGCCGGATGTATGGCATGGGAGGAGAAAAGAGATGGAAAACAAGGAACAGGAAAAAATTATTTTGACAGGAGACAGACCCACAGGCAGGCTTCATATAGGACATTACGTGGGCTCTCTGGTGAGACGGGTAGAATTGCAGAATTCCGGGGAATATAAAAAGATCTTCATCATGATCGCGGATGCCCAGGCGCTTACGGACAATATCGAAAATCCGGAAAAGGTAAGACAAAATGTCATAGAAGTTGCGCTGGATTATATCTCCTGCGGGCTGGATCCGGCCAGGTCCACGCTGTTGATTCAGTCCCAGATTCCGGAACTGTGCGAGCTTAGCTTTTATTATATGGATCTGGTGACTGTGGCCAGGCTGCAGCGGAATCCCACGGTGAAGAATGAAATCCAAATGCGGAATTTTGAGTCCAGCATACCGGTTGGATTTTTCACCTATCCTGTCAGCCAGGCGGCAGATATCACGGCATTTAAGGCTACGACGGTGCCGGTGGGGGACGATCAGCTTCCCATGATCGAACAGACCAGGGAGATCGTGCATAAATTTAATACGGTGTACGAACCTGTATTGGTGGAGCCTGAGGCTCTTCTTCAGGAAAATGAAGCCCGCAGGAGATTGCCCGGTACGGACGGTAAGGCGAAGATGAGCAAGTCTCTGGGGAATTGTATTTATCTTGCGGATACGGCGGACGATGTGCGCACCAAGATTATGAGTATGTATACGGATCCTCTGCATTTGCAGGTCAGCGATCCGGGGCATCTGGAGGGCAATACGGTGTTTACTTATCTGGATGCTTTCTGCAGACAGGAGCATTTCGGTAGATATCTGCCCGACTATACGGATTTGGATGAACTGAAAGCACATTATCAGAGAGGCGGATTGGGAGATGTGAAGGTGAAGCGTTTCCTGATCAATATCATGCAGGAGATTCTGGAGCCGATCAGGGTTCGGAGGAAGGAGCTGGAGCAGGATATCCCGGCTCTCTATGAGATTTTGAAGAGGGGAAGCGAGGCTGCCAGGGAAGAGGCGGCAGAGACGCTGGCAGATGTGAAGCGCGCCATGCGGATCAATTATTTCGAGGACGCGGAACTGATCCGGGCTCAGAGCGAGAAGTACAGGTAGAAAACAGCGGGCAGGCTGCATTCAGAGACAGTATTGTAAAAGCAGTTCCTGGAACAGGAGGTCATACATGAAGAAGGCAGGAGAGAAAAAACGCAATCCGGCAGGTCTCAGAGTGGTGGATGCGCAGGAACGTCCGGAAGGGGAAGATTACGTAGAGGTGGATTTGGAAGATGAGGTATGGGAGGAGGAAGAGGAGTCTCCCTTAAGCCCCTGGGTGACGGTGCTTACTTTCGTGGGCCTGGCGGTGCTGGCAGCGATTATCTGTATGATTTTGTGGCATTTTTCTCATCGCGGCGATTCCGGGGAGGATGCGCAGAATATGCAGGCAGGCGCAGGGACTTCGGAGGAAACGGACGGGGGACCCGCAGAAGACCCCGATGAACAAGGCAGTGATAAGACACCTGCCGATCCGCAGGATGAGGAGAATGCAGGGGAACCGTCGGAAGGCCGGGAGGATGAAAATACACAGGATGCGGCGGAAAAAACGTCAGGTCAGGACGAGGCCGGCGGGCATTTCAACGGCGCGGATACTTCCGCTGGGGAGGATACTTCTACTAACATAGACACTTCCGCTGGAGCGGATACTTCCACTAACGTGGATACTTCCACTAACGTGGAAGGGGAAAATGACGGGGGCCAGGATGTCCTAAAGGAGCCGGTACAGGGAACCGCCGCCATGGCCTTTGAGGATGTAGAGGAGACGGTGACACCGAAGGATGTGGTGAATCTGCGTTCCGTTCCCACTACAACGGATGAAGGGAATATCATCGTGCAGGTCGGCAACGGCGAGCTGCTGAACAGAAGCGGAATGAATAAGGATACGGGATGGTCCAGAATCGAATACGGCGGACAGGTTTTATATGCGGTAACCCAGTATTTGACTACAGATTTGGATTACAAGCCTCCCGTACAGCAGTCAAATCCCAATCGTGTCAGCACAATCAGCGGTAGAATTATCCTGTTTTCCAATTGCGACGACTGGATCTCTCCGAAGGAATATGTCAATCTGAGGACCGAACCCAGCACCACGGAAGGCGAAAGCACGGTAAGCTGCCAGCTGAATCATGGAGAGAAAGCGCACCGAACCGGCTACAGTGCGGACTCCGGCTGGTCCAGGGTAGAATATGACGGCAAAGTGCTGTATGTGGTTACCAGCCTGATGAATGTGGTGGAAGAGGATTAAGGAAAGGTATAGTTTTCATCCCTCTGGAAATACTGAAAGCAATCATTAGATTCAGGAATCGGAGGGATATTTATGAATCAGAAATTAGGCAGAGCCAGCATAAGACCGGAAGAGGCGGTATATATTTTAAACAGTGCAAGCATTGTTGGGACCAAAGAAGGCGAGGGACCTTTGGGGTTGTTGTTTGATAAAGTAGGAGCGGACGATCTGTTCGGCTGCAAGAGCTGGGAGGAGGCGGAGAGTACGCTGCAGAAAGAGGCGGTGGGGATGGCGCTGGAGAAGGCGGAGGTGGAACCGGAGGAAGTAACCTTTGTCATTGCAGGTGACCTGTTGGGTCAATCCATGGCTACATCCTTTGGACTGTCCTCTTATCAGATTCCGCTGTTCGGGGTATATGGGGCATGTTCTACCTGCGGAGAGTCATTGACTGTAGGAGTTATGAGCATCGCGGGAGGATTTGCGGAGAAAATTGTCTGCGTTACTTCCAGTCATTTCGCCAGTGCGGAGAAGGAATTCCGCTTTCCTCTGGAATATGGAAACCAGCGTCCTCTCTCGGCCAGCTGGACCGTCACAGGCAGCGGCGCCTTTGTATTGGGAGGAGCCGTTGAAAAGGGCAGGAAGGCAAGAGGGCGGATCACTGGTATGACAGTGGGAAAAATCGTGGATTACGGCTTGAAGGATTCCATGAATATGGGAGCTTGTATGGCGCCGGCGGCAGCATCCACTCTGGAACAGCATTTCATAGACTTTTCCGGTCAGCCCGAGGATTATGATAAGATTATCACTGGGGATCTGGGAAAAGTAGGCCAGAGAGTCCTGATCGATCTTCTTCGGGAAAAGGGCTATGATATTTCCGAGCAGCATATGGATTGCGGGCTTGAAATTTTCGACGGGGAATCCCAGGATACCCATGCAGGGGGAAGCGGCTGCGGCTGCAGTGCCGTGACGTTGTCCGCCTATATTTTGAAGCAGTTGGAGGAGAGAAACTGGAAGAAAGTGTTGTTTATGCCCACGGGTGCGCTGCTGAGCAAGACCAGCTTCAATGAAGGAATGAGCGTGCCGGGGATTGCCCATGCGGTGGTGATCGAGTCACCCTGAACATTTTTCTTTCAATGGCCGGGGAAGTGTGCTATAATGTTGACTTACAAGGACACTGTGCACATGGCATACTGACCTTATTCCTGGCAGGAAGCGGCCGGATGGCCATCTTGCCATGTGCGTTGCTGTGCACATGGCATACTGAAAGCAGGAGATGGATGCATCGGTGTTTGGCGGTAGCCGTGTATCTTTCCGATAGGGAAGTGTATCTGTCAGGAACAGCGGATATCTGAGAGGCCTGTATGCCTTCAGGACCGGTATCCTGACAGTTGCCTTACATAAAATTAAGAAAAGAGGTAGAAAAATGGCAAGTTGGACTGAGAAACTGAATCAAATGACACAAAGTGCGATTTCCAAGAGCAAAGAGGTGGCAGGGGTTACCAAATTGAATCTGGAGATCAGTTCCCTGAATCAGAATATAAAGAATATTCAGACGGAAATAGGAGCTTATGTTCTTGAAAACGGCCTTTTAAAAGAAGACGCTTCCGTGGGGGAATGGGCGGCGAAGGTGGCAGCCTATAAGGCGGAGATCGAGGCAAACAATGAAAAGATCTGTGATCTGAAGAATGTGAGCATCTGCCCCGGATGCGGCGCAGAGGTGGCAAGGACCAGCAAGTTCTGTGATAAGTGCGGAACTGCCATTGTGATTAAATCCGCAGAACCGGAGAGTGAAGACGAAGTTGTCGTAGATGCAAGCTACAGTACGGCGGAAGAAGCACAGAGTCCTGAGGCAGAATGTTGCTGTGAGGCGGAGACTGTTTCTGAGGAATGTGCCTGCAAAGCGGGCGAAGATGCCCAGGAGACGAAGGAAGAGGTATAAAACAGAGGAATGTAGGGACCGGCATTCCTGTTTAGGAGTGCCGGCCCATCTATTTGTGTCACACGGACATCTAAAGGAAATATGTCAGCAGGCGCACGGGTAGGGGAAGGCTTTTTCCCTACCTGGTTAAAGCGCCATAAAGAAAGTCTGCTGCCAGCCGATGTACATGATCACCGCCGCCTGTATGAGCAGGGCGGGAATCCGGAGCTTCCGGCAGCGAACCGCCAGAAGAGTCAGGCCTACGGCCGTCAAATATCCATAGATTCTGCACATTCCCCCAAGCCATGGCAGAAAGCCAGAATAGATTTCGGCCGTGAAGGGATTTGTCACAAAAATTTTCCCCCAAAAATAATCGTTACCCGGGCTGCTATTTTCCATGAAAACAGACAAAAGAAGACAAAATGCCATAAGTAGTGCCAGAATCACTGTCTGTGTAGTGAGACATTCGTTGTTCGTCTTTTTCATGCGCTTGCCTGCAATGGGAAGTTTACCGCTGTCATGGCTTGCGGACTGTGCGGCGGGCAGCGTAGAGGGGTATTTCCGTGCCTGATTCACCATGCAGAGCCCGGCTATGATGCTCACCGGCCAGTATGCGGGATAGAGAAAGCCGGCGCTCTGGGTAAGCAGCATGGCGGGGATGGAGAGACCGCGCCGAAAGCACAGATAGCCCAGCAGAAGGAGACTCATACACACAGAGTCGGGCTTCATACCGCTCACGCTGTAGAGCAGGGTCACAGGCGATAAGAGAAAAGCGGTCAGAAGTATAAAACGCTTCAATGCCGTGTCCTTCCGGCAGATGAGCAGCACCAGAAATGTTACGGCAAAATCCCCTGCATAAGCCAGAAGCTTTAAAAGTGTGATGGCATTGTCCGCAAAATGCAGCATAAGGAAATCAGCCAGGCGGCGAAACAGAAAAGAATTGCAATTACCGGGGACGTCATAAAGGGTGCAATGATAATCGTTTCCCACGTAATTTCTGCCGCCCATACGCATCCAGGCGGCGGCTATGACCACGAAAACCGCGGCGGTCAAAAGCATATATCGGTTGATCCAGTCGATAATTTTTTCTTCCCATTTCAGCATTTTTCGTCCCCCCGGGTTTTGGAAAGTTGACAGGCCAGTGCGGGCTCGGAGGCGTGATCTCCGTCCCGGAACAGGTTCTGCCACAGCAGGCAGGTAAAAACCAGATACAGCAATGTATTCCCTCCGGCTTCCAGACCCTGAAGCCACCGCGGATTGCCGGCCAGATCTAAGGCATACAGATATTTGGGCAGGACGCACAGGACCATACCCATGGGAAGCCACAGGCTCCTAACATGGATCAGGGCCAGAAGAACTGCCAGGATCTCACAGAAATATCCGTAACGTTCATGCATGGACGGAAGGAAAAAGCAGCAGGTATATGCACTCCACAGTGCAATGGCCAGTCCGTTGGAGCGGTTGGGAACTACGCCCTTTCTGATTAGGATCACTACAAACAGCAGCAGGGCGCTGACGGTCAGCAGCATTGCGCCGGCACCGAAGAGATAATAGGGCCTGGCCTGGAAGAAAAACCATAGATTCGGATAGAAATAGTAGAGCCAGGGGTATTCTCCGGTCTGTCCGATGTATTTCGCAAAGGTAATAGAGGGCGGGTAACCGGCCATCATTGCTGGGATATTCATCACCAGCATGATAAACGGAATCAGGAGAAAGTGCAGAACGGAAAATTTACGCCCCTGCCAGTATACAATCATCAGAAAAGGAAGGAAAAATACTGCCTGCAGTTTAAAAGAGAATGCAATTCCAAACATAAGCATCATGAGACGGTAGCGCTCCTCCAGCCAGTAGTAAAATGCAGCCAGGAGAAAGGCCGCGCACAGACCGTCGCTCTGTCCCCAGAAGCTGCTGTTGAAGATTACATTGGGCAGAAGCAGAGTGACGCCATAGCCCAGACAGAAGCCATAGTCGCTTGCCGGTTTCAGCTTTTTTACTATTTTCCCGGCCATCACAGCCAGGAGAAAGTCAAAGAGAATGTGGAATCCTTTCAGGCTGTACAAAAAAGGCACAGGCAGCTTGCCCAGCAGCCAGATGACAAAGGCATAGGGCATGGCATAGTCGCCGGTGTAATGAAGCAGGGCGTTAAGGCCGGGACCGGCGTTTTCTATTTCCAGATGCCATACATTCAGACAATTCTGAAAATCGCCGCTGATTACGTCAAGGCCCAGACAGCGGATATACAGGGCTGCCAGGCTGACTGCGGAGAGGATTGCGTATTTTATGAAGATTTGTTTGCGGTTTTCCTTATTCATGGCAGTTCCTTTCTGTAAAATTTGCTTTCTTGCTGCAGTTGGCTTAGACGGCGGATGCCGGGTTTACTGCCATTATATAGGAAGCGGCAGAAAAACGCAATGTTTACCGGGACATTCTTGACGAATGTCTTGTTTTGGAGTATGCTGAGTAAGGATGTTGCGCAGGTTGTTTCCGGACAGGCCTTAAGGAAGCACCTGCATATTACAGGAGCCGCTTCACGTCCCCTGTAATCCAAGAAGAAGGGAGGGCTCCTGTTTTGCGGAAGATGGAGTTTAAGATGGAGAGGGAAGGGCTTCTGGAGACAGGGCAGAAGGTAACGATAACGGAAGGCCTGCTTCCCAGTAACTATTATTACATTATTGATCCCTCTCTGGCCATGTCGGCCAATATTCCCTTCCGGTACCGCTTAAAGAGCCGGGAAGGGATTGTGACGGATGTCATCGAGAATGACAGAGGGTATTACGTGACGGTGGAATTTGAGGAGCCGGATGTGCCGGCATGCTCCGCCGAAAAAACAGGGTAATACAGCCGTCCGGAATACGGACGGTGTAAATATATAAAGAAAAGAGGAGAAAAACATGTTACAGAAAATTTCAACAGACAAGGCTCCTGCAGCCATCGGACCTTATTCTCAGGGGATTATTGTGAACGGAATGTTGTTCGCATCCGGACAAATTCCCATCAATCCTGCCACAGGCAATGTTGAGGGAGAAGATATCACCCAGCAGGCGGAGCTGGTTATGAAAAACGTGGGCGCGATTCTGGCAGAGGCGGGAACGGACTATACGAAGGTATGCAAGACCAGCTGTTTCCTGGCGGATATGGGAGATTTTGCGGCGTTCAATGAAGTATATGCCAGATATTTCACAGAGAAGCCGGCCAGGAGCTGCGTGGCGGTGAAGACATTGCCGAAGAATGTACTCTGCGAGGTTGAGGTTATCGCTGTCGTATGAGAAGAGATAACATTGTGCTGATCGGCATGCCGGGAGTCGGCAAGAGTACTGTCGGCGTGGTGCTGGCGAAACGGATGGGGTACCGTTTTGTGGATTCCGATCTGGTGATTCAGGATCAATACGGGAAACTGCTGCATGAATTGATAGAGGAACACGGTGTGGAGGGCTTCTGGAAGATTGAAAATGATGTGAATGCGGCGCTGAGCCTGCGTAAAAGCATCATTGCCACCGGAGGCAGCGTGATCTACGGCAGAGAGGCCATGGAACATCTCAGGGAGATAGGGACAGTGGTCTATCTCAGGCTTCCCTATGAGGAGGTGGCAGAGCGGCTGGGGGATCTGAATGCCAGGGGCGTGACGCTGATGCCCGGGCAGACCCTTCGGGATCTGTATGAGGAGCGTATTCCTCTCTACGAAAAATATTGTCACAGATCGATCGATTGCCAGAACAAACAGATTCGGGAAATCGTTTCAATTATTGCGGGTGCATAATTTTTCACATTTGACAGACACTACTCTCAGAAGATAACTTTTCAGACAGAAGGAGCAGGTCAAATGATGGATTATGTTAAGGCTTTTTGCATTGGCGGTCTCATCTGTGCCCTGGTACAGATTTTGATGGAAAAAACAAAGCTGATGCCGGGGCGTATTATGGTGCTGCTGGTAGTGACAGGAGCCGTTGTCGGGGTATTTGGATGGTATGAACCGTTTCAGGAATTCGCCGGAGCGGGAGCAAGTGTGCCGCTTTTGGGATTTGGCAATGTATTGATGAAAGGGGTCAGGGAAGCCGTGGATGAGCAGGGGCTGCTGGGACTGTTTGCAGGGGGCTTCAAGGCCGGGGCAGTGGGAACTTCGGCGGCATTGATATTTGGCTATCTGGCCAGCCTGATTTTTAAGCCCAAAATGAAGAGCTGATGTGCCGGACAGGTCACAGCTCTTCATAGGCAATGCCTTTTGCGTCCAGATATCTGCAAAGTGCCCGATCCCAGATGGCATCCGGTTCTTTGGACAGGAGAAAAGTATGGAATGCGGTGCCGGTGGTAAGGACAGCCCTGGAACCGTCATAGCGGATGTTCAGAACCAGGGCTTTTATCTGGGAGGACTCCACGTCACAGTGTTCCTTTTCCAGTAATGCGGCGGCTTTTTCCGGCATCAGATGAAAAACAAAGCGGAAAAACAGGGGAGTGTGTTTGCCTTTGATCAGGTCAAAACACAGTCCCTTTAATTCGCGCCAGGGACGGAATTCATACTGAGGAGGTTCCTGGGTATCGCCGTAGAATTCCCGGTTCACATGGCCGTCTATGGTAAAGGTGCTGGCAGTGCCGATGACAGCTTCCTCCAACAGAAAGGGATCAAAGGTGTCTGCTGCCAGTAACTGGTTCATAAATTGTTTCATGGATTTTATCTGCAACGCGATCATGATTTTCTCCGATCTGTTTGAAAAATTTACAAACAAGGCTATTATAGCATACAGCATTTTATTTGTATAGATGCATTTCTAACTTTACATATTGGAACAATGTATGCTATAATACGTGGTAATGAAAACTATGTTTAATAGATTTCGAAACGCAATAAATAAAACAAACAGGTTCATCATCTGATGAATACAGACGGGAGACGATTATGGAATATAAGATCATACTGGACAGCTGCGGTGAATTGCCGGAGAATCTGCTCCATGACGGCAGATTTGAGAGAGTGCCTCTGAGCCTGGAAGTGGGCGATTATAAAATACAGGACGACGAGAACTTTAATCAGGCAGAGTTTCTGAGAAAGGTTGCGGCGTATCCGGAGTGTCCCAAATCGGCCTGTCCGTCTCCGGAGCGTTTTGTGGAGAGTTTCCGTGCGCCGGCGGCGGACCGGATCTATGTGGTGACGCTCTCTGCTGCGCTGAGCGGTACCTACAACAGCGCGGAACTGGCCAGGAAACTGTTTCGGGAAAAATACGGAGAGAAGCAGATCCATGTAATCGATTCCCAGTCGGCCAGCGGCGGAGAGACCCAGATTGCATTGAAGCTGGCGGATCTGGAAGAGGAGGGGCTTGACTTTGAAGAAATCGTAAAGCAGATCGAGAGCTACAGAGACAGTATTCATACTTATTTCGTGCTGGATAATCTGGAAACGCTGCGCAAAAACGGGCGGATGTCGGGTGTGAAGGCATTCGTGGCATCGGCATTGAATATCAAGCCTGTCATGGGATCCGATACGGGGGAGATCATTTTGCGCACCCAGACCATTGGGGTGAACAAAGCGCTGGGAAAGATGGCGCAGCTGGCGGCCCAGGAAGCACCCCGGCCCCAGGAGAGACGGCTGATTATCACCCATTGCAATGCGCCGGACCGTGCGGAGCAGGTCAAAAAGCAGATTATGGCACGGGCGCCCTTTCAAGAATGCATCATCATGGATACCAGGGGCGTCAGCAGTATGTATGCCAATGACGGCGGTGTGATTGTAACCACTTGATAACAGGCGGTTTTGCGGGACATCAGCCAATTCTGCAAGACATGGGGAAAGCATTTCCTACATCATTTCAGGTAATGGCAGATCCAGGCAGCAAGCGCCAGCTGAACCCCAAAAAGGAGCGGCATGCCGTATTTAAAGTACCAATGTTTCGTCTTGTGGCGGAAATGCCGCATACCCAGCGTACAGCCCAGTGCGCCGCCTATCAGAGCGGTCAGAAAAAGAGAAGCCTCCGGAATGCGCCAGGCACCCCGGACGGCTTTTTTCTTATCCGCACCCATGATGAAAAAACCGATGATATTTATAAGAATCAGGTAACCAATCATGAGTTTCATAGGTATTAAAACAGCTGTTCGCCGTTTTCCATCATCTTCATTGCCCGGACTTTGCTGGACAGCCCGAAGAGATTGATGAAGCCTTCTGCGTCGTGGTGGTCATACAGATCGCCGGTGGTAAAGGAGGCAATGCTTTCATTATACAGCGTATAAGGGGAAATGGTGCCGGCCTTGATGATATTGCCCTTGTACAGCTTGAACTTCACTTCTCCGGTGACATATTTCTGGGTCTCTTCGATAAATGCCTGCTCTGCCAGCCGCAGGGGCGTGAACCATTTTCCTTCATAGACAAGGCTGGCGAAACGGCTGCCAATTTCTTTTTTCATGGCATAGGTATCCCTGTCCAGAATCAGTTCTTCCAGCTGCTGATGTGCTTCCATCAAAATAGTTCCGCCGGGTGTCTCATAAACCCCCCGGGATTTCATGCCAACCACACGGTTTTCTACGATATCGATGATACCGATACCGTGCCTGCCGCCCAGTTCATTTAAGGTATGGATAATATCGGAAACTTTCATCTGCCGGCCGTTTACGGAGGTGGGAACTCCCTTCTCGAAGGTCATGGTCACATATTCTCCCTCATCCGGGGCTTTTTCCGGCGTGGTACCCAGAACCAGCAGATGCTCATAGTTGGGTTCGTTGGCAGGGTCTTCCAGCTCCAGTCCTTCATGGCTGATATGCCAGATATTACGGTCACGGCTGTAGGAGGAATCTGCGGAAAATGGAAGATGGATCCCATGGGCCTTGCAGTATTCGATCTCCGATTCCCGGGAATCCATGGTCCATTTGTCGTTTCTCCAGGCAGCGATGATCTTCAGATCCGGAGCCAGAGCCTTGATTCCCAGTTCAAAGCGAATCTGGTCGTTTCCCTTGCCGGTGGCGCCGTGGCAGATGGCAGCGGCGCCTTCTTTTCTGGCGACTTCCACCAGCTTTTTAGCGATCAGAGGTCTGGCCATGGAGGTGCCCAGCAGATATTTGTTTTCATAGACGGCATTTGCCTGAACACAGGGTATGATGTATTCATCGCAAAACTCGTCGATCACATTTTCGATATACAGTTTGGACGCGCCGCAGGCCAGGGCACGCTCCTCAAGACCGTCCAGTTCCTCTGCCTGTCCGCAGTCCACACAGACACAGATGACTTCATAGTCGAAGTTTTCCTTTAACCAGGGTATGATGGCGGTGGTATCGAGACCGCCGGAATAAGCCAGTACAACTTTTTCTTTCATACGTAATACGCCTCACTTCTTATTTTTTCCTAAACACTATACATCATTCGGAGCGGAAATGCAAGGGGAAAACTGGACATACTTTTCGGACCCCGGGCATAGAATATAACAATTCAGACAGGCTTTCAAAAGATTTTTCATATAAACTGACCTCGGGAGGTAATTCGTGTTCGAACAATACAGCATAACGGAAACAATAGAGAAATTGAAAAGCGACAGGCGGCAGGGGCTGTCACTGCGCGAGGCAGGAGAGCGGCTGAGGCGGGACGGCAGGAATGAAATGAGGGCGCCGAGAAAAAAGACACCCGTCGAGTTATTTTTGGAACAACTCAATGATCCGCTGATTTATGTGCTGATTGTGGCGGCAGGGGTTTCCGTGCTGCTTCATGAAGTCAGCGATGCGGTGATCATCGGCGTGGTGGTAGTGCTGAATGCGGCGGTGGGGATGCTGCAGGAGGGAAAGGCCAGGAGGGCGTTAGAATCCCTGAAAAAGCTTACCAGTCCGAAGGCAACGGTCATTCGGGAAGGAAGCCGCCGGGAGATTGCTGCCGCAGAGCTTGTGAAGGGGGATCTGGTATGCCTGGAGGCAGGCTGCCAGGTACCGGCGGATCTGCGGCTTCTGGAATCGGCTAATTTGAAGATCGAGGAGTCGGCGCTGACGGGGGAATCGGTTCCCATGGAAAAGGATGCCGTATTTGTGGGCAGGGGGGAGCTTCCTCTGGGAGACCGCCGGAATATGGCCTATATGTCCACCATTGTCACATACGGAAGAGGGCTGGGGATGGTTACGGCCACGGGGATGCACACGGAATTGGGGCAGATTGCAGCCATGATTACCGAGGCGAAGGAGGAGATGACACCGCTTCAAAAGCGCCTGGGAGAACTGGGGAAAGTGCTGAGTCTGCTGAGCCTCCTTCTGTGCGCCGCCCTGTTTGTCATAGCGCTCATGCAGCGGCGCAATGTGCCTGAGATGCTGATTACGGCCATCTCTCTGGCGGTGGCGGCTGTGCCGGAAGGGCTGCCGGCCGTGGTGACCATCTGCCTGGCGTTGAGCGTCACCCGCATGGTAAAGGTGAATACCATAGTGCGCAGACTTCCTTCCGTGGAGACGCTGGGGGCCGTCAGCGTGGTCTGTTCCGACAAGACGGGTACCCTGACACAGAATCGGATGAGTGTGGAAAAATGCTGGATAGGCGGCAGTGTGCGGGGATTGGAGCGAATGGATGGAGCTTTTTGTCCGGATTTTTTCCGGGGCATGGCACTGTGTAACGATGCTTCCATAGAACAGGGCAGCAGAAGCGGGGATCCCACGGAACTTGCATTGCTGGATGCGGCGGCAGTATTCGGGATTCACAAGGAAGCTCTGGAGGGGCAGATGCCCAGGGTGGATGAGCGCTCCTTTGATTCCGACAGGAAAATGATGACCACGGTACACAGGAAAAATACAGAGAACGTGTCTTACACAAAGGGGGCCCCGGACGAGGTGCTGAAGCGCTGCACCATGATCTATATGGAGGGCGGTCCGGTGCGGCTGACACAGTACCACAGGAGACAGCTGGAAAGAGGTCTGCAGGAAATGTCAGGAGAGGCGCTGCGCACATTGGCGGTGGCCATGCGGACGGGAAGCGGCAGGGCGGAAGAAGAGAATCTGACTTTTCTGGGAATGGTGGGGATGCGGGATCCGGCCAGACCGGAGGCAGCCCGGGCAGTGGCGGATTTTAAGGGCGCCGGCGTGAAGACCGTCATGATCACAGGCGATCATGTGGACACCGCTTTTGCCATCGGCAGACAGCTGGGAATCGCGGACACACCGGATCAATGTATGACGGGGGAGGAGCTTGACAGGCTGGCGGAGGAGGAATTTGACGGGAGAATCCGGGGACTGCGGGTTTTTGCGAGAGTATCCCCGGCCCAGAAGGTGCGGATTGTGGATGGATTTAAAAGGCAGGGAGAGATCGTGGCCATGACCGGAGACGGGGTCAACGATGCTCCCTCTCTGAAAAAAGCCGATATCGGCATCGCAATGGGGAAGGCGGGGACGGACGTAGCCAGGCAGGCATCGGATATGATTCTCACGGACGATAATTTCGCCACCATCAGACGGGCCATAGAAGAGGGGAGGGGCGTGTATGAAAATATACGGAAATCCGTGATTTTTCTGCTATCCTCTAACCTGGGAGAACTGATTACCATGTTTCTGGCGGTGATCTGCGGGATGGCCGCTCCTCTGAAGTCCAGCCATATCCTCTGGATCAATCTGATCACGGATTCGCTTCCGGCGTTGGCACTGGGGGTGGACCGCAATGACGGAAATTCTCTGATGCGCCAGCCGCCCAGGAAGGCAAGGGAGAGCCTCTTTGCCAGGGGTGGGCTGACCTGTACCTGTTTCTATGGCATATTGATTGCGGCGGTGAGCCTGACGGCATTTTTGCTGCTGCCCATAGCACTGCTGAAGGCCAACGGGCAGACGGTGACGCCCGGGAACCTGTCCTTACTGCTGCAGAATACTTCCGTTCTTGCAAAGGCTCAGACCTATGCTTTCACCGTACTCGGAATGTCCCAGCTTTTTCATGCCGTGGGAATGAGAGATACGGAGAAATCAGTCTTTCGGATGAACCATCTGGAGAATAAGCTGATGATCCTGGCAGGGGTTACGGGATTTCTGCTGCAGTTTGCAGTGACGGAGGTTCCTTTTCTGATTCAGGCATTCGGTACCTCGCCCCTCTCCGGCAGAGAGTGGATGCGGCTGGTATTTCTGGCAGCAGCCCCCCTGTTTGCTCATGAGATGATGGTGCTGCTGCCGGGGAAGAAGGCGCCTTTTTCGAAGAAAAAAGCTTATGCCGCGGCGGCAGCGTCCAACGTATCGCCCCGGTAACTGCACTTTGTCCTGGTGCGGACGTCGGACACTGATTATGCGGGGATTCGGGCAACGGTGTATTAGAGAAGCGCAGCCCGCAGTTCCTCTCCGCTTTTCGCACTTAAATAGGCAGGGGCGATGTCGAAGACCGTTTTGCAGCCATGGACACCTTCCCTGGAGAGCCGGCAGGCGGCCCGGGCGTATGCTGCGATGACGCTGGCGGTAAATTCAGGATTGGAGTCCAGCTTCAGGCTGTATTCGATGAGATGACGGTTCTCCCGCTCCCATCCGGTGACACCGCTGCGCAGTACGAAGCCGCCGTGGGGGATTCCGTCATGATCCCGCTTAAGTTCCTCTTCGCTGATAAAATGCACCGTGGTGTCGTAATCGGCGAAGTAATTGGGCATGGTTTTGATTTCCCTTTCAATTGCGGCCTGATCCGCGTCTTCCTCGGGCACCACGAAGCATTCTCTGGTGTGCTTCTGCCTTGTGGTGAGTTCGGGATTTTCCCCTGCCCGCACCGCTTTCAGGGCACTGTCCACCGGAATGGTGTACTGCTTCGCATCCTTTACGCCGGGGATGCGGCGGATGGCGTCGGAATGTCCCTGGCTGACGCCCCGGCCCCAGAAGGTATAGTCCTTTCCTTCCGGCAGGATGGCATTGGCATACATCCTGTTTAAGGAGAACATGCCCGGATCCCAGCCCACGGAGATTACGGCGGTTTTGCCGGCTTTTTTTGCGGCGGCGTCCACGTTGGCGAAATGCTCCGGGATCCTGGCGTGGGTGTCGAAACTGTCCACCACATTAAACATTTGTGCGTATTCGGGGGTCTGTGCGGGAAGGTCAGTGGCAGAGCCGCCGCAGAGAATCAACACATCCAGTTCCTCCTTCCACTGCGGGGCTTCGCTGACAGGGCAGACAGCCGCCGTATCGGTGAGAATCTTTACATCCGCAGGATTTCTCCTGGTGAAGACGGCCTTCAGCTCCATATCGGGGTTCTGGCGGACAGCGCATTCCACGCCCCGTCCCAGATTGCCGTATCCTAAAATTCCGATTCTGATACTCATAAGTTCTCCTTTCCGTTATCTGATTTCAAATCCGGTTTCTATTGTACCTGTTTTTTCTGCTTCATGCAAGAGGGCTTCTGTTTAAGAACGGTGCAGAAACCTTCCTATTCGTCTCCGGAAGCCTGCCTGCGCCAGTCGTCTCCCAGCTTGATCACCAGATAGCCCTGGCCGCTTTCTTTATCGGAGATCCACTGCACATATCCCGGTGACGGATAGCTGGGCATGGAATCGATGGTGTCGGCGAAAACGGATTCAAAGTACTGGCGGAAGACTACGGTCTCTTCTTCCGTAAAACGGGCAGAAACCGGATAGCCCATGTTTTGCAGAAAAAGCAGAATCCGTTCTCTGGCAGGCTGGCGGACTGTCAAATCATAATTGAAAGCGGAATGCCCGATCACATGTCCGCCCAGGCAGGTATTGTTATAGGGAATCACCGGGTATCCCAGAAACAGGATATTGTCCCGGGCAGATTCCGGAAGCTTCCCGGCGGCATTGTCATACTGGACCGTGCGGATTTCCTGACAGATTTCCTCCGCAATCCTGGAGGTATATTGGAAGACCCATTCGTCCGTGTAGTAAAAGCGATGGCAAAAGCTTAAGTGGGACAGGGTATCCTTGCAGACGGCCAGAACCAGGAGCAGGAGGAGTCCCTTTTTCACAGCAGAAAAAATCCTACCCTGCAGGGGCTGGGCGTATGTCAGGAGGAGCACCGTCAGATAGAGAACGCAGCCCTGGCTTAATGGCATCACCAGCTGCATTCGGTCCAGCAGTTCCCCACCGTACAAGAAGACAAACACATAGGGCGAGCTGCACAGAAAAAGGGCAGACAGCATCGTCAGAATACAGCTTCCTTTTCCGAAGGCAGGAGGACATTCGGACAAGTTATCTGCAGGCACTTTCATGGCCCGCCGGACGGTCAGGTGACAAAGCAGGAGCGCCAGAAACAGCAGGCAGAAGACGCCGTAGAGACCCGTGTAATAGGGCGGCGTATTTTTCAGGGAAAGAACAATCGCTTCCATGCACCGGCGCAGACCTTCCGGCACAGTGACCCTGGTCCAGGCGATCTGCTCGCTGAGATAATGGCCGCCCTCCATAAAGAACAGGTTGGAGATCGCCATGTCGATGAGAAATCCTGCGGTAAATATGCCGGCATGGAAACCGATCCAGCCAAGCTGCTGTCTGAAGGAAGGACCGTGCCTCAGGGAGTACAGTAGGAATACTGTGCATACCCCGGTGATGTAGATCATGATGAGAACCTGATAGCAGGAAAAGGTGGCCTGCATGAGTAAAAGGGCAAAAAACAGGAAATACCATCTGTGCCGCAGGTCTTTGCGGGCGTTTTCCGTCAGGACGATGGCGGCAGCGGTCAGAATGCAGGCCAGCAGAATCTGGGCGCTTTGATTCAGAAAATAGATCTGGGACACCCAGAAGGGGGAGACGATATAGGAAACACTTAAAACCAAAAGGGCAGCGCCTTCTCCTTTTTCCTCCCCTACGGTCAGCCGGAAGAGACAGGCGAACGCCACGGGGGATAAAAACAGTAGAAGAACCGTCAAAACCTGTGCATAATACAGATTAAACCAATTCAGATCCAGTCCTAATAGTTTCGCGAGCCAGATCAGTCCCTGTCTTCCGATCAGGTCATAATTATGGATACCGTTCATGATGGCATCCGTGTCGATTCCGAAGCGCTGGGTGAACAGAACACTGCCGTGGGTCATCAGGGTAAGGGCAGCGACGGATACAAGGAACCAGCGCATGCGGAACAGATAATTTTTTAATTCGTTCATACTTAGGAAACTCCTGTTCTTTTGGATGGAAAATATGGGGTCAAAGTCAGAATACTGTAAAATATGCTTTTCTGTCAAGTCTCTTCAAAGGGATTTTTCAGGGAAAGAATAGATAGAAAAGTAGAGCAATCTGTGATAAAATGTAATGAGAGCAAAGCCGTACGAAGTTTGCAGATATGGGAGGAGATCGAAAACAGCGCGGAGAACATAGGAAAGGCAGTACCGGAATAGAAGGGCGGCACTGTAACGGAGGTACGAATCACGATGAGCGAAAGAAATGAAAATATGGGAATACGGCTGCTGAAAAAGGGCCAGAAGGGAATGATACACGCTGTATTCAGCCGCATGGGACTCTTTATTCTGCTGTTGTTATTGCAGGGCGCTTTTCTGGTGGGGGTCTATTACTGGTTCAAGGAGCTGCGTCCTCACATTTATGCAGGAATGCTGCTGCTTACGGTTGCAATGGTGTTGTACCTGCTCAACAGCCGCATCGATCCCACCGCGAAGATTACATGGCTGGTGATTGTCATGCTGGCGCCTGTGTTCGGGGCATTGCTGTATCTGTATACCCAGATGGATATCGGGCATCGGGCTCTGAAGGCCCGCTTCAGCCAGATCATCGGGATGACAAAGGATACCATTCCGCAGTCGGAACCGGTCCGGCAGGCTTTGGAGGAAGAGAACCCCGGTGCGGCAGCGCTGGTACAATATATTCAGAGGAGCGGATGCCATCCGGTATATGACAGGACAGAGGTGACCTATTTTCCGCTGGGAGAGGACAAGTTTGCCGAAATGCTGCGGCAGCTGGAGCAGGCGGAGCATTTCATTTTTCTGGAATATTTTATCATTGACGAAGGATTGATGTGGGGGGAGGTGTTGGAAATTCTGGCCCGCAAGGCAAAGGAGGGCGTGGATGTACGTCTGATGTATGACGGCACCTGTGAGTTTGTGCTTCTTCCCCATAAATATCTGAAGCTGCTGCGGGAACTGGGGATCAAATGCAAGGTTTTTGCCCCGGTGTCTCCCTTTATTTCCACCCATTATAATTACCGGGACCACCGCAAGATTCTGGTGATCGACGGATACACTGCCTTCAACGGAGGCGTCAATCTGGCGGATGAATATATCAACAGGGTTCAGCGTTTCGGACATTGGAAGGATACGGCCGTTATGCTGAAGGGAGAGGCGGTGAAGAGCTTTACGCTGATGTTCCTGCAGATGTGGAATATCGATGAAAAAACATTGGAATTTCCGAAAAAGTTCATATTTCCGGCAACGGTTTCTAAGGGCAACGCTGCAGAGAAGGCGGGAGGCTATGTTGTGCCTTACGGGGACTGGCCGCTGGATAATGACAAGCTGGGAGAGCGGGTTTACATGGATATCCTCAACCGGGCGCTTCGGTATGTGTACATCATGACACCCTATCTGATTCTGGATGGGGAGATGGAGACTGCTTTGAAATATGCTGCGGAGCGGGGGGTGGATGTGGCAGTGATTTTGCCGGGGATTCCGGACAAGAAGATTCCCTATGCACTGGCAAAGACCCATTATAAATCCCTGCTGGAATCCGGTATCAGAATCTATGAATACACGCCGGGTTTTGTTCATGCCAAGGTTTTTGTCAGCGACGACAGAGAAGCTGTGGTGGGAACCATCAATCTGGATTACCGCAGCCTGTACCATCACTTTGAATGTGCCACCTATATGTATGGTACGGACTGTATTTCCGATATTAAGTCCGATTTTCAATCTATGCTGTCAAAGTGCCGTCATGTGACGCCGGAGACTGTGAAAAAGGAGAAGTGGATGGTAAAACTGACAGGGGTGCTGATGAAGGTGGCTTCCCCGCTTTTGTGAGGGGATGGAGCGTCCGGACATGGAAACGATCGCCTTCCTGAAGGCTTCCTGGCTTATATGGGGGAATGGAATGGGGGAGCGAATCCGGTATTTCCGGTTGTGGTTTATAACGATATGCGGCTATAGAAAGAAAATGCAGGAATGAATAAATATGCATAATGTATGCAAAATATGGGCGAAAATATAAAAAACAGTAGACATTCATTCGAAATATGTTATACTAACGAATATGCAAATCCAGCGGGGCCGATAGCCGTAACGGTTTCTTATCAGTAAATGCAGGGTATGGATTTGCTGACAAAAAGTCTCCCGGCACTGCTATTCACAACTGATAAGAGGAATGAGACGCTTGGGCCGGCGGGGACGGAAATGAGGAGAAGAGATGATAAAGGCAGGCATTATCGGGGCAACAGGCTACGCGGGGGGAGAACTTGTCAGGATTTTGGCAAACCACAGGGAGGTTAGAATCATCTGGTACGGCTCCCGCAGCTATATTGATAAAAAATATTATCAGGTATATCAGAACATGTTCCGCATCGTGGAGGATGTATGTAAGGACGACAATCTGGCGGAACTGGCGGAGCAGGTGGACGTGATTTTCACGGCAACCCCCCAGGGGTTTCTGGCGGGTCTTCTGACGGAGGAGATTCTGTCTAAAGTAAAAATCGTGGACTTGTCAGCGGATTACCGTATAAAAGATGTGAATGTTTATGAAAAATGGTATGGAATTGAACACAAATCCCCCCAGTTCATTCCTGAGGCAGTGTACGGCCTGTGCGAGGTGAACCGGGGTCAGATTACGGCGCAGACCAGACTGGTGGCAAATCCGGGCTGCTATACCACCTGTTCTATTTTAACGGCATACCCTCTGGTGAAAGATGGGCTCATCGACGTTGACACCCTGATCGTTGACGCCAAATCCGGAACTTCCGGTGCGGGACGGGGAGCGAAGGTGCCCAACCTGTTCTGCGAGGTCAATGAGAACATCAAGGCTTACGGCGTGGCATCCCATCGGCACACCCCGGAGATCGAGGAGCAGCTTTCCTATGCGGGAAACTGTGAAGTCATGATCAATTTTACACCCCACCTTGTGCCCATGAACCGGGGGATTCTGGTGACGGAGTATGCAAAGCTTAGGAGCAAGCCAGGCGGCACGCTGCCGTCGTGGGAGGAAATCCGCGCCGTATATGATAAATATTACGCAGATGAGAAATTTGTGCGGGTTCTGGATAAGGGAATCTGCCCCGAGACCAAGTGGGTGGAGGGCTCAAATTATGTGGATATTAACTTTGTGATCGATGAGAGGACAGGCCGCGTCATCATGATGGGTGCGCTGGACAATCTGGTGAAGGGCGCCGCCGGGCAGGCTGTGCAGAATATGAACCTGCTGTTCGGGCTCCCGGAGGATGAGGGGCTGGAGCTGGTGCCCTGCTTCCCGTAGAGTGCGGGGAAAGCTGCTGTCCATTCGGTGCCTCCGCAAGGTGGTTTCGTGTACATTTTGCACGAACAATTCCAGGCAGCTTATTAGGCTGCTTTGCAGTCGAAGCGGTTGTTTTGACAGGGAAAATACTTTCCCTGGTTTCAGTAGGTGTGGCAGTGGAAGATTTTATAACAGAACTCCAGGATTTACGGTATCTGGACTGGACAGATAAAAAGCTGTCAGTAGGGACTCCCGGCTGTTTTTTGAAGGCACATGGGGCTAATATAGAGATACTTCTGGATGAAAACGAAGTCCCCCGTCCTGCGCCGTTGTTTGATTATGGATTATCTTTCTTGCTTTCATGCTATGATAATCTGGAAAGTGTGCGGAATTTGAAGTGTTGGAAGACAGGGCAGTCAACGATTTTATCGGGTCGAAGTCACTGGAATATAACCTGGGCCTGATTCCCGGGGGAAGAAAGCTTTTTTCAGGGGCTTTGAAAGCAGAGTATGAAGAAATGCTGCTGAGAGGGCTTGGGGAAGTCCTGCCGGAAGTGCATTTGAAGAAAATATGGGAGATGCTTTGGGCGAGGTGGGAGCGGTATGTTGAAATTTGCAATTAAAAATGCCTATTATAATGGAAAGACTGTGGGATACCTGTACTATGACGAGGAGCGCCGGGAATAAGAGATTGAAATTCCGGAAACCGTAAAAAGCTATGAGGCGCCATGCATCCTGTCGGATTTTATTCAAAAGAACCAGTACAGGATTGGAAAGGAATGGAGCTGCCGGTGGGTGTGCCAGAGAGTTACCCCGCCGGAGCGGTAGAATATCGGGCAGATTCTGAAGGCAAATGGTATGAAGGAATATGATGAGTTTCCGTTACTGGTAAAAAATGCAGGCCGCTGCTGCCAGGATGAGTGTTACATCGTGAAGGTGGAGGAGGGCTAGCCAACATTTTTCTGGAAAGGGACAAATAAACAAATTGGGAGATAAACAGGGCAGTTACGGAAGGAGAAACATGGACAGAACGGAAAGAGTGGAGCTGACTGCACTATGCATGATATGCAGGGGAAATGAGATTCTGCTGCAGAACCGGACCAAAAGGGACTGGCCCGGCTATGTCTTTCCCGGCGGGCATGTGGAGCCGGGGGAATCCATCGTGGAGTCAGTTATTCGGGAAATGAAGGAAGAGACGGGACTGACCATTCGAAACCCCAGGCTCTGCGGTGTCAAGCAGTTCCCCATAGAGGGCGGGAGGTACATCATATTCCTGTTCCGGGCGGACCAGTTCGAGGGGGAACTGTGCGCTTCCGAGGAGGGCAGCGTGGAATGGGCCCACAGGGACAGACTTTCCTCTTATGCCCTGGCGGACGATATGGAAGATCTGATAAAGGTTATGGACAGCTACGAATTAACGGAATTTCAATATATAATTGAGGATGGAAAGTGGAACGTGACCTTGCATTGAGGGGCGCCGCGTTCAGCTATGGGAAGCTGCCCTTGCTTTCTATAGCATATAACATGGTGGATAAACTGAAAGGAAAATCATTATCTGCTGTGACGGGGGCGCATTTTTATAGTAGAGATATTCGTTTCCGGACAGAAAAGCCGCCGGGGACAGGGTTCTGGTGACGGTCAGGGTACGGGAATGAGGAGGGATGGAGAATGTGGACATGTCCGAAGTGCGGGCGCAGTTTTAAGAGGCAGGAGCAGAGCCATTACTGCGGAAAAGCGCCGGAAACGGTGGATGAATACATTGCGGCACAGCCGGAAGAGGTGCGGGAATATCTGAAGGAAATCAGGAAAGCGATCTGCGGTGCGCTGCCGGAGGCGGAGGAACGGATCTCATGGAGCATGCCGACTTTTTGGAAGGGGCATAATATCATCCAGTTCGCCGGGTTTAAAAAGCATGCGGGCCTGTATCCGGGGCCGGAGGCCGTCCGGGAATTTTCCGAACGTCTGAAGGATTACAAGACCAGTAAGGGGACGATTCAGCTTCCCTACAGCAGTCCGGTCCCGGCGGAACTGGTCTCCGAGATTGCCGGGTGGTGCTATAGGACGGGGAATCATCCGTAGGCGGATATGGGTCAAAGAACCAAAACTGAAACAGGAGGCACAAATGAAACAGGACTTAGGAGAAATATTAACCAAAGAAACGGCACAGATCATGGAGGAAAGATTCGGCTGCGATAATCTGCTGGCCCTGGCTACGGTGGAGGAAGGGAAGCCCTGTGTGCGCACCGTAAACGGTTATTATGAGGACGGCGCATTTTATATCGTCACTTACGCCCTGTCCAATAAAATAAGGCAGATTGAAAAGGAGCCTGCGGTTGCCCTCTGCGGCGATTGGTTTACCGCCCGTGGCATCGGGGAAAACCTGGGGCATGTGAAGGCGGAATGTAATGAGGAAATCATGTCCAGGGTGAGGGCGGTTTTCGCAGAGTGGTATGACAACGGGCACACCAATGAAGATGACCCCAATACCTGCCTCCTGCGCATCCGGCTTACGGAAGGGATGCTGTTCCACCATGGGACAAGGTATGATATTGATTTCCGCGGGTAAGAATCTGTCTGGAAAACCATAGGAAGGAGAGCTACAAATGGAAGCAAAAAGGATGGAAGCGGCAGTAAACAAGGCGGCGGAATACATCAACAGACTGACCATTAATTCCAAAGAAAATGTTCCGGAGAAGGTGCTGAAAAGCACGGAACTGTTTTTCTCATGGGACAATGAGAAGCGGGCTCCGGGGAGAAAGGATTTTCTCTATGATTACAGCTACTATAATGGCGTAGTAATGGAGGGGCTGTACGACATTTACGAGGCGGCTCCGGAGGCGGGAAAAGCCTATTACGACTATGTGAAAGCCTATCTGGACGGGCTGATGGAGCAGAGGGAGGACGGCGGCTGGCAGCTGAATTTTGAACGCTCCGGCTATGTGGACTGCCATGGGGCGGACTGCTATAAGACGGCGGCGCTTTTTGAGCGGTTTTCAGGCGGGGCGGACGTATACGGGGAAGTCACGGATATCCTCTACAGGCACCTGACGGACGAAGCTTATGTGAACAGCCTGGGGCATACTCCCTGCCTGGAGAATATGCCCCAGGAGCTGGGGCACAATTACTGGCATGGCTGGCGGGAAACGCCCATGTATAAAATCTGGCTGGACGGCATCTATATGCTGCAGCCCTTCCTGGCCAATCATGCGGCCAGAATCGGCGACAGAAGGCAGCTGGAGCTGGTGCAGGAGCGCCTGGACTGGGTGGCGGATGTGCTGCTTGCTCCCAACGGGATGTATTATCACGCGGGAAACGGAAAGGGTGACGTGTGCAATTTCTTCTGGGCCAGGGCAATGGGGTGGTACGGCATGGCAATGGTGGATATCATGGAGGTGCTCCCGGAGCAATATTTAGAGAAAAGAAAGGCGGCGCTGAGGCTGTTTGTGGACGGCATGCTGAAATATCAGGATGGGGACGGCATCTGGGCAAACCTGGCGGACAGGCCTGCCACGGAGACAAACCGCCCGGAGAGCAGCGGAACGGCAATGATGAGTTATATTATTTTAAAAGGTGTCAGAAAGGGATGGCTGGACGAGTCCTACAGGGAGGCCGGGATAAGGGCTTTCGTGGGGCTTGCGGAGAACAAGCTGGACGAAAGCGGGCTGCGGGATATTTATTTGAAAGCTGCGGCCAACGGCACCAATAATTATGAAGATACCCGGTATTACCTTACCGACGAGGGGAAGGGAAGCGGGCCGTTTATTATGGCGTACTCGGAGATGCTGTATGGTAAACAGTAAACAGGAGGATGTCTCAATGCATTTTACATACTGCCCTCATTGCGGGAGTAAACTCATTCAGAAAGAAATCGGTGACGAAGGGATGATTCCCTTCTGCGAACAGTGCAGCGTTCCCCTGTGGGACATGTTCACCACATCCGTCATCTGCGCGGTGGTGAATGAGTACCGGGAAGTGGCCCTGATCAGGCAGGGCTACGTTTCAACCACAAATCATGTCTGCGTAGCTGGCATTATGAAGCCTGGGGAATCCGCAGAGGAGGCTGCCGTCAGGGAGATTCAGGAAGAAATCGGCCAGGATGTGGTGAGGCTGGAGTACATAAAAAGCTATCCTTACGAGAAAAAGGGAATGCTCATGCTGGGTTACAGGGCCACGGTGAAAAAGGCGGATTTTCGGCTGTCCGGGGAGGTGGATTCCGCTGTCTGGGTAAGGTACGAGGATGCTCTTGACAAGCTCCGGGAGGGCAGCATAGCCTGGCAGCTTGTGCGGGAGGCCATTAACATTTGCTGCGAACAGCCAGGCCGTGAACAGAAACCAACCAGGGTGTCAGGCCCTGCATGGAGGGGCATAGCCTGAAATTCCGGTTGTTATTTCCGCGAAAGTATGTTATAGTAATTCCAGTATCGTGAAGCAGGAGATTCTATTCCAGGTCTGTAGGACCGGGTGACTTGGCATCTGACATTCTACTATTTCAGAACTTGCCTGCTTGAAATCATATAAAATACAGGAGCAGGGCAGGGATGAAGGGCGGCTTATACTGTCTGGGGCGTTCGTTCCTTGTCCTGCGGAAAGGCGGGACAATGGGGGAACCGAACAACGCATTGAATGTGTATATGAGGAAAACTGACCGGATCCGGTCAGTGCTGGAATACTACATGGGGCAAAAGCTGCCGGAGAGCTGGGCATTTGAGCCGGGCGACGGCTTCTATACCCTCCGGAATTCAAAGGGAAAGCTGTCCTATCGGCAGCGGGACTGCATGAGACGGGTTCGGACCTGCAAAAGCAGCTTCTATCTGGGACTGGAAAATCAGGAGACGGTGAATCTGACTTTTCCGTGGCGGCTGATGGAGCTGGACAGCCTCGTGTACGGGATGGAGATTGAGGAGATACAGGAGAGGAACCGGGCAGCGGGAGAAAGGTATGGAGAAGAGGATGATTTCAAGTATGCGTACCGGAAAGAGGACAGGCTGTTGCCGGTTTTGAATCTCACTTTGTATTGGGGGAGAAAAAGGTGGGAGCGTCCTCTGTCGTTGGGGGATATGACAGATACGGACTCCCTGCCGGTGGAGCTGAAGGATTTATTTGAAGACCACAGGGTACATTTGATTCATATGCGCCGCATCCCGGAGGAGGCTTTGGAGAAGATGGACTCGGATCTGAAATATGTTCTGGGTATTATGCATCGAACCGGATCCAGGAAGCGGTATGAGAGGTATATTTGGGAAAACCGGGAATATTTCAGCAGAATACCAAGGGCCGCAGTGGATGTTATCGATGTCTGTACGGGTATAAAAGATATCACGGGCTGTCTGGAATATACGTTAAACCAGGAGACAGGAGAGGAGGAAGCAGACGTGTGTAAAGCGTTGAATGATATTAAGAAGAATGCCGAGAAAAAGGGGATGAAACAGGGAGTAAAGCAGGGAGAGACACGATTGGGTGCATTAATGCAGAAGCTCCTGGCAGACGGCCGGACGGAGGATGCCTGCCTTGCCGCGGCGGATGAGGGGGAGAGGAACAGGCTGTACCGGGAGTACGGTATTGTCTGAAAGTTTTCTAAAAGGGTTTTCTAAAAAGGAAGAAAAAAATATTGTCCTTTTGGGGCAAACGGTGTATACTGGTAAAGCCTGCGGATGGAATCCATGCCTGGAGCCGGACATCGAGATGCGCCCGTCGTCCTTAAATTTGGATATGTTTACTGTATCTGACAGCAATGTCTTGTTTCAATGGGAAAATGTTGTCTTGTGCACAAAGGATTTCAGCAGTGAGTATAAACTGAGGAAAAAAGGTGAATTAATGAATGACAAACCGTTTTCGGTCAGAACCATGACAATAGAAGATTACGAGGGGCTTTATGTCCTGTGGAAAACCATCCGCGGCTTCGGTATGCGCAGCATCGACGATTCCCGTGAGGGAGTGGGGCGTTTTCTCAGGCGCAACTCGACTACCAGCGTAGTGGCGGTAAGCGGGGATGGCGATATTGTAGGCGGCATTCTCTGTGGACATGACGGCAGGCGGGGCTGCCTGTACCATGTTTGCGTCCGGGAGGACTGGCGCAGGCAGGGCATCGGCAAGGCCATGGTGGTCCATTGTATGAATGCCCTGAAGGAAGAGCAGGTCAATAAGGTCAGCCTCATTGCCTTTACCGCCAATGATATCGGGAACGCCTTCTGGAAATGCATTGGCTGGACGAAGCGGGAAGACCTGAATTATTATGATTTCACGCTGAATGAAGCGAATATAACGGCGTTTAACCGGTAGGACAGGCGGCGGGATTCTTTTGAGAGGGCTGAAGCAAAAGATATTTTTTGAAGGAAATTTTTTTCATTTTGAATATGACGAAGCAGATCATGAAGTTGCAGGTAGCATGATTTCGATTGCAGAAGACACATATGAAGAGGTAGCTTCCCGGTTTCAGATTGCTGTGATGAATGACACAGCAGATATTGGTATCAGTGAAGAAATTGCGGTCTGGACTGCCGGGCAGGCTGATCCTGCTCTTCTGCAAATGAATGAGGCTCCCTCCATGATCAAACTGAATGACGAAGAGTACCAGAACACATTTTCAAAAAGGAGAAAACATATGAGCGAGCACAGTATTTCCATCCCTGATGTTATGTATTTTTCATCGCCGGCGGATATGAAAACCGGATACCTTTCGGCAGAAATAACAGGCCAGGTGTTTATGTCCCCCTGGATTGGGATTTCGTCCTTATTCATCATTGACAGATTTCGGGAAGCGGGGGCCTGGTTCCAAAAGATATTGTCAGAGCATAATCTGAAACTGCTGTCCAGTAACTATAATATCGACTACGATGAATGGTGGATCAGTGATTCTCTCCTGGGCGTCCCCTTAAAGGAGGCGCATCTTCGGCATAATATCGAGGCGTTTGCCCATGTGCCGCCCCTGCGGGCAGTCTCGTCGGGATATATTTTCAAATTGGATGTGTCCGGAATAAAGGAAGATTTAAAACTTTATGTCACAGAGGACGCGGACAGAGAACTTGTATACAGCGGGAAGGAAAAAATACCGGTGGTGGAAAAGATTCCCCATACTATTCAGTGGGAGTTGTCTTATGGAGGAAATGAGCCACAGCTGTTACATCCGGGGAAAGTCTCTGTCAGGGACCTGGCTTCGGGAGAGGTGCGGGAGGTACTTTCCTCAGATTTATGGGATTGAGGATGTGGGGAAACTATTTCTGCATAATTCCTAAGTATTGATGGAAACGAAAAAGGGATTTCATGTGACTGGTGGAAGGGGAAGAGCCTATGGACAGGATTTTCATTTCTGAGCTGAGGATAAAGAATGTCAGGCATTTAAAGAATATCAGGATACCTCTTTCCAGTGATAAGGCGAAGCATCTGATATTGACCGGGAAGAATGGCAGCGGAAAGACCAGTGTTCTGGAGGACTTGTCTAATTATTTTATGACGATGGCAGAGTCGATCGGTCGAGATAGGGATGGCAGAACCGCTTTTCTGGTGCAGGAATTAATTGAGCTGGAGAAGAGGGGTAAAATAAGTTTAGAAATAATAGAGAATCGATTAGGTAGACACAGAGAGCCGTTTTTCGTTCGTAAAACTGGAATCAATTTGACATTTAACCAACCATGGGGAGTAATAAAATATTCGCTTTATAAGGGAGAATTTATTCTGGCCTATTATAAAGCGGAACGAATTTTTCAGGCGGATGTATCAAATCATATTGAAAAAGTGGAATTAAAAGATAATTATTCTATAACGGAGACACCCAGGCTGTTATTTGTAAAGTATCTGGCAGATCTTAAAGTAACGGAAGCATTGGCCAGAAGCAATGGGAAAAACGAAAAAGCAGATGCTATTAGTCAGTGGTTTGACAAGTTCACGAGTTTGCTGCGTAAGATATTCGGTGATGATTCTCTGGAGCTGATTTTTGAGGAAGAAAAATTTTCCTTTCAAATCAGAGAAAAGGGCAGGGAACCATTTGACTTTAACACCCTGTCAAGCGGATTTGCCGCTGTATTAGACATTGTACTGGATATTATCATCAGGATGGAAAAGAAAACAAACCGTTCCTTCGATTTCAACATCCCGGGAATTGTCCTGGTGGATGAAATCGAGACACATCTGCACATAGAACTGCAGAAGTCGGTACTGGATTTATTGACGACAATATTTCCGAATATTCAGTTTATCGTGTCCACGCATTCGCCGTTTATCTTAAACAGTATACCGGATGCTGTGATTTACGACTTGGAGAATCATACTCTGGTAGAAAACGGTCTGGCAGATATTCCCTATGGCGGGATTGTGGAGGGATATTTTCAGTCAAGCGAAATGTCGAAGACTTTGGAGGAGAAATTTACAAGATATAAAGAACTTGTCGGCAGGCAGAACCTGACCGACGATGATTTTGAAGAAATAGGGGGCCTGGAGATGTTCCTGAATGAAATACCAGATTATCTGGCGCTGAATATTACCACAGAGTACCAGAGGTTGAAATTGGAGTTTGAAAGCAGGGAGGATATCTGATGGTAAAGATTGAGCGTTCTTTTCCTGCCCCTGTTTCTTTGGAGTCGGAAAGCAGGAACCCGTCCGGGGGCAGCTATTCCAAGGCAGATGTGATTCGTCAGTTAAAGGAAGATTTCCACAATAAATGCTATATCTGCGAACTGGCGGATTTGCAGGATCCGGAGGTGGAACATTTACTGCCTCACAAAAACAGAGCATATCCGGAGAGGGTATTTGCCTGGAATAATCTGTTTTGGGCCTGTGGGCATTGCAACAAGGTGAAAAATCAGCAAAAATATGAGGAGGGAATCCTGGATTGTTGTAACAGGGATCCGGAAGAAGCAATTTCCTTCCGGCTTCAGGAAAACGAAGTGATAGCGAAAGCAAAAAGTTCAAAGGATTCCGAAGCTGTTTTGACAGCAATGTTGGTCGAGGAGGTTTTCAATCTCAGGAATACGGCAATGAGGGACTATAAGAGAGATTTCCGTTTCCGGAAATTGAATGAGGAAATGAATATTTTGTATGATAATCTGGAAGAAATGAAGAAGAAACCGGAGTCCAGAGTCATCATGAGAAAGCTGAAGGCATTGTTGCGAAGAGAATCGGCATTCGCTGCATTTAAGAGAAATTATGTGCGGGAGAACAGTAAGCAGTTTCCGCAGTTATTGAATTATATAGCGTGAGGCGGGAAGCCATTCAATACATAAAAGGTAGTTTTTACGGCCTTCACAATAAAATGCGTAAACAAGGCAAAGGGAGAAACAATATGAAACAGATACAAGGCGGCGTAACCGCAGCAAAAGGGTTTCAGGCAGCAGGCATAGAAGCGGCCATCAAATATCGGAACCGGAAGGACATGGCCCTGATCTACAGCGAGGCCCCCTGCGTGGCGGCAGGAACCTTTACCACCAATGTGGTAAAAGCAGCCCCCGTGCTCTGGGACCGGAAAATTGTACAGGAGTCCCCCTACGTCCAGGCGGTAATCGCCAATTCCGGCATCGCCAACGCCTGCACGGGAAAGGAAGGCATGGACTGCTGCGCGGCGGAAAGCAAATGCGCAGGCGAGCTGTTTGGTATCCCTGAGACTTCTGTTTTGGTGGCATCCACCGGCGTCATCGGCATGCAGATTCCAGTGGACAGGATCACGGAAGGCATCAAAAAGCTTGCCGCCGCCAGGGCGGACACCCTGGAAGCCGGGACAGATGCCGCGAAGGCCATCATGACCACAGACACATTGGAAAAACAGATCGCTGTAACATTTGAGATTGGCGGAAAAACCGTAACCCTGGGCGGCATGTGCAAGGGTTCCGGCATGATTCACCCTAATATGTGCACCATGCTTGCATTTTTGACTACAGACCTGAATATTTCAAAACAGATGCTCCAGAAAGCGCTCAGCGCGGACGTAACAGATTCCTTTAACATGATTTCCGTGGACGGTGACACCAGCACCAACGATACCCTGCTGATTCTGGCCAACGGGCTTGCGGACAATGAGGCGATTTTAGAGGAAGGGGAAGACTACGACACCTTCTGCCAGGCCCTGCACTTTGTCACCACATATCTGGCCCGGAAAATGGCGGGGGACGGGGAAGGCGCTACGGCCCTGTTCGAGACCAAGGTCACCGGCGCCGCCACCAAGGAGGATGCCAGGACTCTGGCGAAATCCGTCATCTGCTCCTCCCTGACCAAGGCGGCCATCTTCGGCCACGATGCCAACTGGGGCCGGATTCTCTGCGCCCTGGGCTATTCCGGCGCGAAGTTCGACCCGGAAAATGTGGATCTCTATTTCCAGAGCAGGAGCGGCCGGATCCATATCTATGGAAACGGCGTGGCCTGTGGCTACAGCGAGGAGGAGGCCACGAAGATCCTGTCCGACCCGGAGGTCACAGTCCTGGCGGACATGCATATGGGAGAGGAAGAGGCCACCGCCTGGGGCTGCGATTTAAGCTATGATTACGTAAAAATAAATGCGGATTACCGTAGCTGATTTCCTGTGCCGCAGCAGGCGGTATGACGGGAAGCGATGCGCTGCCGTCTGCGAATGGCGCGAAATGTAATAATCGACAGAGAATTGGAGACAATCAGAAAGGAAACAATACCATGGAAAAGGACATGGAGAAAGTGCTGCAGAAGGCGGAAGTCCTCATTGAGGCCCTGCCTTACATCCAGCGGTTCAACCGCAAGATCATCGTCGTGAAATACGGCGGCAGCGCCATGAGCAATGCGGAACTGCAGAAAAACGTCATCAAGGACGTGACGCTCCTGAAGCTGGTGGGCTTCAAGCCCATCATCGTCCACGGCGGCGGCAAGGAGATCAGCCGATGGGTGGGCAAGGTAGGGAAGGAGTCCACCTTCGTGGGAGGCCTGCGGGTCACGGACGGGGAGACCATGGAAATCGCCGAGATGGTGCTGAACAAGGTGAACAAGGACCTGGTCACCATGGTGCAGGAGCTGGGCGTGAAGGCCGTGGGAGTCAGCGGCAAGGACGGCGGCCTGCTCCAGGTGGAGAAAAAATATTCCGACGGCCAGGACATCGGCTTCGTCGGGGAAATCACCCATGTGAACCCCAAGGTGCTATACGATTTACTGGAGAAGGATTTCCTTCCTATCGTAGCCCCCATCGGCCTGGACGACCGTTTCCAGACCTACAACATCAACGCCGACGACGCGGCCTGCGCCATCGCCAAGGCTGTGAACGCGGAAAAGCTGGCATTCCTGACGGATGTGGAGGGAATCTACAAGAATTACGAGGCCAGGGAGGGCTTCATCTCCAGAATCACGGCGTCCCAGGCGGACGAGCTGATATCCGGCGGCTTCATCGGCGGCGGCATGCTGCCCAAGCTCAACAACTGCACCGCTGCCGTGCACGGCGGCGTGAGCCGCGTCCATATCCTGGACGGCAGGATTCCCCACTGCCTGCTGCTGGAGATTTTCACCAAGCAGGGCATCGGCACCGCCATCATAGACGATGAAGAGGCAGAGTAAAAAAGGAAAGCACGGCACAAAGAGGGGCACGGACGCGGCATAGAAGGACATGCGGCGCAAAGCACAAGCGAACAGCGGGAGCGTAATAAGGAGAGAATGACTATGAACATGCAGGAATACATCGATGAGGCGGAGCAGTCCCTGCTCCACACCTACAACCGTTACCAGATTGTCATCGAAAAGGGAAAGGGCGTCTATCTCTACGACACTGACGGCATAAAATACCTGGACTTCGTGTCCGGCATCGCCGTCTTTGCCCTGGGCTATGGCAACAAGGAGTACAATGATGCCCTAAAGGCCCAGATAGACAAGGTGATCCACACCTCCAACTACTACTACAACATGCCCGCTATCCGGGCGGCGAAGAAGCTGAAGGAGGTCTCCGGCATGGACAGGGTCTTCTTCACCAATTCCGGTGCGGAGGCTGTGGAGGGGGCCATCAAGGCCGCCCGTAAATACGCCTATCTGAAGGACGGCACCACAGACCATGAGATCATAGCCATGGAGCATTCCTTCCACGGCAGGACCTTCGGAGCCCTGTCCGTCACCGGCACCCCCAAGTACCGGGAGCCCTTCGAGCCCATGATCGGCAACATCAGATTTGCCCGGATGAACGACCTGGCCAGCGTAGAGGAGCTGATAAACGACAGGACGTGTGCAATCATTCTGGAGACCGTCCAGGGCGAGGGCGGCCTGGTGCCCGCCACCGAGGAGTTCCTGAAGGGGGTGAAGGCCCTCTGCGAGGAGCGGGACATCCTCCTGATCCTGGACGAGATCCAGTGCGGCATGGGCAGGACGGGCCATATGTTCGCCTGGCAGCGCTACGGCGTGAAGCCTGACATCATGACCACGGCCAAGGCCCTGGGCTGCGGCGTGCCCGTGGGGGCATTCCTGATGACGGAGAAGGTGGCGGCGAATTCCCTGGCGGCGGGAGACCACGGGACCACCTACGGCGGCAACCCCCTGGCCTGCGCCGCAGTGGAAAAAGTGCTTGATTTATTCGGGGAGAACCATATAATAGAGAATGTGAGGGAGGTGGCGCCCTATCTGGAGCAGCGCCTGGAGGAACTCAAGGAGAAATACGACTGCATTACAGAGAGGCGGGGAACGGGCCTGATGCAGGGCCTGGTATTCGACTGCCCTGTGCGGGACGTGATCGAGCGTGCCCTGGAGAACGGATTGCTGTTGATCAATGCGGGTGCGGACATCCTTCGTTTCGTGCCGCCCCTTATCATCTCGAAGGAGAACGTGGACGAGATGATCGAGATATTGGAGAGCTGCATCGAGCCGTCCGAAGAGGACTGAGGACAGGCGCGATGCCGATAATACAGTAGGAGTTTGGTATGCATCTGAAAAAGAGACTGACCGCAGTGGCTGTGCTGGCCATGGGGACGGCCGTTTTATACGGAAGCACCTTCGCCGCGGGGGACGCGGAGGAGACAGGAGTTCCCATGACATGGGGGAGCGAAAAAGAGACGATTTATTTCTGGTATTCCGATGAAGGGATGACGAATTTCATCAACAGCGCCGCCGTGTCCTTCGGCGAGCGGGAGGGCGTGCGGGTCATCCCCGTGCCGACCTCGGAGGGCGAGTACCTGGAGGCGATCAGCCAGGCCTCCGCCGGTGACCTCCAGGTGCCGGACGCCTATCTGATCGGCCACGATTCCCTGGAGAAGGCCTATCTGGCAGGCCTGGCCACCCAGGTGCAGGATCTGGAGGGGATCTGCAACGAGGCGAATTTCCCCCAGGCGGCCCTTTCGGCGGTGACCTATCAGGGGATGCGGGTGGCATATCCCCTCTGCTTTGAGACCAGCGCGCTGCTGTACAATGAGACCTATCTGCGCGAATGGGCTTCCCAGAGCGCCACGAAGGAGCTTCTGGAGTCCGGCGAGGCCCAGGAGGATCCGGGGGAGGATTCTTCCGGGATCCAGGTGGACGAGACATTGCTGGCCCAGAAGACGGAGGAGTATTTCCAGAGCGCGGTGCCCGCTACGGTGGACGATATCCTGCACATCGCGGATACCTTCGATGTGCCCGAGGGCGTGGAGGGCGTCATGAAATGGGATGTGTCGGACATCTTCTACAACTACTGGATCGTGGGGAACTATATGATCGTAGGAGGGGACGCGGGGGACGACAGCTCGCTGATAAATATCGCCAATCCGGAGACGATTCAGTGCCTGGAGGTCTATAAGGCCCTGAACCAGTTCTTTTCCATAGAGTCCGATAAAGTGGACTACGAGACCGTCATAGAGGATTTCTGCCAGGGGAAGCTGGTGTTCACCATCGCCACCACGGACGCGGCGGCCAGGCTGGCCCGGGCGAAGGAGAACGGGGAGATCGGATTTGACTACGGGATAGCCGTGCTGCCCCAGGTGAGCGGGGAGCTGAAGAGCCGCACCATGTCCGTCACCACTGCCGTGGCGGTGAACAGCTACTCCAGGAACCAGGCGCTGGCCAACCGCTTTGCGGCCTATCTGGCAGGGGAATGTGCCGAGACCCTGTACGACAGGACGGGGAAGGCGCCCGCCAGGCTGGGGACGGAGGAGGACGAACCGGGTCTGCAGATTTTCAGGCAGGCTTACGGGGAGAGCATCCCTCTGCCGAAGATGATGGAGACGGGGAATTTCTGGGTGCAGCTGGAGAGCCTGTTCTCCAAGGTATGGAACGGGGCGGACGTGACGGCGCTGGTGCAGGAGCTGGCGGCGCAGATACAGCTGCAGATAGACGCCTCCAGGTAGGCGGACAGGGCGCATATTTTTCCAATCATGGGAGACACTGTAAGGGAAAGCAGGAAAAGGAAGGTGGAACCCATGATTGGTTTTTTTATTGCATTGATCTCCGGGGCGCTGATGAGCGTACAGGGCGTGTTCAACACACAGGTCACGAAGGCCTCCAGCATCTGGACGGCCAGCGCCTTCGTGCAGTTGTCGGCGCTGGCGGTCTGTCTCGGGGCCTGGGCCTGCACGGACAGGAGCAATCTGCTGCAGGTATTCCGGGTGGAGCCCAAATACATGCTGCTGGGCGGCGCGATCGGCGCTTTCATCACCTATACCGTCATCAAGAGCATGGACATGCTGGGGCCTGCCAGGGCGGTGATGCTGATCGTGGTGGCGCAGCTGGCGGTGGCTTACGTAATCGAGCTGTTTGGATGGTTCGGCGTGGAGAAGCAGCCCTGGGAGTGGCGCAAGGCCATAGGGATGGCAGTGGCGGTGGCCGGCATCATCATTTTCAAATGGAAAGTGTGAAAAGCTTTTCTGAGCGGCCTAAATACGTCCGCTAAGAAAAGCTATGTTTCACCCGGAAGAATGCCCGAAGTGAGGGCATTCTTCCGGGAATCTCCCCATACATATCTTTGAGGAAACATATCAGAAATATTTTCATGAAGATTTCTGAAAGCCACTTGTAAAAACCAAAGCTTTCCTATACAATAAAAAGAGTCAGCATAGAGAGGCAATCCCTTTTCAAGGACCAGCGTGGAACTGGAAAGGAAAGGGACTATGATGAAAAAAAGGTATCTTGGAATCGTATGCCTGATAACGGCATGCGCGTTGTTGTGTTGCGGCTGCGGCGATAAGGGCACGGCGATTCTCATCGGAGAGACGAAGGAGTCGGCGGACGTCCCGGCGGAAGGGGAGCAGGAGGCGTCCCGGGCATCGGGACAGGCGGGAACCGCGGCGCAGTCCGCAGCTTCGGGCGAAACCGCTTCTGAAGCCCGGGATACGACGATCCGTGTCTATGTGTGCGGCGCTGTGGCGAATCCCGGCGTGGTGGAGATCCCCCAGGGAAGCCGTGTGGAGGATGCGCTGGAGGCGGCCGGCGGCTTTGGGGCCGAGGCCGGGCGGGAGGCCGTGAACCTGGCGGACTGGGTGTCGGACGGCCAGAAGCTGTATTTCCCAAAGGAGGGCGAGGCCGTGGAGGAGCACCAGGCCCAGGCCGACAGCGCATCGGGCCTGGTGAACATCAACACCGCCGACGCGGCGGCGCTTTGCACGCTGCCGGGAATCGGGGAGAGCAGGGCCCGGGATATCATCTCCTACAGAGAGGCCAACGGCGGGTTCCAGGCTTGCGAGGACATCATGAAGGTATCCGGCATCAAGACGGCGGCATACGAAAAGATAAAAGACAAGATAACGGTAAAATAGAAATCAGAAACGGCAGGGGAGCGACATGGCGAAAAAGAGGGCATTGGTGGTAGACGACGAGAAGCTGATCGTGAAAGGAATCCGATTCAGCTTGGAGCAGGACGACATGCAGGTGGACTGCGCCTATGACGGGGAGGAAGCCCTGGAGTACGCCCGGAACAACCAGTACGACATTATCCTGCTGGACGTGATGCTGCCAAAGCTTACCGGCTTCGAGGTCTGCCAGCAGATCCGGGAGTTCTCCAACGCGCCCATTGTCATGCTCACGGCCAAGGGCGAGGACATGGACAAGATCCTGGGGCTGGAGTACGGCGCGGACGACTATATCACCAAGCCCTTCAACATCCTGGAGGTAAAGGCCCGCATCAAGGCGATCATGCGCCGCATGGAGCCCAAGCGCATCATGGGGGAGGCGGCTGCCTCGAAGACCGTGGAGCATGGGGACATGCGGCTGGACTGCGAGGGCAGGCGGGCCTTCATCGCCGGGCGGGAGATTGGGCTTACAGCCAAGGAATTCGAGCTGTTGGAGCTCCTGATGGCCAATCCGGACAAGGTGTACAGCCGGGAGAACCTGCTGCACCTGGTCTGGGGCGCGGATTACCCCGGGGACGTGCGCACGGTGGACGTACATGTCAGGAGGCTTCGGGAGAAGATAGAGCCCAACCCCAGCGAGCCCAGGTATGTGCATACGAAGTGGGGCGTGGGCTACTACTTCCAGATTTGAGCGTGGGCATGTAACTTGACCGGAACCGGAGTAGGGAAAATGGTGGCAAAAATATTCGGAGAGCTGAGAGCATTTCTTTCCTTGCGCAGCCTGCAGACGCGTATCTTCCTGGTGGTGCTGGTGGCGGGATTCGTGCCCAGCGTCATCATGCGCTACGGAATCCTGGGCAACTATGAGGAGCGTTCTGTACAGCAGCGCATTTCTACGGTCCAGAACCAACTGATGATCGTGGGGAATCATCTGATCAGCAATAATTATTTCAATACAAAGCCGGAAGGCTATACCAGCAGCGTGTCCAGGGACGTGATCGACGCGGAGCTGGAAATGATATCGAACCTGTACGAGGGCCGGGTCATGATCATAGACTCCGGCCTGAAGGTGCTGAAGGACACCTACGGGCTCAGCGAGGGGAAGACCATCATCTCCGAGGAGGTGATCAAGTGCTTCCAGGGGCAGGTCACGAGCAATTATGACAGGGAGCACGGCTATATCGAGATGACGACACTCATCACGGATGCCAGCAGCGATACCGGGGAGATCATCGCGGTGATGCTGACCAGCATCTCCAACGAGTCCATTATGACGAACATGGAGGTGCTGGGGCGCAAGGCGTTGATTCTGGAGAGCCTGATGATCGTGATCATCACGGCCATGGCGATCGTGCTGTCCGTGGTGATGACCAGGCCCTTCAGTCGGGTGTCCCAGGCCATCAGCGAGGTGAAGGCCGGGTACAGGGAGGAGAGCATTTCCGTGCCGGGCTACGCGGAGACGGACCATATCGTGGAGGCCTTCAACCAGCTGCTGAAGCGCATGCGGGCCCTGGACAATTCCAGGCAGGAGTTCGTGGAGAACGTGTCCCATGAGCTCAAGACTCCCATGGCTGCCATCAAGGTGCTGGCGGACTCCCTGCTGGCCCAGAGGGACGCTCCGGCGGAGCTGTACCGGGAATTCCTGGAGGACATCGCCTCGGAGATAGACCGGGAGAACCAGATCATCACGGATCTCCTGGCCCTGGTGAAGATGGACAAGAAGGCCCAGGAGCTGAACATCGCCTCGCTGGACATGAACGACCTGGTGGAGCTGATCTTGAAGCGGCTGCGCCCCATCGCCAGGAAAAAGGATGTGGAGGTGGTCTTCGAGAGCATGCGTTCTGTGGTGGCTGAGGTGGACGAGGTGAAGATGACCCTGATCATGACCAATCTGGTGGAGAATGCCATCAAGTACAATAAGGAGCACGGCCGGGTGAGGGTGGAGCTGGATGCGGATCACCAGTACTTCATCTTCCGGGTCAGTGATTCCGGGCTGGGAATTCCGGAGGACGCTTTGGCACATATTTTTGAACGGTTCTACAGAGTGGACAAATCCCATTCCAGGGAAATCGGAGGCACAGGGCTGGGGCTGGCCATCACGAAGAGCTCCGTCCTGATGCACAGGGGCAGCATCACCGTGTCCAGCATCGAGGGAGAGGGGACCAGCTTCACGGTGAAGATTCCCCTGACGTATACGGCCGGCAGCGCGGCTTTGGAAAAAGGGTAAGTTTTCTGGGAGGATAGGAAGTGGCGGAATGAAGAAAATAACAGGGTGCCTGCTGGCGTGGATGTGCCTATTGCTGCTCGCTGCCTGCGGGCGGGAGGATGCGGAAGAGACAGACCGGATGAAGGTCTATTATGTGAGCAATTCGGAGACAAAGGTGGAGATGCATGAGGTGGAGATGCAGGCTGAGGAGGAATCCGCGCGGCTGCAGGAACTCATGGACTGTCTGTCCACCAGCCCGGAGATGCTGGAATACAAAGCGCCCCTGAACATGGGCTTCAAGGTGCTGGGGACGAAGCTGGAGGAGGGAAATCTGTCCATCGATGTGGACGCCGCCTACAACGACCTGCCCGCGATGACGGAGGTGCTGGTGCGGGCGGCGGTGGTGCGCACCCTTCCCCGCCCACACTCCATATCCCTCCTCACATTGTCATTGCCACTGGGTGCCATCCTCTCTTTGTCATGGGACGCACTATCACTGTCCCCCCTGTCCGCCTACGGTCGTCCGGCTAAACTTATTATTTCAAGCACTCTTGCTCATATTTATTTTATTAGCTGAGTAAAATGTTGTATTTTTGTATCTTGAAACCTAAGTAAACATTTTCATTCCGGATGGAAAAGGATTCTAAGATTTATGTTGCCGGTCATAGAGGAATGGTAGGTTCTGCTATAGTACGTGAACTTGTCAGACAGGGTTATAACAATATCCTGACTCGTTCTCATGCTGAACTTGACCTTATCTCTCAGGAAGCTGTCAATGATTTCTTTGCCAAGGAGAAACCTGAGTATGTGTTTCTTGCGGCTGCTAAGGTAGGTGGTATTGTTGCCAATCAGTCTGCCTTGGCCGACTTTATGTATGACAATATGATGCTTGAAATGAATGTGATTCATGCAGCCTGGAAAAACGGTTGCAAAAAACTCGAATTTCTCGGCTCGTCATGCATA
>OFHM01000213.1_pt1 | contig 54034 bp, 59 predicted proteins | sample 1521311 | NCBI WGS metagenome assembly OFHM01 (sample SAMEA3504083, study PRJEB24116) | mouse gut metagenome | biome: mouse gut; feature: mouse-associated habitat; material: faeces | place: Denmark | collected 2011 | reverse complement strand
GATCGTATCATCAGGATGAAAAGCTCGATTAGCTAGTTTATACGGCTCTGATACTCGCATCACATGATCAACTGCTTCATCTACTTCTATAACTTTAGGATCAATTTGTGTGGTATCTCCAATTATTCCAATAACAGATTGTCCTGTTCCATTTACTACACTAACTCTTAAGCCTTTATCAATTATAATTTTTGATACCTTTTCTACATCTTTACTTGTTGCAGACATTTTCATTACAATAATCATTTGTTATACCCCTTTGTTGTTTATTTCAACTCCTGTATATAAATAAAAGCTCTCTTCCTTAAAGGACGAGAGCCTATGCTTCGTGATACCACCTTAGTTTATTAATATATTACTATATTAACCTCATCGAGTACGCTATCTATATAGTTCATACTCTTACACGTTAACGGGTGTCACCGGAGAAACCTACTACTAACGATTCAGTCCTCTACTCCAAGATGAATTCAATATTATCTAGCAGACCCTTTTCCACCAGCCAAGAGCTCTCTATTCCACTTCAAATATTTACTATTTCTTTTCACAGTATTTATACCAGATGTTGTTGGAATTATTGTATACAATAAAATTAATAATGTCAACATGTTTTATAAAAAGATTCTCAAGTTATTTATTTAAGTCTACATCAGTCTATATAATTCTGGCGGTTATAAACAATTAAATACGATATAATTTTGGTAAGAGAGGAGGGGCCATGAATAATATTGATACAACATTAATTGGTAAATACATCAAAAGTATTCGTCTTTCAAAAGGATGGTCACAAGCAAAACTAGAAAATTTATCAGGAATATCAGCATCTTCTATTAGTAATATTGAACATGGTAATAAAGGGATATCTTATAATATGTCAATTCCAGCAATTGTAAAAATTGCTCATGCTTTTCAAATGAGTTTTTATGATATTCTTAATAACTCTGGTTTTTTATCATACATAGGAGATCAGCAGTTTTCTCAAAACAAATCACAAATTTACATAACCAATTATGAATTAATAAATTTGTTTAATCGTCTAAGTCCTAGTGATCAACAAACTTTTGTTAAAGAAATACATCATCGTATAGAAATATCAGATAAACAAAAGTAACAACATATGTATAAAAAACTTAGATAGAAATATCATAAATAATCCCTACATTTAATTACAAGTTTTAAAATTCATTAAAAAAGATTTTTATCTACAAAAATCTTTTTTATTTTATTACAACCCAAATATCATTTACTATACTCCAGATTAAATCATTATCACATCTCAATTATTTTTGTTTTAACTACAAATTAGTACTTTATGTACACAATAATTTATTCTTATTTATTTGCTTTTAATAAAAAAATGCAAAAAAAACCTTTTACAGTCATAATTCGACAAATTTTGTCATCTACAATATGTAATAATATATTTGTAAAGCATTACTGCTTTTAAATCTCATGAGATAAATAATTTAAATTATGTTAAATAAAAAAAGTCAACATAATATGCTGACTAATCAACAAATGGTGCCCAAGACCGGACTCGAACCGGTACAGTATCGCTACCGACGGATTTTGAGTCCGTTGCGTCTACCAATTTCGCCACTTGGGCAACTACCAATAACTATTATATATAATTTAAACAATAAAATCAATAGTAAATTTCAAATAATTAAATATATATAAAAAAAATAAAAAAATATATTAAATTTATTAAAATAGTATTGACGAATTGCATAAAATAACGTATTTTTAGAAGTAAATAAACTAGACAGATGGGGTAAACATATGGAACGTGACAAAATTTTAAGTGAGCTTAATGAAATAACTAATTCACTAGATGCAACTACAGAAACTTTAATTGGATTACAAGAAAATGCTAAATATGAAGAAGCAATCAAAAAAATAGATATTGATTTATATCTTGACTTACCAATCCAGGAATTGAGTCGATTAGCTAATCGTTTAGCTAATCTTACTAACGAACTTTTAAAATAGACAAGCTGCTGCTTGTCTTTTACTTTAACTTATTACTAGAAGGTGAACTATGAATAAACTATTTAAACAAAGAATGAAAATATTATTAAAAGATGACTATGATGACTTTATCGAAGCTTTAACAAAAGATCCTGTAAAAAGTTTTTACCTTAATCCTTTAAAAAAAGATATTATTTCACATTTAAATAAACAATATCTAACAGCTCATCCGTATATAAAAGATGCATATTTTTATGACTATAATCATTATCAACTTGGCAAACATCCATATTTTAACTGTGGTCTTTACTATATTCAAGAACCTAGTGCAATGGCAGTAGCAAATTGTGTAGATTTTAACGCTAATGACTATGTATTAGATATGTGTGCTGCCCCTGGAGGAAAAACTTGTTTTGTTGCTAGCAAACTAAATCAGCAGGGAATGATGATTGCCAATGACATTAATAAACTAAGAGCTGGAATTTTATCAGAAAATATTGAACGTTTTGGACTAAAAAATACTATTGTTACTAACTGCGATCCTATAAAATTAGAGCAGCACTTTAATAATTTTTTTGATAAAATCATCCTTGATGCCCCATGTTCTGGTGAAGGAATGTTCCGTAAACTTGATCAAGCAATTGAAACATGGTCAATTGATAAAATAAATGAATGTGCTTATATCCAAAAAAAATTAATTGATAGTGCTTATAAAATGCTTAAAAATGAAGGGATTCTAATATATTCAACTTGTACATACTCATTAGAAGAAAACGAATTTCAAGTAGACTATATGGTTAATCAATTACAAATGGAATTGTTAGATATAAAAAAACACCCTGGCATGTCTCCTGGTTATCAAAATAATAAAGTTGTCCGAATGTATCCACACATTAATAAAGGTGAAGGTCAATTTATTGCTTTATTAAAAAAACATAGTCATGATAAAAGTAATAAAACCAAATTATTAAAACCAAACATAAATCGTGAACAACTTAAACTAATTAATCAATTTTATCAAAATAATTTAAAGATAAGTGTACCACCACATTTATATAACTCAAATAACCATATTTATGCAATTCTACCACATTTTCCTGAATTAAAAGGAATAAAAATCCTTCGTACTGGTTTATATTTAGGAGAATGTAAAAAAGGGCGTTTTGAACCTAGTCACTCTTTAGCACTAACACTCTCTAAAAATGATGTAAAACATTATTATAACTTTAAAGCTGATGATCTTGAGATAAGCAAATATATTCATGGAGAAACACTATCTGGAACAAATCAAAAAGGCTATGGACTAATATTAGTTGATGGTTATCCATTATCTTTCTATAAAGAAAGTAATAATCAAGTAAAAAATTTATATCCTAAGGGGTTAAGAAGATGAACCGTTTTCATATCATCAAAGATATAGTTTATGATATCCTAAATAATGAATGTTTTGGCAACCATCGTAAAAATGGTTTAGAGCATTTATTTAATGTAGCAAATATGGCTAACCTATTAGCAAAAACAGAAAATCTTGATCAAGAAACAGCTGCTATTATCGGAATTCTTCATGATTTAGCAACATATAAATTTCACACTAGTTTTGATCATGCTAATCGAAGTAGTATTTTAGCTAAAGATATTCTATCCAAGAGTAATCTTTTTAGTGATGCTGAAATAAACCTTATTATTACAGCAATAAAAAATCATTCTTTTAAAGAAAGAATTGATGATAAATATAGTGAATTAATAAAAAATGCGGACTTATTAGTCCAGCATTTAAATGAACCAGATGCTCTTCTTTCTAAAAATAAACAAACTCGCTTAGATAACTTATTTAACAAACGATAAAATAATTGGAGCTAATTTAGTACTATTAATAACATAACTGCTATGATCTTCTTTTGGTAATATCAATAATTTACTGCCACTAATATTATGAGCTATCTCAATTGTATGACTTTCTTTAATCATATCTTTACTACCTGCTAGAACTAATGTTCTAGCTTTTATTTTTTGTAATGTATAATGATTTATATGTGGCTGATCTAACATTAACTTAATCTTAGGATCTTTTTTTATAATATAAGCTGCTTTCATTAAATAATAAACATAGTCTTTTAATCCTCTTGGCTCAATATTTGCCCCACTAATAATTAAATCATTAATCAAATCACTCTGACTTGCAACTAATAATCCAACAATTCCTCCATCACTAAAGCCATAATATATCACATCAGTTAATCCAAGTTTTTTTATAAAATCCATTATATCTTCAGCCATCGTTTGATAACTATATTTTTCAACCTTAGAACTTTCACCATGACCTCGACTATCTATACAATAACAAGTATAATATTCTTTTAATACTTCTACTAACTGATCAAAAATATGATGATCCTCACCATTACCATGAACTAAAATCATTGTTCTTCCTTGACCAGTTACTTTATAAAATAATTCACTTCCATTTACTACTATCTTCATAATTTATGATCCTCATAAAATTGTTTTAAATCTGCTTTAATCTCAAAATCTAACTGAGACTTCTTAATTCCCTCAACAGCTCCTTCTAAACCATATAAACGGTTTAAACAAGCAGAATCATCTATTGCCTGTATTTTCAACCAAGCTTCTTTTGCTCCAATTGCTTTTAACTTTTCAGGACTTTCAATTCCAACTTGAATTAACTGTCGAGATACAACTTTTCCAATATTAGGCAAATCTTCTAACCGTTCCATTATTACCTCCCATAATTATTCTAACATAAAAAACAAGTAAAACAGCTTTATAATTTCTTATGATAAATTAAATATGATTAAAGTACCAAAATAAGTAAAAATATAATAATATAATTAAAACTTCAAATTTGTGTTAGCATACATAAAATAAAGCTAGGAGTATAGTCATTAATATTTTTATACTTCTAGCCATTTTGATACCATCTTAACTTAATGATATTGACATTTTTATCCTTTGTCATTTTTTTTGATACACTCTTCAATTTGATCATGGACTAACTTTGCAATATCATTAGTATGCATATCTTTATATTGTTCATAATAAATAGGTTTTAAATAATGAATCTGTGCAGTTGTTTTTCTAAATGTATTATTATCAAATACTTTATAACAATCGATCAAAGCAACTGGCACGATTGGAGCTTTTGCTTTAGTAGCAATTTTAAAAGTTCCACCTTTAAACTCTAAGATATTATTACCATCACGACTTCTTGTACCTTCAGGAAAAACAAAAAAGTTTTGTCCATTAGCAACTTCATTTGAAACATATTTAATAATCTTAGCTCCTTCACGTACATTACTACGATCCATTGGAATAAATTCCAACATTTTAATAATATCCTTCACCAAAATTACTGACGCCAATTCCTTTTTTACTATTGCTCTAATTGGACGACTATGAGTTTGAAAAATAGCCAAAGGATCAAACAGTCCCTGATGATTTGGAGCCACAAAATAACCAGATTCTTTAGGTAGATTTTCAATCCCATAACATTCCAATTCTACCCGTCCCTTTCGTGTTACAATAGCTACAACTCGATGAATAAAACCATAACGTTCTTGTATGGAATATTCATCAATATGTTTATACTTATTAACCTTATATCCCCACCAGTAAGGTAATCTTAAAATAACCCTTATAACAATCAATGCAATTCTTTTCATTATCTACCCTCGCTTATATATTTGTAAAGTAAATGTTTCAAATGGTTTTTCTTCAATAAGTTGATAACCAAACTCTTTAAAACTTGGAAAATAAGTTTCTCCAACATGTTTACCAGGAATCCGTGAAATCAGTAATTGATCAGCAATTGGCAAACATTGTTTATATATTGAAGCTCCTCCAGAAATAAAAAGATCTTCTCCACTTTTACGATATTCTTCAATTACTGTTTCTAATGAATTTCTAACTTCTACTCGATCATCTTCAAACGGTTCTAAACTCACCACAATTGTTTTACGATTAGGTAACGGTCTACCAATTGCTTTATATGTAGTTAACCCCATTAAAATCGTCTTATTAACAGTAGTTGCTTTAAAATGCTTTAGATCTTCTGGTACATTCCAAGGCATTCCATTACTAGAATCTTTTTTTCCAATTAATAAATCTTCATCTGTTGCTACAATTATACTAATCATTATACACTTACCTTTCCTACTAATTTTCCATGACTCTGATAATCTTCAAGTTTAATATCTTCAATCTTATAATCAAAAATAGATTTAACCTCAGGATTTAAAACAAGTTTACACTTTGGTAATGGCTCTCTTTCAATTTGTTGTTTAATAACCTCAAAATGATCTTTATAAATATGAGCATCTCCAATTGTATGAATAAATTCTTTAGCTTGATAACCACATGTCTTAGCTAACATCTCTACCATCAATGCATAAGATGCAATATTAAAAGGCACACCTAAAAAAATATCAGCACTACGTTGATACAATTGACATGATAAATACTTTTTATCTGCACTTACATAGAATTGTAGAAATGAATGACATGGTGGTAATGCCATATTATCTACCTGAACAGGATTCCAGGCACAAATAATATGCCTTCTTGAAAAAGGATTATTTTTTAAACTATCTACTAATTTAGCCAACTGATCAACTCCTTCATAATTAAAATTTCGCCATTGTGCCCCATACACAGGTCCTAAATCACCATATTTTAAAACAAAGGGATCATTTTCTGGTAATTCTTTAATTCTAGTTACAAATTCCTCAATTGTTTCACCTTGATAATCAGATGACTTTTTATAACTTTCATATGGCCATTCATTCCATATCTTAACATTACGATCAACTAGATATTTAATATTTGTATCACCTTTAATAAACCATAATAATTCTTCAGCAATTGGTCGAATAAACATTTTCTTTGTTGTCATTAAAGGAAAACCATCTCTTAAGTCATAACGAGTCTGATAACCAAATACACTTCGAGTACCAGTACCAGTACGATCTTCACGATCTTCTCCATTTTTTAAAACATATTTACACATTTCTAAGTATTGTTTCATTTTCTACACCTCGTTTGTTATTGTACAATAAAAACTCTCGTTAATAAACTAAAAAAACACTTTTATCAAAAAGTGTTTATGATTTAGTTACCTTATTATATCGTCTTAAAGAAGTTTTTATCGACTTCATAATATCAATAATCAACTTCAATTCATTAGGATTACAATCAAGCAAAAGGCAATTAATCTCATCAATATAAATCCGTTCTGCTTCAACTAAACTGTCACATAGTAAAAAATCAGCAGATACAGCTAATGCATTAGCAATGCTTATCAAAGTAGGCAAACTCAGTTTTGTCGCCCCACGTTCAATATGTGATATATTCGTGGGAGAAATATTTGAAATCTCAGCTAGGGTCTGTTGAGAAAGATTTTGAGAAATCCGTTCTTCTCTTATTCTTTTGCCAATAAGTTTGTAATCTATTTCCATTGTGATTCCTCCAATGTTTTTATTGTATCTTCCAAAAAGATATCTTAAAATATATTCTACATCCCATTAGGATACCTGATATATTATTCCCATTTATTATTATTTTTATTCATTCTTTTTTTGCCTATATATATTTAAATTTGTCTATGTTATAATAAAATTACTTATTTCTAAATAAATAATTCTCACCCAAACATTAGGTAAAAATAGAAAGGAAATTAAAAAATGAAAAAAGAAGCCCCAAAAATAAATACAACATTACGAAGTCATACTATCCTTGTTCCAGAATGTATTCGTAATGCTAGCGGAATCATAATTAATGGCAAAAGAATAAAATCATTACTATTCTCTACAGATGTTGCTGTAATTTCAAATTGTAATGCCGATGCTGTTATTGCAGTATATCCATTTACTCCAACAATGCAAATAACCAGTGCTATCATCGACGTTGCTCAAAGACCAGTTTTTGCTGGAGTTGGTGGAGGTACTACTGCTGGCCCTCGGGTTCGTGAAATTGCCTTAGATGCTGAATTACATGGTGCTACTGCAGTTGTCCTAAATGCTCCAACAAAAACTGAATTTATTCAAGAATTATCTGATTATGTAGATATTCCTGTAGTTTTATCAATTGTTTCATTAGATGAAAATCTAGAAGAGAGGATGTTACATTCAGGTGCTACAATAGTTAATGTTTCAGGTGGAAAAAATACTACTGCAATTGTAAAAGAACTACGTAAGATTTCACCAGATTTTCCAATTATTGCAACAGGTGGACCTACTACCCAAACAATTCAGGAAGTAATTGAAGCAGGTGCCAATGCAGTAACATATACACCTCCTTCAAATGGAGATATATTTAAACTAATGATGGAAGAATATCGACAACGTTGTCATTCAGACTAAAAAACCCTCACTTTGAGGGTTTTAATATTATTCTTTATTTTTAATTTGTTGATTTAATATTGTCACAAATTCATCAAATGGAACAGTAATCTGTTTTTGCTGTCCATGTTTACGATATGTAACAGTTTTTTCATCACGTTCATTATTACCAAGTACTAATAAATATGGAACTTTTTCCATTTGACCTTCACGAATACGATATCCTAATTTTTCTTCACGAGCATCCATTTCAACTTTAAAGCCATTTTTCTGCAATAATTCAGTTACCTCTTTTGCATACTCTAAATGATATTCATTATTAACTGGTAATACTTTGATTTGAACTGGAGCTAACCATAGTGGGAACACTCCTGCAAAGTGTTCAATTAAAATTCCAATAAATCTTTCAATCGAACCAAAAATAACTCGATGTAACATAACTGGACGGACTTTTTCACCTTTATCATCAACATAAGTAATATCAAATCTTTCAGGTAAATTCATATCTAATTGAATTGTTCCACATTGCCAAACTCTTCCTAATGAATCTTTAACATGGAAATCAAGTTTTGGTCCATAGAATGCTCCATCACCAGGATTAACTTTATAATCTTTTCCTGCTGCTTTACAAGCCGCTGCTAAAGCAGCTTCACTTTTTTCCCAAATTGCAAGATCACCAATATATTTCTTCTCAGGACGTGTAGATAATTCAATTTCATAACTTAAATTTAAACTACCATAAACACGATCAATAAAATTAATCAATTTTATAATTTCGTCTTCTATTTGATCAGGAGTCATATAAATATGAGCATCATCTTGAGTAAAAGTTCGAACTCTAAATAAACCATTTAAAGCTCCACTTGCTTCATGACGATGAACCTGTCCTAATTCTCCCATTCGAAGAGGTAAATCTTTATATGAATGTAAACTATTTTTATAAACTAATAGACTTCCTGGACAGTTCATTGGTTTAATTGCAAATTCACGCTCATCAACCATACTTGTGTACATATTTTCTTTGTAATTATTCCAATGCCCACTAACTTCCCACAATTCTTGTGACATCATAATTGGTGTTTTAATAAATTCATAACCTTCTTTAGTATGTTCTTCATACCAGAACTGTTCTAAAGTATTTCGTAAAATCATCCCTTTAGGTAAGAAAAACGGCATTCCTGGAGCATATTCACTCATCATAAATAATCCCAATTCTTTACCTAATTTTTTATGATCACGACGTTTAGCTTCTTCTAATAATTCAAGATGCTTATCTAAGTCTTCAGGAGTTTCAAAACACACACCATAAATTCTTTGTAATACTTTATTTTCTTTATCACCTTTCCAATATGCCCCAGAGTGTTTTGTTAGTTTAAAATTTTTACAAGCCTTAACTGTTTCTACATGAGGTCCACGACATAAATCTACAAAATCACCTTGACGATAACAGCTAATAATTGTCCCATCTTCAAAATTAGAGATTAAATCTAATTTATATTCATCATCTTTGAACATTTCAACTGCTTCTTCTTTAGAGATTTCCTGACGTGTTATTCGTTTACCATCTTTGCAGATTTTTTTCATTTCTTTTTCAATTTTAGGTATATCATCATCTTTAACAACATCATCACCTAAATCAACATCATAATAAAATCCTTCACTAACAACTGGTCCTACCCAAAATTTGGCATGAGGATATAAATGTTTAATCGCTTGAGCCATTACATGAGCACAAGAATGGTTTAATACACTTAATTTTTCATCTTCTTTAAAATCAATCATTTCTCTTCTCCTATCCAGAAACGTAATATCGTTTCTTTTGTTTCTTCATTAAAATATTCATTTTTAAATTTGCCACCACATTTTTCAATTGTTTTTTTTAGAAGCAATGTTCTTTTTATTACACGTTATTAAAATTGGATATATATCCCACTTTTTACAAATCTCAATCGCTTCTTTTAACATTGCAGTTGCATAACCTTTTTGTCTTTGACTTGGTAAAACACTATAACCAATATGGCCACCTTTTTTAATAAAAAATCATTTAAACAATGACGAATATTAATTGTTCCAATAATTTGATCATTATCAATATAAAAATAGGTCGTTCCTGGTACATATCCTTCATCTAAATTAATGCCTAGATGATTTTGTTTTTCTTTTTTAACCATTGTGTATAATCTTGATAAGTATGACATCCACCATCACCATTAATAAACAATTCCCCATAATCAAATGTCTCTTGAAGATATTTGTTCATTAACATCATATGAGAAATATCTGGATATACTAATTTTGCCACCACTACCTCCTTTAAATAAAAAAACCCTCATCCAAAGGACGAGAGTATCGTGGTACCACCTTAATTTGTTATAAAATAACCTTAAATGCTATAACGCGCTACCGACAATCTCTTTCGAGTGTTGCATATTAGGGAGTACCTATATAATCTTGTCAAGACTTGCACCAACCGTCTTTTCTCTAGTTCAAAGTATTATCTAGACATATCCTAAATCATCGCATTTTATTTACTCTTATAATTTTACTCTTTTATAGATTAAAGTCAATAAATTTATTTACTTTACTTTTTCATTTTGTTTTACTGAATATTCCATTTTAAGATTATCAGTTTCTTTTTTAAAAGCTCGATAAACATATTTAGAAGGCATTTTATCAAACATCGTTAAAGTATCACATTTTAAACAATATAAAGCTGAGATACCACGAATATTTATCTTTTTAATCCAATCTCCTTGTGCTTTGCATATTCCACATTCAATCGTATTTTGTGGTTCAACTATTTGTATTCTCATTTTCATCACCCATCATACAGTATGCACTAATAAAATCAAAATAATTGTCAAACAAAGACAAATAAATATTACTACTTATCCGCATTAACCAGTTTCTTTAAATCCTTTACTTCCTGTGGTTTTAAAATTCGATATTTACCAGGAGTCAATCCCTTTAAATTAACACATCCAACACTTACACGATGTAATCTTTTAACAGGGTGTCCAACACTTTCAAACATCTTTTTAACCTGACGATTTTTACCTTCAACAAGTTTAATCATCAGCATTGTTGTTTTATGTTCTATATCCTTATTAACAACTTTAATTTTACAAGGAAGTGTTTTAGCCCCTTCTAAATAAATACCCTTTTCTAACTTATTCAATGTTGGGCCATTAATTAAGCCTTTAATTGAAACCTCATAGATTTTCTCTAAATGAGAGCGTGGATGCATAATCATATTTGCAAACTCACCATCGTTAGACATAATAATCAATCCAGTTGTATCAAAATCCAAACGACCTACTGGATATATTCTTTCTTTTATATCAGTAAAATAATCTGTAATAATTGGTCGATCAAACTCATCATCTAAAGTACATACACACCCCTTAGGTTTATAGAAAACATAATATACTTTATTTTCACCAATAATTGGTTCTCCATCAATTGTAATAAAATCACCTTTTTTTACTTTAGTTCCTAATTTACAAACAATTTCACCATTTACTGCAACTCTACCTTGAACAATCAAATCTTCAGCTTTTCTTCTTGAGGTATAACCACTTGCAGCAATCACCTTTTGTAATCTTTCCATGTTTTTCACCTACTTCGACTACATTATACTGAAATGTAAATTAAAAGCAACTAAATCAAAGATTTAATTTTAATATTTATTAAATAATTGGATACTCACTTTAACAAAATTTTTATTTAGGTTAAAATATAGTTGTAAATAGATTTGGAGGAACTATTATGAGAGGAATTTATTCATCGTTAACTAAAATTAGACGTAAAGTTTTTGTTGAAGTTGCTAAACTTGCTTATGAAGGAAATGATTATAGCCGAATTGAAAATTTACCCTATAAAATAATTCCTGGTGAAGTTGCTACTTACCGTGACAGTATATTTTTAGAACGTGCTATAGTTGGAGAAAGACTTCGTTTAACAATGGGCTTATCATTGCGTCCAATCGATAAACCTGCACCAATTTCAAAAGGGATTGAAGACAGTATAATTGCAGATAAATATTATGAGCCACCGCTTATTAATATTATTAAATTTGCCTGCAATAAATGTGCTGAAAAAAAATACGAGGTCAGTAACGGCTGTCAAGCGTGCCTTGCTCATCCATGTATGGAAATATGTCCTAAAAATGCCATTAGTTTTAAGGATGGTAAAGCATATATTGATCAAGATAAATGTATTAAATGTGGCTTATGTAAAAACAGCTGTCCTTATGATGCTATTTTAAAAAAAGAACGTCCATGTGCTAAAGCTTGTGGAATGAATGCTATCGAATCAGATGAATATGGAAATGCCCATATCAATTATGATAAATGTGTTTCTTGTGGTATGTGTCTAGTTAGCTGTCCATTTGGAGCTATTGCTGATAAAAGTCAAATATTCCAATTAATTCAAGCAATTAAAGAAGGTGATGAAGTCATTGCTGCTGTTGCACCAGCTTTTATTGGTCAGTTTGGACCAAAAGTAACACCAGAAATCTTAAAAAAAGCTATGCAGGAACTAGGCTTTAAAGATGTCATTGAAGTTGCAATTGGAGCAGACTTATGTACTATTGATGAAGCTAAAGATTTTTTAGAAAAAGTTCCTGATAAACAACCTTTTATGGCTACTTCATGTTGTCCATCATGGTCAATGATGGCAAAAAAAGAATTTCCTGAATTTAAATCATATATCTCAATGGCTTTGACACCAATGGTGTTAACAGCTCGTTTAATTAAAGAGAAACATCCTAATAGTAGAGTTGTTTTTATTGGTCCTTGTGCCGCTAAAAAGTTAGAAGCCTCAAGAAAATCAGTGCGCAGTGAAGTTGATTTTGTTTTAACTTTTGAAGAAATTGGTGCAATGTTTGAAGCTAAAGAAATTGATTTTTCAAAACTTCAGCCAAATGATGCTGATACTTTTACTCAAGCCAGCAGTGATGGAAGAGGATTTGCAGTCAGTGGAGGTGTAGCTAAAGCTGTCGTTAACTGTATTAAAGCTAAAGAACCAAATCGTGAAGTATTAGTAGAATCTGCTGAGGGATTAGAAAATTGTAAAAAAATGTTAAATGCTGCTAAAAAAGGTAAATATAATGGTTATTTATTAGAAGGAATGGCCTGCCCTGGAGGATGTGTAGCTGGAGCTGGAACACTTCTTCCAATTAACCGTGCAGCTATGGCTGTTAAAAAATACACTAATTCATCTGATAAATTAAATGCTAATGATTCTAAATATAAAGAATATTTAGATTTATTAATTGAAAAATACAAGTAAATATCTAGATAACTAAAAAGTTGATTTTCATAATCAACTTTTTTAGTCATATTTCTTTATTTTTACAGTTTGTTTATCAAAATCAATAAATGTTTGAAATGCATAACGATTTTCATCTTCATCCCAAATTTCAACAAATTTAGGAGTAACTTCAATCAATATTTCACTTTCTTCATGACTATATGCATTATAACTTTGCCATAAATATTTTTTATATAACTTTTCAAATCTACGTCCTTCTTCATTTACTACTAATCCTAAGTTTTTAGCTATTCCCTCAACTTGTACACCACCAGTACATAAAGCAACTTGTGGGTTTTTAAATAACTGTTGTGTCTTTCTAAAATTCTTATCTGTTTTAAAATATATTTTATCATCATAAAATAAACAACTAACATTTCTAACCATTACATAATCATTAACACTTGAAGCTAAAGCCATAATTTTCCAATCGCCTAATTTTTTAAATAATAAAGCTTTTCCATCTTCAAAATTCATCTTTCTTTCCTCCTATTTTGTATATCGTTTAATGATGGGACTAATTTTTTTATAGATTACAAATGTAATCAAACAAACAATAGCATTTTTAATTAAATTAAAGGGTACAATACCTAATAAAACTAATTTTAAAGTACTATCAACATAAGGATTAACAGCTCTACTCATCTCAATGATCATCCCCATATCCATACCATATAATGAAATATAAAAAGGAATAATAATCACCAAATTAGTAAATACTGCTACTATTACATTCATAAATGTACCTATTACCATTGCTTTAACTGCACCCTGCTTTGTATTATTTCTTTGATAAACTAATGAAGCAGGTAATACAAGTGCTATACTTAACATTAAACTTTGCAATTCACCAGTAAACATCGAATTAGTACCTGCTAAAGCTAATTGAAGAATAATTCTCACTACAATAATAAATATCCCTGCTATTGGACCTAATGTAAAAGCACCAATCAATTCTGGAATACCTGCAAAATCGAAACTTAAAAACGGTGGCATAAAGGGTAATGGAAACCTAAATACCATCAAAACTGCTGATAAAGCTGATAAAACAGCTATCAATACTAACTTCCTTGTTTTTTCACTTTTCATTTTTACCTCCTAAAATAAAAACCTGAAAACAATATAAGTCTTCAGGTATAATTCTAGAAAATGTCTTTTCTCATCCGGACTTTAACCGTCGGTGTTAGAATTTCACTAACTCAACCATATATTGATATGGGTCATGGACTATAACCATCGGTAGGGACTTTCACCCCGCCACAAAGACTATATTAAATTTTTGATGATAGAAACATTATCTATTAATAATATTTTATACCTCTTTAATAATAAATGCAAATATTATATTATCAAATAATCACATTCTAAATTTTATTTCTAATGCATAGAATTATAGGGGTGATTAAAATTGAACTATATAAAAATTATTGGTTTAATAATTTCTTTAACTTTTATACCATTAGATAGCATTAAAACAATTCCTTTCCAAGGAAAAAGTTATATCGTTATGGAAGCAAGTAATCAAATTGTTATTGAAGGCAGCAACCAGGATTACATTCAAAGTGTTGCTTCAATATCAAAAATCATGACTTGTATAATAGCAATTGAAAACATGGAACTCGATACTATCGTTACTGTTGATGATACTATCAATGAAGCATGGGGAAGCGGAATCTATATACATATAGGCGATAAAATCAGTTTACGCGATCTTCTATATGGATTGATGCTTAGAAGCGGTAATGATGCTGCTGTTATGATAGCTAAAGCAGTAGCTAAAGATATACCCAAATTTGTTGATATGATGAATGATAAAGCTAGAGAATTAGAGCTTCATAGTACAACTTTCTCTAATCCTACTGGCTTAGATGAAGAGGATAATGGTAATCAGTCATCTGTTTATGATATGGCAAGATTGATGGCCTATTGCCATCAAAATCCAATTTTTAATGAAATAGTTAGTACAGAAAAATATATCCGTGAAGATGGTAATGGTACTTGGCACAATAAAAATAAACTATTAACTAATTATGAGTATTGTATTGGTGGTAAAACTGGATTTACAAAAAAAGCTAAACGAACTTTAATAACAATGGCTCGAAAAGATGATCTTGATTTAATCATTGTAACTTTTAATTGTGGTAATGATTTTGAGTTTCATCAAAATAAGTATGAAGAATGTTTTGATTTACTTAAAGAAACTAAACTATTCTCTAGAGGAATAATTGAATTTAAGCAAAAACAGTATTATCTAGATTTCGATATTTGTGTTAATAAAAAACCTACTGACAAAGTTGACGTGTCTTTTACTAATAATGAAATCGTTATTTCATTAAATAACCAGCCTGTTAGTAAACAAAAAGTTATCCCTTATAATTATTTTCTTGGTTTTAAAATGATTTTAAAGGATTTATTTTATGGCTAAGGTTTTTAAATATGGCTTAATTTTCTTTGTATTAACAGCTTTTGCAACTAACAGACAGGATGAAATGTTTAAAGCTATTCTAAGTTCCCCTAATCAAGTTTTCGAGTTAATTAAAATATTAGTATTATCAGCTTGTTTATGGAATGGATTTTTAAATATCATCAAAGCTTCTGGTTTAATAAAACAATTATCTTTTTTATTAAAACCAATCTTAAAGCTAATTTATGGAAAAGCAGTTGAAGATGAACAAATATATTTATATCTATCAACTAATTTTATTGCTAATCTATTAGGTGTAGGTTCTTTAGCCTCAATTAGTGGGCTTAAAGCAATGAAATCATTAACTAAATATCAAAGTAACCCAAAAGTTCCTTGTAAAGAAATGATGTTACTAGTTATTATGAATACTACTGGATTATCTATTATTCCTACAACAATGATGACATTAAGACAAAGTTATGGCAGTCATGATATTTTAGGTTTTTTTAGTTACAGCCTTACTATTGGGTTAATTATTACAATAATTGGTATTATTACAAGTAAGGTGATTGAACATTATGGATAGTATAATCTTAATAATTATTTTAATTGCCTTAATTGAATCTGCATTTAAAAAAGTAGATATTTTTAATGAATTTATTGAAGGTGTAAAAGAAGGCAGTAAGCTATTAATGACACTTTTTCCTACAATGATGGCTTTTACATTATGGGTAACCTGTTTTCAAAGTTGTGGCATTATAAATATATTAGAATTATTTTTCAAAAATATTTTCCAGTTTCTAAATATTCCTATTGATATTTTTATGATGATGATTGTAAGACCTTTTTCTTCTAATGGATCTTTAACAGTTTTAAATAATGTATTTTTAAAATTTGGTGTTGATCATCCTTATAGTATTCTTGGCTCAATTATTCAAACTGGCAGCGATACAACCTTTTATGTTGTTACATTATATTTTGGTAGTATCAAGCTTCAAAACAATCGCTACGCTTTAAAATTAGGTCTATGGTTAGATATCATTGCCTGTTTATTAGCAATCATTTGTTTTTTATTGTTTATTAATTAATAATGGGTTGAAGTGACCCATTATTAATTATTTGATAAGGATAATACTGATGATTTTTTTCAAGATATTTTTTTACAACCTCATAACTACGATCTGGATAATTAGTTATAATACCACTAACACCAATATCTAAATATTGATCCATTTTTATCTTGTCATCAACACTCCATACATATATAGGAATCCAATTAGAATTAGCTTTATCAACAAAATTAACTGTAATCATATTTTCCTCAACCGCTAAAAAATCTATTTTAAGTTTCCAAATTGATGCATCAATTTGACCAGCACTACCATATATACAATAACCAATCCACCATTCTGGTCTTTTTTCTTGAAGGGATTCTACTATCTCATAATCTAATGACATATACATAGCTCGATTTTCGAAATTATTTTGTTCAACTATGTTAATAACTTTTTCACTTAATTCAATTTGATTATTATCTGCTTTTAACTCAATTAAAAGTTTTATTTTTTCTTTTTTCAATTTTTTAAGTAAATGATCCAATGTTATGATATTCCCTTGATACTGCCCTTCATAAACAGTTACCTTTTCTAATTCATTTGCAGTCATAGAACTAACTTCTCTATCTAAATGCGCCAAACGTAATAAACTAGTATCATGAATAACAATAGGAATACCATCTTTAGATAACTGAACATCTATTTCTGCATAATCACTATGATTATTTTGAGCCTTTATTATTGCCTCATATGTATTTTCTACTCCATATTTTGAACCACGATGTCCAATTATTATTGGCTGATGTATTTTGCCTGGTAATTGTAAATACATACTAATTAATAACCCTGACATAGTTATTAATATAAAACTAATTATTTTAGGGTGTTTTTTATATAATTTAGATTGACTTAAATAACGTTTAATAATCTGATAAGGATAAAATATAGCTGAATTACGATTGTCTAAAATACTACTTTTACCAGTTGTTTTCAATTCATAAAAATTATAGATACTTGCAATAAAATATAGAAAAAGAATAATTATTAATAAAACAGAAATTAAATATATAGAATTAGAAAATAAACAATTTATTAAAATAATGACAGATATTATTAAAGTAGTATTTATAATAAACTTATGTTTTAGATAAAATTTATTAGTTAAAATATATTTATTAATAAATTTTGTTAGATTACTAGCTTTTAATTTTGTTTGAATTAATGTATTATCTAATTTTTGACTAATTTCATGATCTAAATTTACATTTAATAATTCTTGATCATATTTATTAATAATTTTCAAATAAAAGTAATAAAAAAAATACATACCTATAATCGTAATAAATGTATAGACCAGATATTCAAAGAAATATATTCTAAATCTTGCTGAAATAATCATATTTCTAAGAAAAAAACGATTAAAATCAGTATTTTTAATTACCGCATCTGGTAAAAACATAATTATTTTCGTTTCGACAATAAACCATATTACCAAAATAGCAATTAAAATAAATCGATCTTTAATCTCTAATTTTTTATATAACTCAAAATTATCTTTAAAAGCTTTAATAAAGTTTTCCTTTTTTAAAATCATATAAAAAGGAACAAACAATAACAACAAGTATACTCCATAATACAAAAGATAAATTAAAACAATTAAAATATTTCCACTAAAAGTTAGTGATAATTCCCCAAAAATAAAATTAGGAACTTTAAAACTTGGAATCAAAGCATTAAGATAACCAATATGAGCCAATGGTAAAATCAATAAATAATATAATCCACAAATAATAATACTGGGATGTTTTAATCCTTTTAAATTAATAAAAGATACTTTCATTACCTCATAAATACGAAAAGGTCTCTGTTTAACATACAAAGAGATCATATTAATAATTACACTATATTCATATAAAACAATTAACAAACTGTATACCAATAAAAATAAAACCACTAAAATGCCTTTAAAACTAAAAAAACCAAACAATATATTTTGATTAAATACTATTCCAACTGCAGAATGATTATTTAAATACATCTGAAGCACTTTATTTAAAAATGGTAATAAGATAATAATCGTAATTATTTTATAAAATATCTCAAATTTTAATATTTTTATAAAATTATTTTTCATAATCCCACCTCTATATTAGATTATTCTACCACTAATATCTTATTTATTTTTCTAAATAATTCTTAATAAAATATAAAAAAAGAGCAATCAAAGACTTTAGACTTATAATTACTCTATTTTTAACCAAAATTAGCCTGCATTAAAAATTCTAATCTCTTACCCTTCTAAAAAATAATTATAAACACTTAAAAACTATCTCTTGCTTTTAAAATATTTTAAAATTTAACACAATCATTACTAATACAGCTATTATTAAAACAATAGTTATATTGAATAGATTTCGCCTATTTTGTTTTTTATATCTCACATTTTCTAATATCTGTTTATCTTGATGTATAGATAGTTTTTCTTTTGTCGAATGCTTTTGTTTCATCATGTAAAGAAGTGCTAAAGAATCTTTCCTGTTTAAAATTTGTTGGTAAAATTCCTTAAGTGACTGTAAATCTTCTAATGAGCAATCAGTTTCTTCAAGATTATGAACGATTGTATTTCTTAACCATCTTAAATGTTTAAGTGTATAATAATCTGTATTCCATTTATCTATCAAATATCTCCCTTCATTAGAAAGCACTTCCATACGATTAATATATTCAGTTACTCCCTGTGAAGCAGCATACATATCCTGACAAAGTTTATCTAATTTTTTATATTCATCTAAAAATTCAATTTCTATTTTTTGCATTATTTTAACCCTAAACACCTATACTATTATTATTTAATAATCTAATTTTAACTTTTTATAATACTTCACCATATTTAATGCAAATTATCATTAAAAAATAATTTTAGAATTTAACACTATTAAAAAGCAAATTACTAACAATTTAAAACTATCTTAAACTAATTTACTTAATAAAAAATGAATAATAACCTTGTATAAAAATAAATATAATCACACATGGTAAAACGTATTTTAAATATACTCTAGTCCACTTAGGAAATTTAATTCCTTTACCAGTATTAGCTTCTTTAATAAAATTATCAAATCCCCAGCCATATCTACAAGTACAAAAAATTAAATAGGCTAAAGATCCTAGTGGTAAAAAGTTATAAGTTACTAAAAAATCTTCTAAATCTTGAACCGTAGTCCCTACTCCAAATGGGGCAAAATCACTTAAAATATTAAACCCTAAAGCACAAGGTAAAGATAAAACCATTATCAAAATTAAATTAATAATAACAGCTTTTTTTCGACTCCAATTAAATAAATCCATTCCAAATGAAATGATATTTTCAAATACTGCAATAATTGTAGATAAAGCCGCAAAACTCATAAATACAAAAAATAATGTACCCCAAACTTGACCTAACCACATTTCATTAAAAATACTAGGTAACGTTATAAATACTAACCCTGGTCCACTACCAGGATTAACTCCAAAAGCAAAACAAGCTGGAAAAATTATTAATCCTGATAATAAAGCTACTAATGTATCTAATGTACAAACACTGATCGTTTCCCCAAATAAACGACGATTTTTATCAATATAGCTTCCAAAAATAGCAATTGCACCAATACCTAAACTTAATGTAAAAAAAGCTTGTCCCATTGCCGCAAATATTATTTCTAATAAACCATGCTGCCTAATAGCATCAAAATTTGGAATCAAATAAAATGACAACCCTTCACTTCCTCCTGGTAATGTGACTGCTCTAATTACTAATATTAAAATTATAACTAGTAATGAACTCATCATAATTTTAGTTATCTTTTCAACTCCATTTTGTAGCCCTAATGAACAAATTCCAAAACCTAAAGCTACTACTACAACCATCCAAAATACCTGTAATAGTGGATCTTGTAAAGAATTATTGAATATACTTTCAACTTGCTGTGGAGTGATTCCTACAAAATCACCCTTTATCATCTTAATAAAATATGATAACATCCAACCACCAACAGTTGTATAAAACATCATTAAAACATAATTACCTAACATTTGAAATTTTCCTAACCAGTTCCAAACTTTACCTTTAGTCTGTAATGTCTGAAATGCTAGTGCTGCACTTTTTTGACTAGCTCTACCTACTGAAAATTCCATTGTCATAATTGGTGCCCCTAATACAACTAGAAAAAACAAATAAATTAAAACAAATAATGCTCCACCATATTGCCCTACAACATATGGAAACCGCCAAACATTTCCAAGTCCAATAGCACAACCTGCAGAGATTAGTATAAATCCTAATCTTGATGAAAATTTTTCTCTCTCTTTCATAATACTCTAACCCTTCTTTTAATCATTACTATTTAATTCTAGCTTAGAATTTATGATATTTCAATAAATTGTTTTAAAAGATATTCAATCTTTTATTAATGATAGAATATATGTAAAGGAGAATTGAGATGAAATATACTTATACAGTAATTGCTGTTGCAGATATAAAAACAGCTAGAAAATTTTATGAAGATTTAGCTCAATTTCTAAAAAATACTCTAATATCAATTATTTAAGCGATGTAATTGAACATGATTTAGAACAACATGTAATAAGATTTTATGATCTAGATGGTCATATTATTAAAGTTAGAGAAAATATGAAAATTGTTATTAAACGTTTTCTTGATTCTGGGATGTCAATAAAAGCAATCCCTCTAAAAATGGATGCTTCTATTGAGAATTTAACAAAATTATTAAATGATTAATTAAAATACCTTTAAATGAATTATTATTTAAAGGTATTTATATTTAGCTAGCACACTAAATTAGCTTTATTTATACTAACATATTTCCAATATGAACGATATTTTCCTTTACAAGCAATTACAGGATAATTAGTATATCCAAATTCTCTTGCTATAGTTCCTTTAGGAACCTTGTTAACATGCGTAAGTTTTCCATTTACAATTGCATACTTCATTTTTAGTTCCTCCTTTATTATATTTATATTATAGAGGAATTTGCTCATCTTTGCCTTGACTCCACCCTGTTTTAAAACCTAAAAAACGGATTTAAAATCATTTTTTTATAAAATATCGATTATTTTTACTATCATAACTAATTTAATTTGAAATATATAAACTACATTTTTATATTAAATTCTTTAAAAGAAAAATTACCAAAAACTTCATAGAATAAAGTAATTGAACTTTTATAAGTATATATAACTTTAATTGCTTCTTCAAAAAAATATTTATAAATGCCTTTCTTTTTAAAATCTGTATGTTCTAAATGAAATCTTTTCCATTTCATTGAAATCTAATAAATAGTGTATGAGTGTTATTATTTAATACAATTGAACTTCTTCATTTATTTAATATTATGAATTTGTCTATATATATCACATAAATTTTCTGTTTTCTAGATTCATTTAATTACTAGTTTACTTCTCAACAGCCTTTATTTATATACAAAAATAAAAGCCCATTATCTTTAATCAGAAGTAACATCTGTTATAGAAATTTCTATTTGATTTTCAAGTAGCCTTAAATATTTATAATCTTTAATACATAGTAAATTAATATTATTGTTATCTATGATTAAATTTTGATAAATAATTCAATAATATACTAATCTATTAAGCAAAATTTTCTTATTTTAAAATACTTATAAAATATGTAGTACATTCCATAATATATAAAACCCATCCTAATGGATGGGTTATTTTAAATATTACTTATAATTATATGTTAATCTTCTTTTTTTCTTCTTAACACTAAAGCTAATCCAGAAATTATTGTTAATGAACCAAACAAAGCAACTGATGAATTATCACTAGTTTCAACACCTGATTTTGTAGGTTCTATAGGTTTTACTCCAGGTGTGATTACAGGTGTAATTGCATCATCTTCAACCTTTGCTGTAGTAACAGCATCAGGCCAATTATCTTGGTTAACAATTACTCTTTCCCCAGTTTTAGCATTTACATACCAGCCTTGAGCAATTGAAGTTACAATATTTTTATAATTAACATTTGCAGGTGTACCCGCTTTAATTGTTGCTTTAAAAATAACTTCTCTAGTTTCTTCAGGTTCAATTGATACACTTGCTTTATTTGTATCAACAAATTCAAAATATTCAGCATTTACAAAAACATCTTCTAAATCAATATCTAAAGTAATATCACCAGTATTTACTAAAGTTACTTTATAATCAATAACTTGACCAGTTCCTGCATAGAAACCATCTAAACCTTTATCAGGATCAGTAATTCTTTCTTTAGTCATTGTATAACCAATTGCAGGTTCTAAATAATGAACAATTTCTTCTGTATCAATTTCATTACCATACTTTTCAGTTAATAAATCTTTTACTTTTAAGTTTGCTTTATTTAAAATCGTATTACTTTCATGATCTTTATTATTGAAAGAGTCAATAACAGTAACTGGTATTTCAAATATTAACTCACCATTAGCTTCAATCTTACCTACATAACTCCCATTCCAAGCTTTACCTTGCGATTTACCATTAATTAAATAATCATCATTAGCTTCTACTTGTTTAGGTAAAACATCAGTTACTAAGATACCTCTAGCTGTACTATAAGGATTTGTTACAACAAGAGTATAAATAATCTCATCACCTTTACTAATAAAACTTTGTGATTTAATATCACTTGTTTTAATAATTGTTGGATCACCAACTACAATTACTGGAGTATAAGCATTAGATTCAATGATTGCTTCATTCCATTTTACTAAATTATCTTCACTATAACCAATACCATGATCTTTATCAACTATTTTCTTTTCATTACTTTCTGCATCTATATATGTTGTATTAGCAATAGAAGTTACTGTATTTAAATAACCCTTTTTCAATTCTTCAGGTGTACCAACATTAACTGTTGCTTTAAAAATTACATCCTTACTTTTACCTGCTTTAACTTCTACATTTTTTTCATCGCCATCAACGAATGTGAAATATCCACTATTCTTAAATACATCTTTTAAATTAATATTTAAATCAAGATCACCTGTATTTTCAAGAGTTACTTTATAATCAATTACTTCACCAGCTCCAGCAATAAATCCTTTTAAATCATCTTTAGGTTCAGTAACTCTTTCTTTTTTCATTGTATAACTTATTTTAGGATCTAAATAATGAATAACCTCAGCGGTTTCTTTAGATTCACCATATTTATTATCTGTTAAATTCATAGTTTGTAAACTAGCTTTATTCTTAATTACATTATTAACAGTATTTGTATTATCGAAATCCTTTGTAACACGAACAACAATTGTAAATATTCTTTTTGCAGGTTCTATAACTTTACCATTTTCATCTATAGTCGCTCCAGGTATAGTACCTTTCCATTCGCCATTCCAAGATTCACCAGTTAAGGCACCATCTAAAGAATAGCTCCCTACAGGAATAGTACCTTTAGGTAATTCATCTTTAACAATAATATTTCTTTCTTCTTTATAATTATTTGTTACAGTTAAATTATATGTAATAAAACCATCTTTTGTAACATGAGTTGGTGTACTACTTGTCTTAGTAATTACTGGATCTTTTGGCTTATAATTAACTAAGCCATTTTCACCAAAACCTTTACCACTAATTGTTGTGGCACCCTTATCATTAATAGTGATTGTATAAACTGAATCATTTTGTTCATAACCATTAGGTACCTTAGTTTCTTTCATATAATAAGTTGCTGTTTTTCCAGCTTGAGGCATGCGTAAAGTAGATAACTCTACAATTCCATCATCTTTAGATGTTCCTGAACCTTTTACTTCCTTACAATCAGCATCTTCATATACAGTAAATTCAGCACCAGCAACAGGTTTACTTTCTTCATCTACTTTCATAAATGTTACGTTTTTACCATATTCTACTGTAATATAAGTTTTACCACCAACTATATTTGTAGCTACATCCACTGCATTTCCAGTACCAGATAAAGGATCTGCTACTTTAATATCAGTTTTCATTATTACTATACTATCATCAAAAGTTGTTCCATTAATTTTATAACTAGCCCCATATCCTAACAAAATTTGATCAGTAGTACCTTCAGGAGCAATATAACTATTTTCAAAATCATTTGAAATCTTACCATTTCTCAAAAATTCTTTATTAGTATCTTTAATTAATGGTACATTAACAGTATTATTCCCCCCTAAATTTGGTGTACCACCTGCATTTAGAGGTTTAATATCTACTGTATATCTAACTTTCATAGGTGCATTAAAAAACCAAGATCCATTATTTGATGTATACTTTTGAGTTCCTTCAGTATTTATATATCCAACCTCTGGAGTATATGCAAATTCTTTTGACTTAAAAGTATAGCCGTTTTTTAATGCTTCATTATCAAACAAAGAATGTAAATTAGCAATATTTACCATTGTATTAGAATATCCTTCTAAACGAGAAGATTCAAAATTCCAACCTTTATCATTTTCTTCACACTCACCAAAGAAAAATGGAACAGGAATATTAAACGATTCAGGTACTTTATTTATAAATGTATATTCATCTAAGTTACGTCTTACTTGTTCATTCCATTCAAAAGCAAAATTATACGTATTATCCAATTTTATCTTAGTCTCATATCTTTTCTTAATTGGATTATTTTCAGTACCATAAATAGTGCTATTTGATAGAGCTAAATTAATTTTACTATTATTTGTAAAGTGTACTTCTTTAGTAGTTATATCGTTAACAAACTTTTCATCTGCTTCTGATATAGAAATTGAATTAGAATCCAAATCAACATCTTTCCCACCAAATTGTACTATATTAGCTGCAAAACTTGTTATACCTGCTATAGAAAATATAGTTGCTATAGCAAGACCAAAAATTAATAATCTTTTGAAACCTTTTACTTTTTTCATTTTTTTCCCAAATAAATACTAATCATATAACCTTTACTCATTATATTTTCGTAAATATTTTATTAATCCCCTTTCTTTTAAATTTTATTACTTGTTACTGGTTATGTAATATGTGTCCGATTATTAAACGGTCACACAACCTCATTATAGCATTGAGCTTTTTCAAGTCAAATGCTCAAAAAGATAATAAATATCAAAATATTTATATTTTTTAAAACATGACAAAAAATACTAAAAACGATTAAAACATTGTTCAAAAAACCTTAAAAATAATGATTTAATCAAATAAATTTCATTTTAAATAATTTAACTTTTTGAATCTTTTAATCATTAATTTTTTTATATTCATCACAACAATATCATAAATTTTAAAGGAAATCCTGTTTTGCGCTAAATCCGCTAATTTTGCACAAAAAAAGATAGCTTTAAGCTATCCTATAGAGTACATACGTTTCTTAACTTATTAGTTTTAAATCCCTCAATATTTAAACAAACCTCATCAATAACTCGATTACGGGTTTCGATTGGAGCCCAAGCTATATGTGGTGTCATAATCAATTTAGTTGCATCTTTAATTGATAAAAGCGGATTATTATTGTTAAATGGTTCATGTTCAAAAACATCTAAACCAGCACCAGCAATACTATGATTTTTTATAGCTTCTGCTAAATCATTTTCATTTACAATCTTACCTCTACCTACATTAATTAGATAAGCAGTAGATTTCATTTTTTTAAAAGAATCTTTATTAAAAAGGTTTTCTGTTTGTTTATTCAGTGGTGCATGAATAGAAATAATATCGCTTGTTTTTAATAAAGTATCAAAATCAACTTGTTGATAATTCTGTTGATTATTTTTTCCACTAGTTGAATAATATTGCACTTTACAATCAAAAGCACTTGCAATTGCTGCTACTTTACGTCCAATATCCCCCATACCAACAATTCCCCATGTTTTATTTGCTAATTCATGAAAAGTATGTCCTAAATGTGTAAACATTGAACTTGAAGAATAGTTTCCTGAATCAATATAATCATGATAATAATGATTCTTGTTATAAAGATCTAAAAGTAATGCAAAAGTATGCTGAGCAACAGCATTAGTTGAATATCCTTTAACATTACATACAGTAATACCAGCTTTTTTACAATATTCTAAATCAATATTATTTACTCCTGTGGCTGTCACACAAATTAGTTTCAACTGTAATGCATCTTTTAATTCTTCTTCGCCTAAATAATGTTTATTAGTTATTACAACATTAGCATTTTGTATTCGACTTTTAATCTCATCTTTGTCTGTTTGATGATAAATTGTCACTGCGCCTAATTTTTTTAGCTTCATCAAATCAATATCATCCCCTAATGTCTCACTATCTAAAAAAACAATTTTAAAATCAGCTTGAAGAATTTCAATTACATCACTTAAACTTTTACCAGTTAGCATTTCCCCTAATATAATTGCTTCATTTAAATCTAAAATCTTTGATGGATTACAATTTCCTGTCATAATACTATCATTAATTTCAAAACTTAAATCTTTATTCAATAAAGTAAGTCCTAAAGCACGATTAGTTATCTCATCCAATCTATCAAGTTCCTCTAAAACACTATCAACAAACTTAACATCTTTTTCCAAACAAGATTTAACACACAGAGAAAAATCATTAAATTTACTTACTTCTTCTCTAAAAATATCATTATATAACAATGGCAAAACAATATTATATAGTTCCATTGGAACTGAACCATACCCTTTAGTAAAACAATATAATATTGCACTACCTAATTTTTCATCTTTCATTCCATCTACTAGCTTCATTTTCTTCTCCTAAAACATATTTACTATAATTCTTTGCCGATCCTGTAAAGTCATATCGTCATATACAATAAAACAATATTTGAAACACTTATAACGATGACTATATTTTAAAACATTATAACTTAAATAACGACTATCACTTTCTTTAGCTCCACTACCACAAGAAGAGCCTGCTGCAATAACATACATCCCATCATGATTATTAAAAAATGGTAAATGTTTATGACCATGTAAAACATATTGAATTTGATGCTTTCTAAGCCACCACACCAATTCTTGACTATCAACTAAAGCTTTAGAACTATCCATGATTTTACCTACAAATACCTTTTCACGCCATCTTTGTTTTAAAAACTCGTCACGAGTAATTCGAAAAAGATGATGGTGTAACATTGCTACTAGAGTATATTCTTGTAAGTTAGGAATATTTTCTAATTCTTCATCAATATCAGATAATTGCTTTTGTCCTACTTTACCACGAGCTAAATTACCTTCAACAGTTGAATCAATCTTAATTAGTATAATTTTTTCTTCTTCAAAAACTTTAATACTTTCATTTAGTAAAAAAGCAATAACTTTACTTTTCTGTCTTTTAAAAACATTAAAACCATTTACAATAACATCATGGTTACCTAATATAAACGAAACATCACCACTATATTTATTCTTTAATAATTTCATAAAGCCTGATGCTTCATACATATTTTTGCGATTTGGTGAATTCATCAAGTCACCAGTTATTAAAAATTTTAATTGGTAATATGAACGTAATTGTTTACAAGTTTCGTCCAAACTTTCTTCCAAAGCTAAACGTCCTTGGTTTTTCCTTTTACTTCCTAAATGCAAATCACTTAATTGAACAAAATAACTATCATAAGGACTAAGATATTTGCTTGAAAAAACTGTATCATGATTAATTTTAAACATAACTTCTTGAATATCCTTAATTGTATATACTGGTACAAAAGAACAATCTTCACCCTTAAATATTAACAATCCTGGCCAACGATCAATTTGATACAAGGCACTGACAAAATGCTTAAAAGGACCATAAAAAGTTAAATCATCTTTTTCTAATAAGCTATGACAATTAATTATACTTACTTTATCATTACTAAAGTCTTTAATTATTTGTTTTGATGTCAAATAAATATTAATTGATTCATTATAATCAAAACTGGATAATACTACAATTTGATATTTATCTCTTTCAATATTAATATAATCAATTAATTCCTGAAGATGTCTTGGATCTATTCTTTCAGTAATCTGATCTATTCTTTTTGCCTTACTAATAGCCATAAATGTATCATAATCAATATTTTCAATTGCATTTAAATTTATATTACGTTTACGCATCCATTCTTTAAACTGACACAGGCCATGATATCCATCAAGAATGCGATTAAAATAAGTTATGCTATCATCAAAAATCAAATTTAAATAACAATTGATTAAATCATACGCATTCATTTTATCGCCTCCTTATATATTATACCGCATCATGAGAAAAAGCCTATTAAAATATAGGCTTTTGTTAGAACTTTAAGTTTCTTGGAGTTCTTGGGAAAGGTTCAACATCGCGAATATTTTGCATACCAGTTAAATACATTAAGAAACGATCAAATCCTAGACCAAATCCAGCATGTTTACATCCACCAAAACGACGTAGATCCATATACCACTGTAATCCTTCCTTGCTCATTTGTTTTTCATCCATAATTCTTTCTAGAACATCATATCTTTCTTCACGCTGACTACCACCAACTAATTCTCCAATTCCTGGAACCAATAAATCACAAGCAGCAACAGTCTTATTATCATCATTTAAACGCATATAAAAAGCTTTGATTTCCTTTGGATAATCAGTTAAAAATACTGGTCCTTTAACAACTTCTTCACAAATATAACGCTCATGCTCACTGTTTAAATCCATTCCCCATGATACTTTATTGTTAAATTTAACATCTGCTTTTTCTAAAATTTCAATTGCCTCAGTATATGTCATCCGTTTAAAATCACTATTTCTTACTTTAGTAATTCGATTAATACAATCTTTATCAATCATTGAAGCAAAAAATTCCATTTCTGCAGGGGCGTTATTTAAAACATAATCAATACAGTATTTTACCATATCTTCAATTAAATCCATATCATCTTCAAGATCAGCAAAAGCTATTTCTGGCTCAATCATCCAAAATTCACTAGCGTGTCTAGATGTATTAGAATTTTCTGCTCTAAACGCTGGTCCAAATGTATATACATCTCTAAACGCCATCGCAAAAGCTTCTACGTGCAATTGACCTGTAACAGTTAAAAAAGCTTCTTTTTCAAAGAAATCATCTTCAAAATTTGTACCATCAATTGTTGTAGCTCTAAACATTTCTCCAGCACCCTCACCATCATTACCAGTAATGATTGGTGTATGAACATATACAAATCCTTGTGATTGGAAAAATTCATGAATCGCCATTGATAAAACACTTCTTAATCTAAAAATTGCATAAAAAGTATTTGCTCTTGGTCTTAAATGAGGAATTTCTCGCATATATTCAAAAGAATGACGTTTCTTTTGTAATGGAAAATCTTCTTCACATCTTCCTTCAATTTCAATTTCAGTTGCTTCTACTTCAAAAGGCTGCTTACCTTCAGGTGTTAACTTTAATTTACCAACTACCCTTATAGAACTGCCAGTTGATAATTTATCAACCTCTACATAATTTTCAATCCCCTGTTCAGTATAAACAACTTGTAAATTTTTAAAATATGTACCATCGTTTAATGCAATAAATCCCAATTTACCACTATTACGATTAGTACGGACCCATCCCTCAAGTTCAACATACTCATAACCTTCTAAATCCATCAGTTGGTTACTTAAAAACATTTCATATAGTTCTCTAACCGTTATAAATTCAAACATATTAATCCTCCTAGTTTTTCATATTATATACTTTATTTCCCCTACTATTCAAGTATTATTGCTGATTTGAATCCATCTTAATTACTAATTCTTGAATTGCCACTACAACATCGACTTGTTGAACTTCTACACCAGGTTTAACTGTAAAATGAGTATGAGTGAAATCAACAATTCCTTTTATCCCTAAATCCATTAATCGATCAACTGTTGATTGAACATTTTCAGAAATAGCTAGAATTGCAATCTTACAATCTTTAGGAAACGTTTTTTCTAAATCATCAATATTATATAATTTTACTCCAAAACGTTCCCCTTCTTTATTTTTATCCTGGTCATATCCACATACAATCTTACCAACTGTATATTGCCAACGATTATACTTTAAAATAGCACTACCTAAATTCCCAATTCCAATTAAAATAATAGATTCATCTAAGCCTAGACCTAATACTTCACTTAATCCATCTATCAAGTGCTTAACATCATATCCTTTACCACGTTGCCCAAAATTATCTGTTTTCGACAAATAAGTAAAATCCCGACGAATCGTTGTATCCTGGATATTAGTTAACTCAGATAATTCACTTGATAAACAATTTTCTTTACCTTCGTGCTGCATCTTTCTTAATGCTTTTAAGTATATTGGATAACGAGACATTGTTGCATTAGAAATTTTCTTATCCATTTCTATTTACCTCACTAAAAGACTCATTTTCAAGATCTATATTAGGTTTTATACCCAAAGACAAATCACTAAACATTTTCAAATCATACATCTCTTTAGCCGCTAAAGCAATCATCATTGCATTATCAGTACAGCAGCTCATTGGTGGAAGCAAAAGTTCCACTTCATCTAATTTATTAACTGCTATTTCCATAGCTTTTCTTAATCCTCGATTAGCACTGACTCCTCCAGCTAACATTACCTGTTTCACTCCATAAGCTTTAGCCCCACGAATCGTTTTATTAACTAAAATCTCAATTACAACATCTTGAAAAGAAGTCGCTAAATCATCTTTATTAATTATTTCACCACGTTGATTAGCTTTATGATTCAAATTAATCACTGCTGATTTTAAACCACTAAAACTAAAATTATAACTATCATCATCTAAAGGAATAGGCAAATCATATATATGATTACCCATGCTTGCCATCTTATCAATTACTGGTCCTCCAGGATATGGTAAATTTAATACCCGACCAACTTTATCATAAGCTTCTCCAACAGCATCATCCAAAGTAGTTCCTATAACTTCAAATTCAAAAGGAGCCTTTAATAAAACCAATTCACTATGACCACCACTCACCACCAAACACAAACTTGGATAAATCATATCCTGCTCATAGTTATTAGCATATATATGCCCTGCAATGTGATGAACCCCTATCAATGGTTTATGATAAGCCATTGCAATTGTTTTAGCTGCCTGTAAACCAATATGTAATGAGCCAACTAATCCTGGTCCCTTAGTAACAGCTATGGCATCAATTTCATCAACCGAAATTTTAGCCTGCTTCAAAGTTTCCTTTAATACCAAACTTACACACTCTACATGTTTTCTACTAGCAATTTCTGGAACGACCCCACCATATAAAGCATGAACATCAATTTGTGAAGCTACTACACTTGATAAAAACTCTCGTTTATCTTTTAAAACAGCCATTGCCATTTCATCGCAGCTTGATTCAATCGCTAAAATCAATGACATCTCTACACCTCCATTTTTTTAATCATTAGATATGCATCTTCATGATTATCTTGATAATAATTTTTTCGTATTGTAACAATCTTAAAACCATATTTTTTATATAAATTAATAGCTTTTTGATTTGATATCCGTACTTCCAAATTTATATTTCTATAACCTAAATGTTTTGTAACCTCCACACATTTTTCCATTAACATTTTAGCATAACCATTTCTTTGATACTCTTTCTTTACCCCTAGAGTCGTAATTTGAGTCTGATCACCCAACAGCCACATTCCTATATACCCTAATATTTCTCCATCTTCTTCTAAAATCAGGATAGATGAAAAAACATTTTTACCTAATTCATATTCAAATGCATCTTTTTCCCATGGTGTACTAAATAGTTCATGTTCTAATGCTACTACTGTATCAATATCAGGCCAAACCATTTGCCTTATTAGCATAGTTTTTTAGCCTCAACATCTTTTAAATAATGAGGTACTAGGCTATCAACATCAATAATAAAATCAACACTTTTAGCTGCCTGATAGATATTCTCACTTAAATCAATTTCAATCTTATCATAACCTACTATCTCATTATCACCTATTACAGGATAATCACTATATTGCTGCTTAAAAGTCTCAAAATCATCAATCAACATTATTTGATCTTCAATAATACTATGATTATTATCATACACTCCAACAAAAATTTTATTACTTCTAGCATCAATAACACTGATTGCTTTATTTTTACCTGCATAACCATGTAAAGATGATACTGCTTTTATTTTTATTTTACTTATTGTGGCTAATGTTTTAGCAATCGTCAAAGCTACCCTTTGTCCTGTATAAGATCCTGGTCCAATAGTAATAATCATTTGTTCAACATCTAACATATCAATATTATTTTTAATCAACATCTCATTTAAATATGTCAAAGCATATTCTGATTGTCTTTTATTCCCATTCTCTTGATATTTATCAATACATTTATCATTTTCATATAAAGCAATTACTAAATATGTATTTGATGTATCCATTACAATTGCTTTCATTTAAAATCCTCCATTAATTGTTCATATCTATGACCAATTGCCTTAAACGTAAACTCCCGTACACTTTCGTCAATTTTCTTTATTATGATTTCTAAACGCTGAACAGGTAAAATTTCTTCAATATAATTTGCCCACTCAACTACACATATATCATCACTATCAAAAATTTCTTCAAATCCTAAATCATCATCTTGTCCTTCTAAACGATAAGCATCAAAATGTGATAATTTTAATCTACCAGAATATTGTTTTAAGATGGTAAAAGTAGGACTATTAATAATCTTTTTAATCTCTAATCCTTGACCAATTCCTTTAGTAAAGGTAGTTTTACCAGCTCCTAAATCACCACTTAAAGTAATCAACATATTTGGCTTTAATACTCTACCTAACCTATTTCCTAATTCAATTGTTTCCTCTAGACTATTAATTCTAATTACTTTTTCCATCATTACCTCCTATCCTTGAGTTAGATCTTCATAAACATGATACCAGTGTTTCGTAAAAGCTTCATCAAATGGTCCTGCTCTTTTTGAAGCTAAATCAATTAATATATCTAACTGTTTTTTTAATATTTCATCTAATTCTTTAGAATAATTCATTTGTTTAGCATGCTGCCGATACTCTTCTTCATCTAAAATCCGGTAATTCCCATCTGGAAATACTTTTAAATCCAAATCATAATCAATATATTTTAAAGCCTCGCCATCATATAATGTTGGTGAAGCAATATTACAATAATAATAAACTCCTGTTTTACGAATCATACAAATAACATTATACCATTTTTTCTTAGGAAAATAACAGATTGCTGGCTCCCTTGTATGCCACATTCTTCCATCAGCTTCTGTAACTAAGGTACGATTATTTATTGCAATAAAATGATCATCATTTTCATCTAAGATGAATCCCTTGGACCAGCACCGATGAATACTACCATTGTGCTTATAACAATGAATTAATACTTTTTTTCCTACTAGGGAATTTGACATCTTTTACTACCTCTCTTTATAACAGTACTATTATACACAAATTAAAGTTGTTTTTAAAGCTGAAACTTGAATTCTTAAATTTCTCTAAATTTTTTTACAATATCATTTTATCATAAATAAAAATTGACAGGTATAGAGTTCCTGTCAATAAAATATTATATTCTTATCATTTTCTTTAAACGTGGATACAAAATTATAAATAAAATAAAACATGTCAATAATGTTGCTAGATTATATGGTACATTATATGTTAAATTTGCTACTAATGGTGTAGCAAAAGCATACCATCCAGAAATTAAATGACAGATTGTTTTTAACACCATTACAATTATTATTCCAATCGGAAAATCAAACTTATTAACTTTTAAAAACGGAATAAAACCAATTAATCCAACAATTGCAAGTGGTAGCAAATAATCAAATATTAATGATAATGGACCATAAAATGTTGCTAAACCTAAAACAAAATGTAATCCTACACATACTAATGAAACCACTAATCCATAACATGCTCCCATTAAATAACTACACATCATCAATGCTACTAATGAAAATGAAATATTTCCTCCATTTGGCATTGTCGGTGTGAATTGTGTCAAATACTCTAAGACGATCTGCAAAGCAGCAAATATGGCCATATAAGCCATTGTTTTGGTACTAATCTCAAATTTTTTGTTTTTCATTCTTTGTTTCCCCTTTCTTATAAAAGAGCCAAACAAAATTAAAAAATGCTTTTTTACAAGCGTAAAAAAGCAAACTATTTTAACATTGCTCTCTCTACGCTGGCATTACCCAGTTCAGATCATAAGGGTAAGGTTAGACCTTTCTCAGCAAAATGCACCCCTGGCTCAACTATATTATAAAAGTTATTTGCAAAATATCAAGGAAAAATTGATAAAGCTATAGCATATAGCTAGAAAATTTATAAAATAGTGATATAATGACCATAGATTAAGGAGGCTTTATAAAATGGCAAAAATTATTTCTGTAAATGCAGGTAGTTCATCATTAAAATTTCAATTATTTGAAATGGATGATGAATCTGTTATTACATCAGGTGTAATCGAAAGAATTGGTTTAGATGACTCAATTTTTACGATTAAATATAACGGAAAAAAAACTGTTACAACTAGTCCAATTAAAGATCATAAAGTTGCTGTTGAACTTTTACTAGATACTTTAATTGAAAAAGGAATTGTTAAAAACCTAGATGAAATCAAAGGTGTTGGACATCGAGTAGTTCAAGGAGGAGCATACTTTAGCTCATCAGCTATTATTGATGAAGATGTTGTCAATAAAATTGATGAATTAAAATCATTGGCTCCATTACACAATCCAGCTCACTTAACTGGATATTATGCATTTAAAGAGGCTATTCCTAATGCTGGTGCTGTAGCTGTATTTGATACAGCTTTCCATCAAACATTGGAACCAAAATGCTATATCTATCCAATCCCATATAAATATTACACTGATTACAAAGTACGTAAATATGGGGCTCATGGTACTAGTCATTACTATGTTTCTCAACGTTGCAACGAAATGTTAGGAAACCCTGAACATTCAAAAATCATTGTTGCTCACTTAGGTGCAGGAGGATCTTTAAGCGCTGTTAAAGATGGTAAATCAGTAAATACTTCAATGGGATTTACACCACTTGCTGGAATTATGATGGGAACTCGTAGTGGTGATGTTGATCCTTCTGTAATTGATTATTTGATTGAAGAAGTTGGCATGGATATGAAAGAAGTAATTACGATGTTAAATAAAGAATCAGGTCTACTTGGTATTTCTGGGGTTTCTAGTGATTTTAGAGATGTTCAAAATGCTGCTTTAGAAGGTAATGAACGTGCTCAATTAGCAATTGATATTTTTTATCGTCGGGTTATTGCTTATATTGGACGTTATTTTATTGCGTTAGGTGGAGTTGATGCAATTTGTTTTACAGCTGGAATTGGTGAAAATTCATTCTTTGCAAGAAAAGGAATTTGTGATCTGTTAAAAGATGCTTTAGGTATTGAAATAGATGAAGATGCAAATGTCAATGGTCAAGGAGATCGTTTAATAAGTACTCCTAATTCAAAAGTTAAAGTCTTTGTTATCCCAACTAATGAAGAATTAGTTATCGCTCGCGATACTAAACGTTTATTAAAATTATAAAAATAACATGTAGCTAAAAAGCTACATGTTTTAGTGTATGAAAATCAAAAATTATTTTAAAGCAACGATTCATGAGTCATTGCTTATTGGCATATTACTTGCCTTAGTTGGGGGTTTTTTAGATATTTATACATATATTCTAAAGGGAAATGTTTTTGCTAATGCCCAAACTGGAAATATAGTTCTAATGGGGTTAAAATTAGCTAATCAAGATTATTTGGGGGCTATCTATTATTTAATTCCTATTTCCACTTTTTTTCTAGGAATTATTATTAGTGAATATATAAAACATAAATTAAGTAAAGTACAGTATATGGAATGGCAACATTTAATAATAATTATTGAAACAATTTTCTTAGCCTTAATTGCTTTCATTCCTGAGAACATCCCAAATCTTTTTTGTAATGCTGCAATTGGTTTAGTTTGTTCCTTGCAAGTTAATACATTTAAAACTATAAATAAATTACCCTATGCATCTACAATGTGCACTGGAAATTTACGATCTGCTGGACAAAAATTATCTGCCTTTTTGTATCAAAAAGATAAAAATTCTTTAAATCATTGTTTTAATTATTTAATAATCATTTCTTCTTTTATTTTAGGAGCAATAATTGCAACTATATTAATTAACTTATTTAATCAAATAGCCCTTTTATTCTGTTGTTTTATTTTAATCATTACTCTACTTATTTTAGTTTATTAGCCTATTATATAGGCTTTTTTTATTTTAATAAATGCTCTTCTACATATTGAACAATTTCTTGACGATCACTTAAAACTTCACAAAATTGTTTTCTTAAATCTAAACGTTGCATATCAACACAACGAATTTCACTTAACTGTAAACGGCTTTTTGTTCTCGTATTAGACATCATCACATCAACGTCTAATTCAAACTCAGGATTACATCCTGTTCCTTTCAAAGAAGTACATGGTATAATCAGCATTTTATAACCTAAATCCTTTAGAATATAACACCAATGTCCATCCATCAATTCTTTTGGAAATCCTCTACCAATATTGAAATATGCTAATTGGTGAACCTTAGGTCGATTAGGTAAATGGTAATATGTATTATCAATATCTCGTCCTCCATCTTTAACTAAATGGCAATAAAAATATTCTAACTGATTAGTTAAATGCTTTAATGAACAACTGTATTTTTCAACATCATAAATTCCTGTTTCTTCTAAGTTTTCCAATGATTTACTAATCTCTGCTAGATTATCATGAACACTCATATATCTTACCTCCTATTATCTTTTACATTTTTTAGCTGTAAAATTACTTTTATTCTTTACAACTTTTCTTTATTTATTCATATTTGTATTATTTTTTATAAATTTTATATATTTGATAACGTTTTCATTGAAAAAAAATATAATAATATAGGTTGCTTTTTATTTTTATTTGTATATAATAGCAACTGTTATTAAAAGGAGACATGTTAAAAATAGCGCCAGAACTAATTCAATTAGTTGACGAGGACTAGGTTTATCGAAAAATTCGGCGGGTGACCTAGAGGTATGATACTACCTAAACAATGAACAAAAATAGTGAGTGATCATTAAACAAATTCATTCGGTATCCTCCATTAATAACATAATAAAATTTAATATTATGGAGGAATTTTTATGTGTGGAATTACTGCGTTTTCTGGTAAAGAAGATGCTTTACCGTTTTTATTGCAAGGACTTTCTAAATTAGAGTATCGAGGTTATGATTCAGCAGGAGTTACTCTTGTTGATAATAATAAACTCTTTACTCTTAAAACCAAAGGAAGACTTCAAAATCTTATTGATCAACTTGATCATGATGCTCCAACTGGTTTAGTGGGAATTGGGCATACTCGCTGGGCAACCCATGGTATCCCTTCAAATCTTAATTCTCATCCCCATACCAATAATAACAATACGATTTCATTAGTGCATAATGGAATTATTGAAAATTATCGTGATTTAAAAGAAAAACTATTAGCTCAAGGTTATACTTTTAAAAGTGAGACTGATAGTGAAGTTGTTGTTCATCTATTAGACTCTTATTATCATGGAAATATGCTTGAAGCATTAAAAAAAGTAATTAGTCAAATTCAAGGAAGCTATGCTTTGTGTATTGTCTCAACTTTAGAACCAGACACAGTTTATGTAACTAAAAAAGACAGTCCACTAGTTCTAGGAAAAAGTGAACATGCTAGTTTTGGTGCAAGTGATATTCCTGCTCTATTAGACTATACTAAAGATGTTTATTTTATTGAAGACTACGAGATTGCCAGATTATGTAAAGATAAAATAACTTTTTATAATATAGATGGCACTGAGATATACAAAGAAATTACTCATATTCCTTATGATAGCGAGGCTGCACAAAAAGATGGCTATGATACATTCATGTTAAAAGAGATTCATGAACAGCCACATGCAATTAGTGAAACCCTTAGAGGCCGTATTGAAAACAAAGAACGTATTATTTTACCAGAACTTGATGTTATAAAAAGCCGTTTTAAAACTTTTAACAAAGCATATTTTATCGCTTGTGGTACTGCTTACCATGCCTGTTTATCAGGTGCTAATATCTTAGAAAGACTAACTGGTATCCCAACATCTACTCAAGCAGCCTCTGAATTTAGGTATGGTGAACCAATTATTGATGAAAAAACTTTATGTATTTTTGTCTCTCAATCAGGAGAAACTGCTGATACGTTGGCAGCTTTAAGATTAGCAAAAGCAAAAAAAGCAACTGTAATCGCTGTAGCAAACGTACTTGGTTCAACAATTTCTCGTGAAGCTACAGCTACAATTTACACATGTGCTGGACCTGAAATTGCTGTAGCTAGTACTAAAGCATATACTACTCAAGTTATTGTTTTATTGCTGCTAGCTATGTATATTGCTCAAACCTTAGGTAAGAAAAGTGAAATTTACAGAGATATTATTAAAGATATCATCCTATTGCCTAAGCAAATTAAAAATATCTTGAAAGATGAAAAAATATTTGAAAAATATGCTAATTATTTAAAAAAACAACATGATGCTTATTATATTGGACGCAATCTTGATTATGCATCTGTTTTAGAAGGAGCTCTAAAACTAAAAGAAGTTTCTTATATTCATGCAGATGCTTATATTGCAGGAGAATTAAAACATGGACCAATTGCTCTAATTGAAAAAGGAAGCGTAGTTATTGCAGTTGCTACTCAACCTCATATTGCTACTAAAACAATTAGTAATATTCAAGAAACTATTGCTAGAGGAGCAAAAGTTATCTTATTTACTTTATCTAATGAAGAGGCTGGAAATGTTGATGAAATCTATTATATGCCTAACATAAATCCAATTCTTCAAGCCATTTTAGTAGCTGTTCCATTACAACTTATTGCATATTATGCTGCAAAACTTAAAGGCTGTGATGTTGATAAGCCTCGTAATCTTGCTAAATCTGTTACTGTTGAATAAAAACGTGATTAACTCTAATCACGTTTTTTGTATGATACCAGCCCTTGCCTTGTAATCTTAAATGCATAATTTATAGTAAGAAAGGAGATGACATAATGGAATCATGTGACAATAACTATTGTATAAATGATTGTTGTAATGATAATTGCTGTAATGAAGATTGGTGTAATGATGATTGGTGTTGCGATACAATATGTTGTGACGAGAGATGTGCTTTAGCATCAATCATTCAATCTGTTGCGATGATAGAAGCCTCTCTATCTTCAATTATCTGTGCTGAAGGGTTGAAAATTAAAAAAGCAGTATGTCTTGCAAACAATTTAAATGAATTAATCAGAATCAATGAATCTGTTAGGGAAACAATTGAAATCATCAGTCAATTAGAAGAAGCCTTGAAACAAAAAGCTGTTTATGCAATTGAAGCATTAAAAGAACTAAAAACTGATTAAAAAAGAAATTGTAATAAAATAAACAGTCCTAAATAAAAAATACGATTTGAATCAGTAACTGATACTGAAGCAAATCGTATTTTAATATAAAGCTAATTTAAACTACTCATATATTATAGGTGACTAAAATCTCCCACTCCATTACAATCTCTTAAATATTTAACATACTATAATTGAGGATAATAAAACCTATCATCATTATTAAAACAAAATTTATTAGTAACATTATATTAATATTAAATTACTACTGTCTCCTTTGTTTTTACAAAAATATTATAATCTTCATTAGGAGTAATATCAAACATCTTCAATAATTTAGTATCATGTAATGAATCTTTTTGAAATTCTGGAATAAAAACATAATTATAATCAATTTTATTATTTAGATAACTTTTAATTGACAAATATTTTATACAACGATAATTATATTTAGCTTTACTAGCAATAGAAGCTGTAACCAATTGAGGAATGACATAATTAGAACAATAATTACTTTTTTTCTTATTCACTCTAATACTACATGCCATTAATAATAGTAATTTTAACATTGCTACTTTTATCTTCGTTACTGATAACTGATTAAGATTTTTTAAAAATGTTGGTGTTAAATCAAAATACTTAATAGAATTATTAACTTTAAAGTCACCAACAAAAAAATTATGTGACAATTCAGTAATTTCTAATTCAGCCTTAACCCCATCTATACTATTAGCTAAATATAAACAAGGAAAACCAGAAATACTATATCTTTCATTTGCAACCAAATTCCTTTTATCAAAAGGAATATGAAATATTTGTAAAATAAATTCATCAATACTACCAATAACTGAGTGATCATTTATAATTCGTCCACGATATAAAGTATTAACAAAATTATTTTTTTCAAATTCTGTACATAAAGTATGACCTAAATATTTATTCGAAAAAAGAAGATTATAAATAATATTTCCTGCACTTCTAATATCACCTTTTTCATATGTTCGCCAAGCTCTTGTAATACTATCTCTTACACGATTAAAGATTTTTATATATGCTTCATCAAAAAGATTATCATATTCCATAATTATCTTCTTTAGTTGTAAAGTTTTAGATAAATATGTTTTATAACTTTGATAATCAAAATCACATTTAAGGACTATAAAATTATTTTTAATAATTTTATTTTCAAAAGATAATTTCATCTTATCCATCTTCTTTTCCTCCTCTAGAAAAAGAAGATTATCGCAACGATAATCTTCTTAATACAATTTATTTGGATATACCCCATCCATAATCAATTCCTTAATACTATCAATTACAGACTGCTTATCTTCTTTGTATGTAACACCAAACCAATTATCTTGAGATTTTAATACAGTTACATCTACTAAATCTTCCTTTAACAAATCGCCAATTATTGTAGGCAATAAATATTCTGCTTTCAAATCATCTTGACACAATTTTTCTAAAAAGATTTTAAATTTCTCATCTAATACATTAAAGATTGCAGGTTGTAAAGCCCACATATTCATTGACACTGGTACATTTAAATCAATATCTATTACCCTATCACCATCTTTTACAAAAGCACTGTTATCACCTTTTTCAATATTGTGTGTTTCAACAATATTAATTAAATGATTGTCTTCATTCACACTACAAATCCCTCTTGTTACACCACCATTATCACTTAAAGTGTTTTTTAAAATAAAGCTAACCATTGCAATTTGCTGTTTATCAGTATTCATTTGGTCATTAGCTAGATACTCATATGCTTCTTGATATGCCTGTTTACCATAATAATCATCTGCATTAATTACTAGAAATGGTTCCTTAACTACATCTTTACAGCATAATATAGCTTGTCCAGTACCCCAAGGTTTAGTTCTTTGTTTAAACATTTCAAGATAATCATTAGGTATATTATCTAATTCTTGAAATACATATTCAACATCAATTATTTCTTTTATTCTAGAACCAATTATTCGATCAAATTCTTCCTCAATGTCTTTTCTAATCACAAAAACAACTTTATTAAAACCTGCTTTTTTAGCATCATAAATAGAATAATCCATGATAATTTCACCATTTGGTCCTACTGGTGCTAATTGCTTAATCCCCCCACCAAATCGACTACCAATACCAGCCGCCATGATAACCAATGTAATATTTTTCATACTATCCCTCATTTCTTAGCGTTATCAAAATAATTATACACTATAATAATTACTTTTTCTAGCTAATGTCATATCTTGTCAAAATAATATGTATAAAATATTACTTCTCCCTTTTTATAATTTAGTACTCATATAAATCTATAATATCTTCCCCTTGAATCATAATAATATCTATAAAGTTTATTTTTTTATCAATCAAAATAAGTGATTTTAAATTATAATCTATATTAGTAATAATACCACATAACCTTTGATATTCTTGATTCTCATAATACATTAATTCTACAACCATTCCCTTTTTTAATTGAGCTAACTTATATGATAGATTAGCTTGCTCATCTTTAAAAAAAATTTTTTTATTCACAGATAATCTTTCTTTTTCTTTTAATGCCTCATCTAATCCTTTTAATGCTTCAAAAGCTAAGAATTGTTTAGCACGATCAATATTATTATTCACTATTATGTCCCCCTATCAACTTATTTCTCATTTTGGTTGTTGCTTTATTTTGAAGATTCATTCCCTTTAAGATAGCATTCTTACCATATTTATTTTTAATTTCAAGAATTGTTTCTTGAATTTTTTTCTCTTTTTCTCTTTTTTGATAATCTGTAAATAAATCAACTGATTCATATATATCATCCTTTAATTCATTAAAAGAAATCATTATTTTTCTAATTGAATAATTAGGATTAGTCGTTTTTTTATACAAGTAGTTGAAGCTCTTAATTAAAATTTGATATGAATTAGTAATCTCATTGATCTTTATTGAACCACCTGTTGATTTAACAGCATGCTTTGAATAGCTAACTCTAAGCGTAATATTATTCGTAACCAAATGTTTATCTGCCAGTTCTAAACATTTTAATTCTACCATTTCTTTAACAACTAATAATCCATCATCATAATTATAATCTTCAAATAAAACCTGCCCACTAGATATCGAATTAGATCTTGGTTTATATGCTTTAATATCACTAATTAATGTAGGTTCTTTACCCCAAGCATGATCTATTAAATATTGAGCATTAATCCCAAATTCCTGATATAACTCACTTTCACTGGCATGAGCAAGATCATACATATTAAAAATTCTAAGTCGATTTAATCTTTTTGATATCCCTTTTCCAATCTGCCAAAAATCAGTTAATGGCTGGTGATACCAAAGTGTCTCTTGATAAAGCTGTTCATTTAAATAACCCATATTATTTTTAGTATGTTTAGCAGTAATATCTAGAGCTACTTTAGCTAAATACAAATTTGTTCCTATCCCAACAGTAGCTGTAATACCTGTCGTATTTAAAACATCATCAACTATTTTCTTTGCTAACCCCTCAGCACTTAACTGGTATAATTTCAAATATTTAGTAATATCTAAAAAGCATTCGTCTATTGAATATACATGAATATCTTCTTTAGCAATATACTTTAAATAAACAGCATATATATTTGCAGAATATTCAATATACTTCTTCATTCTTGGTTTTGCAACTAAATATTCAATTTCTTCAGGTATTTCATAAATACGACATCTATTTTTAATTCCTGCTGCTTTTAATTTTGGACTAATTGCCAAACAAATAGTGCCTTTACCTCTTGAAGGATCAGCTACTACTAAACTAGTATTAAAGGGATCTAAATTTCTTTCAACACATTCAACTGAAGCATAAAACGTTTTTAAATCAATACATAAAAAAATCCTATCTTCCATCATTCCCACTTCCTTTAATTAAATTATACCAGTTTTTATTTTTTTAAGTCGTTTTAAAATGCATTTAAACACCGTATTTTAGGTGTTTAAATAAAAAATATCCAATATTATTAATTCCATTGGATGTTTTTCTAGTATATCAACAAAATCTAAAACCTTAGATAAATTGATTTTTTATAAAAAAATTAAAATAAAAGGAATTTTACATATCAAAACCCTAAATTTCTCTTTTTTTGCTTTTACTAAAATATAAAAAAGCTGTATAGCAAAGCAAGCTTAAAAAAACGACTTTGCTATACAGCATAATATATTTCCTTACTAATTAACTTTCACAATATAATTATCATACATGACAATTATTTCTGATAATCTTTTTAAATTTCCACTTTTGATTTGCTTTCTGGCACTTTTCTTTTAAATAGTTTTTTATATGTATATGTTGGTACTAATTCTTGAACAAATGGTCTGATATCTTCTACTTCATTATAAGCTTCTTCTTTCAAATCTTTTAATCTTTCAAAGAATACTTCTTCATTCATTTCAATTGGCTTGCCTATATGTATCAGATTATTTGGTGTCTCCTGTAATCCTTCTTCTTTCATTAACAGTTCTTCATACAGTTTCTCACCTGGTCGAAGTCCAGTATACTCAATCTTAATATCTACATCTGGTTCATACCCTGACAACTTAATCAAGTTTCTTGCCATATCTGCTATTTTAACTGGTTTCCCCATATCCAGAATAAATATTTCTCCACCTTTTGCATAGGCCCCTGCCTGCAATACTAGTGATACCGCCTCTGGTATTGTCATAAAATAACGAATAATATCTGGATGGGTTACAGTTACTGGCCCACCTTCTTTTATTTGTTTTTTAAATAACGGTATTACTGATCCATTTGATCCTAAGACATTTCCAAATCTTACTGCTACAAATTCTGTCTTTGATTTTCTATTAAATGATTGGATAATCATTTCACAGATTCTCTTTGTTGCTCCCATTACATTTGTTGGATTTACTGCCTTGTCTGTCGATATTAGAATAAAACGTTTTGCTCCATATCTATCAGCTACCCTTGCTGTATTCAAAGTTCCAAAAACATTGTTCTTTACTGCCTCATTTGGTGAATCCTCCATCAGCGGTACATGCTTATGAGCTGCTGCATGATATACAATTTCTGGATGATATCTTGCAAACAAGCATTCCATTCTCTTTGTATTTCTTACTGATGCTATCATTACTTCTAAATTTAAATTTTGATACTTCTTTTGTAATTCCAACTGAATTTCATAAGCATTATTTTCATAAATATCTACAATAATTAACTGTTTAGGTTTGTTAGCTGCTATTTGACGACATAACTCACTTCCAATTGATCCTCCACCACCAGTTACCATAACAACCTTGTCAGTTACATACCCCATGATATCTTCTAGATTGACCTCTATAGGATCACGACCTAGTAGATCCTGAACCTCAACTTCCTTAAAGTCACCGATACTGATATCTCCATTTAATAACTGATAAATTCCTGGCAGTCTTTTTATTTTACATTTAGTTTCCTTACAAATATTTAAAATATTTGCAAGTTCTTTTTTATCAGCTGAAGGTATTGCTACTAGAATTTCTTCTATTCCAAACTTTTCAGCTGCTTTAATAATTTTATCTCTACCACCATAAATAATTACACCATGAACAGTTCTCCCCCACTTAGAAGGAGCATCATCAATAAAGCACATTACTTGTTTATAGACTTCACTAGAATTAACTATTTCACGATAAACCTTTTCACCAGCTAGACCAGCTCCAACAATCATTACTTTTTCTAATTCTCTTCTTTCTTTAACTAACCCGAAAGCTGTCTGCCTTTTTTTCATTCTCAGCAGTCTATAAGTAAATCTGCCTCCCCCAATAAACATTGTCAACAGCATAAAATAAATAAAATAACTGCTACGAGGCAAATCTTTACCAGATAATTCAAGAATACAGATATTTAAAAGACTATCTATAACTGTAGCACAGAGAATATTTTTAAGTTCTGAAATTGAAGCAAACTGCCACAAACTATGATATAATTTAAAATAGTAAAAAGTTATTAAACCACATACAATTATTGGCACAAGCATAACAGTTAAATTATTAAAGTACATATTAGGTATAGGACCATTGAACCTAAGTAATAAAGCAATATATCCTGCTAATACAATACACAAAACATCTAATAATATTAAAATAATTCTTCTAAAACTCAACTGAAACTTTTCTTTTGTCTCACCCATTAATTTTTACCCTCCACTTCAAGATAAGTTATCAATTATTACTCAAAAATTATAATATGACAAAAATCATTTTTATTATCATAAATTTATTGTAATAAATCAAGTGCTTTTTCATTATTTCTTATCTTTCTTAACATTTTCTTTTTTCTTTGAAAAATTTAATATTAAGCAAATTTTTACTTTTTATCCTAATTCATTATAATTGTTCTTATATTTATCTATAAAATTATCAAAATAAATTTTTTTAATTTTTTAATGATTATATCTTGCAATTTATCTGTTCATAAAGCATAATACTTCTTGAGACAAATTATTTAGGAGGACTTATGGACAAAACAGAATTAAATGATGAAGTTCAAATAGACTTATCAGAATTATTTAAACTTATAAAAAAACATCTTAAACTAATTATTATATTTATGTTAGTTGGAATTATTATTGCAGGTTCTTATACAACTTTTATGATTGAAAAGAAATATTCTTCACAAGGAACAATTCTTTTAAAAGCACAAGTAGTAGATGGAACAACAGTTGATTCGTCTCAATTAAATTCAAATAAATCAATGATTGCTAACTACATAAAACTATTACAAGGAAATAACATTCAAGATAAAATTGCTAAAAATCTAGATATTTCAACAGGCTTGGTTCGTGGCGCATTACGAATATCAAATACTGAAGATACCCAAATTATTGAAATTGGTGCTGTTACAAATGATCCTGGCTTATCTAAACGAATCGTTGATGAAACCATTAGTGTATTTACAGAAACAGTTAAAGAAATGTTAGATATCTCCAATATTATCATCGTTGATAAAGCAGAAATTAATACTGGTCCTGTTTCTCCAAATCTTAAAAAGAATATGCTTTTAGGTGCAATTGCAGGAGTTGCAATATCTTTAGGCTATATTTTACTAGCATATTTATTAGATAGTAAAATCAAAAATAGTGAAACTGCTGAACAAGTTTTAGGTTTACCAGTATTAGGAATAATTCCTTATTTTGAAGATCAATCTGAGGATTAATAATGGAGTTTATCGATATTCATAGTCATTATGCTTGGGATATTGACGATGGTATAGCCAGTTTAGAAGATGCTAAAAAAGCCTTAGTAAAAGCAAGTAAACAAGGAATAAAACAAATTATTGCTACTCCCCATATTATACCAGGGACTACTAATAATATTGATTTTATCAAAGAAAGAATTAAAGAATTCATCAAACTTGCTAAAAACTATGATATTAAAGGATATTATGGCAGTGAAGTAATGCTTAATAGTGATTGTTTGACTTCGTTAAAAAATGATGAATTTATCTCATTAAACAATGGACCATATTTATTAGTAGAATTTAATCTTACTCAAAGTATTAATGAAGATTGTTATGATCGTCTTTATGAATACTCTTTAAAGCATAAATTAATAATTGCTCATGTTGAAAGATACTTTCACAATAAATTAAATTTACAACTAATACAATCATGGATAAAAGATGGTCATATCATCCAAGTAAATAGTTCAAGTTTTCTTGGTGAAAATGGTAAAAAAGTTAAAAATAATGCTTACACATTATTAGAAAAAGGGTTAATTCATGTTATTGCAAATGATACTCATCGAATTACCAAACACAGATATCCAAATCTTAATGATACATATGAACTACTTATAAAGAAATATTCATCTGATCAAATAAAGAAATTAATGTATGATAACCCATTAGCTATTATTAATGGGGAAGATATATTACCTATAGAAATTGATAAAATACCTTGGTTTAAAAGGAGAAAATAAATGTTCAAGAAAAAAACAAAACATGAAAGTAAATCTACTTTATTAATAACTAATCCTAAACAAAAAAATAATAAAATTGATTATAAAGAAATTTATCGTCATATTAGAACTAATATTGAATATTCAACAGTTGGTCAAAACATAAAAACAATAAATATTACATCTGCTGTTCCAACTGAATCCAAAAGTACTACTGCATTAAATCTATCAATGATTTATGCTACTAAATATCCCAAAATTTTGTTAATAGACGCTGATTTAAGAAAACCTGTACAACACAAATATTTAAATATATCTAATAGTGCTGGTCTTACTAATGCGCTAATTGATTTTGGGAAAACAAAACAGATTAATCAATCATATTTTCAAAAAATAAAAGATTCATCCTTTGTAAGTGATTTAACAGTTTTAACATCAGGGGTTAAAGTTCCAAATCCTTCTGAATTATTAAGTAATCCTGTATTTGAGGATTTTATAAAAAAATTGAAAGAAAGTTATGATTTTATTATTATTGATTGTCCTCCAGTTATGATGGTCAGTGATGCAATTCCAGTTGGTAATGTTGTTGATGGAACAATTTTTGTTTGTTCATCAAAATCTACAAATCGTAAGGATGCCAAAGCAGCAGTCGAAGTATTACAAAAAAATAACGTCAATATTATCGGTACTTTATTGACACAAGTTGAAAATGGTGGCACAAATTCTGGATATTATTACTACTATTACTACTAATGGATCAAAAGAAAAATAGTATTGTCTTTATTATTGTTGTTTTAATTTTATGTGCCATCATTGCTTCAATTTTCTATTATGATCGTAACAGAACACAAAACTTTATTAGTAAATTTACTGATAATAGCAGTGAAGTTGCAAAGTATAATGAAACTGAAGAAACTAACAAAACAGACAACACTGATAAAAAAGATAATACAGATAAAAAGGATAATAGCTCGAAAGTTAATACTACAAGCCCAACCATATATTGTGTAGGTGACAGTACTACTTTAGGAACTGAAAATCAAAATAATTCTTATCCAACTTATTTAAATGATTTAGCAAATTTCAACATAAAAACAATTGGTGATAAAAAAATTACCAGCTCTGGACTACTTGTAAAATTAGGAGTTACACCAGTATATGTTGATAAACTAACAATTCCTGCTTCTACCACCCCTACTCCAATTGTATTTTTAAATCAGGGTGGTAAAGCTAATAACGAACTCTTAAAATGCCAAGGTTCAATTGATAGTGTTACAATTAATGGCGTTACTGGTAAAATTACTTATCGCTATGAAGGTAATACATTATTATTTACTCGTGATCAACCAGGTGAACAAACAATTGTTAATTCGCCTACTTTGATACAAGTGAATAATAATGTAGAACCAAATAGCATTTTGATCCTATATACTGGTGCATATGAAAAAAGTATAAAAGGTAGTTTAGTTAACTATCAAAAAGAAATTATTCAAGCTTTTAACACTGAAAATTATCTTGTTGTATCCTTAACTCAAAATGATCGTAATGAAACTAACGAGTCATTAAGAACAGCTCATGGAGAACACTATTTAGACTTTAAAGGATATTTGTTATCAAATGGTCTAGCGGATGCTGGGATAACTCCTACCGATCAAGATTTACAAGCTATTGCTGAAAATAAAATACCAACAAGTCTTCTTGTAAATGAAATAAATGGTAATGATAAATATTCTCAATTATTATCAAAACAAATTTTAGATAAATTAACTACATTAAAGTATATAAATAAAAATATTATTAAATAATGCAAAAAATCCTTGTTATTTACTAATAAAAAGGATATTATTAAGTATATGGTATCTCAAAAGGAGGAAGAAAAATGAAAAAATTAATAAGTTCATTACTCATAGTTTGTCTTCTTGTAATAACAACTATCACACCTACATGGGCAGTGGGTTATTTAAATGATAATGAAAAAGAATTACTTGTTGCTTTAAAATCTACTGTAAAAGTTGATGGAGCTACACTTTGTTTACAAGCTGCTGATATCAATACAGCTGAAAATTATATGATGCAAGACGGATTTGATTTAACTACTGAGCAAAAAAATATTATTATTAATAACATTGAAGCAACTAAAGCTTATTTACAAGCTAATCATATTAAAGATTTTAGTTCAATTACAAGAAAACAAGCTTATGATATTTTAGTATTTCTTCAAGCAGCTGCAAATGCAATTGGTTTAACAGTTAAATTAAATGCTGCTGATAGAACAATTTCATTCTATGATGGTGATAAATTAGTTTATGTAACAACACAAGTTATTAAAAGAACTGGTTATGATATAACTCAAACTGTAGTTATTGGAGCTGGTTTAGTTGTAGTTTTACTAGGTGCAGGATATTACGCTAAAAAGAAACATCTATTTGCCAAATAATGAAATTCAATCATAAACAACGTAAAATAATGGCACTAATTTTAGTGCCATTATCTTTTACATTTGTTTGCTATATAACATTATACTTACTAATCAGTCCAGCAATTGAGCCTTTGATGTCTATCTATAGCTTAATTTCTAGTGACTATGCACCTACCTTAAATGATGAAAATTCTACTGATTTATATGCAAATAAATTAGTTGCATCCGATATTATTAAAGCATCTCAAATAATTCAACCAACATATGGTGATTTATTTGGAAAATTATCAATTGATTCTGTAAATATCAGAGTAAATCTATATTATGGTGACGGAAGAGAACAACTGCGTAATGGAGTAGGTTTATTTGGTGGATCATTTCTTCCAGGTTTCAACCGAACTATATTAATTGCAGGTCACTCTATCCCCTATTTTGAACCTTTAGGAGATATCAAAATAGGCGATATAATTAAAGTATCTACGCACTATGGTGATTTTGAGTATAAAATAACTGATACTAAAATTACTGATGCTAATGATAGCTCTAACTATGATTTAGAGCAAAAAGAACAAGAAAAATTAATTTTATATACTTGTTATCCATTTGAAATAATTGGTTATAAATCTCAACGTTTATTTGTTTATGCAGATAAAATAAGTGGACCAACTATATTGGAGGAACAATAATATGAGTAAAAGAAGTAATCGTACTAATATATCATTTTTATTGGCTTTATTATTAACAATCTTTATTAGTATATTTATTGTAATCACTGTTACTAGAGTAACTATTATGAATCCTAGTTATTTGATCTCTAAAATGGAAAGTGCTGATTTTTATCAACAGTCTATAGTTAATTTAAATAAACAGATTCAGCAAGAAACTCAATCAACTGGATTTCCTTTAGAAATGTTTGAAAATTATATTGATGAAAAGTCAGCTGATGAAATTATGAAAAATTATATTCAAACTGCTTTTTCTACAGGTAATACAGATATTAGTACAACTAAATTTGAAACAAAATTATCTGAAGATATCGATGAATATCTTAAATCTGCTAATATTATCATTAATAGCGAAGAAAAAACAGCTATTTCAACCTTAAAAACAAATCTAGTTGATTACTTTAAAACATACTTAACATTTCCTTATTTAGATTTAGTTATTAAACTCATTGATTCTTACAATACATATTATTATATTATAGCTGCAATTTTATTAATACTTATTATAACCGCTGGATTTCTTTTATATCGCTTATATAGTCATTATCGTGGTAGAAGAAGATATTTTGCTTATACATTATCTAGTGCTGGGTTAATCTGTTTAGCTCTGCCAGGATTTATATACTTTGGTAATTTTGTTAATAAAATCAGTTTATCACCAAAATACTTTTATGATTTTGTTACTTCAACTATAAATAATTATTTACTTATTTATATTATTATTGGTATTTTAATGATAATAGCTGGTAATTGTATTGCTTATCTAAAATTCAAAAAGAGATAAATAAAAAGATGTCATTTGACATCTTTTTTAAATAAATTATTTTCTTAAACCTAAGCTTTCACAAAGACTTGAATATCTTTCAATATCTTTATTTTTTAAATATTTTAATAAATCTCTTCTACGTCCAACTTTTTTTAATAAACCTCTATTTGAATGTTTATCTTTTGGATGTTGTTTAAAATGTCCATTTAATTTGTTAATATCTGCAGTTAATACTGCGATTTGTACTTCTGGAGATCCAGTATCTCCTTCTTTAGTAGCATACTTTTGCATAATAGCTGTTTTTTCTGCTTTAGATAACATAATCTATAATCCTCCTCTTATTTTAACTTAGCTAACTCCAAGCTATACGTCGAGTATTCGTATATCCTAGATGTTGCCGCAATTAACATTTTATCAAATATTATGATAAAGTCAAGTTAATTATTTTTTTCTCGAATAAAAATAAAATTATTTTGATCAGATTTTTCATGATAAAAATAATATCCCAACTCTTTAAATTCTTTTACTTGTTCAAAGTTTGTAACTCTATTTTTTATTAAAAAGCGTATCATTTCTCCACGAGCCTGTTTTACATATACACCTATTTCTTTAAAAACATTCCCTTCTTTTTCCATAAAATAACATTTAACATAATTAATATTTTGATCTAAATATCTTTTTAATATCCTAGTATATTGTTTTGCCCCCAAGTCTAAAATTTCATAATCATCTTTAATTAACTCTTGATACATTTTGTTCCCCCAAAACTGATATAAATTATTATATCCTTCAAAAGCTAACTTATTATTTAATTCTAAGCGATATGGTACTACACCATCAAATGGTTTTAAAACACCATAAAAACCTGAAAGTATTCGTACATATTTTTTAGTATACTCATAATCTTCATTTGTTAAAATATGTGCTGCTAGACTATTATACTGAATTCCATCATAAGCTAATAAAGCAGGTACAGTATTACTTTTCAAATCAATTTGTTGATAATTTTCATAAGCCTCCTGAGCAATTTTATCACTACATTTTAATAATTGTTTAACCTCATATATACTTAATTTTTTTAAATATTTTAAAATAATTTCAGTTTCTTTTAAAAATACTGGTTCACTTTCAACTTCAAGATAATTAATATCATCTTTCATTCTTTTAGCTGGTGTTATTACTATTTTCATTATCAATCACCTATAATATTTAACCTCTTCCTTTTTATTAATCAACATTAAAATATCTAATTTTAATAATATTCTATTTTAATTAATTCTAACATGTTGAACAATTATTTTAAAGAATTACAAAAACAGAATAACAATTTTAAAATATTTAAATGTTACTATTAACAGTTAAATAAATAACTTCAAAAAGATATATGTGGATTCGATTTTAATTGAATTCACTAATTATTAACTATCTTCTTTCATTTTGCTTTTGCTATGTTTATAAACGAATTCTCAACATATATTGGTACTAATTTTTGATTTTTAAAAGTAATCCTCTTAATTATTTTGTAAAAGATAATAGGAGGATTTTTGTATGAGCAAAATAATTAGTTATCAAAATGATTTAGTTAAATTTAATAACGATCTTTTCTTTAAATATCTTCTTTCCAGAGATACTGCTGAATCTAAATTGTTAA
>OFHM01000211.1_pt1 | contig 54207 bp, 37 predicted proteins | sample 1521311 | NCBI WGS metagenome assembly OFHM01 (sample SAMEA3504083, study PRJEB24116) | mouse gut metagenome | biome: mouse gut; feature: mouse-associated habitat; material: faeces | place: Denmark | collected 2011 | reverse complement strand
GGGGATTTATATTATCCGCAGAAGGCAGCTTATTGAGATGCTAGAGCGTTGTGCAAAAGAAGAGCGTTATGATTTTGTATCGGATATTTTGATCCGTTATAAGAATCTGAAACGTATTTACGGATACAAACTGAAGACATACTGGAGCAATATTGCGTCGGTAGATTCCTACTACAAAACGAATATGGATTTTCTGAAACCGGAAGTTCGTAAGTTCTTTTTTCGGGACGAGCCGAAGATTGCCACCAAAGTGGATGATCTTCCTCCTGCAAAATACAATGCGGGATCTGACGTCCGCAACAGTCTCGTTGCCAGCGGCTGTATCATAAACAGCAAGGTAGAGAATTCCATTTTGTTTAAAAAGACATTTGTCGGCAAAAACTGCGTCATCAAAAATTCCATTATTTTAAACGATGTTTACATCGGGGATAATACGCACATTGAAAATTGTATCGTAGAAAGCCGCAACACATTGCGGGCAAATACGTATTACTGCGGAGACAACGGGGTAAAGGTTGTCTGCGAAGATAACGCCAGATATGTTATGTAATCTAGGCACATGCTTAAGGAAAGGAGAAGGGGGCATAGAGTATGCAGATTACAGATATTAGAATTCGTAAGGTGGATAAAGAAGGTAAGATGAAGGCTGTCGTATCGATTACTATCGATGAAGAATTTGTGGTTCATGATATTAAAGTGATTGAAGGGGAAAAAGGAATGTTTATCGCAATGCCGAGCCGAAAAGCCGCAGACGGCGAGTATCGGGACGTGGCGCATCCGATCAATTCAGATACCAGAGAGCGGATTCAACAGTTAATTTTAGAAAAATATCAGGCAGAAATTGTGACTATGGGTGAATAAAAAATTCTCCGTCGAAAGACGGGGGATTTTTTTTGAACAAAATCCGAAGGTTGAAAAAGCGGTACATTTGAGATACAATAAAATCCAAAAACAAAGGACGGAGCGTATGATGTTTCAGTTATTGAGAACATTGTTTTTGAAAGACCAGACTGCGGAGGAAGATATCATGTATGTAATAGCAGGACTTGGAAATCCTGACAAAAAATATGAACACACGCGTCATAACGTCGGCTTTGATGTCATTGACGCATTGGCTGCAAAATACCATATTGATATGAAAGAAAAAAAACATAAGGCGGTTTTAGGCAGGGGACTTGTGGCGGGGGTAAAAGTCCTTCTGGTAAAGCCGCAGACGTATATGAACTTAAGCGGAGACAGTATCGCAGAGATTCTGCAGTTTTATAAACTGGATCCAACGGAACATCTGATCGTGGTCTTTGACGATATCAGCCTTGATTTAGGAAATATCCGGATCCGGGAAAAGGGGAGCGCCGGCGGGCATAACGGGATCAAGAGTATTATCGCAAGAACCCAAAGCAGCGGGTTTTCCAGGATCAAAGTCGGTGTCGGAGCTAAGCCGGACGGATGGGATCTGGCGGATTATGTATTGAGTCGTTTTGGGAAAGAGGAACGGGACTGTATTCTGGACGCGGTGGAAGATGCCGTAAAAGCGGCGGAGTATATGGTAAACGGCAGGACAGACGCTGCCATGAATGAATTTAATGCAAAGAAACGGGAGTAATATGAGAGCATTTTTAGAACCTCTGCATGCGCTGGAAGAAATTGCGCGATTGGAAACAAAACTGAAAAAAGAACCGGGGATCCGCATGATATCCGGCTGCATCGATTCGCAGAAACCGCATTTGATGTATGGGATTGGCAATGATTTTAAATATAAAGTCATTGTCACTTTTAACGAACAAAAGGCCAGGGAAATTTATGAAGCGTACTTGTTTTTTGACCGTAACGCCGTGTATTATCCGGCGAAAGACGTGTTGTTTTACCAGTCAGACCTGCGGGGAAACGTGCTGACCAGAGAGCGGATTTTCGCTTTAAAAAGCATAGCGGCAAAAAACGGGCTGACGCTGGTAACAACATATGACGCGCTGATGAACCGGATGCCGAAACCTGCTGCTTTTATTCAGGCGGTGCGGACATACCGGGTGGGAGACGAGATCGATCTGGAAGACTTTCGCAGGAAACTTGTATCCATGGGATATGAGGCCTGTGCGCAAGTGGAGACAGCGGGGCAGTTTGCCGTACGGGGCGGCATTATCGATATCTTTCCGCTGACAGAAGAGGTTCCGTACCGGATGGAGCTGTGGGGGGATGAAATCGATTCGCTGCGGAGCTTCGACGTGGAAAGCCAGCGTTCGATTGAAAATCTGCAGAGCGTGGAAATTTATCCGGCGGCGGAACTGATTTTGACGGACCAGGCAAAAGAGGAAGGAACACGGCGCATTCAAAAAGATGCGGACAGCTTATACCGGACTTACAGAAGCGAAATGAAAACGGAAGAGGCGGCAAGGATTAAAAAAGCGGCGGAGGAAATCTTAGAGGAAGTAAACGAGCGTGCCGGAATTGACGGAATCGACGCTTATCTGACCTATTTTGACCGGGATACCGTGTCCCTGGCGGATTATTTTGAAGAAAAGGATACGCTGTTTTTCCTGGACGAACCGGAACGCTGCGCCCAGCGGGGGGAGATGACGGCGCAGGAATTTTCCGAAAGCATGAAACTGCGGCTGGAAAAGGGATATATCCTGCCCGGACAGATGGAGACGCTCTATTCTCCCGAAGAGACGGCGGCAAAATTAAAGAGACACTGCTGCGTGGCGTTGGGGGCGCTTGAAATCAAAAGCGGCACATTTTCCTATTTGGAACATTACGCGGTTTCTGCAAGGAGCATCGGGGCGTATCACAACAGTTTTGAGCTTCTGGTAAAAGATTTAAAGTTATATAAGAAAAAAGGCTATGCGGTGATACTGATTTCCGGTTCAAAAACCAGGGCAAAGCGTCTGGCAGATGATCTGATGCAGGAAGGGCTGAACTGTTTTTATTCCGAGGATTACGACCATACGGTGAAACCCGGTGAAATTATGGCGGTATATGGAAAAGTAAAAAAAGGGTATGAATATCCGCTGCTTTCGTTTGCCGTTATTTCGGAAAGCGATATCTTCGGCAAAGAGACGAGAAAAAAGAAAAAGCGCAGGCTGTATGAGGGCGACAAGATCGCTTCGTTTACCGATCTTTCCGTCGGCGATTATGTGGTACATGAAAATCATGGGCTGGGCATATACCGCGGAATCGAAAAGATCGAGGTGGATAAGACAGTTAAGGATTATATGAAAATCGAATATGACAAAGGCGGTAATCTGTATATTTTGGCAACGCAGCTTGACGTGATCCAAAAGTACGCTTCTGCCAATGCGAAGAAACCGAAATTAAACAGACTGGGCGGGCAGGAGTGGCATAAGACGAAAAGTAAAGTACAGGGTGCCGTAAAAGAGATTGCGTCGGAGCTGGTATCGCTGTATGCCAAACGCCAGCAGAACGAAGGGTATGCGTATGGACCGGATACCGTCTGGCAGAGGGAATTTGAAGAGATGTTTCCGTTTGAAGAGACAGAGGATCAGGAAGCCGCTATTGAAGCCGCCAAACGCGATATGGAAAGCAGAAAGATCATGGACCGGCTGATCTGCGGAGACGTCGGATACGGAAAGACGGAGATTGCGATTCGTGCGGCATTTAAAGCCGTGCAGGAGGGCAAGCAGGTGGTTTATCTGGTTCCGACAACCATTCTTGCACAGCAGCATTACAATACATTTGTCCAGCGGATGAAAGATTTCCCGGTGGCAGTGGATCTGCTCTGCCGCTTTAAAAGCGCTGCGGAACAGAAAAAGACCGTGGCGGAATTAAAACGCGGCATGGTGGATATTGTCATCGGAACACATCGAGTGCTTTCTTCCGATATTGAATTTAAGGATCTGGGTCTTTTGATTATCGATGAGGAACAGCGATTTGGCGTTTCTCATAAGGAAAAGATCAAGCAGATGAAATATTCGGTAGACGTACTCACACTGACGGCAACGCCGATTCCAAGAACGCTTCATATGAGCCTGATCGGCATCCGGGATATGAGTATTTTAGAAGAGCCGCCGTTAGACCGCCTGCCGATTCAGACGTATGTGATGGAATATAATGAAGAAATGGTGCGCGAGGCAATTGCAAGAGAGCTTGCCAGAGACGGCCAGGTGTATTATGTATTTAACCGTGTCAGGCAGATTGCGGATATTACGGCAAAGCTTGCGGGACTTCTGCCGGATGCAGTCGTGGAGTTTGCGCACGGGCAGATGAAAGAGCGGGAACTGGAAAATATTATGTACCGGTTTATCAATGGAGAGATTGATGTGCTGGTATCTACGACGATCATTGAAACCGGACTGGATATTGCAAACGTCAATACGATGATTATTCATGACGCGGACAATATGGGACTGTCCCAGTTATACCAGCTGCGGGGAAGAGTGGGCAGGTCCAACCGGACTTCGTATGCATTTTTTATGTATAAGAGGGATAAAATGTTAAAAGAAACAGCGGAAAAGAGGCTTGCAGCAATCAAAGAATATACGGAACTGGGCAGCGGGTTTAAAATCGCAATGCGGGATCTGGAAATCCGCGGAGCGGGAAGCCTGCTCGGTGTCAGCCAGCATGGGCATATGGAAGCGGTAGGATATGATCTTTACTGCAAGATGCTGAATGAAGCCGTAAAAGCGGCAAAAGGAATGGAACCTGCCAAAGCGTATGAAACTTCCGTTGATATCGATATCGACGCCTATCTTCCGGTTTCTTATATTGCAAACGAAGCGCAGAAACTGGATCTGTATAAACGGATCGCGGGAATCGAAAATACGCAGGAGAAAGAAGAAATGCAGGAAGAGCTGACGGATCGGTTCGGAGACCTTCCCAAAGCGGTCGAAAATCTTCTGACACTTGCCGAATATAAAGCCAAAGCGCATAAACATTATATTACCGAAATTACACAGAAGGGGGATGAGATTCGTTTTGTTCTGTTTGAACGCGCAGATGTCGATCCTGCAAAGATACCGCAATTCGTATCGCTTTATCAGGGAAAAGTGAAATTTTATGCAGATAAACGGATGCCGTATTTTATCTATCGGTTAAAAATGAATTCTAAACAGAAAGAGAACGCCATGGATGCGGTTGCGGACGTACTGGAGAAGATGAAGCTGCTCTGCGGCGATCTGGGGGATCGGAAAGAAGATCCGCGGGAACGATGAAACGGCAGGCGGAATCGCGCAGATCCATACGTGAAAAAATGATGAAATATCTTGCGGGATGCTGAAAAAAGAACTATAATAGAAAAAGCGACCGGCTAAAGCCGGAGAGGATAGTAGGAGGAACATATGAGAAGCAAAAAGATGATCGCATGCCTGCTGGCGGGAGCGGCGTGCATAGGACTGGCATTTGGCGGATGCGGCAATAAAATTCAGGATGACGCAGTGTTTGCAACATTAGACGATACAATGATTACCATGGGCGTGGCAAATTTCTATGCCAAATATCAGCAGGCAATTTATGATTCGTATTATATGTCGTATTTTGGCGAGGATATGTGGAATCAAGACATGTACGGAAACGGCAGTACGATGACGGAGGATGTAAAACAGGAAGCGGCGGAAGCTTTACAGGAGATGTATCTGTTAAAGGCGCATATGGAAGAATATGATATTTCCATCAGCGAAGAAGAGGAAAACGCCATCCAGAAAGCGGCGGACGATTTTATCGCGGCAAATTCCGGGGAAGCGGTCAAACAGATCGGCGCATCCAATAAAGAAAATGTGACGGAAGTTCTCCGCCTGCAGACGATCAAACAGAAGATGCACGACCGTATCATTGAGGATGCGGATACCAAGGTGACGGACAAGGAGGCTGCGCAGAGAACGTTTAGCTATCTGCAGATCAGTACGGATTCTTATACCGATGCAGAATCCAATACCGTAACCTATACCGAGGAAGAAAAGGCAGATTTAAAGAAAAAAGCGGAAGAGATCGCGGCAGCCGAAAATTTTGATACGGCGGTTACGGATGCGGGCTATTCGCTCAGCACGGCGTCTTACGGGTCGGCAAAGGACGAAGGATCTTCTTTTGATACGGCTGTACTGGAAGCGGCAGACGCATTAAAAGAGGGAGAAATTTCCGGCGTTGTGGAAACGGAGAACGCATACTATGTTCTGCGGCTGGATAAAGAACTCGATGAAGAAGCGACCGCATCCAAAAAGGAATCTTTGATCAGCGAGAAAGAGGAAGCACATTATGACGATATCTTATCCGGCTGGAAAGAGAAAGCAAAGTGGGAGATCAACGAAGACGAATGGGCAAAAGTAACGTTTGAAGACCACTTCAAACAGCCGGAAGCGGAGGAGACAGAGACGCCGGAAGAAGATACGGCGGTAACGGAGGAAGCGCCTGCAGCAGTCAGCGGCCAGGGAGCCGAAGATACGGAGGCAGAATAACAGAATCAGGAATATTTTGCTGCATACGGGGATGGCAGGTGATCCCGTATGCAGCATTTTTTATCGAGCGTTTTTGTGCCGGCAATGGAAGGAGCAGTTTTATGAAACATTTGATCGTGTATTTAAAAGACTATAAAAAAGAATGTGTGTTGGCGCCGCTTTTTAAAATGCTGGAAGCTGTTTTTGAGTTATTGGTGCCGATCGTAATGGCGGCTGTCATAGATCGGGGCATTGCGGGGAATGATATTTCATATATCCGATCGATGTGCCTGCTTATGATTGTGCTTGGACTGGTCGGCTTGCTCTGTTCGGTTACGGCGCAGTATTTTTCCGCAAAAGCGGCGGCCGGTTTTGGGACGAACGTGCGCCATGCCCTTTTTTCCCATATCCAGAATTTATCGTTCACAAGTCTGGACGGGGTCGGAACATCTACGCTGATTACCAGGATGACTAGCGATGTGAACCAGGCGCAGAATGGTGTGAATATGGTACTGCGGCTGTTTCTGCGCTCTCCGTTTATTGTAGCAGGAGCTATGGTTATGGCGTTTACGATTGACGTCACAAGCGCGCTGGCGTTTGCCGCTGCAATTCCTCTGCTGTCCGCAGTCGTATGGATTGTGATGCATCTTAGCATTCCGCTTTACAAAAAAGTACAGAGAAGGCTGGATGCAGTTATGCTGCAAACGAGGGAAAACTTAACCGGCGTGCGGGTAATACGGGCGTTTCATCTGGAAGAGAATGAGCGGGAGACGTTTTTGAAAAAAAATCAGGCGCTTGCAGCGATGCAGATCTTTGTGGGAAATATATCCGGATTGATGAATCCGGTTACGTATGTGATGATCAACGGTGCGACGGCGTATTTGATCTATGTCGGCGCGCTGCAGACAGACAGCGGAATCATTACGCAGGGAGAAGTCGTGACGCTGGTTAATTATATGGGGCAGATTTTGGTGGAGCTGATCAAGTTTGCAAATCTGATCATTACGGTGACAAAGGCGATCGCCTGCGGAAATCGGATTTGGAATGTGTTTGAACTGCCGGAAGGGGAACGGGAGATTTCCTGTTCGGAAACGAAAGCGTGTCCCCGCAGCGAAGACGAAGCGGTGGTGTTTTCGCATGTCGGCCTTACGTATGAGAATGCCGGCGCACAGTCGCTGACCGATATCAGTTTTACGGCAAAAAAAGGAGAGACGATTGGAATCCTCGGAGGAACGGGCGCGGGCAAAAGTTCCCTGGTCCATTTGATTCCCGGATTTTATCCGCATACGGCGGGCAGTATACGGATCGGTGGAAAAGAGATTACTTCCTATTCAAAAGAAGAGCTGAGAAAAAAAGTGGGAATCGTCATGCAAAAGGCGGTCTTGTTTTCCGGAACGATCCGGGAAAACCTGCTTTGGGGAAATTCCGACGCCACAGATGAAGAACTGACCGAAGCGCTGAAAACTGCACAGGCGCTGGAAGTGGTCGAGAAAAAAGAAGGCGGGCTTTTCGCACAGGTGGCGCAGGGAGGCAAGAATTTTTCCGGCGGACAGAAGCAGCGCCTTACGATTGCAAGGGCATTGGTGAAAAAACCGGAGATTTTGATCTTGGACGACAGCGCTTCCGCGCTCGATTATGCAACGGATGCGGCGCTTCGGCGTGCGATTGCAGGAATGAAAGATCAGCCGACTGTATTTATCGTATCCCAGAGGGCGTCTTCCGTTTTACATGCGGATCAGATTTTAGTGCTGGACGACGGAGAGCTGGCAGGGATCGGCACACACGAAGTGCTTTTGGAGAACTGTGAGGTTTACCGGGAAATTTATTATTCCCAATTTCCGGAACAACGCAGGGCGGCGGTATGCACAGCGGAAAGGAGCGGCGGATATGTCTCATAAAAAAAATCAGACGGCAGTTTTAAAACGACTGTATTGTTATATCAGAAACTATATGGCGCTGGTGATTCTTTCGCTGCTGTTTGCTGCGGTATCTGCAGTGTTGACGTTATATGTGCCCATTTTAACCGGTCGTGCGATCGATTGTATCGTGGCGGAAGGAAACGTGGATTTTGCAGGGATATTTGCGGTAATCCGCCGGATCATGATCGTTGTTGTTCTCACAGCGTTATCCCAATGGCTGATGAATCTCTGCAACAATCGGATCACGTATCAGGCGGTCAGAGATCTTCGGACCGATGCGTTTGCCAAATTGGAAATTCTTCCTTTAAAATACCTGGATGCGCATTCCTACGGAGAACTTGCCAGCCGTATGATCGCGGACGCCGATCAGGTGGCGGACGGACTTTTGATGGGATTTACCCAGTTGTTTACCGGGATTATTACGATTTTGGGAACGCTTTATTTTATGATAAGCATTCAGTACAAGATCGCGCTTGTTGTGATCTGTATTACGCCGGTGTCCTTTTTTGTCGCAGGCTTTATTGCAAAGAGGACGTTTTCTATGTTTCGGCTGCAATCGCAGACCAGAGGGGAACAGACTTCGCTGATCGAAGAGATGGTGGCAAATCAAAAAGTAGTTCAGGCATTCGGTCAGGAAGCCGCCGTGCGAAAGCGATTTGACCAAATCAATGAGCGCCTGGAGCGCGCGTCGTTAAAAGCAACGTTTTTTTCTTCCCTGACCAATCCCTGTACGCGGTTTGTCAACAGTTTGGTCTATACCGGCGTGGGAATATTCGGCGCCGTAACCGCAGTGGCGGGAGGGATCAGCGTCGGTCAGCTTGCCAGCTTTTTAAGCTATGCCAATCAATATACAAAACCGTTCAATGAGATTTCCGGCGTTGTGACAGAACTGCAGAATGCGATTGCATGTGCGGGCAGGCTCTTAGAGCTGATCGATGAAACGCCGCAGGAAGCAGAGCCTGACGACGCCGTTATCCTTACGGACGCCAAAGGGAACGTCTCGTTAGAGCATGTGGATTTTTCCTATCAGGCAGGACAAAAGCTGATCGAAGATTTTAATCTTACGGTAAAACCGGGAGAGCGCGTAGCAATCGTAGGCCCTACCGGGTGCGGAAAAACGACGCTGATCAATCTTTTGATGCGGTTTTACGATACAGACGGCGGATGTATCCGGGTAGACGGAACGCCTCTGCGCCGCATTACAAGAAAAAGCCTGCGGTCGTCTTACGGTATGGTACTGCAGGAGACGTGGCTTCGGGAGGCTGCCATTCTGGAAAATATTCGTATGGGGAAAGCGGACGCTTCCAGAGAGGAAGTGATCGAAGCCGCAAAAGCCTCGCATGCGCACAGTTTTATCAAACGACTGCCCAACGGGTACGATACGGTGATCACCGAAGAGGGCGGAGGACTCTCGCAGGGGCAAAAACAGCTTTTATGCATTGCAAGGGTGATGCTTTCCCTGCCGCCGATGCTGATTCTGGATGAAGCGACTTCTTCGATCGATACGAGAACAGAACTTAAAATCCAAAATGCATTTGCAAAGATGATGAACGGCAGAACCAGCTTTATCGTAGCGCACAGGCTTTCTACGATCAAAGAAGCCGATGTGATCCTCGTGATGAAAGACGGGCATATCTTAGAACAGGGCAGCCATGCGCAGCTGCTGGCAAAAGGAGGAGCCTATGCTTCCTTATATAATAGTCAGTTTATTTTGACCGAAGAAGACTGCCAGAATAAGACAGGTATGGTTTGACGGGATTTTGCAGATACTGTAACAAAAGAAAAAAAGCCGAATACACTATATGTAGTAGAAGAGGTTTTGGTAAAATATTACCAAAAATATATTACCAAAATATTACACTTATTACATATGAAAAAAAATCTTGACAAAAGAAAGAGCAGGTCTCTATAATTAATGTTTGTATAAAAAAGATTAAAGAATGATGAAAGATTCGGATGGATAGAGTTTGTTTGACTTTGTTTAACATAGAGGTGCGATTATGGAACAGTATATTATTAAAGGCGGCAGTCCTCTGGTCGGAGAAGTAGAAATCGGGGGAGCAAAGAACGCGGCGCTTGCCATACTGGCAACGGCGATTATGACAGATGAAACGGTGACGATAGAGAATCTTCCGAACGTAAGGGATATTAACGTGATGCTCGACGCAATTTCCGGAATCGGCGGAAACGTGGAACGGGTAGACGTTCATACGGTGAAAATCAACGGTTCCATGATCAACGATCTGAGCGTAGATTACGAATATATCAAAAAAATACGTGCGTCCTACTATCTTTTAGGCGCGCTGCTTGGAAAATATAAGCGGGCGGAGGTTGCGCTGCCGGGAGGCTGCGATATCGGAAGCCGGCCGATTGATCTGCATCTCAAAGGATTTCGCGCACTTGGAGCGAGCGTGGATATCCAGCATGGTTTGATTTCTGCGGAAGCCGAGGAACTGAAAGGGACGCATATTTATCTGGATAAAGTTTCCGTAGGGGCTACGATCAATATCATGATGGCAGCGGCTATGGCAAAGGGAAAGACGACGATTGAAAACGCCGCCAAAGAACCGCATGTCGTGGACGTGGCGAACTGTTTAAACAGTATGGGAGCAAATATCCGGGGCGCAGGAACCGATGTGATCCGTATTTCCGGTGTGGAACGGCTGCACAAGACGGAATATTCCATTATTCCGGATCAGATTGAAGCCGGTACATTTATGTTTGCGGCGGCTGCCACCAGAGGTGATATTACCGTAAAAAATGTGATTCCAAAGCACCTGGAGGCGATTTCCGCCAAATTGCTGGAAATCGGCTGTGAAATCGAAGAGCTGGACGATGCCGTGCGCGTAGTGGCTTCTAAGCCTTTGCACCATACGCAGGTGACGACGCTGCCGTATCCGGGATTTCCGACGGATATGCAGCCGCAGATGTCTGCCGTATTAGGCATTGCGGAGGGAACCAGTACGGTGACGGAGAGTATTTTTGAGAACCGTTTTAAATATGTAGATGAATTGACCCGAATGGGAGCGTCCATTAAAGTAGAAAGCAATATTGCTATCGTTACGGGGACGGCGAACTATACGGGGGCAAGAGTCAGCGCGCCGGATCTTCGGGCTGGCGCGGCGCTTGTCATCGCGGGGCTTTCCGCAGAAGGTATAACGATTGTGGACGATATTTATTATATTGAGCGGGGCTATGAGAATTTTGACGTTAAATTAGCATTATTGGGCGCTCAGATTGAAAAAGTGACGACCGAAAAAGAGATTGTAAAATTCAAATTAAAAGTATCCTGAATGGGATGTGAAATGAGAGGCAGGAGTTCCGAATACAGGCAATTCGGAGCTCTTTTTTTGTTTTTAGAATTGTGTTCCGAAATGTTATCTGTTAAAATAAAATTAAATTTTTAGCAGAGATAGATGATGGATCAGCGGATGCAGGAGGAGAAAAGAGGAGGTATTTTATGCATCAAAAGGACAAAAAACAATTTTGGAAACGGGGACTTGGAATCGGATTATCGTTTGTACTGACCATGTCTTCATTTATGCCCGTAAGGGCTGCAGAGCCCGAGTATCCCTCGTCGGTACCCGGACTTTCGGAAGAGTTAAAACGGATACCGGAAGCAACAAAAGCGGGAAGCATTCCGGTGTCGGATGGGGAAGATATGACTTTATACGGAGAGCCGTTTGCGCCGTTTACAGCAGGCAGCGAGAGCTTTCGTATTCCGACGCTGATTTCCCTGCGCAACAGAAATTATAACGGAGAATATTTGTTTGCTTCGGCAGACGCCAGATGGGAAGAGTGGAACGACGGAGGCGGGATCGATTCGATTGCCGCTGTATCCGGCGACGGAGGAGCAACCTGGCATCACAGTTTTCCGATTTATTTTCCGGACAGTTACGGGTATGCAAGCAGCGCTGCCACGACGGTGATTGATCCGGGTGCAATCGAAGGACCCGACGGAACGATTTATTTTATTGCGGACGTGAATCCCACCGGAAGTACGACGATGTACGGGACAGTCGGACAGGGAACCGGTTACGTCACGGTGAACGGAAAGCGGTATCTTGCCCTGACGCAGGAATATGGAAAAGTTAAGACGAAACCGACCGATGATAATCTGACGGATTATCCGTATTATGTGGAAGACTTTGACGAAGCCGGTCATGCAAGAATTTTAAACAGATCGGACAGCACGCCTACCGGTTACGGCGTAGATGAGTGGTACAATATTTATGAGATTGAAAACGGCGAATACAAAGAAAATTTGAAACAGCCGCAGGTGAACCGCCCGGATGTGGAGGTTACACAGAACTGTTTTTATAAGGATTCCAAATTTCATGTATACCATATCGATTATATCTGGGTTGTGCAGTCCAAAGACGGCGGCATGACATGGGAACATCCCCGCGATATTACAGATCAGATCAAACGAGAAGATGAGTATGCCATTCTGGTATCGCCGGGCAAGGGAATTGTGACAAAAGACGGAGAGATTGCCATCGGCCTTTACAGTGCGCAAAACGGGGAACATGCCAGCATGATTTATTCCAAGGACGGAGAGACCTGGAAGCGTACGAACGATATCACGGACGGCAGTTCGGAGGATGAGATCGTACAGTTAGAGGACGGTACGCTGCGTATGTTTTACCGGGGCGGCGGCGATGTCATCCGGTATGCGGATATTACGAAAGGTGCAGACGGAGATTATGTGGTTGGAGATTATGTCAGCACGGATGTCAGAGTAAAGAGCAGTATCAATGTTTCCGCCGTACTTTATTCAAAGAAAATAAACGGCAAACAGGCGATTTTGGTTTCCCGTTCCGGCGGGGGCGGCGGACTGACGAGCGACAACCGGCTGAACGGGAAGATTTTTACGTTTCTGGTAGATGATACGAAGGAAGGAAATCCGATGCAGCTTTACCATACGTTTGATGTTCCGGGAGGCAAAGAGGGATTTGTTTATTCCTGTATGACAGAGTTGAAAGACGGCAGAATCGCCATGCTCTGGGAGCCGAATCATTCTACGCTCTATTTTGATGTCTATGACTTTGAAAATTTTATAGAAGGCGTGGTTTCTGTGGAGCTGCAAAAAGACGATACGCCGTATGCCGTGATTTGCAAAGACGAGCCGCAGGGCTCTGACCGCGGAGACGAGAGTGTCATAAAGATAGAAAAGACCGTGAAGGAAGGCGCGTTTCTGCGGGATCATATCAGCAACAACAAGAGCAGCTTAAGCAGCTTTGCAGATACCCTGAACGAATCTATAGATCCCGGCAAAGCGGAGTTTACGTTCCGGCAGACAGATACGGCAAACGGATGGAAGATATACAGTGAAGAGGCGAAGCTGTATCTGGAAAATCAAGATGCGAACGATATGTTTTCTTCTGAAGAGCGAACGATGACGGTTACGCAGGAAAGCGAAAGCGACGGGGCAAAAACGTTTCGGCTTAAGAACGGTTCCAGGCCTGTATTTTTCTATGAGCAGAATATGGATTTTAATTCACAGGGAAGTTCTGCCGGAGACGCAGAAAAATTAGTATTACTGGAAAAGAAGGAATCCGTATCGGAAGAAGATCTTCTTCCTGGGTATGCCCGCGTATCGGAACTCAAAGACGGGGGCAGATATTTGATTACATATATGTGGAACGACGGCAGTTTGATCGTGCTGTATCCGGTAAACGGCAGTACGGCGGATCATACAAAGCTTGCGGTCGGAAATCCGGAACTGGTTACAGTGACGGGAGTAGGAGAAGGGACGACGACGGCGGTAATCGGCGGAACATCTTATAAGATTACGGTAACGGACGCTTCCACGCCCATATCGTTTACATTGGAAAAAGGAGAAACTTATTTTCAGGAGACGGAAGCTTTGGATACGGTTTTGGACGGCGGGGAGGTCCTGGGCATTCAAAAAATAGACCGTGTCAAAGAAGGGCTGTTCGATCATACATTGGATGCGGCATTTTCTTTAGAAAGTTATGCGGGAACTGCGCATGAAGGCATAAGCTTAAAAGACGCCGAGTTTACGTTTGAGTCTTCCGGTTCCGACTGGACGGTGTCGCACGGGGATGTCTATCTGTCCAATCCGGAAAGAGCGGAAGCATTTTTCTCGGATACGGCTGCGAAGATCAGAGTGACGGCAGGCAATGAGAATACGTTTCGTCTGGGAAGGGCTGAGGCGCTGAAAACCACAAATCCGAGTGTAAATGTGACGGAAGATAAGGGATCTAGGCTTCCCATAGGCAATCTTGTATTTTATTACAGGGAAATGAATTTCCGGTCATATGGAACGAGCCAGAAGGCGGGAACGACACATGGAGCAAATCCCTACGGGCAGCATGCCAGTTATGACCTGACGCTTTTAGAGGCGCAGGATGGCGTTTCCGCAGACGATGTGATTCCTGGTTATCGGGCGGCTGACAGCATTACATCCGGTAAAAAGTATCTGATTTCCTATGTATGGAACGGAAATATATTTGTATTATATCCGGAAAACGGAATCGGAAATTCCACGAAGCTGGTCAATCGGCAGGAGAAGGGATTTTTGATTACGGCAAAATCGATGGGATCGGCAGATCTGACGATTGACGGCAAAAATTACCATTTTACCGTTACGGATGACGAAGTAGAGCATGAGGCGAATGCATTACAGAAACTGCTGGAAGACGCGAAGTCCGATTATCAGGCGGGCGGCGCGAAGTTGACGACGTTTGCAGAATTTAAACGGGCATATGAAAGCGCGGTGTCCGGAGCGCACAGCACGGATGCACAGGAACTGCGCAGGCTATTTACGGATCTGAATTCGGCATGGGAGAAGCTGAAAAAAGAAAAGAAACAACTGGAGGAAGACGGGAAGAAACAGCAGGTTACGGCAGGCCATACCGAAACGATACAGGCAGTTTCCTATAAAGTAACAAATACAAAGAATAAGACGGTATCGGTATCCGGCGGCGCGGCGGCAACGTTGAAAATTCAGGCAAAGATTAAGATTCAGAATGAGACGTATACCGTTACGGCAATCGATGCGAAGGCATTTTCGGGATCACCTGTAATAAAGAAAGTCATTGTGAGTGATACGATTACGGACATTGGAGATCAGGCGTTTGCGGGCTGTAAAAATATAACGTCCGTTACAATCGGGAAAAATGTAAAAACCATCGGCAAGAAAGCCTTTTATAACTGCAAGAAGCTAAAGAGCGTGACGGTAAAGAATAAGGCGAAGTTAAATAAAGTCGGTTCCAAGGCGTTTCAGAAGACGGCAAAGAAAATCAGCATAAAACTGCCGAAAAACCTTAAGAAAAATAAGAAGCTGAAAAACCAGCTGAAAAAGGCGGGGATCAAGAAATTTAAATAAACGGTACAACGTGGGGAAATCTATGTCTGACCGATAAAAAATTTACAAAAACCTTGATTTCAAAGTCCGCACAGAGTATAATATCAATTGTATAAATAATTTCATTTCTCAATTTAAGTGTCGCAAAAAGTACACATAAAAAGACACTTTGAAAATTGAAATTAACTAATCGTTAGAGAAATTGACAGATTCTTAGAATCTGTCTTTTTTTGTCGTTTTATCAGGGCTTTTACGTAAAACGGCATTTTTTTGTAAAAATTAATTCCGTTATTTTTGGATCAATTTTCTTCGTCTCAAAATGTGTACTTTTTGCGACGATTTTATTGGGACAGTTTCAGGAGGAGGTATGAGTTATTATGAGACCTAAAGGAACAAAACAGTTTTTAAAACGGGGGTTAGGTATGGCGCTCTCTATGGCGGTAGCGTTTACAATGCTTCCACCCGTCAGTGTAAACGCGGCGGAGGATGGTTCAAACGAAGATCCCGCTGTATCGGCAGCGTCACCGTTTAAAGCAGGCAGTATGACAGGGACGGAGACGACGAAAGGACAGCCGTTTGTTGCCGGTGTGACAGGGGGAAGATCCAACTTTAGTACGCCGTCTATGATTTTGAGAAAGACATGGAATGAGGGGACTTCGACAGATACGGATACTCTGGTTGCGGTTGCAGAAGGAAAGTATGACACGACCAGAAAAGCGGGCGGCGTAGATATTGTCGCTTCCGTGTCGGAAGATGAGGGCGGCACATGGACCTATAGTTATCCGCTGCGCTTTCCGGACAGTGAAGGAAATGCAGGGGTAAATGCGACAACAATCAATAATCCGTCTATCGTAGAAGATCATAACGGAAAAATCTATTTGTTTGCAAACGCAAATCCGACCGGTATTTCAGCCGTAGAAAACGGATTTACATTTCCGGGAGCAGGAAGAGGATACATAACGGTAGGGGAAGGCGAGAGTGCATCGCTTCGCCTGGCGCTGACGGATACATTTGAAAAAGCAGCTACGGCTCCGACCGAGGATGGAACGACTTATGCATATTATGTAGGAGATTGGAGCAGGGAAGGCGAGGATGCGCTGGCGCCGGTATTGAAACGTGCGGATGGTTCGGAAAGTGATTATGCCGTAGACAGATGGTATAATCTGTATAAAAAGAACAACGACAGTTACGTTGCTATTACGCAGAAACAGGCGACGGAGGAGGGCATTACCGCCGGAACAAAAGACGTTCAGCAGAACGTATTTTATGCAGGATCAGAACTTCATGTGTATAATACCGGTTATATCGTGTATATGACGTCTGAGGACGGCAAGAACTGGAGTGCGCCGGAAATCTTAAATCCGTACGTCAAAACAGAAGATGATACGGCAATTCTTGTATCGGAAGGAAGCAGTCTGGTGACTTCGGCAGGACGAATTGTGGTTCCGGTATACCGCAGTACAGACGGTACGGATGCAGGAAAAAAAGCAAGTATTATCTGGCGCTGTACGGAAGCGGATCATCCGTGGCACAGGTCTGACGACGTACCGAATTTTAGTGACTTTGGAGCAGAAGGAGCGGCGCCTTCCTGGTCAGGACAGGGAGAGATCGTAGAGATCAGCGACGGACGTCTTCGTCTGTTCTTTAAAAACGGCAGAGGGCTGATCTGTTATGCAGACGCAAACAGGGGAGGAGTAGAAGATAACCCGGATTTCTTTAAATTTTCGACACCGGTGGAAACAGGAGTTGCCGTAACTTCGGATGCCGGATTATCCGCGGTTGAATATTCCAAAACAGTAAACGGCAGACATGCCGTGCTGGTATCGGCACCGGCAGGTTCCGGTTTGACAAACGGTAGAATTTATACGTTTCTGGGAAATGATGATGCAGATAAAAGCGTGACACGGGCAGCGTTTTTCGATATTCCGGGAGCCGGAAGCATTTTCGGAAATTCCTGTATGGCAGGATTGGATAACGGAAATAAGATCGGACTTCTGTGGGAGAACGGGAACGGAACCGTGCGTTACGATTGCTTCGGCATCGCTGATATTGTAGGAAACAACGCGTTTATTCCTGAGATAACGATCGATGTGGACCTTTATGAAGGAGAAACATGGACGAGGGAATACACGGTTACGGGTAATGAGTATTTAACCGGAGTGACGACTGAGCCAAATAGTTCGATCGCATCCTATGAATTTGACAGAGGAACGGCGACAAAGGAAACAGTTCCTGCATTATATTCGCATAAAACAATTGGATCCAATCAGAATACGCTGGAAGGCGCATTTGACTCAAATCTTCCGGAAATAAATCTGACCAGCGGCTGGGATATTTCTAAGGCAGAATTCCGAATCAAAAGACCGTCGAATGCAGAAGGATTTGAAAACGTCTATTCCGTATACAGTGAAGGGGCAAAACAGTACCTGACAAATGTAAGCGATGTGAATGCTATATATACTGCGACCATGCGCAATACGATCAAAATCTATCATGACTCCAGAAGCCAGGGGGATGGAACAACATTTAATATTCGGGCAGCTACAGGAAAGCAGAGATTTGTATTGTTCAATAAGTCCAATCTGGCAGTTGACGCTGCAGGTGACAGCAATGACTGGTTTGGTTCGAACGAAAATATTAATGCGGAATTTACTTTTCTGCAGAAACTGCATGCCGAGGAATTGGATACGGTAGAGGATCAGCCGATTCCCGGATATAAAAAAGTAGAAGAGATTACAAGCGGCGAGTTGTATTTGATTGCCTTCCCGATGACCGGCAGCGGCACATTTGAAGATGGAGGGTGGATTATTCTCTACCCGCAGAACGGTAAAGCGGCCGGTACAAAATTGGTGTATGGAAACCGTGAAGTAGAACGTGCGGCTACCAAGACGCTTACCATTACTGCAGTTGGAGAAGGCGAAACTTCAATGGTGGCAAACAGCATCACCTATCAGATTCACAGCTTTGGCAATCGTGAAATCAGCCTTGCAGAGGGCGAGCGTAGATTCTTTGGCCAGATCGACTTAACAGACTGCGATCTTAGTTCGGGGAATACGGTTGTATCGCTGGAAGAAGGCGAAGAATACAGAAATGCATTGTTTAATTGTGAATCGACGTCAAATAATAACTTAAACGGTTATTCTCCGACGCCGAACTGGGATATCAACATGACGGCGGCTGAGTTCCAGATTCAGGAAGAAGGAGAGCATTATCTCATACACAGTGAAGTTTCCAACAATTATCTGGTAAATTCAAACGCAGATACTTATTTTGGCAATACGCCAGTGACGCAGAGCCTTACGAAGGTAGAAGGATCGGATTCTTTTGAAATCCGCCGTGTCAGCAATGACAATCTAAATAACAGATATGTTTATTTCTACTACCAGAGAATGGCGTTTGACGCCGTAACTGATAAAGCGGGATTTGAAGATAAAGGCGACTTTGGATTTGAACTCTTAGAAAAACAGCCGATCAAAAAGAATACGGATCCGATTCCGGGGTATGAGCGTGTGGGTACAATTACGCCCGGCAAAACGTATTTGATTACAGAGTATTATCATGATGCACAAAATGACGAGGACGTAATCATTGTTCTTTATCCGAACAACGGTATTCAGAGCCAGTCTAAGCTGTATAGATCTTATCCGATGGAGGGCGTATATCTTACGGCGATCGGAAAAGTAGGGGATACCACAACCGTAACGATCAGCGGCAGAGAGTATGACGTAACGATTGTAGACTGTACGCATCCGGAAGATCAAAGAGAAATGGTTCGGATTAAAAAGCCGACCTGTGAAGAGAAAGGATATACGGGAGACCTGATCTGTTCGGTTTGCGGCCATGTTATAACGGAAGGCAAGGAAGAGGCCGATTTAGGCGGACATCTCTGGAGCGAGTGGTCAGAGCCGACAGAGGCAACCTTTGAGAATGACAGTGTAAGGACCAGAAGCTGCAGCCGCGGTGATAAAACGGAGACGGAAATTGTAAAAACCTCCGCTCAGTTTGTATCCGAAACGCTTGCCGCTTTGATCGGCGAGGCAGAAGCTTTAAATGAAGAAGATTATGTGGCATATTCCTTTGCACCTTTGAAAGCGGCGTTACAGACTGCAAAAGGACTTGCAGAAGATGCGGAGAAAGCAGACAAGATCGCTGCGATTGAGGCGTTACAGGAAGCAATGGAACCGGGTAAACTGATAACAAAGGCAGAATACAACGAGGCAAAAGGAGCATTGACGGATCTGGTGACGTTAAAAGAAGCAGATCTTGCCAAGACAGATATTTATACGGCGGAATCACTGGAAGAGCTGCGTCAGGCGATCAATGCGGCAAAAGCGCTTGGCGAAGACGCTACACTGGAAGAGATCAATGCGGCAAAAGAGGCGATCGACCAGGTAACATTAGTTACGTTAGAGAGCATTACTTTGGAACAACTCAAAGGCGAGCTTGCGACAGCGCTGGAGACTGCAAAGAAAACGCTGGATGCAGGACAGAAAAATTACACCGACGAAAGCTGGAAGAAGTTCAAAGATGCGTATGCCGCTGCAAACCTTTCCAAAGAAGATTTGGATAAATTAAATCTTGCGGCAGTGCAGAAATTGTTTAACGACCTTACGGCTGCAGTGAAAGGGCTTACCGTAAAACCGAACGTTGCAGCGCAGCTTCCGGCAGGAACCAAACGCACGCAGGGAGATACGACGTTTGTGGTAGGAGCAAATAAGACGGTAGTGATCGAAAAAGGCGCTAACGTTAGGACAGTAAAGGTTCCGGCAAGCATAAAATTAGACAATGTGGATTATACGGTAGTCGGTATCGGCAAAAATGCATATAAAGGCAAGTCCAAGATCCAGAAAGTCGTAATCAGCGATACGGTTACCAGCATCGGCAGCCAGGCATTTGCAAATTGTAAAAAACTGAAATCCGTTACAATCGGTAAAGGAGTTACAACGATTGACGGTAAGGCATTCTTTAACTGTAAGAAGCTGAACAAAGTGGAAGTGAAGGGCAAGAGCTTAAAGGCGATTAAAAAACAGGCATTTAAAAAGACAGCCTCCAAAGTAACGGTGAAAGCAAAGAGCTTCAACAAAAAACAACGCAAAGCGCTTCTGAAAAAAATGAAAAGTGCTGGAATGAGCAAGAAATCTGTGGTAAAATAAATCACAGAGTAACAGAAAGATCCTCGGATACGCAAAGTTTCCGAGGATCTTTCTATATCTCTGTGAGATTGCAAAAAATATAGGAGACAGGCGGCTGACTTTACAAATGAAACTTTATAATAACGCCTGAATGCGGATATCCGGGACTTTTGAAAGGTCAAGAATACCTTCGCTGACTTCTACGATCGGACGGGATAAGAATTGCTTATTCAGCATTACAATATTTGCGCTTCTGCCGTCCGTTAAAAGAACACGGTTGTTCTGATATGTATAGGCAATTCTCTCTAAGAAGGTCAGAATATATTTCGGATTGTATTTCTGCAGGCCCGCAATTTCAAAATCGGCAATAACCTGAAACGGACAAAGCGGCGCACGGTGGGGCCTTGCGGCGGTCATTGCGTCGTAAACGTCGGCAATTGCGATTATCTGTGCAAAATCGTCGATGTCATGAAATTTTAGCCTGTTCGGATAACCGCTGCCGTCGCAGCGTTCATGATGCATCGAAGCCGCATATAAAATCCGCGGATCCAAAGATTCGCAGGAGAGTAAAATTTCGTAACCGAAGACCGGGTGTTTTTGTACGAGGTCAAATTCTTCGTCGGTGTATCTGCCCGGTTTTTCCAAAATTTCCGCCGGTATTTTCGTTTTACCGATATCGTGCAGCAAACCAGCGGCGGTCAGCAGATTCAGATCCGCTTCCTTCAGCTTTAACCATCTGCCAAGTATATATGCGATCAATGCGACATTGATAGAATGCGCGTAGATACTGTCGGCGATCGCACGCATATTGTGCAGGTAATCGAAGATCTCAATGGACGTCTGGGCAATCGAACAAAGCGGCTTTGTAATCGAACAGAGACTTTCAGGGTCCGGGCACCGGTTCTCGGAAAGGATTGCCGCGACGGTCTCTTTTAATTGATTTACTGCGTCGGCATAAGCGGTTTGGAATTCTTTGAACTGGGGAGAAGCCATGACGCGCTGGGAATAGGTCGGCTCCGAGCTTCGTTTCTCTGCGGTTTCTTTTGGGAGATCCTGCTCCTGAATGTGCACTTGCTCAATATCATAGAATGCAATATGTGCAATGGATATACTGGTCAGCCGGACATTTTTACCGACGACCGTCAGTCCTTTTTTTGTTTTTACTTCTTCGGCGGTGATCATTCCTTCTTTTAACTGAGATGTTTTTATAATCTGCATATCGTATACTCCTTTGCTGTAGCGATGTGAAATAAATCGTCGAATTATTTACTTTAACTATAAAACAAAACTGAAAATTCCGCAATGGGATTTTTGTGAAATCGCTTGACAAATGATCCAAATGAGCGTAATCTGTTTTATGTAAAAAATAATACGATTTACAATTCAATCATATAGCTTTCCCTTATTCAGAGTGATGGAGATACATAGGATCTGTGAAGTCACGGCAACCCCTTAACAGGAAGGTGCCAACCTGAGCGAAGAATTCGAACAATAAGAGGATTATTATTTTCGATTGCCAAGAATTTCTCCGCTTACTGCAAGCGGATTTTTTATTTTACCCACAGGCCAGTATATGGGAACGATTGTTTCAGCGTTGCCCATGGGGCTGGAAATAACAGAAAGTTTAGTTGAGTTTGGAATCGGTATCACAGTTTGAGAGGAGAAATTTCCATGGAGAAACGATTATTTACATCAGAATCCGTAACGGAAGGGCATCCGGATAAGATCTGCGACGCGGTATCGGATGCGATTTTAGATGCTTGTATGGAGCAGGACCCGATGAGCCGTGTAGCTTGCGAAACGGCGGCCTGCACAGGGTTTGTACTGATTACCGGAGAGATCACGACAAAGGCAAATCTGGACATTTCCGCAATTGCGAGAAAGACGATACAGGAGATCGGTTACGACAGTTCCGAAAAAGGATTTGACGGCAATACCTGCGCCGTGATGGTGGCGTTGGATAAACAGTCTTCGGATATTGCAATGGGCGTGGATAGGGCGCTGGAGGCAAAGGAAGGTGCGGCTGCGCTCAGTGCGGAAAGCGGCATGACCGATGAACAGCTGGAAGCGATCGGAGCAGGTGATCAGGGAATGATGTTTGGATTTGCGGTCAATGAGACGGCAGAGTATATGCCGTATCCGATCGCACTGGCACACAAACTGGCGCGTCAGCTTACCAGGGTGCGCAAAGACGGTACGCTGCCGTATCTTCGGGCAGACGGAAAGTCACAGGTTTCCGTAGAATATGATGAAAACGGAAGACCCAGCCGTCTGGAAGCGGTTGTGATTTCTTCACAGCACGATGCGGCAATTTCCCAGGAACAGATTCATGCAGACGTGAAAAAATATGTATTGGATCCGGTCCTGCCGGCAGATATGGTGGATGCAAATACAAAGATCTTTATCAATCCTACCGGGCGGTTTGTGATCGGCGGACCGCAGGGAGACGCAGGGCTTACGGGACGTAAGATCATTGTGGATACATACGGCGGATATGCGCGCCACGGCGGCGGTGCATTTTCCGGCAAAGACTGTACGAAGGTAGACCGTTCCGCGGCGTATGCCGCGCGCTATGTTGCGAAGAATATCGTGGCGGCAGGCTTGGCGGACAAATGTGAAATTCAGCTTGCATATGCGATCGGTGTGGCGCAGCCGACCTCTGTTATGGTGGATACGTTTGGAACGGGTAAAGTGCCGGAGGATGAACTGGTAGAGATCATTCGAAAGCATTTTGACCTGCGTCCGGCGGGAATTATCAAGATGCTGGATTTAAGAAAGCCGATTTACAGGCAGACTGCCGCGTATGGACATTTCGGACGGGACGACCTGGACCTGCCGTGGGAAAAGCTGGATAAAGCAGAAGAGCTGAAAAAATACCTCTAACCGCTTTATGAAAAGTTTAGAATATATTTTCCTTTTTTAATAGGATTTCTGAAAAATCATGTTATAATAACCCTGGGAGCAATAGTAGTCTCCCAGGGTTTTTGCAATGTTTGCCGTGTTCGGAACATGCCATCGCAAAGGCGGCGTATCCGGGGACGGGATTGGAATTATAAGAGATCTGCCCGGAGGATATGAAGTATGAAGTTAAAGACAAGGCTGTCGATTTCTTTTTGCATTATTATATTTGTGCCTATTTTCCTGGCGGTTGTGTTTGTCATAGGCTTTCAGAAGTTTCAGATTAAGGCGATTGAAACGACGTACGGGATTCAGTCGGGAGATTATTCGGATCTGATCAATCCGGTACAGATGTTAAACCGTTACACGAAGAAAAATTACCAGATGCTGCTGAACGTTGCGAGGCAGGATCCCGACCGTTTTTTGGATACCGGTTTTCTGGAAGAGAAGAACCGCCAGCTGCGGCAGAAGTATTCGTATCTGATCGTGCGCAGGGAAGATGAGATTTTCTATCATGGCGGCGGAGATTCGCTGCATGCGGAAGTATTGCCAAGTTATGCGGAAAACGAGCCGGATCCCGTAGCGGGATTTTATATTGATTCCGACGAAGAAGTGCTGCTCAAACAGATTGATTTTACGTTTACCGACAAAAAAAGAGGGAGTGCTTTTATCGTTACGGATTCCTGCGAAATCCTGCCGGAGGTGAAAAGCCTTTTGGTTGATGTGTGCATTTCCGTGCTGCTGATTCTTGTACTGACAGCGGCGATGCTGATCGTATGGATTTATCAGGGGATTATCCGTCCGATCAAAAAGCTGGAGGCGGCGACTCTGAATATTCAGCAGGGGAATCTCGACTTTACGATAGAGAGCGAAGGGAAGGATGAGATCAGTGAACTTTGCTCGAACTTTGAAGAGATGCGCAAACGCTTAAAGGAGTCTTTTGAACAGCAGATGGCAAGTGAGCGGGAGAGCAGAGAACTGATCAGTAATATCGCCCATGACTTAAAGACGCCGATTACTGCCGTGAAAGGTTATTCGGAAGGGCTTTTGGACGGCGTGGCGGTCACACCGGAAAAACAGGAGAAATATCTGCGTACGATCAACAGCAAGGCGAACGAAATGGACGCGCTGTTAAATGAACTGACGCTGTATTCGAAATTTGATACGAACCGTATTCCATATAATTTTAATAAGCTGAACGTAGCCGCATATTTTAACGATTGTATCGAAGAAATCGGCATGGATCTGGAGGAAAAGCAGATCGGGCTCGCTTATTTTAATTATGTGGACAATGACGTGCTGATCATTGCCGATCCGGAGCAGCTCAAACGCGTCGTCAACAACATTATCGGAAATTCCGTGAAATATCTCGATAAGCATCAGGGATTGATCAATATCAGGATTAAGGACGTAGGAGATTTTATTCAGGTTGAGATTGAGGATAATGGAAGAGGAATTGCATCAAAAGACCTTCCGTACGTATTTGAGCGTTTTTACCGGGCGGACGCATCGCGAAATTCCGCGACCGGAGGCAGCGGGATCGGATTGTCGATCGTAAAGAAGATCATTGAGGACCACGGCGGGAAAATCTGGGCGACCAGCAAAGAATCCGTCGGCACGGTGATGTATTTTGTCATACGAAAATATCAGGAGGTAATACAAGATGAGTAAGGTGCTGATCATTGAAGACGAGGTGTCGATTGCGGATCTTGAAAAAGATTATCTGGAATTAAGCGGATTTGAAGTAGAAGTGGAAAATTCCGGCGATATCGGATTGGAGCGTGCGCGCAGGGAAGAGTTTGATATGTTTATTCTGGATCTGATGCTTCCTGGAGTGGACGGATTTGAAATCTGCAAACAGATCCGCCAGGAGAAGAATACGCCGATTCTGATGGTATCTGCCAAAAAAGATGATATTGATAAAATCAGGGGATTGGGGCTTGGCGCAGACGATTATATCACGAAGCCCTTTTCTCCCAGTGAGCTTGTCGCAAGGGTGAAGGCGCATCTTGCCCGCTATGAACGGCTGATCGGCAGCAGTCAGCAGGAAAACGATATTATTGAAATCCGGGGGATCAAAATTGATAAAACGGCGCGCCGGGTATGGATCAATGACGAAGAGAAACAGTTTACGACAAAAGAATTTGACCTTTTGACGTTTCTGGCGGAAAATCCCAACCGTGTGTTTACAAAAGAAGAGCTGTTTCGGGAAATCTGGGATATGGAATCGATCGGAGATATCGCGACCGTAACCGTTCATATCAAGAAAATCCGTGAAAAAGTAGAAATCAATACGGCAAAACCCCAGTACATTGAGACGATCTGGGGCGTGGGATACCGGTTTAAGGTATAAGATGATGAACGATATTTTAGACGATATTCTATATGAAGATAAAGAGATGATTCTTCTGCATAAGCCGGGCGGCATTGCGGTACAGACTGCGCGGCTCGGACAGAAAGATTTGGTGAGTATGCTAAAGAATTACCGTGCGGGAAAGAACGAAGATCCCTATATCGGCGTTGTCCATCGGTTAGATCAGCCAGTGGAAGGCGTAATTTTATTTGCAAAAACGAAAGAAGCTGCCGCATCGTTTAGCCGCCAGTTTCAGTCGCATCAGACGGATAAATGTTACTGCGCTCTCGTCTGCTGTAACAAAGAGCGTCCGTTTGCGACGGGTGAGAAAGCGGTTTTGACGGATTATCTGATCAAGGATCCAAAATCGAATACTTCCAAAGTGGTAAAACAGGGCAGTCCTGGCGCGAAAAAAGCGGTACTTGACTATCGGGTGCTGCAGACAGCGGGCTCTTTGGCGGAGCTTTTGATTCGATTGGAGACGGGCAGACACCATCAGATCCGCGTACAGCTGGCACATGCCGGGATGCCTTTGGCGGGAGATGTAAAATACGCAGGAGAAGACAGTATGGCTTTGACCGAACGATATACCGGCGTCCGGCAGTCATATCAAAATCTTCCCCTTTGTTCTGTAAAAATTTGTTTTTTTCATCCCAAAACCGGAGAGAAGATGGAATTTGAAACAAAGCCGAAGCATAAGCTCTTCCAGTTATTGTATGAATAGAAGATCCGCAAACGGCAGATAATTTTCCCATGATGAAGATGGTGAATAACGAAACGGGAAACAAACTAATAAAACTTGGGATTCTTACGGCGGCAGTCGGTTTGGGAATGAAATATGTGTTTCCGATCGCGCTGCCGTTTTTGATTGCGCTGGCACTGGCGCGTTTTTTATATCCGCTTGCCAGGTATCTGGAGAATACAGTCAGGATTCCCCAGGCCGCGTCGCGGCTGCTGGCGTACGGAATCTTTCTTTTGGCGGTCGGAGGCATCGCGGCAGGCATGATGTATCTGATTTACCGCATGGGAAGCAGCTGTCTTGGCAATCTGGATTATTTTTTTCAGACGGCGGAGGAGCTGCTGGGAAGATGCTGCGATACGATGGAGCGGGTTTCGGGGTTTAGTACGCAGGAGATTCAGCGGACGATTCAGAAAGGAACCGAAGGGTTTACGGACGGCGCGGTGGAATATTCCAAAGATGCGGGAAGGTATATGCTGGGACTTTTGGCAAAAATGTTCCTTACGCTGATTGCGGCCTATTTAGTGTTAAATGACTATGAACAGATTGTTGGCGGAATGAAGAAAACAAAGCTTGGGCTCTATACGGTCAATCTGCTCAAGGAGATGAAAACGGCGTCCTGGGCTTATATGAAAGCGCAGTTTAGCATTATGGGGATGATAACCGCAATCTGTATCCTGGGTCTGTATGTACTGCGGACGCCGTATGCGTTTTGGATTGGCCTGGCAATCGGAATCTGCGACGCACTTCCGATTCTCGGAACGGGGACAGTGTTTGTCCCGTGGATGCTGATTGAGATATTGTTGGGCGGTTATTTCCATGCACTCGGATATTTTATCATTTATATGGTCTGCAGTTTTGTGCGTCAGGTTCTGGAGCCAAAACTTGTGGGAAAACGGCTCGGCGTGCCGCCGCTTGCCGTGCTGATCAGTATTTATGCGGGAATCTGGGTATATGGAGGTTCCGGCGTCATTTTAGGTCCGATTTCTGCGCTTGTGATTTATGAGCTGTATAAATTTTGACTGGCCGTCTGCTTCTGACTTGACAAACCAAAACCTCACAGTCTACAATAAGAAGCGCGGAAAATACGCAGAAAACAGACGAAAGGAATCAAACAAATGGCAAAAGAAAAGAAATTGGTGGAAGCCATTACCTCTATGGAGGAGGATTTTGCACAATGGTACACAGACGTAGTAAAAAAAGCGGAATTAATTGATTATTCTTCCGTAAAAGGATGCATGATCATTAAGCCGGACGGTTATGCCATCTGGGAACATATTCAGGCAGAATTGGATCGGAGATTTAAAGAAACCGGGGTAGAAAACGTATATATGCCGATGTTTATTCCGGAGAGCCTTTTAAATAAAGAAAAAGATCACGTAGAAGGGTTTGCGCCGGAAGTGGCATGGGTGACGCACGGAGGGTCGAATCCGCTGCAAGAGCGCCTTTGCGTTCGTCCGACGTCGGAAACGCTCTTCTGCGACTTTTATAAAAATTTAATCCAGTCTTACCGCGATCTTCCGAAAGTGTACAATCAGTGGTGCTCTGTTGTCCGGTGGGAAAAGGAGACCAGGCCGTTTCTGCGTTCCAGGGAATTTTTATGGCAGGAAGGCCATACGGCGCATGCAACGGCAGAGGAAGCCGAAGAGCGTACGGTTCTGATGCTGAACGTGTACGCCGATTTTTGCGAGGAAGTGCTTGCGATGCCGGTGGTCCGGGGCAAAAAGACGGAAAAAGAAAAGTTTGCCGGAGCCGAGGCGACCTATACGATCGAGGCGCTGATGCACGACGGCAAGGCGCTGCAGTCCGGAACAAGCCATAATTTCGGAGACGGTTTTGCCAGGGCGTTCGGCATTCAGTATACGGATAAGGACAATACCTTACAGTATGTGCATCAGACGTCCTGGGGTATGACGACGCGGTTAATCGGTGCGATTATTATGGTACACGGAGACGATTCCGGACTGGTTCTGCCTCCGAAAATTGCGCCTGTGCAGGTGATGGTCATTCCGATCCAGCAGCATAAGGAAGGCGTTTTGGAGAAAGCCGCAGCGTTAAAAGAGCAGCTGGCAGCAGCCGGCGTCCGGGTGAAGCTGGACGATACGGAAAAGAGTCCGGGATGGAAGTTTTCCGAGCAGGAGATGCGCGGGATTCCGATCCGTATAGAAATCGGTCCCAAAGATATCGAAGCGGGGCAGTGCGTGCTTGTCCGCCGCGATACCAGGGAAAAGACGTTTGTATCTTTCGAAGAATTAGAGACGCGTACGAAAGAACTGCTGGATCAGATACAGACGGAACTGTTGGAACGTGCGAAGGCGCACAGGGATGCGCATATTTACGATGCGCACAATTATGAAGAGTTTTCGGAAATTATTCAAACCAAACCGGGATTTATCCGCGGTATGTGGTGCGGGGAGCAGTCCTGTGAAGATAAACTAAAGGAAGATTTTGCGGCTACGGCGCGCTGTATGCCGTTTTCCGATCAGGAGGAGATTTCCTCCGTCTGCGTATGCTGCGGCAAACCGGCGCACAGGCTGGTATATTGGGGAAAGGCATATTAAAATGAAACTGATATTGCCGGAAAACGTCAGTCGTATTATAGATACACTTATGCGGGCGGGATATGAAGCGTATGCGGTCGGCGGCTGCATACGAGACAGTCTTTTGGGCAGAGAGCCAAAAGACTGGGATATTACGACTTCTGCCAGTCCGGCTGAGGTGAAAGCGCTTTTTCCGAAAACAGTGGATACGGGAATTGCCCACGGAACCGTAACGGTTTTATTAAACCGGGAGGGGTTTGAAGTCACAACGTACCGGGTCGACGGAACATACGAAGACTCCAGGCATCCGAAGGAAGTTACGTTTACGCCGGATTTGAACGAGGATTTAAAACGGCGGGATTTTACAATCAACGCGATGGCATATAATGATACGCACGGTCTGATCGACGCTTTTGACGGTGCAGGGGATTTGGATCGGAAGATCGTCCGCTGTGTCGGAGACCCCAAAGAACGGTTTTCAGAGGATGCGCTGCGGATGATGCGTGCCGTTCGTTTCGGCGCGCAGCTTGGATTTACCGTGGAAGAGCAGACGCGCAGTGCAATCTGTGCGCTTGCGCCCACGTTAAAAAAGATCAGCGCGGAACGCATTCAGTCCGAGCTGGTTTCTCTTTTGATGTCCGATCATCCCGAGGAGATGCGCACGCTGTATGAGACCGGTATCACCAAAGTAATACTGCCGGAATTTGACGTAATGATGCAGACAGCACAGAACAGTCCGCATCATATGTATACGGTAGGAGAGCACACGATCCAATCGCTTGCACAGATCGAAAGCAAGAAAACGCTGCGGCTTGCGATGCTGTTTCACGATATCGGAAAGCCTTCCTGCAAGACGACGGGGGAAGACGGGCAGGATCATTTTTACGGGCATCCGCAGAAAGGAAGCGAAATGGCGCGCAGCATCATGCGGCGGTTGAAATTTGACAATGATACGACGCAGAAAGTCTGCTGCCTTGTCGCAGGGCATGACCAAAATCCGCCGATTACAGAACGAAGCGTCAGGCGCGCGGCAGTGAGCCTGGGCAGCGGTGCATTTCCTGACATTTTTGCCGTAAAGCGTGCGGATATTTTGGCGCAGAGCGATTATCAAAGATCGGAAAAGCTTGCGTATGTAGACCAATACGAAGCATGTTACCGTTCCGTCATAGAAAAGAATCAGTGTCTGTCCTTAAAAGACCTTGCCGTATCCGGCAGGGATCTGATCGCAGCCGGCATGCGTCCCGGACCTGCTTTGGGGAATGTTTTAAACCGTCTGTTCGAGCTTGTGCTAGACGATCCCGATAAAAACGAAACGGGATATCTGCTCCGTATGGCGCGGGAATTTGCCGCCGGGGAGTCCGCCTGATCACACGCGTTGTACGCAGGTTATGCGGGGAATAAAAATAAGATAATGGGAATACTTTCAGAACCCTGTTCATATGCTTAAAAGACACGGAATGTACGAAAAAGTAGACGAAGTGGAAAAGATTCGTATGGAGGGGTTTTGGTGTATAATCGGGAAGAAGAAATACTGGAGAAGTATGAAATAGAAATCAGAAGTACAGTAAAAGGACGCGGAGCCCTGGGCTGTGATACGGACAAAGGATCGATGCTGTTAAAGGAGTTCCGCGGTTCTAAGGAACGGGCTGCTTTTTTATATCATATATTGGAATTTTTATCTGCGAAAGGATTGTGCGCAGAGACTATCGTATTGTCAAAAGAAGGAGAAGTTCTGGTAAAGGATGAGATTACCGATACATCTTATCTGTTAAAAAACTGGTTTCCCGGGAAGGAATGCGACGTCAGGAACCGCAGCGATATTTTGGCGGCGGTCAGGCAGCTTGCCAGTTTCCACAGTCTGGCAAAATCTTATGACGGGGAAATTCCGGAGTTTTTAAAGGCGGATCACAACAGCCTTCTGTTAGAGTACGAAAAACACAACCGGGAGCTGAATAAAGTCAAGAATTATATTCGGGGAAAAAATAAGAAGAATGAATTTGAAATGCTGTTTATGAAGGTGTATGAAAGCTATCGGAACCAGGCAGCGGAAGTGACAGGCCAGTTAAAACGGCAGGCAGAACGCATGGAGGATCGCCGGATGCAGGATCTGCGGGGGTTTTGTCATGGAGATTTCAACCAGCATAATGTAATATTTTCCCAGGGCGAATGGGTTCTTTTGAACTTAGAAAAGCTGACATATGACATTATGGTACGGGACCTTGCAAATTTTATGCGGAAGATCTTAGAAAAATATAACTGGAATACCGGACTTGGCATAGAGATGATCACGGCATATGACAATATACGAAAATTATTGCCGGAGGAGCTGGAACAGCTGTATCTGCGGCTTGCCTATCCGAAAAAATACTGGAAGATCGCGAATCATTACTGCAGCTCCAGAAAATCCTGGATATCCGGCAGAGATATTGAAAAACTGGAAAAAGTAATCGAGCAGGAAGTTCAGAGAAAACAGTTTTTAAAGATGCTGTTTTATTTCACAAGTTAAAAAAAGTATGCTATACTGGAAAAGACCGCTTTCGGGAAGCGTGTCGTACGGGGTGTCCAAAAGGTATCCCCTAAGAAAATAGAAGTTGATTGGAGAAAAGGATGAAGATACGAAAGCACATTCTGCTTGCCGGACTTATTTTGGCGGCTGTTTGTCTGCTTGGCGGCTGCGCAAAGACATCTACCGGCAGCGGGATTGTACAGCGCAGAATGGGAAGCGGGAAAACCGCCGCGCAGCAGACTGGGCAGACGGAAGCAGAGGATACCGAAGTGCCTTCTGCTGCGGAAGAGACGGATTTATACATTATCACGAAAATCGACGAAGCGGCGAAAGAAGCCGTATTTCAGAGAGTAAGCGACGGCAGGCAGCTGCAGTATACGTATGATATCGGAACGAGGTTTCTGGATAAATACGGCGATACGAAGTCGGCAGCCTCCTTTTTGCCGGGCGACGTGGCCACGATTGAGGTGACGAAGAGTACGCAGCAGTTAACCTGCGTGCAGCTTTCCGATGAAGTCTGGGTTTATGAGGATATTGTAAATTATACCATTGACGAAAGTATACATGCGGTTACGATCGGACAGACAAAATATTCGTTCGATCCGGATATGGATATATTTTCCGGCGATGCGAAAGTCGGATTTGCAAGCGTTGGGGGATCGGATGTGCTCCGCGCCGTCGGATTGGGAAAGAAACTGCTTTCTCTGGCTGTTGCAAAGGGGCACGGATTTTTGGCGCTTGCCAATACAAAGCTGTTTGAAGGCAGTTTCATCTGCATCGGCGAGAAGATTTTCGAGCAGGTTACGCCGAATATGCAGATCGAAGTGCCCGAAGGCAAGTATCTTGTGACGGTTGCGAACAACGGTTACGGCGGCAGCAGGGAAATTCAGGTAGAACGCGACAAAACGACGAGCCTGAATCTGGACGAATTAAAGGGAGAAGGACCGAAAGTCTGCAGAATTACGTTTGAAGTCGGGATCGACGGCGCAGTCCTTTGGATCGACGGTAAGAAGGCGGATTATTCCAAACCGGTGGAACTTGCGTACGGAGTGCATACGATTTCCGTTGAGGCGGAAGGATATGAGACGATTACCGAACGGCTGGTGGTCAATTCCAAAGAGGCTGAAATTGAGATTGCGCTGAACGCGTCTTCCGGCAGCAAAACCTCCGACAAAGATAAGAAATCAAAAGAAACGAAGGATAAAGGAGACAATGCGTCGTCGTCCGCCGGCACGAACGGAAACCAAAATAACAACACGAATAATAACAGCAGTAATAATAACAATAATAATAACAATAACAACAATAATAATAATAACAACGGCACCGATAACGGGCAGACAGATTATCTGACAACGCTGTATAATCTTCTGACGTCGATCAATAATAACAATACGAACGGCGGTACGGGCAGCACGAATCAAAACAGCAATACAAATTCAAACAATAACTCAAATCAGGACAGAAGTTATGATGATTTGAGGGATGAATAAAAAACAAGAGGAGGAAAGAGATGAATTACAAAGATATTCTAAACGATTGGCTTACAAATCCTTATTTTGATGAGGAAACAAAGGCGGAGCTAAGAGGAATCGCCGATGATGAAAAAGAGGCGGAGGACAGGTTCTACAAAGAACTCGAATTTGGCACGGCAGGTCTGCGCGGCGTGATCGGAGCAGGGACAAACCGTATGAACATTTACACGGTTCGCAAAGCAACGCAGGGGTTTGCCAATTATATCAAGACAGTAGGGGGCGAATCCCGCGGTGTTGCCATTGCGTATGATTCCAGAAGGATGTCGCCGGAATTTGCAGACGAAGCGGCGCTGTGTTTAGCGGCGAACGGGATCAAAGCGTATGTGTTTGAGTCGCTGCGCCCAACGCCGGAATTGTCCTATGCAGTCCGCAAATTAAACTGTATTGCAGGCATCAATATCACGGCAAGCCATAATCCTGCCGAATATAACGGATATAAAGTATACTGGGAAGACGGCGCGCAGATTACGCCGCCGCACGATACCGGAATTATGGATCAGGTAAAAGCGGTTACGGATTACAATTCCATGCTTACAATGAACAAAGAGCAGGCGGTAAGCGACGGACTTTATATTACGATCGGAGAAGAGATCGACCGTTCCTATATGGAAGAAATCAAAAAGCTCGTGATCCATCAGGATGCGATCGACGCGGTAAAAGACGAGTTAAAGATTGTCTATACGCCGTTGCACGGAACCGGAAATATCCCGGTGCGTACGATCTTAAAAGAGCTTGGCTTTGCAAATGTGTTTGTCGTAAAAGAGCAGGAACTGCCGGACGGTGATTTCCCGACGGTAGGATATCCGAATCCGGAAGCCGCTGCCGCGTATGAGCTTGCACTTGCCCTTGCAGAAAAAGAACATGCGGATCTTGTACTTGCCACGGATCCGGATGCGGACCGTCTGGGCGTATATGTAAAAGACGCGCAGACAGGAGAATACCATATGTTGACCGGCAATATGTCCGGCTGTTTGATCGGGGATTATATCATTGGGCAGACAAAAGCGGTAAAAGGAAGCCTGAAAGAAGACGGCGCATTTATTCGTTCTATCGTTACGACCAATATGGCGGATGCGATCGCATCGTATTACGGTGTAGATCTGATCGAAGTGCTGACAGGCTTTAAATTTATCGGACAGAAAATACTGGAATTTGAACAGACCGGAAAAGGCACGTACCTGTTCGGCATGGAAGAAAGCTACGGCTGCCTGCCGGGCACATATGCCAGAGACAAGGACGCCGTAGCGGCGACAATGTTTTTGTGTGAAGCTGCGGCATTCTACAAGACACAGGGCAAGACGCTTTGGGACGCGATGTTAGACCTGTATGAACGGTACGGATATTATCAGGATCATGTGGAATCCATTACGTTAAAGGGAATCGAAGGCTTAGAGAAGATTCAGACGATTTTAGGAACGCTGCGGAATGATCCTCCGGCGGCGATCGGCGGCTATGAAGTGACGGCGGTCCGCGACTATACCGCAGATACGGTTACGGATACGAAAACGAAAGAAGTAAAACCGACGGGTCTGCCGAAGTCGAACGTACTGTACTATGAGCTGACCGACGATGCATGGGTATGCGTCCGTCCTTCCGGTACAGAGCCGAAGGTTAAGTTTTATATCGGCGTAAAAGGGGTGTCAATGGAAGATGCGGATGCAAAATCCAAAGACCTGGGGAACGCCGTGCTTAAGCTGGTGGAACAATTGATTTAAATTTCCGTGACCGGGATGCCCGCAGGGGCAGACCATAACATTTCATGCTTAGAATGGGGAAAAATCAAAGACTTTTCCTTGACAAATATAGGTAAAACAAGTATAAATAGATTTATAGGTCAGATACAAACCTTAATATATGAAATCCACAGGAGGAATTTTTAAATGAACAAAGCAGAATTAGTCGCAGCGATCGCTGACAAAACTGAATTATCCAAAAAGGACGCTGAAGCAGCATTAAAGGCTTTTACTGATGTAGTTGCAGAAGAATTAAAGAAGGGCGAGAAGATTCAGTTGGTAGGATTTGGAACATTTGAAGTTTCCGAGCGGGCTGCAAGGACCGGAAGAAATCCTCAGACCGGGGCAGAGATGGAGATTCCGGCATCCAAAGCGCCTAAGTTTAAGGCAGGTAAAGCATTAAAAGATATGATCAACGAATAATTTCTGGAAGAAACCAATATGCTGCAGAGGGCTTGCGTAAGCCCTCTGTGTTTTTCTTTCGGGATCTTTTGCGGGAGAACCGTCTGCATATGCCAGCGGCGGGCAGATCCGGGAGAAAACGGAAAGGATGAAACGTATGAGGCTTGATAAATTTTTAAAAGTATCCCGTCTGATCAAACGGAGGACGGTGGCAAACGAGGCATGCGACGCGGGGAGGGTTTCGGTAAACGGAAAACCGGCGAAAGCATCCTTACATGTCAAAACGGGCGATATCATAGAAATCGTATTTGGCCAAAAGACCGTAAAAGCGGAAGTTTTGTCTTTGGCGGAGTCCACCAAGAAAGAAGACGCCAAAGAAATGTTCCGTTATTTATAGTTTGGACAAATTTTTCGCATAAATTTCCATACACTCTAATATAATGATAGAAACGATCGTTTCAAACACAGGACGGTTGTGGACAGGGGGTAAGTATGGAAGAAAAAACAGGTAACAGAAAGGCGCATAAGGTTCTTCTGGGCAGCCGCAAAACCGGGAATTTCAGCGGCGTGGTCGACGTACTTTCTTTTGACGTGTCTGAAATCCTTCTGGAAACGGAAGAGGGAATGCTGCTGATCAAAGGGAATGATCTGCATGTAAACCGTTTGAGCCTGGAGAAAGGCGAGGTTGACATAGAGGGAAAAATAGATTCTCTGGCATATTCAGAGATCAAAGATTACGGAAAGCAGGCGGAATCTTTTTTGGGGCGGCTGTTTAAATGAACGGCGCAGTCAGTGAAACAATTGCCGGAGAGGGAAGCCTTTTGCTTGCGTCGCTTTGTTTTGGAGCCGCTTTGATGATGCTTTACGATATTGTCCGTATTTTCCGGAATATCGTAAAGCATGGGACGATTCTTATGGCAGTAGAAGATATCTTGTATTGGCTGCTCTGTGCCGTAGGGATATTTGCTATGTTATACCAGGAGAACGACGGACTGTTGCGCTGGTTTGTCTTGGGCGGCGTCGCCGTTGGGATGCTTCTGGAAAACAGCCTGGTGAGTCCTTTTGTGATACGGATATTTGTGCGCGTGATCCGGGCGTGGTTAAAGATCATCCAAAAAATGCTGCGCTTCTTCGGCAGGCCGTTAAAAAAACTTTGTTTATTTTTCAGAAAAGAATTGAAAAAAATCCGGAAAGCCATTAAGATAGGATTAAAGCGAATCTGACAGAAGCGTTTTTTAAAAACGTTTGAAGCAATAGAGTAAAGAGGGTAGGGCATATGGTCAGAAACAGAACAAAGAAAAAGACAGGAAGGTTAAGCATTGCCTGCATTGTGATATTTTTGCTTGCATTTATGTCCGTGCAGATCATCCGGCTGTACCAGAAAGACCGGGAGTATACGGCAAGAGAAACGGAACTTACGACACAGCTGAAAGAAGAGAAAAAGCGGTCGGAGCAGCTTTCCGATTATGAAGCATATATCGGCAGTCAGGAGTATGTGGAAGATACGGCAAAGAGTAAATTGGGTATGGTATATGACCATGAGATTATATTTAAAGAGAAATAATGCGAATCTCTTAAACGGCGTAAGAGTCCTCGAATCTACAATTCGAGGGCTTTTTTGACGAAAAGTTTTTGCAGGCGGTCCAATCGTTTGACAAAGATTTTACGGTTCTGTGCGTATAATGCCTTCGAGTATGAAAAACAAGGGCAGGAGGTAGAGACGTATGAAACGTACAGGATGGAAACAATTGGCGCTGAGCATTGCAGGAGCACTGTTCTGCAGAATTTCGATTATGGGATGCTATCCCTTTGTTCCGGCATTTTTTGCAGCGGTATATCTGCAGGAGCAGGGAAGGATGCTGATTTCGGCGGGAATGCTGGCAGGGATGACGGCGTTTCTTCCGATTACGGTGATCGCAAAGTATGCGATGTCGCTGCTGCTGATCGGGATTACCGTACGGCTTTGCGAATGGGTAGATAAACGATGCTATACGATAGTTGCCGCTGTTGCCGCAGCCGGCGGAACTCTGGCGCTTTCCGTATTCGGAGGAATTTTTGATTTTAAAAACCAGGTGACGATGGCGGCTGCCGTATGCGAAGGGGTGTTTATTTTCGGATTTGTGATTTTGGCGGCGAGGGGCGTACATTTGTTTTTGGAAGATGCAGAATTAAAAGAGTACCCGGGAAATGCCAGAGAGGGCTATCAGGAGCAGCGGCTGTTAAATTATGCAAAAAGTTTTGAAGGCCTTTCCAAAACATTTTTATCGATGAGTAAGCGCTGTGAAATCCAGCCGGAGGATGCGGGCAGGATTCAGCAGGAAATTACCGGGCGAATCTGCAGCGGCTGCGATACCTGCGCCGTTTGCTGGGCGCCGTCGGATCACACGATGTACGGACTGTTGGGACGGCTGGTAGGAAGCCTGATGCAGAACGGAGAAGCGGACGAGTCGCTGCGTATCGAACTTGCAAAGCACTGCAGGTATCCGGAGCATATCGAGCGGGAAGCGGCGGCGGCATTTGAGCAGACACGTGTGAACAAAGCATGGTATAACCGCCTTTTGGAAAACCGGGAGGTGATAGCGCAGCAGCTGGACGCGATGGCATTTATCATGGAAGACTGCGCCAGCGAAGTAAAGCTTTTGGATGCGGAAGAAAAGCGCAGGATTTCCGAAATCCGCTATCGGGCGAAGGAGTGCGGGATCATAGCGGAAGAAGTTCATTTGTACCGGAAAAATGACGGGCACATTCAGGCCGCGCTGCAGGTTCGTTCCAAATGGGGGAATTGCGTGGCGATGAAGGAACTGACAAAAGTGGTTGCGCTGGCGCTGGAGCTGCCGATGAAGCCGCACAAAGATACAAGGACGTTTGTGGGGAAAGAGACATCGGAGATCATATATGAGGAAGAACCGGCATATCATGCCGTGCAGGGAGTGGCGCGGCTGGTCAAAGACGGCGCGGCGGTTTCGGGAGATAATTTTTCCTTTCTGGAAAAAGAGGACGGAGAGCTTGTACTAAGCCTTTCCGACGGCATGGGCTTCGGCGTTTCGGCATGTAAAGAAAGCGAGCTTGTGATCGATCTTTTGGAGCGTTTTGTGGAGGCGGGATTTACCAAGGATACGGCAATTAAGATGCTGAATTCGGCAATGGTCATTCACGGTGAGGACGACCAGTATTCCACGGTGGATATTTCCGCTGTCAATCTGTATACGGGCGAGACTTCGTTCTATAAGATCGGGGCGTCCGCTACGTTTATACGCCATAAATCCGGAAACGTGGAATGCCTGCTTTCTACGTCGCTTCCGGTGGGCGTCAGTTTTGAAATAGAGATCGAGCATGCAAAAAAGCAGCTCTCGGACGGAGATTTTCTTGTCATGATTACAGACGGTGTGATAGAATATCTGCATACCGACAGTCCGGAGGAGACGCTGGAGGAAATTATTTCCGGAATCAAAACGAATCATCCGGGACTTATGGCAAAAAAAATTTTAGATCAGGTTATGACATATACCGGCGGAGAAGTAAAGGACGACATGACGGTCCTTGCGGCTGCGATCTGGGAAAATTGACAAGGTTGTGGACATATGATAAATAAGATTGCATCGTTTATGCGGCAGCATCAGATGGTACAAAAGGGAGACCATATCAGCATAGGGATTTCCGGCGGAGCGGATTCGGTCTGTCTGTTTTTGGTTCTGGAACGTCTGCGCCGCCGGATGGATGTTACGATATCGGCGATTCATGTGGAGCATGGGATCCGCGGAAAAGAGAGCAGGGCGGACGCAGAGTTTGTCCAAAAGCTGGCGGCGCGGTATGAGATACCGTTTGTCTGCCGGTCGTATCCGGTAGAAAAGATTGCGAAAGAGACGGGCGTTTCGGTGGAGGAAGCCGGGAGGAATGTACGTTATGCAGCGTTTGCAGAAGAAGAGCGGCGGTTTTGGGATGAGGCCAAGCGGCGCGGCGGGACCGTAAAAACGGCGGTCGCGCACCATGGGGACGATAATGCCGAAACCGTGTTGTTTCATCTTTGCCGGGGAAGCGGGATCGACGGGCTCTTTGGGATTCGTCCTGTGCGGGGAACGGTGATCCGTCCGCTTTTGTGTGTGTCAAAATGTGAAATTGAGGATTTTCTGAACAGAGAAGGACAAACCTATCGGATCGATGCGACCAATGCGGATATCCGTTACAGCAGAAACCGTATCCGCAACAGGGTAATGCCGGAGCTGGCACGGATCAATACGCAGTTTACCGTCCATATCAACCGATTATCCGAAGAAGCGGCGGAGATTTCCGCATATTTTGACGGAGAAGTCGGCAGGATTTTGGAAAAGCACAGAATAAAAACAGATGATACCCGCAGTTGTATTGATACAAAACAACTGTTTTCCTATCCGTCTGTTTTTTGGGGCAGGGTCATGCTTTCTGCGGCTGCAGAGCTTGCCGGGAGCAGAAAGGATTTTACCAGGGAACATGTAAACGCACTGCTGCATCTGGCAAAGGGGCAGACCGGCAGGAAGATTGCCCTGCCGTATCAGATCACCGCGGAAAAAACGTACGAGGGGATGATCCTCTCCCGCAGCCAAACCGAGGAGGAGACAGATGAGGCGCCGATTCCGCTTCCGATCGGGGAACTGCCGGGCATCATCCGCCTTCCGAAAGGACAGATGGTCTGCCGGATCTTTGGATATTCGGAAAAAAATGTAAAATTTCCCCAAAATCTGTATACGAAATGGTTTGATTATGATAAGATAAAAAACAGGCTTTATTTTAGAACCAGAGAGCCTGGCGATTATTTTGTGCTGGATGCCAAGGGACACAGGCAAAAGCTTAAAGACTATTGGATCAATGAGAAAGTGCCCAGGTCCATGCGGAGCAATATATGGCTTCTTGCGGACGGGTCTCATATCTTATGGGCGCTTGGATGGCGTATCAGCGAATATTATAAAGTTACGGAACAAACGAAAAAGATTTTGGAAGTACGATATATGGAGGATGAAAAATGAGTGAAACAGTTCGCGTGTTGTTATCTGAGGAGGAAGTAGATAAGCGGATTGCAGAGATTGCGGCAAAAGTCAGCGAGGATTACCAGGGGGAACAGGTACATCTGATCTGCGTGTTAAAAGGCGGGATATTTTTTACCTGTGAACTTGCAAAACGGCTGACCGTACCGGTTTCTATGGATTTTATGTCTGTTTCCAGCTACGGATCGGCTACAAAATCCAGCGGTATCGTAAAAATCGTGAAAGACCTGGATGATGAGATTGAAGGAAAGAATGTGCTGGTGGTGGAGGATATTATCGATTCTGGCAGGACGTTAAGTTATCTGCTGGAATATCTGAGAAACAGAAATCCCAAAAGTTTGAAGCTGTGCACATTATTAGATAAACCCGAACGGCGCGTGGTAGAGGTGCATGTGGATTATACCTGTTTTAATATACCGGATGAGTTCGTTGTGGGATATGGGCTGGATTATGCGCAGAAATACCGGAATCTGTCGTATATCGGCGTGGTCGAATTAGACTGAATGGACGAAAAGGAGGTTAGTTACAGTTGTTAAATAAACAAAGTAGTTATAGAGGATTCGGATTCTATGCGCTGCTGGTTGTCGTGGTGGTGATCGTCTGGCTGATGCTGGACGCCAGAGAAGACGCGTCCGGCGCATATACGATGGCTGCGTTTGAACAGGCGCTGGAAGACGGAGAGATCGCATTTGTAGAGATCGAGCAGAACCGGGAAATACCGACCGGTACGTTAAACATTCAGCTGACAGACGGGAACGATAAAAAACTGTATGTGTCCGACGTCAATGAGATACAGAATCTGCTGGAAAAGAAACAGTTTACGGATTATTATACGGCGGACGTACCCCAGGAGAGCTGGATTTTAAATTTGCTTCCGCTTTTGATCGTGCTGGCAGCGATGTTTATTTTATTTACGATTATGAGTAATCAGGCGGCGGCGGGCAGCGGCGGCGTTAAGATGATGAATTTCGGCAAGAGCCGCGCGAAGCTCTCGAGCGGTCAGAATAAAATGAATTTTGGAAATGTGGCGGGGCTTCGGGAGGAAAAAGAAGAGCTCGTAGAGCTTGTGGATTTCTTAAAATCGCCGAGGAAATATATCCGCCTGGGGGCAAGGATTCCCAAGGGTATCCTGTTGGTAGGACCTCCGGGAACCGGTAAGACGCTGCTTGCAAAGGCGGTCGCCGGAGAGGCGGGCGTACCGTTTTTTAGTATTTCCGGTTCTGACTTCGTAGAGATGTTTGTCGGCGTGGGCGCATCCCGCGTTCGGGATTTGTTTGAGGAAGCAAAGAAAAACGCGCCGTGTATTGTATTTATCGACGAGATCGACGCCGTGGCAAGGCGCAGGGGAACCGGAATGGGCGGCGGTCATGACGAGCGCGAGCAGACGTTAAATCAAATGCTGGTAGAAATGGACGGGTTCGGCGTCAATGAAGGGATTATCATTATGGCGGCGACCAACCGTGTCGATATCTTAGATCCTGCGATCATGCGGCCGGGCAGATTTGACCGCAAGATCCATGTCGGCAGGCCCGATATCGGCGGAAGAGAAGAAATTCTGCATGTACATGCCGAAAATAAGCCGCTTGGCGACGATGTGGACCTAAAGCAGATCGCGCAGACGACGGCGGGATTTACCGGCGCAGATCTGGAGAATCTGCTGAACGAAGCGGCGATCAATGCGGCAAAGGCAGACCGGGCATATATCATACAAAGCGATATCCGTCAGTCTTTTGTAAAAGTGGGAATCGGCGCAGAGAAGAAAAGCCGCATTATCAGCGAAGAAGAAAAGAAAATTACGGCGTTCCATGAAGCGGGGCATGCGATTTTATTTCATGTGCTGCCGGATGTGGGACCGGTGGATACCGTGTCGATCATTCCTACGGGAGCGGGAGCGGCAGGTTATACCATGCCTTTAAATGAAGACGACAGGATGTTCCATACAAAGGGAAGAATGATCCAGGAGATTATGGTAGATTTAGGAGGCCGCGTAGCGGAAGAGATGGTTTTCGACGACATTACAACGGGAGCGTCTCAGGATATCAAACAGGCGACGCAGCTTGCGAAAGCAATGGTGACCAAATACGGTATGTCAGAACACATAGGGCTGATCAATTATGATAATGAAGACGACGAAGTCTTTATCGGCAGGGACCTTGCCCATGCCAGAGGTTACGGAGAGAGCGTGGCGGCAAAGATTGACGAAGAAGTAAAACGGATCATCGACGAGTGTTATGAGAAAGCAAAGAAGATCATACGGGAGCATGAAGAAATTTTGAACCGATGCGCTGATCTTTTATTAGAAAAAGAGAAGGTGAACAGAGAAGAGTTTGAGGGATTGTTTCAGGAAGAATCGAAACAGACATTGTGCAATTTAGACAAAAATTAAAGCGGTTTTTTGTGAGGTTTGTGCACACTGATTCTGGATTTCGTGCTATTATAATACACGTAGAAACCCCCAATCATTAATTGTTTTTGCTACACCCATAGTAAAAATACCTTCTCCTAAAAAGACAGCAATTAGACAGCTGTCTTTTTTATTTGCAAAAAGGACAGAATCTATCTACATCTTAAGGAAAGGGCGGAAGTATTTATGAAATATCAATCCATAGAAAAATTAAATCGGGTACAGCAGTATATTATGCAGACACGGCCCATTTTACAGAAAGAAGCATTGTTTTCAGACGGTACCAAAGACTATCGGATTCCGGCAGAACCAAAGGAAAATGAATGGGTTACGATCCGGTTCCGCACGGCGAAAGACAATGTCGACATGGTTCTTTTGCATACAAACGGCCATGCATATCAGATGAGGCTCGGCGAGAGCGACGGGACGTTTGATTATTATTATGCGGAGATATCTCTTGGGACGGACGTATTTTCATATTACTTTGAAATTGTCTCCGGTATGTTTCGCTGCTGGTATGACCGCTGCGGTGTGACAAAAGAAATCCGGGAGGCGTATTTTTTCCGGATTGTTCCAGGGTTTTCTACGCCGGACTGGGCAAAAGGGGCGGTTATGTATCAGATTATGGTGGACCGGTTTTATAACGGGGATCCATCCAATGACGTGTTGGATCATGAATATTATTATATCCGGACGTTTAGTACGAAGGTACCGCAGGAACGGTGGGAGAAATGCCCGGAAAATTTCAGCGTCGGAGAATTTTACGGGGGAGATCTGGAAGGCGTCAGAAAAAAGCTGGATTATCTTTCCAATCTGGGAATCGAAGTCATTTATTTTAATCCGATCTTTGTTTCGCCGTCCAACCATAAATATGATATTCAAGACTATGACCATATTGACCCGCATTTTGCCAAAATCGTGGAAGATGAGGGCGAGCTGTTAATGGATTTTGAGCAGGATAACCGAAAAGCGACGCGGTATTGCTGCCGCGTCACAAACCAGAAAAACTTAAAGGCAAGCAATGCGTTTTTTGCGGAATTTGTACAGGAAGTCCATAACCGCGGCATGAAAATCATTTTGGACGGCGTATTCAATCACTGCGGTTCCTTCAACTGCTGGATGGACCGGGAAAAGATTTATACCCACAAAGAAGGATTTGACGAAGGGGCATATCTTTCCAAGGACAGTCCGTACAGGGAATATTTCAGGTTTAAAGATCAGGAAGATACGGCGTGGCCGGATAATAAAAGCTATGAAGGCTGGTGGGGACACGACACGCTGCCGAAATTAAATTTTGAAGATTCCCGGAGATTGTATGAGGATATTCTGCGGATCGGAAAAAAGTGGGTATCTGAGCCTTACTGCGTGGACGGATGGAGATTAGACGTAGCGGAGGATTTGGGACACAGCAAGGAGTTTAACCATCAGTTTTGGCGGGATTTCAGAGACGCGGTAAAGGAGGCAAATCCAAATGCGCTGATTCTGGCAGAGCATTACGGAGATCCGAAAGACTGGCTTGCCGGCGATCAATGGGATACGATTATGAACTATGCGGCGTTTATGGAGCCATTGTCCTGGTTTTTGACAGGGATGGAAAAACACAGCGACGAATACGTTCCCGATCGTATCGGAAAGATCGGCGATTTTGAAGGCGCGATGCGGCATTTTATGGCCAGTTTTTTAACGCCGTCTTTGATGTGTTCTATGAATCAGCTTTCCAATCACGATCACTCCAGATTCTTAACGCGGACAAATCATAAAGCAGGCAGGGTGGAATATCTTGGGGCGCATGCGGCCGGTGAGGACGTGGATTATCGGGTGATGCGGGAAGCCATCTTAATTCAGATGACATGGCCGGGCGCGCCGACGTTGTATTATGGCGATGAAGCGGGACTTTGCGGGTTTACGGATCCGGACAACCGCAGAACGTATCCGTGGGGGCATGAGAAACGGGATCTGATCGATCTGTATCGGGAGCTGATTTGGATTCACAGAGAGAACGAAGCGTTCCGGACGGGTTCGTTTCGGTTTTTAGACAGTGAGGATCAGCTTTTGTGTTACGCCCGGTTCCAGAGAAACCAGCAGTTTGTGATAGTAATCAATCATGACGACGCAGAACGGACCAAGCAGATTTCTGTCATCGGAGCCGGTATTCCGCAGGAGTGTACGCTGCGGCGAATGATCGTTACAACAGAAAACGGATACTCTCTGATGCCGCAGTATTATACCGTGAAACAGGGAAGCGTTACCATTACACTGCAGAAAAAATCGGCGGTTATTTTGGAAAGAATGTAAACAGGTATTAAAAAGCATGGTCTACTATCTGTATGTGGCGGTATTTGTCCTGTTCCTTTCCAGCCAATTAGGCAGTGAAATGACAGACGGAATGGAACAGCCAGTCCCAGGGCAGGACTATTATGGGACCACGGTTACCCATGACCCATCTGCAGTCATGGCTTCTACGCTTGCAAGCCTTGTTTCAGAAACAGGCTGGAATTCGTATGCCACATACCCCATGGGGTTTATCCGGAGCGTGACGCTGAATGAAACGGAGCTGGCAGAGATAAAAGGGATCATTGAGGATTGCACCGGGAAAAGCTGGGAAGAACTGGTGCAGGAGGAAGAAGAACATTTCAGCGGTTATGACCAGGGCACCATGGAAGGCGCCATTAATGCACAGGTAAGGTATGAAGTTGTCCCGAAGGAAACCCTGGGCTATGAAGAATTTTGCGCATATATGGAAAAAGCCAGTGAGATCATAGGCGCAGGCAGCTCTTACAGCAAGGAGAGCCTTGGGCGTGGGGTGAGCGTCCCCATGACATATGAACAGGCGGCAGAAGAATTTGAAGCTTTATGCAGCAAGGACAGGGTGACAGGAGCCACTGCAAGGCTGTTTTGCGACTATGCAGGGATTATCCTTTCTGTCCTCCCGATTTTTCTGGGCGTCACCCGCTGCTTGCGGGATAAACGCGCTAAAGTGGCGCAGGTAGTTTTTGCCCATGAAGCTTCTTCCGGGCAGATTTTGGGGAGCCGTTACCTTGCCAGCCTGTCCATGGCTTTCCTGCCAGTGCTGGTAACTGCATTTGTGATGCAGATGCCCTACCAGTACCATGCCAAAACCATTGGGGTAACGCCGGACGTGCTGGCTTTCCTGAAATACACATGTATATGGCTGCTGCCGGAGGTGATGGCAGTCCTTGCAATCTCATTCCTTATTACAGAGGTTACAGAAAATGTAATTTCCATTTTTGTCCAGGTATTCTGGGCTGTCGGCAGCCTGTTTGCTGCTTCTGGCTTAAGGGGGGATTTTGGGCTCCAGTTAATTTGCCGGTGGAATACGCTTGGGAGCACCAATGCATTTTGGGGGCAGCGGGCTGAGTTTCTCTTAAACCGGGGATTTTACGCAGGCCTTGCCGTACTGGCTTTCGCTTTAACAATCGTAATTTATGGGAAAAAGCGCAGGGAAGGAGAAACCATTTATGGAAAAATATTTAAGCATAGGAAATAGTTTTTTCCGCAGGCAGTATGCCCCGCATTTATTGGTGACGCTGCTGTTTTGCCGCCTGTCAGGCTTTTTTGTCAGCTTCCGGAATTTGAATGGGGAGCAGGCGGCAAAGGTAATGGAGATGTATGCTGCCTTCACTGGAATCCTCCTTCTGGTTCCCCTGTTCATGCCGGAGCAGAACCGGGAACTTTGGCTTTTGGAAAAGTCCAAGGCAACGCCCCTCTGGAGTGTATACTGCATCCGCCTGTTGGCAGCCACGGCAGCCCTCGCCCTTGTAGTCACCGTATTTCTCCAGCTTATGGAGCAGGGGAACAGCCAGTTTGACGGGAGGGCGTTATGGGTTGGCTCCTTCTGTGAAATATTTTTCTTAGGCAGCATCGGCTTTTTCGTCAGCGGGGTGACAAACCAGGCGGTACTGGGCTATATGGTATCGGTGGTGTATTTCTTTGCGAATATTGGCGGCTCGCAGTATCTGGGGGATTTTGCCCTGTTCCAGATGATGAAAGGGGACTATGGGTTTGCGGCCCCAATGGCCGGGGCGGCAGTGGTATTGGTGGCTGGGGGGATTTGGCTGCGGGAGCAGCTGGCTGCAAAATAAGGGGATTTTCCAATAAGAAGGGAGAACTTATGCATAAACACGGAGGAGATATTTACCAATATCCGGATTTTATAGATTTTTCTGCTAACATTAACCTGTTAGGGGCACCTTCTGGCGTCATACAGCAGGCGAAGGATGCCATGGACAGGATTGGCCACTACCCCCAGGTGGGCAGCGGCAGGCTCCGGCAGGCCATTGCGGGGCTTGAGCAGGTGGAGCCTGGGCAGGTTATTTGCGGGAATGGCGCGGCGGAAGTAATTTTTTCCCTTGTGCTGGCGGTAAAGCCCAGGAAGGCACTGCTGTTTGCGCCCACATTCCAGGAGTATGAACAGGCGCTGGGTACTGTAGGGTGCGAGGTCCTCTGGGAATACCTGCGCCCGGAGCAGGGCTTCCAGATGGGGGAAGGGTGCCTTGCACGGATAAGCCCGGATGTGGACATGGTGTTTGTCTGCAACCCCAACAACCCTACGGGGGTACTGGCAAGCCGGGGGCTGCTGAAGCGGATGCTGGACACATGCGCACAGGCAGGGGCAATCCTTGTGGCAGATGAATGTTTTCTGGATTTTGTGGTGGCAAAAGAAGGGGAAACAGAGTCGCTGAAAAGCTTTTTGGAAGGATATGACAACCTTTTTCTTGTGAAAGCATTTACAAAAACATTTGGGATTCCCGGGCTTAGGCTGGGCTACGGGCTTTGCGGCAACCTTGAGGTGCTGGAACGCATGAGGGAGGCCACCCAGCCCTGGAACGTGTCAGTCCCGGCACAGGAAGCTGGGATTGCAGCGGCAAAGGAAACGTCGTTTTTGGAAGAAACAAGGCAGGCGTCAGAACGGGAAAAATCATTCCTGCTGGGGCAGCTTTCCAGGTACCAGCCCAGGCAGGGGGCAGGCATTCATCCGTCGGTGAATGCCTGTTTGCCGTGCAGCGGGAGCCAGGGGGACTTTTTTATCCAGGTCTACGGGCATGCGGCAAACTTCATCTTTTTTCAGAGCGTGGCAGGCCTGGGCAGGGAACTGGAAAAATATGGCATCTGCATCCGGGACTGCGGGAATTTCCGGGGGCTTGGGGAAGGCTGGTACCGGATTGCGGTGCGCAGCAGGAAGGAGAATCTGGCGCTGGCGGACGCCCTGGAAAAAATCTCCTGGCGCCACTCCAAAACCGGGAATAAGGGCCTATGAGAAAATTGTAAGGATTTGCGGAAAAGCAGGGCGGAAAAATAGCGTTAATTTCGTAGAAAACATTGACGGATAAAGGAAATGGCGTTAAAATGGAAATGCGGATGTTATGAAAAAATACAAATATGAAGATATCTTATACCGGGCAATGCAGTTGGGTTCTTATTTGCATTTTAGGGAGGCATCTATCCGAAGGAAGATATAGCCTGTGGTTTAAAGTTTTTACAATGGAAGGTATGTCAGGGAGTTCGGAAATCTACGAAAAGGACGGAGAAAGAAATGTTAGAAAAACTGAATAAGTTGCATATTAGGCAGCGCCTGAAAAAGTCATTTACTTTAGTTGCCGGGATGATGGCAGTCGTTGCAGCAATTGGCGTAATTGGGATGATTGTAGTGTCCAATCTCTATGCCGATTCGCTTGTGAATTATGGATTTGCCCAAGGGGACGTAGGTAAGGCGATGGCAAGCTTTGCAGACACAAGGTCGGCTTTGCGGGGCATTATCGGGTATGATGAAGAAGATACCATTCAGAATATGGTAGCGCAGCATGACGAGTGCAAGGGTGAATTTGAAGCCCAGTTTGCAGAGCTTGAAAAAACCATGGTAACAGCGGAAAACAAAGAGCTGTATGCGGAATTGAAGGCAGATTTAAGCGACTACTGGGCTTTGGAGCAGCAGATTATAGACTTGGGCGCAACGACAGACATAGATGACTGTATTAAGGCGCAGGAAATGGCAATGGGCGATTTAGCCCCCATGTATGAGGAAATTTACAGCCACCTGACTGAGATTATGGATATTAAGGTTGACAGGGGGCAGGCCTTATCCCAGCAGCTTTCCCTGCTCAGCATTGTATTGCCTGCGGCAGTTGCTATAGTAATTGTCCTTTCCATTATGCTGGCACTCCATCTTGGCACTGGCATTGCAGAAGGGATCGCCGTCCCAACCATACGGTTAAAAGAACGTCTGGAAACCTTTGCAAAGGGCGACCTTTCCTCCCCGTTCCCGGATGTGGATACGCAGGATGAGATTGCAGAAATGATTATGGTAGCCCGTCAGATGGCAGAAACCCTGAATTTTGTCATTGCGGATGAAGAACGGCTCCTTGGGGAAATGGCGAGGTCTAATTATGATATTTATTCCGAGGATGAAAGCAAGTATACAGGTGATTTTGAACAGATTTTCCTTTCCCTGCGCGAACTTAAGAAACAGATGGTTACTACCATCCAGTCCATTGACGAAGCCTCCACACAGGTTTCCGCAGGTTCTACCAACCTGGCGGAAGCGTCCCAGAGCCTTGCAGAAGGCGCAACGGAACAGGCCGGCGCGGTACAGGAAATGCAGGCAACCATTATGACAATTACGGACAATATCGTAATGGCAGCGGAAAAAGCGGAAGAATCTTACCAGTTGGCCCAGAAATATGCGGATGAAGCTGACCGCAGCCGCGGTGAAATGGAAATGATGGTAGCGGCAATGGGGCGTATTAACGAAGCATCCCAGAAAATCGGGAATATTATTTCTGAAATTGAAGACATTGCATCCCAGACAAACCTGCTTTCCTTAAATGCTTCCATTGAAGCGGCAAGGGCAGGGGAAGCCGGAAGGGGCTTCTCCGTAGTGGCAGACCAAATCCGCCAGCTTGCAGAGCAGAGCTCCACGGCCGCAGTTGAAACAAGGGAGCTGATTGAAGGCGCCATCCATGAAGTGGAAGAAGGGAACGAAGCGGCAGAACGGGCTTCTGCTTCCATTAAGACGGTAGTGGAAGGGATTGGAAGGATTGCATCTTCTTCCAAGACGGTAAGCAGCACGGCCGCAGACCAGGCGACTGCCATGAAACAGGCGGAGCAGGGCGTGAACCAGATTTCCGAAGTGGTGCAGTCCAATTCAGCTACGGCTGAGGAATCTTCCGCAACCAGCGAGGAACTGTCTGCACAGGCAATTTGCTTAGACGAGCTGATTGGTAAGTTTAATTTGCCGTCAGAACTGTAAGGGCTACATAAGCTTGATTAGGGTGTTAAAAGCACTTTTGGTGCTACGCTCATACCATATATTGTTATTGCAAATCAATTTGCACATCAATATATGGGATAGAGCGGGTGCATCGCACCCTTTTGACACCCTAATCATAAGCTTTAAATACCGGGGGCTTTCCGACAGAAGGCCTCCGGTTTTGTATGGAAATAAGCTGTTGCTGGTTTTGGTTTTTTGGTATAATATATAGATAAAATTGAATTTTGGACAGCGGCGCCCTGCCAGCAGGGAAATAGCAGGGCCAGACGGCGCAGCAGAATGGAACTGCAGGATAGAATGGGAAGGAGAATATGCATGGAAACGGAATTGGAACAGGTACTGCCTGAGGAGATAGAGGCCCGCAGCTTTGAGATTATCACAAAGGAGCTGGGCAGCAGGGAACTGGAGGAGCAATATGCGTCCATAATCAAGCGTGCCATACACACTACGGCGGATTTTGATTATGCGGATAACCTTGTGTTTTCCCCAAATGTGCTGGAGTTTGCCTGGAAAGCCCTGCAAAAGAAGGCCTGTATCGTAACGGATACCCAGATGGCGAAGGCAGGCATCAGCAAAAAGGCATTGCAGCAGCTTGGGATTGAGATTTACAATTTTATTGCCGATAAGGATGTAGCGGAGATGGCAAAAGCCCATGGGACAACCAGGGCTGCGGCTTCCATAGATAAAGCAGCAGCCTTAAACCGCCCGGTAATATTGGTGGTGGGGAATGCCCCTACCGCCCTGGTACGCATTTCCGAACTGGTGCAGAAGGGGGGCTGGGCGCCGGAGCTTGTCATTGGGACGCCGGTTGGCTTTGTAAACGTGGTGCAGTCTAAGGAAATGATTTTGAAGCTCCCTGTGCCACATATCGTTGCAAAAGGGCGGAAGGGCGGCAGCAATGTGGCGGCGGCTATTGTAAACGCCATGCTTTATATGTATGGCGGACGGTAAAGCTTGCTGGAAAAACGCCGGACAGGAGGGCATATGGGAACTTATTTTCCAATATTTATTAATTTGGAAGGGAAAAAGGTACAGGTCTTTGGCGGTGGGAAGATTGCTGCAAGGCGTGTGGCTGCCCTGCTGGAATTTGGCGCAGAGGTTCATGTCATTGCGCCTGAGATTTCCGGGAAACTGGAAGAGTTGGCAAGACAGGCGGAAAACCTGACGCTGGAGCGGCGCCCTTATTTGCCCGGGGATTTGGCGGCGGCGGAACTTGCCATTGCCGCAACGAATGATGAAGGGGTAAATGACATGGTTTACTGGGAGTGCCGCAGGGAAGGCGTCCCTGTAAATGTGGCATCTGACAAAGAAAAGTGCGATTTCTTTTTTCCGGGCATTGCAAAAGAAGGGGATATTACGGTAGGGGTGACCGCCGGGGGCAAAGACCACAGGAAAGCGGCGCAGGCAACGGCCAAAATCAGGGAGCTGCTGAAAGGGCGGCCATGGGAAGGATAAACATGAGGATTTTAATACTGGGCGCAAGCGGGTATGCAGGGTCCTGCATTAAAAAAGCGTTAGAAAAGGAATATCAGGAAGTGTTTGGCACTTACCAGAACCAAATGAAAGCGGGGCAGTTTTCTGGGGATTCTTCCATGTACCAGTATGCGTTGGGAAAGCAGGGGGAATTGGAAGCCCTGCTCCGGAAAACAGATCCCGATGTAGTTATTTCCTGCCTACGGGGAGATTTCGGCAGGCAGAAAGAAGCGCATAAGGCCCTTGGGGAATTTCTGGCGGGAAAAGAGAATGGAAGTATCCTGTATCTTTCCAGCGCCAATGTATTTGATGGGGATTTAAGGAAACCCCATCTGGAAACGGACTTGCCAAAGGCAGAGAGCAGCTATGGCCAGTTTAAAATTGCCTGTGAGGAATTGTTGGCAGGGCAGTTGGGGGAACGGGCGGTTATCCTCCGTATTCCGGAAATCTGGGGAACGGGCTGCCCAAGGCTGAAAAAGTTCCAGAAGGATGTGCAGCAGGGCCGGCCGGTGCAGACCTATGGGAATTTCTGGGTGAATTATACGACGGATCGGCAGATTACAGCATGGGTTTCTTATATTATGAAGCAAAACCTGCATGGGGTGTTCCATATCGGAACCCGGAACCTGTATGGGTATACTGCATTCCAAGAGGAACTGGCAGAAAGGCTTGGCGTGGGAACCCCTGTGTTTGAGATAGAAGAAAACCAGGAAAAGCAGGTGCTGGCGGTGGTGCCCGGAAGGCAGGAAATCCCGGAGCGCTTGCAGATAGGCGTGGAAGATGTGCTCCGTTTGGCCAGTGGGAGGGAAAGATGGATGGTTTGAGCATAGTGTATGGGAAAAAGGAACACCATAGTTATAAAATAAAGAAGTGGAAAAAACAATGGAACGATTGACAGCCGGCATTTTGGCCCATGTAGACGCAGGAAAGACGACCTTAACGGAAAGCCTGCTTTATACAAGTGGAGCGATTTTAGAATTAGGTAGCGTAGATAAGGGAACGACAAGGACAGACACTATGTTTTTGGAACGTCAGCGTGGAATTACCATTCAGGCAGCCGTTACTTCTTTCAACTGGAACGGCTACAAAATCAATATTGTAGACACTCCCGGACATATGGATTTTTTAACAGAAGTATATCGTTCTTTGTCTGTTCTTGACGGGGCAGTTTTAGTGATTTCTGCGAAAGACGGTGTACAGGCTCAAACCCGGATACTATTCCATGCACTCCAAAAAATGAATATACCAACAATCATTTTTATAAACAAGATAGACCAGTACGGAATTAACCTGCATAATACTTATCAAAATATCAAAGAAAAACTTTCGACTGATATTATCATTATGCAGAATGTAACATTGACTCCAGAAGTATCACTGGAAAATATCACGGATTTAGAAAAATGGGACGCTGTAATTGCAGGAAATGACAGACTTTTAGAAAAGTATATTACAGGGGAAACATTGACGGTACAGGAATTAAAACAGGAAGAATATGAACAGGTTCAGAAAGGTTCTTTGTTTCCTATATATCATGGAAGTGCAAAAAACAACATAGGGACACAACAGCTCATTGAAGTCATTTCAGATATTTTTTGTTCCGAAATGGATAAAAGCCAGTCAGAACTATGCGGAAGTGTTTTCAAAATCGAATATACAGACCGAAAGCAGAGATTAGCCTATTTACGCCTTTACAGTGGAACATTACACTTACGGGACACTATTATATTGTCAGAAAAGAAGAAAATGAAACTTACTGAAATGTATATTCCTTCAAATGGAGAAATGATACAGACGGAAATTGCCTGTTCCGGAGATATTGTTATTTTGCCTAACGATACATTAAAATTGAATGATATTGTGGGAAACGAAAAAATGTTGCCATGCAACGCATGGAATGACAATCCTGTACCCATGCTGCGGACAATGATTGAACCGATAAAACCAGAACAAAGAGAGTATTTATTGGACGCTCTTACAGAAATTGCAGATACAGATCCCCTTTTACGTTATTATGTTGATACGATAACACATGAAATCATCATTTCTTTTTTAGGAACGGTGCAGTTAGAAGTTATCTGTTCTCTGCTGACTGAAAAATACCATATAGACATAAACGTCAAAGAGCCTACGGTTATTTATCTGGAAAAGCCATTACAAAAGGCAGATTATACGATTCATATTGAAGTGCCGCCAAATCCTTTTTGGGCGTCGATTGGCTTATCGGTAACTCCGCTTCCAATAGGCAGCGGAATACAGTACGAAAGCAAAGTTTCCCTCGGTTACTTAAACCAAAGTTTCCAAAATGCAGTAATGGACGGTATTGATTATGGATTGGAGCAGGGATTGTATGGCTGGAAAGTAACAGATTGTAAAATTTGTTTTGAATATGGTGTTTATTACAGCCCTGTCAGCACTCCCGCAGATTTTCGCTTCCTTGCCCCTATTGTACTGGAACAAGTATTGAAAAAAACTGGAACGCAATTATTAGAGCCGTATCTTTCGTTTACTCTTTTTACACCGCAGGAATATCTTTCCCGTGCATATAACGACGCAC